>JAESFP010000139.1_pt1 | contig 58430 bp, 57 predicted proteins | sample 9266181 | NCBI WGS metagenome assembly JAESFP01 (sample SAMN14502547, study PRJNA617102) | algae metagenome | isolation source: Pegethrix bostrychoides GSE-TBD4-15B and co-occurring heterotrophs from... | place: USA: Grand Staircase-escalante National Monument, Utah | collected 2006-08-15 | reverse complement strand
CTCGGCCTCGCGGAACACCGGCGGCAGCTTGTCGAAGTTGACGGGCTTGAAGGGCGCGACCACGTCCTTCTTCGCCGCGTCGACGCCGGAGGCCGCGAAGTAGTAGGCGGTGTCGGCCTGCGGGCGGCGCTTGGTCTTTTCGAGCGCGACCACGGTGGCGGCGGAGCCGATGTCGTTGTAGGTCAGCTCGATCTCGGGGTAGCGCTTCTTGAAGGCCGCGAACAGCGACTTCCAGTTGGCCCATTCGGGGCCGGTGTCGAAGGACACGCACAGGCCTTCTTTCTGCGCCTCGGCGTACAGCGCCTTTTCGCCCGCGTAGAGCTCGGGGCCGTCGAAGGCGAAGGCGGTGCGCGCCGCGAGGGCGGCCAGGGGCAGTGCGCCGGCGGCCTGGATCAGATGTCTGCGTTGCATGGTGGCTCCTTGAAGCGGAAAAAGTGAAGGGGTCAGTGATCGAGCAAGCGGAGGTGTTCGGGCGCGATGGCAATGGCTTCCACGGCCGGCGCGGGCGACTCGGCCAGGAAGGGCTTGGGCGCCCCCGGCACCTCGAAGTCGTAGCGCGTGAGCGCGCCCAGGTAGCGCTGCGCGCCGGTGCGGCCCGCAAGGCGGTTCACCGCGTCGGGCGCCGGGTCGGGGCGGATGTGTTCGGGGCGCACCAGCACGTGCACTTCGGCGCCGTAGGCGCGGCGGCCCGTGGGCGCGGCCAGTTCGGCAAAGCCCAGGTCCAGCCGGTCGGCGCCGCTCACCTTGGCGGGCAGGATCGTCGAGAGCCCGACGAACTCGGCCACCGCGCGGCTCGCGGGGTTCTCGTAGATGTCGCGCGGCGTGGCGATCTGCAGCAGCCGGCCGTCCTTGAGCATGGCCACGCGGTCGGCCATCACCAGCGCTTCTTCCTGGTCGTGCGTGACCAGCAGCGTGGTGGCATTGAAGCGCTGCTGGATGGACCGGATCTGGTCGCGCAGATGGCCGCGCACGCTCGCGTCGAGCGCCGACAGCGGCTCGTCGAGCAGCAGCGCGCGCGGGTCGATGGCCAGTGCGCGCGCCAGTGCCACGCGCTGCTGCTGGCCGCCCGAAAGCTGCGCCACCGCGCGCTGTGCGTAGTCGCCGAGGCCCACGATGTCGAGCAGGTCCTGCGCGCGCTGGCGCCGCTCGGCCGTGGCCACCTTGCGCAGCTTGAGCCCGTAGGCCACGTTGTCGAGCACGCTCAGGTGCGGGAACAGCGCGTAGCTCTGGAACACCATGCCGATGTGGCGCTGATGGACCGGCGTGCGCGACATGTCTTCGCCGTCGAGCGCGATGCGCCCGGTGTGGCCCGTTTCCAGGCCCGACACCAGCTTCAGCAGCGTCGACTTGCCCGAGCCGCTGGGCCCGATCACCGCGACCAGTTCGCCCGTGCGCACGTCGAGCGACACGTCGTGCAGGCCGTGCGTGCTGCCGGGGTAGTTGTAGCTGACGTTGTCGAGGAGGAGGCTCATGGGGCTTAGGCGCGTTGCTTCACCAGGGAGGAAGAAAGAAGCGCCGACGCGCTCGCCAGCACGAGAAGGATCACCGTGGCCGCGCAGGCGAAACCCGTGGCGCCGTAGAAGGCCTGCAGCAGCACGACCGGGTACGTGCGGTTCTGGAAGCTCGTGAGCAGGTTCGACACGCCGAACTCGCCCACCGAAATGGCGGCCACCATCACCAGCCCGCTGATCAGGCTCTGGCGCAGGCTCGGCAGCACGATGCCGGTGAACTGCTGCCAGCCCGAGGCGCCGAGCGTGGCGGCCGCCTGCTCGAGCCGGCCCAGGTCGAGGTGGCGCAGGTCGGCCAGCAGCGTGTTCGTGAGGTAGGGCAGCGTAAGAATGGCGTGCGCCGCGATCAGCAGCGGCATCGAGCCCAGCCAGGGCGCCAGGTCGGTGTTGAACACGATCATGTAGCCGAAGGCCATGGTGATGGGCGGCACCGCCACCGGCGTGGCGCTCACGATGCGCGCCGCCAGGCTGCCGCCGCGCCGCGCCCCGTGGTACAGCGCATAGGCCAGCGGCAGCGCCAGCACGGTGTTGATGGCGCAGGCCGACATGGCCACCACCAGGCTGCTCACGAAGGCCTTGCGGAACGAGGTGTCGAGCCACAGGTCGACATACCACTGCCCCGTGATGCCCGTGGGCAGCAGCGTGTTGGTCCAGTTGCCGCCCAGGCTGCCGATCATCAGCAGCGCGATGGGCAGCAGCAGGTACAGGCCGTAGATGAGCGAGATGCCGCGAACCAAGGTTGTCTCCAGTGTCAGGAACACCCGGCATACTTTCCGGATGCGCTACTGTCTGCGCCGGGCGTTCCGCGGCGATGCCCGAATTCTAGGAATCGCGTGCGTACCTATGGGTGAAAGTTGGATGACGATACTTGAGCAATTGGAAAACGTTTTTCACGCAGCTTTCACACAGCGGGGCCATGCATGAAACGCGACTGTCCCACCATCCAGGAGCTGCTGGCCTTCGACGCCGTGGCGCGCCACCAGAGCATCACGCTCGCGGCCGGTGCGCTGTGCATCACCGTGAGCGCGGTGAGCAAGCAGATCGCGGGGCTCGAGGCCTTCCTGGGCCGCGAGCTGCTGCAGAAGAACGGGCGCGGCGTGCAGCTCACGCCACAGGGGCGTGTGTACTGGCAGAAGATTTCGGGCGGGCTGCGCGCCATCGAGACCGCGACCTTCGAGGCGCGCTCGGGCGACGCGGGCGCGGGCCTGCTCACGCTGGCCAGCGTGCCCACCTTCCTGACCAAGTGGCTCATTCCGCGCCTGCCGGCCTTCAGCCAGAAGAGCCGCCACGTGATGCTGAGCTTCAGCCGCCACCTGGAGCCCAGCGACGGCATCCCGGCGGGCGTGGACGCCGCCATCCGCTACGGCCCCGACGGCTGGCCCGGCGTGGTGTCGGAGTACATCGCGGGGCGCGAGTTCGTGCTGATCGTGGCGCGCGCGCTGGTCGAGGGGCGCCACCGCATCGCGCAGCCGACCGACATCCTGGGCCACACGCTGCTGCATCACGAAGGCGCGCCCACCGCATGGCGCCAGTGGGCCGCGCAGCATGGCGTGCCCGAAGTGCAGACCGTGGCGGGACCGCGCTTCGCGCAGTACTCGGCGTTGATCCAGGCGGCGCTCAACGGGCTGGGCATCGGCCTCGTGCCCAAGCTGCTGGTGCAGGAAGAGCTGGCCGAAGGCGCGCTCGTCAGCCCATGCGGCGCGCCCGTGAGCGTGAACCAGGGCCACTACCTGTGCTACCGGCCCGACCGGCTCGACCTGCCGGCCTTCGTGGCGTTTCGCGAATGGCTGCTCGACGAGGGCGTGGCCTCGCGCGGCGTGGAGACCGAGGCATGATTCCCGAAAGCAAACACGCAAGGAGTTTGAACCAATGAAAGTCGCAGTCATGGGCGCCGGCGCGGTCGGCTGTTATTACGGGGCGATGCTCGCGCGCGCGGGCCACGAGGTGGTGCTGATCGGCCGGCCCTCGCATGTGGAGGCCGTCAACGCGAACGGGCTGCGGCTGGAGACGCGGGCCTTCGACGAGCACGTGCGCATGGCCGCGAGCACCGAGCCCGATGCGGTGCGGGGCGCCGACCTCGTGCTGTTCTGCGTGAAGTCGACCGACAGCGAAGCGGCGGCCGCGCAGATCAGGCCGCACCTGTCGTCCGACGCACTGGTGCTCACGCTGCAGAACGGCGTGGACAACGACACGCGCGTGCGCGCCGTGCTGCCGCCGTCGAACGAAGTGGCAGCGGCCGTCGTCTACGTGGCGACCGGCATGAGCGGCCCGGGCCATGTGAAGCACAACGGACGCGGCGAGCTGGTGATCGCGCCGTCGCGCCGCAGCGAAGAAGTGGCGCGGCACCTGGTGGCCGCGGGCGTGCCCACGCAGATCTCGGACAACGTGCGCGGCTCGCTGTGGGCCAAGCTCATCTTGAACTGCGCCTACAACGCGCTGTCGGCCATCACGCAACTGCCGTATGGGGTGCTGGTGCAGGGCACCGGCGTGACCGACGTGATCCGCGACGTGATCCGCGACGTGGTGGCCGAGTGCCTGGCCGTGGCGAAGGCCGAGGGCGTCGAGGTGGTGGGCGACACCGAGGGCGCCTTGCGCGCCATTGCGCAGACCATGCCGGCGCAATACTCGTCGACCGCGCAGGACCTGGCGCGCGGCAAGCTCAGCGAGATCGACCACCTCAACGGGCTGGTGGTGCGGCGCGGCGAGGCACTGGGCGTGCCCACGCCGGCCAACCGGGTGCTGTTCGTGCTGGTGAAGCTGCTGGAAGGCAAGCAGCAACAAGGAACCCGCAGTTAGCCTTTGGCTGGGAGCGCGACTTCTCGTATCATTTTGAAACGCGCCTTGCAGGCGCCATGAACGGGGCATCTCGCCCCGTTTCTACAAGAGAAGCGCTGGAGGAGTTCATGTTCGAACGGATGCAACAGGCCATCAAGCGGCCGTGGGGAGTGTTGGGTCTTCTTGCCGCTCTGGCAGGCGCGGGGGCAGTGCAGGCTGCCGAGCCTCAGCAGGCCCACGTCATTTCGAAGCAGTGGCATGTGGACTACGAGGTGGCGCCCGATGGTCGGTCCACGGCCACCTACACAACGGCGGCCCAGATCGTTCATGCGAGCGCACTGGAGGCCTTGAAGTCCTCGAGCTTCTCGTACAGCACGAGCATCCAGAAGGGCGAGATTCTGGAGGCCTATACGTTGAAAGCCGATGGGCGGCGCATCGTGGCGCCTCCGACCAACTACCAGACCGAAGTCAACAACGGACGCGACGGGGCGAAGCCACTCTTCTCCGACTACACGCGCCTGTCGGTGGTGTTTCCGGACCTGGCCGTGGGCGACACGGTCGGCGTGAAATACCGGGTCGCGGACAAGGAGCCCATCTTTCCGGGCGCTTTCTCGGTCGTTCAGTCGTTCTCTCCGTACAACGTCTATGAGGACGCCCGGGTCACGGTCCGTTTCGCCAAGTCACTCGACCTGAAGTTCGAAAGCCACAACCTGAAGGAGGAGGCCGCCAGCGAGGACGGCGGTCTGCAGGTGCGCACATGGAGCTATCGCAACCCGTCCCCGCGGACATACGAGGAGGCCGACGAGGGGATCTGGCGTCTCGAGGAACTCCCGGTGCTGATGGTGAGCACCTTCCCGAGCTACGAGTCGATTGCCAAGGCCTATGGCGACCGTGCATTGCCCAAGGCCGAGCCCACGGACCGGGTGACTGCCTTGGCGAAATCCATCGTGGGCGATCAGTCGGAGCCTCTCGTGCGTGCCCGGCTGCTCTACGAATGGGTGTCCCGCAACATCACCTACGGCGGCAACTGCATCGGCGTGGGCGCGGTCGTGCCGCGAGACACCGACACGGTGCTCGACAACAAGATGGGCGACTGCAAGGATCACGCGACGCTGCTGCAGGCGCTGTGGCGCGCGGCGGGTATCCGGGGCGAACAGGTGCTGATCAATGCAGGCGGCCAACTCGATCTGCCGGCCACGCCCGTCGTGTCGATGGTGAACCATGTCATCAACTATCTGCCTGACTGGAAGATCTACCTGGACGCCACGGCCAAGGACGTTCCCTTCGGTTACCTGCCGACTGGCTCGTATGACAAGCCCGTCCTTCATGTGGGCGCGGCCACGGCACTCGCAAGAATTCCGCCCTTGCCTGCCGACGGGAAGCTGCAGCAAGTGCGAACCAGGCTGCGCGTCAACGCCGACGGCAGTGCGACCGGCGATATGCGGGTCAGCCTCAAGGGCGCACACGCCGCGCAATGGCGCGCCTTCATGGGTGACCTTCAGGCGACCGCGGTACGCGACTTCGTGCGGCGCACGCTGTCGGGTTCCGGCTTCAAGGGCAAGGGAGAGCTTGATCGCGGCGATCTGTCCGAGGCGAAGGTCCTGACCGACGCGTATTCGTTCGGGTTCACCTTCGAGATAGACAACTATCTTCAGGCAGGCACTTCCGGGGCCTTTCGGTTGGCCCCCGTCGTCGACCTGCCGCTGTCGGTTGCTCGTTTTGCATTCAAGGGAGAACAGGCCGCCGTCACGCGCCGTCACTACTGCACGGGGTTCAAGACCGAGGAGATCTATGACATCGAACTGGCGCCGGGCGTGAGCTTTGACCAATTGCCGGAGTCGTTGACGAAGCGGGGCCGGTACCTCGATTTTGTGAGCAGCTACAAGCGCACCAAGACCGGCGTGCGTGTGGCGCGCGAGCTGTTCGACAAGACGCCCGAAGGCGTCTGCACCGCGGATTTCATGAATGGCTGGCTGGCCGAAGTCGTGCCGATTGCGCAGAACCTGAAATCGCAGGTCTTCTACAAGCGCAAATCGCGCTGAGCTTTCACTGCCGGGCTCAACCCGGCATCGGCTCGCGCATCGTCACGAACTCTTCAGCGGCGGTCGGGTGAATGCCCACCGTGCTGTCGAACATCGCCTTCGTCGCGCCCGCGCGCATCGCCACCGCGAAGCCCTGCACCACCTCGCCCGCATCCGCGCCCACCATGTGCAGGCCCACCACGCGGTCGGAGGCCTTGTCGACCACCAGCTTCATGAAGGTGCGCTCGGTGCTGCCCGACAGCGTGTGGCGCAGCGACTTGAACTCGCTGGAGAACACCGTCACTTCGCCGAACTTGGCGCGTGCGTCGAGCTCCGAGTAGCCGCAGGTGCCGATGTTCGGGTGCGTGAACACGGCGGTGGGAATGAATTCGTAGTCGAGTCGGCGCTTGCCCTTGCCGAACAGCTCGTCGACCACCACCATCGCCTCGGCCAGCGCCACCGGCGTGAGCGGCACGCGCGTGGAGACGTCGCCCACCGCGTAGATCGACGGCGCCGAGCTGCGGTAGTGCGCGTCGACCGCGATCGCACCGCGCTCGTCGAGCTTCACGCCCGCCGCTTCGAGTCCAAGGCCTTGCGTGTTGGGCACGCGGCCGGTGGCGAACAGCACCGTGTCGACCTCGATCTGCTGGCCGCGCGCCAGCGTGACCGTCAGGCCGTGCGGGCCGCGCGTGACCGAGGCGGCCTCGCAGTTGAGCCGCAGGTCGACGCCGGCCTTGTCCATCTCCTTCGCGAGGAACTGGCGCACGTCGTCGTCGAAGCCGGTGAGCAGGTGCGCGCGGCGGTGCAGCTGCGTCACCTTGGCGCCGAGGCCGTTGAAGATCGACGCGAACTCGCAGGCGATGTAGCCGCCGCCCACCACCAGCAGGCGCTTGGGGAACGGGTCGAGGTCGAACATCGCGTCGGAGCTCACGATGTGCTCGCGGCCCGGAATGTCGGGCACGAAGGGCGTGCCGCCGGTGGCCACCAGCAGGTGGCGCGCGGTGTGGCGCTTGCCGTCGATCTCGACCGTGTGGGCGTCGACCAGCTGGGCCCAGCCGGTGACGAGCGTCACGCCCGAGTTCTTCAGCAGCGAGCCGTAGATGCCGTTGAGCCGGCTGATTTCCTTGGCGCGCTGCGACTTGAGGTGGGCCCAGTCGAACCGCGGTGCTTCCGGCAATTTCCAGCCGTAGCCCGCGGCCTCCTCGAAGGCTTCGGCATAGCCGGCGGCGTAGCTGTAGAGCTTCTTCGGGATGCAGCCCACGTTGACGCAGGTGCCGCCCAGTTCGGCGGCCTCGGCCAGGCCGACGCGGGCACCGGTTTGCGCCGCCATGCGCGCGGCGCGCACGCCCCCGCTGCCGCCGCCGATGACAAAGAGATCGAAATCGAATGTGCGCATGAAAGGCTCCTTGGCCGCCGACTGTAGCGGCGGGCCGAAGGCGGCGCTTTCGGCGGGGCTTAGAAAAACCGCGGCGGGTACACCGCGCCGCCGAAGGGCCTTGGCGGCAGCGCTTGACCCTGAAGCTGCTTCAGGGATTCCACTGTCCGCATCAGGCCACGCGTAAGTTCATCGCCACCGGCGACGCTGCCGCGGGCCGGTTGTCAGGGAGAGACACATGGGCATGCTGGAAAGACTTTTCGGGGGCCACGGCGGGTCGCGGCACGGCGGCGGCAATGGCGGCGGCCATCACGGCTCGCGAGGCGGCCACGGGAACGGCAGCGGCATGCCGCCAGGGGGAGGCAATGCCTGCCCCGCATGCCGCACCGTCAACGCACCGGGCGCGCGCTTCTGCCAGCAATGCGGCGGCGCGATGGCGCCGCCCGCCTGCCGCCAGTGCGGCACCGCGATGCAGGCCGGCGCGCGGTTCTGTGCCCAGTGCGGGCAGTCGGGCGAGGCCGCGCCGCGCGGCTGAGCCTCAGGGCGGGGTCGACGAGCTCGGCGAGGTCCAGAGGCGCCTCAGGTCTTCTTGCTGCTGCGCCGGCGAAGCGCCTTGCTGCTGCTGTTGCTGCATCGCGCGCAGTTGCGCTTCCTGCGCCTGACGCACCGCGTTCTGCTGCGCCGCCTGCTGGAGCTGCACCTGCTGCTGCATCTGCAGGGCGCGCAACTGCAGTTCCTGCTGCTGGCGAAGCTGCAGCTGTTGTTGCTGGACCTGCGCCGCCTGCTGGGCCGCGCGCTGCTGCTGTTGGAGCAGTTGCTGTTGCTGCAGCGCCTGCGCTTGCGCCGCGCGCAGCTGCATCTCCTGCTGCTGGCGCAGGGCCTGCTGTTGCTGCTGCTGGAGTTGCAGCTGCATCTGCTGTTGTTGCTGCTGTTGCTGCCAGCGGTCCTGCTCGGCGCGCTGGCGCCAGTCGCGCCGCTGCTGCTGTTGCTGCTGCCACTCGCGCTGCTGGCGCCAGTCTTCCTGCTGCCGCCATTCGTCTTGCTGGCGCTGCTCCTCCTGTTGGCGCCACTGCTGCTGTTGCTGCCACTCGATCTGCTGGCGCACGGCCTGGGTCGCGCGCTGCTGCTCCAGCAGCTGCTCCTGCTGCGCCTGCAGCTCCGGCGAGTACTGGACCTGCGGCTGCCGCGAGACAAGGGCCGGCACCAGCGGCGTCGGCCGGCCGAAGCGCGCGGACCCCGCCCGGTCGTCGAGCCGATTGCGCTCGGCCACCCAGGCGTCGAAGCTGCTGTCCTGCGAGCGCGTGGTTCGCACGGTCGTGAGGTTGCGCCCCGAGACCGTGGTCTGCTGGCGTTCGGTCAGCAGTTGCGAGATGCGGCCGCTGTCGCCATACAGCGTGAGGTTGCCCGCGGCCACCGCCACCCAGGTGGTGCTCGGCTCGGCGGCGATGCGGTAGTCGCCCGGTGCGCCGATCACCAGGTACAGGTTGCCGGTATGGATCTTCAGGCGCTGGCCCGCGAGCCCGCCGCGCACGCGCAGCTGCAGGTCGCCCCGGTTCACGGTGAGGTGCACGAAGTCTTCGTCGACCCCGGTGAAATCCACCCGCGCGTCGCCGTCGAGCCGCAGCAGGGCCGGGCCGATGTTCACTTCGGCGCGCGCGTTGTCGCCGGTCCAGAGCCGGTCGCCCACGGCGAGCGCGCGGTCGGGCCGGGCGGCGTACCAGCCGTCCTGGCCGGCGGGCGAGACGTTCACCGTGCCCTGCTGCAGGTTCAGGCGCGCGATGGCGGGCGGCGGCCCTTGCTGGGCGCTGGCCGCGAAGCCCGCGCCCAGCAGCGCCAGGCCGAGCAGCCAGCGGCGCAGCGGACGTTGAAAGGCCGAAAGGCGTGTGCGGTTCATGTGATTCCTCTGATCCCCGGATGGACGAAGCGATGGCGTTGTAACGCGCGAGAATCCGCTGTCGCTGTCAGCGCCGCACCCCAGCTTGGTGAAGCGCGCGTGCAATCGGCAACCAGCTGTTAACGAGGGAACAGGTATGAAGAACAAAGACAACGCATGCCCGGTGGGAGTAATGCGTTTTCACAACACAAGCAGAACGCGGGAGCGTACAGCCTGGATGACGGCGCTGGCGCTGGCGCTGTCCTTGGCGGCGGCGGGGACACCGCCCGCGCAGGCCCAGCTGGCGCGCAAGCCTTCCTACTACCAGCAGCAGAACCAGCCGCAACCCGAAGGCCCGGCCGCGCAACTGGTCCCGCGCCCGGCCGTGCCGTCGTCGCTGCCGGCCCTGCGCAGCCAGGGCGACTTCGACACGCTGGCGCGCGTCTACGACGCCGGCACGCCGATGCAGCTGGCCCACGTGCTGTTCGCCGTCGACCTGAAGGCAAAGCCGGCGCGCATGTACTACATCGACACGCCGCGCTACCAGCTGCACGTGCGCTTCCTGCGCGACACACGGCTCGTGCCCAACACCATCAAGCGCGAGATCGACCGCAACTACTTGGTGCCCGACCGCCGCTTCCTGTTCGGCACGCTGAGCTGGCAGCAGAACATCGGCACCTTCACCTACGAGTTCTGGGAGGGCGACCAGCTCACCGCGCCGCTGCTGCGGCAGGCCGACGCGCAAGTGAAGGCCAGCTTCTTCGCACCCGTGAAGTTCAAGACCAACTCCACGCTGCACGAACGCATCGCCAAGGAAACCGGCATCGACTACGTGAGCCAGGAAGCGCTGATCCGCGAGCAGCCCTTTTTGCCGATGAACCTGGGCACCGCCACCGGCCGCGTGCGCATCGTGGACGACGAGTCGGGCATCAACGCGCTGCTGCCCGACGACATCGCGGTGCTGCGCCAGGTGCCGATCAGCCTGCCGCCGGTGGCGGGCGTGCTGACCGAGCGGCCGTCGACCGCGTTGTCGCACGTCAACCTGCTGGCCAAGGGCTGGGGCATCCCGAACGCCTACGTGCGCGACGCCGCCGTGCTGAAGGAGCACGCGGGCCAGTGGGTGGCGCTGAAGGTCGCGGCCTCGGGCTACCAGGTGCGGCGCCTTGCGGCCGACGAAATCGCCGCGCTGCCGCCGCGCGCCGTGCGCACGGCAGCCGCCGGCGCGGTGCCCGGCGGCGCGCGTGCCATCAAGCCCGACCTGCGCGAAGCCAGGTTGCTGCCGCTGGCGTCGCTGCGCGCGCGCAACAGCGCGCAATGCGGCACCAAGGCCGCGAACCTGGGCGCCATGCAGGCCGCGCGCATTCCGGGCACGTCGGTGCCCGACGGCTTCTGCGTACCGTTCGCGCACTACGACCGCTTCATGCGCGCCAACGGCCTGGCCGATCGCATCGCGCGCATGCAGCAGCAGCCCGGCTTCGCGAGCGATCCGAAGCTGCGGCAGAAGGCGCTGGCGCAACTGCGCGACGAGATCGTGCAATGGCCGGTCGATGCATCCACCGCCGCTTCATGGCGCGCCGCGTGGCAGTCGCAACTGGGCGGGGGTGGCGTGTTCGTGCGCAGCTCGTCGAACTCCGAAGACCTGCCAGGCTTCAGCGGCGCGGGGCTCTACACCACCGTGCCCAACGTGAAGACCGGCGACGCGCTCGAGGTCGCGGTGAAGAAGGTCTGGGCCTCGGTCTTCAACCCCGAGGCCTGGGAGGCGCGCAGCGCCGCGGGCTTCGGCGCCGAGTCGGTGCTGATGGGCGTGTTCGTGCAGACCGCCATCGACTCGACCAACGCCGGCGTGATGATCACGCGCGACCCCTTCGACGCGGGCCATCCGCACGTCACGTACATCTCGGCCAAGCGCGGCATCGGCATCCGCGTGGTCGAGGGGCAGCGCGTGGCCGAGCAGGTGATGTATTCGAGCTGGTCGAAGGCCATCCAGGTGCTGAGCCGCTCGGCCGAGGAAACCTCGCTGCAACTCGACAAGGAGGGCGGGGTGAAGGAGGTGCCGGTGGAGGCCGGGCGCAACGTGCTGACTGATGAACTCGTGGTGCGGCTCGCGAACGTGGGCGCGGCCGTGAAGCGCACCTTCAATGCGGTCGATCAGGACATCGAGTGGGCGACGGTGGGAGACAAGATCGTGCTGCTGCAGGCGCGGCCGTATGTGGAGCGGCGGCGCTGAAGGGGGTGAGGAGCCTCTTCGCAGCCGTCGACAAGCATCAAGAGAGCTTCTTTTTTGCGGCAGGTTTCTTGCCTTTCTTGTAGTGCCTCTCATAGAAAAGCGTTCCAGGCTCGTAGTCCTTGATGTTGCCTGGACCGATGCCGATACGTTTTTTAAGCGTATTAAGTTCGACTAGAAAACCGGCGGCCCGAATCAGCAAAGTTTCAACTTCCCGCTCGTGCTTTTTCTCGGCTACAACGTAAAAGGAAAAGTATTCAAGCTCAAGTTGGTAGACGGCCTTTCGTGCTTCCAGTCGGCCAAAGATATTGCCTCGACCAATGTACCGGGGGCAACCCATGGAATCATGAGCCACATAGACTCCATTTGGGACTTTGCCAAGGCGTGATTTGATGTCGTTTCTTATCTTTTTTAGTGCATCAAAGGGCAATTTTTCACCAACGATGCGAAAGAGATGTTCAGTCTCCTTTGGCTTCGGCCCCGGCTTTGAGGGCTTCTTCAGTTCACCGTAGCAAACGGTCCAAAGTTCATTGTTGAAGATGTTGCCACTGTAGATGACTTTGCTGGCTAGTCCCTTATTGGTCTTCTTTCTAGCGGCCTTTTTCTTTGCTGTTGCTGTGACGCTTGGGCTTTTAGCGGGTGTTACCTTTTTCCCAGTTGCCATTTTGTGGCTCTCCCTGTTGGTTGTTCGTCAAGACTCCCAAAAATCGACTGGCACCAAGGGGATGATAAGCAGCCCTTCCGGTTTCATCCTCGTGAAAATTTGCCTAGTCATTGCATGTATCAGCAGTACGCCTTTTGGATAGGTCGGCGTTACTTGTACAGCAACTGCGGCAGCCACAACCCGATCTGCGGCCACATGTACAGCAGCACGATCGCCAACACCTGGATTCCCATGAACGGCAGCATGCCCAGGAAGATCTGGTTCAGCGTCACGTGCGGCGGGCTCACGCCCTTCAGGTAGAAGGCGGCCATGGCCACCGGCGGCGACAGGAACGCCGTCTGCAGGTTCAGCGCCACCAGCAGCCCGAAGAACAGCGGGTCGACGCCGAAGTTGTCGAGCAGCGGAATGAAGATGGGCATGAAGATCACGATGATCTCGGTCCACTCCAGCGGCCAGCCCAGCAGGAAGATGATGACCTGGCTCAGGATCAGGAACTCCACCTTCGTGAGGTTCATGCCGAGCACCCACTCTTCCACCAGCGCCTGTCCGCCCAGCAGCGCGAACGCGGCCGAGAAAATGGCCGAGCCCACGAACAGCCAGCACACCATGGCCGAGGTCTTGGCCGTGAGGAACACCGACTCCTTCAGCACCGTGAGGTTCAGCCGCCGGTAGGCCGCCGCCAGCAGCATGCCGCCGAGCGCGCCCATGGCCGCGGCCTCGGTCGGCGTGGCCAGGCCCAGCACGATCGAGCCCAGCACCGACATGATCAGCAGCACCAGCGGAAAGAACGACGCCAGCAGCATCTTGAAGATCTCGAGCCGCGCGAAGCTCAGGAACAGATAGAACAGCGTGACCATGGCGCCGAAGATCGCGAAGGTGACCCACCACCAGGTGGGCGCGGGGCGCTCGGTGGCGGCGGCTTCGTTTGCCTCGGTGATGCCCGGCGCGGCTTCGGTCGGTTCGGCCAGCGGCGCCGCGGACGCGGCGGGCGCGGGTGCCTGTTCCCCGCCGGGAGGCTCCTGCAGGCTGTCTTCACGCGGTGGCTCCTGCAGCCCACCCTCGCTCGGCGGCTCCTGCAGGCCGCCCGCGCTGGGCGCCGCGCTGCGCACGGCGCCGATCTCCTCGATGTCGTAGCGCGCCTGCACTTCCACCGTCGTCACGGCCTTGTAGCTGAAGACCGCGAGCAGCAGGAAGATCACGCCGGGCATCGCGACGATGCCCAGTTGCTTGAGCACATGCGAGAACGGGACGTCGGCATTGCGCCGCCCCTTCAGCAGCCCGACCAGCGCGTGCGCGGCGGGGCTGTCGGCCAGCCGCTGCGACAGCGGCGGCAGCGGCACCACGCGCTCGGCCTGCGACAGCGGCGGCGCCCACTGCGGCTTGAGCCACGCGATGAGGATCACGTACAGCACATAGAGCGACGCGAGCATCAGCCCCGGAAAGAACGCGCCCGCATACAGCTGAACCACCGACACGCCCGCCGTCGCGCCGTAGACGATCAGCAGCACCGACGGCGGAATCAGGATGCCCAGGCAGCCGCCCGCCGTGATGGCGCCCGCGGCCAGCGGCACGCTGTAGCCGCCGCGCAGCATGGCCGGCAGCGCCAGCAGGCCCATCAGCGTGACCACCGCGCCCACGATGCCGGTGGCCGTCGCGAAGATGGTGCACGTGACCAGCGTGGCCACGGCCAGCGCGCCCGGCAGCCGCGCCAGCGCCAGGTGCAGGCTCTTGAACAGCGACTCGATGAGGTTCGCGCGCTCCACCAGGTAGCCCATGAACACGAACAGCGGCACCGCGATGAGCACGTCGTTGGCCATGGTCTTGAAGGCCGACTGCACCATCAGGTCGAGCGTGCGGTGCCAGTCGCGGTCGTAGGCCAGCCACGTGAAGATCATGCCCATGCCCATCAGCGTGAACGCCGTGGGAAAGCCCAGCATGATGGCCACCACCACGAGCGACAGCATCAGCAGCCCGAGGTGGCCGTTGGTGATGGTCTCGGCGCTTGCCAGCACCGAGCCCGCGCCGATCACGATCAGCGCCATGAACGACAGGCCGAACCAGAGTTCGCGGCGGATCATCGCGCGCCTCCGCCGGCCGGGTGCGCGGCCTGCGCCACCACCACGCGGTCGAGCGCGGCGATGTCCTCGTCCTTCACGTGCACCATTTCCTTGAGCTTTGCGACGTCGACCTCTTCCACGTCCTGCTCGCGCGACGGCCATGCGCCGCGCTGGATGCACTGCACGCAGCGGATGATCTCGGCCATGCCCTGCAGCAGCAGCGTGAAGCCCGCGAGCGGAATGATGAACTTGAACGGGTACAGCGGCAGCGGCTCGGCCGAGAAGGTCTGCTCGCGAATGGCCAGCGACTCGCCCGCATAGACCCAGCCCGCCCAGGTGAGCGCGACGATGCCCGGCAGGAAGAACACGATGTACAGCACGAGGTCGACGATGGCCTGCGTGCGCGGGCGGAAGAAGCCGTAGAGCACGTCGCCGCGCACATGGCCGTTCTTGGAGAGCGTGTACGCGCCGGCGGTCATGAACATGGCGCCGTACAGCATGATCTGCGCGTCCAGCACCCAGGCGTGCGGGTTGTTGAGCGCGTAGCGCGAGAACACTTCCCAGCTGATCAGCAGTGTGAGCAGCAGGGCGCACCAGGCGAAGGTCTTGCCGATCCAGGTGGAGAACCGGTCGACCGCCAGGAGAAAGGATTGCATCGGAACGAACTCCTCGCCGCGGCCATCGGGCGCGGCTTGCTTGCGTGTAGGCATGAAAAAAAGAGGGCGCCGCGCGGGCGCCCTTGCGTCACGTGACGCGCATCAGGTCTTCTTGGCCTGCCGTCCGAAGTAGTGGTTGTAGGCCATCTTGAAATCGACCGAATAGTCGTTCTGCCACTGGCCCGCGCGCTCGGCGAAGGCACGCTGCGAGTCGAGCACCTTCTTGAACATCGGGTTCTCGGCCGACTTCTTGGCGATGGTCTTGTCCCACGAGGCGAGCTGCGCGCGCAGCACGGCGTCGGGCGTCTTGTAGAACTTGATGCCGCTCTTCTTCAGCTCTTCATAGTCCTTGGAGTTGCGGTCGATGGCCTTCCAGCTCATGTCGGCGCTGGCCGCCTGCGTGGCGTACTCGATGATCGACTTGAGCTCGGGCGGCAGCGACTTGAGCTTGCCGCCGTTGAACAGCACCTCGAACTGCTCGCCGCTCTGGTGGAAGCTCTGCAGCATGCAGTTCTTGGCCACGTCGGGAAAGCCCAGCACGCGGTCGCTGGAGGCGTTGTTGAACTCGGCCGCGTCGATCAGCCCGCGGTCCAGCGCGGGCACGATCTCGCCGCCGGGCAGCGGGTTCACGGCCGCGCCCATGTCGGTGAATACGTCGACCGCCAGGCCCACGGTGCGGAACTTCAGGCCCTTCATGTCCTCGGCCTTGGCCACCGGCTTCTTGAACCAGCCCAGCGGCTGCGTGGGCATGGGGCCGTAGAGGTAGGAGGCGACGTCAAGGTTCAGGCTCTTGTAGATCTCGTCCATCAGCGCCTTGCCGCCGCCGTAGGTGTGCCAGGCCAGGATCATGTTGGCGTCCATGCCGTAGCCCGGGCCCGACCCCCACAGCGCAAGCGCCGAGTTCTTGCCGTACCAGTACGCGACCACGCCGTGGCCGCCGTCGAGCGTGCCCTTGGCCACCGCGTCGAGCAGCTGAAAGGCGGGCACCACCGAGCCGGCGGGCAGCACCTCGATCTTCAGGCGGTTGCCCGCCATGTCATTGACCTTCCTGGCGTAGTCCTGCGCGTACTCGTGGAAGATGTCCTTGGCGGGCCAGGTGCTCTGGAAGCGCAAGGACGTGGTCTGGGCCATGCTGACCATCGGCACCGACATGGCGCCGGCGGCCACGGCGGCGCCCTTGAGCAGCCCGCGGCGGCGGGGCAGTTTGCTGTCTGTCATTTGTCTCTCTCCAATTGGCTGTTCTGACTGGGAAAACCCAGGCCGCCGTCTTGGAGTTATGGTTTGACAGGCCCAAGCCGCCATCATTTGGCGCGAGGGAACACGCGACAAACAGGGTTTTCACGAAGCGGTGAAAAATCCCGCTAGTTGAAAACCCGTACTGCAAGGAAACAAAGAGATGACTGAATCCGTGGCGAACAAGGGCTACGCCGGCGACGTGACGCCCGAGCAGGCAGCCCAGTGGATGACCAGCGGCGAAGCCGTGATGGTCGACGTGCGCACCGACGCCGAGCGCGAATGGGTCGGCTACGTGCCGGGCGCCGTGCCGCTGGCGTGGAAGCAGTGGCCGGGCATGGCGATGAACCCGGCCTTCGACGCGGGCGTGCGCGCGGCCGGCGAAGGCGGCAAGAAGGTCGTGCTGCTGTGCCGCAGCGGGGTGCGCTCGGTGGCGGCCGCCAAGCGGGCAACCGAGCTGGGGGTCGAGGCCTACAACATCCTCGAAGGCTTTGAAGGCAACCCGGACGAGAACGGCCACCGCGGGCTGATCGGCGGCTGGCGCAAGCGCGGGTTGCCGTGGAAGCAGAGCTGAGTAGCCTGCCCTCGCTACGATGCCGAAGACCGTGTGGCGCCGCTGCTCGATGGCGCGCTCTTCAGGGCGGGGTCAGAAGATCGGGGCGATGGGCGCGGAGCCAGTTCTCGGCATGGCTCAGCAGCTGTGCGGCCTGGACGATGCAGGCCTGCAGCGTGGCGGTGGAAACCGGGTCACCTTCGTAGTCGCTCACGTTGCGTTGCCGGCGCAGCGCATCGAGCACGATGATCTCCGGCTGTGCCACCGCCATCGTCAGGCCGAGGCTCTGGATGGCCGTCTGGTGGTGGCCCGGCTGGCTGGTGGACGTGCGGTAGCCGTTGGCCCACAAACCCAGCATCGCGCATTGCATGATGGATTTGTAGGCCGCATCGAATCGGTTGTCGGCGCTCACCTGTGCCACATGCGCGTCGGCCAGATTTCGCCGCGCCGCCTGAAGCAATTTGGCGATGCCCGCGGCATCAGGCTGGTGGGGCTGCAGCCGCCCGATTGCCAGTAAGTTCAGCAAGCTCATCGGCTCCTCCCTTCACAAACAACTTTGGCTTGGCCAGTATGTCGCGCGCGAACGCATCGCCGCTGCGCGCGCGCTGCGCAAATTCTTCGGGCGTGTAGAGCACCGTGTTCACCTCGCGGCCCAGCGCCGCATGCAGAGGGAACACTGCCTGTGCCAGCGCCATGAAATCCACGCTGCCCAGCACCAGCAAGTCCACGTCGCTGCCCGGCGAGGGTGTGCCACGCGCGATGGAGCCGAACACCAGCGCCAACCCGATTTGCGCATCCAGCGGCGCCAGCGCATCGCGCACGGCAGGCACCACGCCATGCGTCTTGCGAAACAGCGCCGCCAGGTCATCGAACAGAGGATGGCTTGTGTTGGCGCCGTAGCGCACCTGGTTGCCTTGTTCGCTGCGTACCAGCAGGCCTGTGCGCGCCAGCTTATCTACCTCTCGCGCCAGCGTGCCCGCATGGCTGGCGGTCAGGCGCGCAAGTTCCCGCAGGTGGAAGCTCGACTGTGGCTGCAGCAACAGCACCGCCAGCGTGCGTTGGCGCGCGGCGGGAAACAGCAGGTCCATCAAGGAAGAGTCGTTGCTCATTAGGCGACGATTGTTGCTAATAAGGCGACATTCGGCAAGTGTGGAATGCCGGCTTGTCTCATGCATTGTTCAAGCACCGTCGATCGCGCGGCACCCATGGTGAGCCGAAAACAGGAAGCCCACGGCGTGCCGTGGGCTTGGTTGGCGTCGGGGGCGTCTGCCCTGGCGGCAGAACTGACCGAAAAGATCCGCTCGCCTCACTCGGCCGTGGCCGGGTCGATCACGCTGTAGACCCGGTCCACGCGATTGGCCGGAAAGCCGCCGAGCTCCGCGTGCCGGCGCACCAGGGCCTCGTCGGTGGCCTGGTAGACGCAATAGACGCGGTCGTCGGTCACGTAGCTGTGGATCCACTGGATGTCGGTGCCCATGCTGCTGAGCACACCGCAGGACTTTTGCGAGATGGATTTCAGGTCCGACGGGGTCAGCTTGCCGGCGCCTGGGATGTCTCGCTCGATGACGAATTTGGGCATATCGGTACTCCTGTCTACTGCCTAGAATCGGTCGAAGGTGACCAGTGCCTATGGTGCCGACGCGAAGCCGTTCCGTATTGCCCGCTTCGCCGGACTTGTTGATCGAAACCCCGCCCTCGCTTGCCGGGAGGTGACCATGGATGTCTTGTCTGACGTGCTGCGGACCATCCGCCTGGAGGGCGCGCTGTTCCTGAACGGGGACATGTACGCACCCTGGTGCTTCAAGGTACCCAAGGGTACGGACATCGCGCAGTTGCTCAGGCCCGGTGCGCAGCGCCTGGCCATCTGCCACCTGGTGCTGCAAGGCGAATGCTGGGCCCAGGTCGAAGGCGGGGCGCCGATCCGGGCACATGCCGGCGAAGTCATCGCCGCGCCGCATGGCGACTCTCATGTGCTGGGCAGCGGCCTGCAGCATGCGGCGGTGGACATGGCGCATGTGGTGAGTCCGCGGGCGCCCGAGCTGGCGCGCGTGCGCTATGGCGGCAATGGCGAGCGCACATTGCTGGTGTGCAGCTGGTTCGCGTACGAGGGCGACGCGCCCAACCCCGTCATGGCGAACATTCCGCGCCTGTTCACCACGCCGCTGCGCAGCAGGCTGGCGGGCCCGTGGATCGAGCAGTCCATCGACTTCGTGCTGGGCGATGCGGCTTCGCATACGCCCGGTTCGGAGATGGTCGCCGCCAAGGTGGCGGAAGTGCTGTTCGCCGAAGTGCTGCGCGGCTACATCGAGTCCATGCCCGCCAACAGCCCCGGCTGGCTGGCCGGCCTGCGCGACCCCCATGTGAGCCGCTGCCTGGCGCTGATGCATGCCGAGCCCGCGCGCAACTGGACGGTCGACGCACTGGCGCAGGAAACCCACATCTCGCGCAGCGTGCTCGCGGATCGCTTCACCGAACTGGTGGGCGCGCCGCCCATGCACTACCTGGCGCGCTGGCGCATGATCCTGGCCGCCGGCATGCTGCGAAAGGACCAGTGCAACCTGGCGCGCATTGCCGAAGGTGTCGGCTACGAGTCGGAAGCCGCCTTCAACCGCGCATTCAAGCGCGAGTACGGCGTGTCGCCAGGGGCATGGAGGCACAACGGCGCCTAGGAGGCCGTGCGGCGAAAGCGTGAGGAGCGCGCGGAGGCCCGATGGATTCGGCCGCATGCCCTTGAGGTAAACCCTGATGGTTCTTCGACGCCTGTCTGCCTAGGATTGCGTCTCTCTGCACAATCGATTGTGCAAAACATTCAAACCTCTTCTTGTGACGCGGCAGTTCCCGCTCCCCGCGCCATCGCCAGATCATGAAGCTCGGCCTTCCTCGTGACCCGCAACTGTCGTTCCTGCTGCTGGTGAATCTGCTGGTGATCGTTGTCGCGACCGCCTGGTCCCGCGGGCAGTTCGCCAGCGCCGACAACCTCCAGTCGATGGCAAGCCAGCTGCCCGAAATCGGGTTGCTCGCCATCGGCGTGATGCTCACGATGATTTCCGGCAACGGCGGCATCGACCTGTCCGGTGCCGCCATGGCCAACCTGGCCGGCGTGGTGGGCGCGCTGGTTGCGCCGCAGCTGGTGTCTCCCGACGATGCGCCGGCCCATTTCACCGTGCTCTTCGCCGCCGTGGCTCTGGTCACGGGCGTCGTGGGCGGCGCGGTCAACGGCTTGCTCATTGCACGCCTGGGGCTCACGCCGATCCTGGCAACGCTGGGCACGCAACTGGTGTTCACCGGTATCGCGGTCGTCCTCACCAACGGCTCCGCCGTACGGCTGGGCTACGTGGAGCCGCTGTCGGCCATCGGCAACGACATGGTGCTGGGCATTCCCATCGCCTTCGTCATCTTCTTCCTGGCCACGCTGCTGCTGGGCCTGGTCCTCGGCCGCAGTGCCTACGGCGTGCGGCTCTACCTGATGGGCACGAATCCGAAGGCGGCGCGGTTCACGGGCATCTCGCCGACCAGGGTCCTGCTGACGACCTACGTCCTGAGCGGCGCGCTGGCCGCGCTGGCCGGCGTGCTCATCGCATCGCGCACCGCGAGCGTGAAGTGGGACTACGGCGGCTCGTACCTGCTCATCACCATCCTGATCGCCGTGATGGCCGGCGTCAGGCCCTCCGGCGGATACGGCCGCATGACCTGCCTTTTCTTCTCGGCCACGGCCTTGCAGGTTCTCTCGAGCGCTTTCAACCTGGTGGGCATCTCCAGCTTTTTCCGCGACTGTGCCTGGGGACTGATGCTGCTGCTGTTCCTGGCCTCGTCACGCGTCGAGTTCAAGCGCTGGCTGCCGCGCCGGGGTTGAGCGCCGCGCCAGGTCATCCATTCATTCATTCATTCACTTCCCGAAGGCCCCGGCGCAATTCCCTTCTTGCGTCTGGCGCATGTGTCGAAGGGCGATTTTTCAAGGAGACAGCCAAGATGAAAAACACCAGAAAACTGATCCCGTGTGCTTTGATCGCCGCCGCGGCGGCCACCGCCGTGGGCGCAATCCATGCGCAAGGCAAAGAGCAGGTCATCGCCACCGTGGTGAAGATCACCGGCATCAGCTGGTTCAACCGCATGGAAGATGGCGTCAAGGCGTTCGGCACCGACAACGCCGGCATCAAGACTTTCCAGACAGGCCCCGGTCAGGCGGATGCGGCGCAGCAACTGCGCGTGATCGAAGACCTCGTGGCCAAGAACGTCAGCGCCATCGCGGTCGTTCCCTTCGACCCGCCGACGCTCGAACCGGTGCTCAAGCGGGCGATCGACAAAGGCATCAAGGTGGTGACCCACGAGGCCGACAACCAGAAGAACACGCAGATCGACATCGAGGCTTTCGACAACGTCGACTACGGCGCGCGCCTGAACGACCGCATGGCGGAATGCATGAACAAGAGCGGCAAGTGGACCTCCTTCGTCGGGTCGCTGGGCAGCCAGTCGCATGTGCAGTGGGCCGATGCCGGCGCGGCGAATGCGTCGAAGAAATATGCGGGCCTGCAGCTCGTCGCCGCCAAGAACGAGTCGTTCAACGACGCAACCAAGGCCTATGAAAAAACCAAGGAACTGTTGCGCAAGTACCCGGACATCAAGGGCTTCCAGGGCTCGTCGTCGCTCGACGTCCTGGGCATCGGCCGCGCGGTGGAAGAGGCGGGCAAGCAGGGCAAGGTCTGCGTCTTCGGAACCGGCCTGCCCGGCGAAGCCGCCAAGCTGCTGGAGTCGGGCGCCATCACCGGCATCTCGTTCTGGGATCCGAAGGATGCGGGCATCGTCATGAACAAGATGGCCAAGCTGCTGCTGGACGGCAAGAGCCCCGAAACCGGCATGAACCTGGGCGTCAAGGGCTACGAGAAGGTGTTGGTTTCCAAGGGACCGGGACGCGGCGTGATCGTTCGCGGCCAGGCCTGGGTCGACGTCGACAAGAGCAACTACAAGCAATACCCGTTCTGAGGCCGTCCGGCTCGAGCGCATCTGAACGAGACCACAAGCATGGCGTCCACCGAGTTTGCAGAAGAAACGCGCGCGTCCGCGAGCGAACATGAAGTCGAAGGCCGAGCGGGCTCGGCCGCCGTCGGCGCATTCCTGGAGGTCGTGGGCGTTCACAAGCGCTTCGCCGGCGTGCATGCGCTGCGGGGCGTCTCGCTGACGATCCGGCCCGGCGAGGTCTATCACCTGCTGGGCGAGAACGGGTGCGGCAAGAGCACGCTGATCAAGATCATCTCGGGCGTGCAGCCGCCCGATGAAGGCGAGCTTCGCATCAACGGCGTGCGCTTCGCCGCGCTGTCGTCCCTGGACTCGCTCACGGCCGGCATCGAGACGGTCTATCAGGACCTTTCGCTCCTGCCGAACCTGAGCGTTGCCGAGAACATCGGGCTGACCGAGCAGCTCGTTGCGAACCGGGGGCGGCTCTCGCGCGGGCTGGATCGGCGCAAGCTGGCGCAGACAGCCGCCCGCGCACTCGCCATGGTGGGCCTTCCCGACGCCGCCGGCTTCCAGCGTGCGCTGGTGGAGTCGCTGCCGATCGCGACCCGGCAACTGATCGCCATTGCCCGCGCCATTGCCACGAACGCGCGCATGGTGATCATGGACGAGCCGACCACGGCGCTCACGAAGCGCGAGGTCGACAACCTGATCGCCGTGGTGCGCAAACTGCAGTCGAACGGCGTGGCGGTGCTCTTCGTGAGTCACAAGCTCGACGAGTGCTATGCCATCGGCGGCGAGGTCATCGTGTTCCGTGACGGACAGAAGGTGGCGCAGGGGCCCATCGCCGGCTTCGACAAGGCGGAACTGGCACGCCTCATGACAGGCCGCGACATCGCGACCCAGCGATACAGGACGACGCCGGCCAACGGGCCGGAGCTGCTGAAGGTCGAGGGGCTCGGCCGGCGCGGTGCGTTTTCAGACGTCGACTTCGTGCTCGGTCGCGGCGAGATCCTCGGCGTGACGGGCCTGCTCGACTCGGGGCGCAATGAACTCGCGCATGCGCTGGCCGGCGTGGCGCCGGCGGACTCCGGCTCGATCGCGCTCGACGGCGAGGTCGTCGTGCTGCAGCAACCCGGCGATGCGATCGCTCTGGGCATCGGCTACGTGCCCGAAGACAGGCTCGGCGAAGGCCTGTTCCTCGACAAGTCCATCCAGGAAAACGTCGTCTCGGTCGTGATCTCGAAGTTGCGAGGCCGCCTGGGGCTGCTGGAGCCGCAGCGCGGCCAGGCGCTGGCCGAAACCATCGTGCGCGACCTGCAGATCGCCACGCCCGATGTCCTGCGCCCCGTGCAGTCCTTGTCCGGCGGCAACCAGCAGCGCGTGCTCATCGGGCGCTGGCTCACCATCAAGCCGCGCCTGTTGATCCTGCACGGCCCGACCGTGGGCGTCGACGTGGGGTCGAAGGACATCATCTATCGCCTCGTCCAGCGCCTGGCCGAGGAGGGGCTGTCGGTGATCCTGGTCAGCGACGACCTGCCCGAACTGCTGCAGAACTGCGACCGCATCCTGCTGATGAAGAAAGGCCGGCTCGTCTCGCAGTTCGACGCACGGCAACTGGACGAGAGCACGCTCTACCGGGCGCTGCTGTCGGAGACCTCCCCGAACTGAATCGCCGAATGACCGCCATGACATCGACAGAGCTTCGCACTTCGCCGGCCGTGCAGGCCCCCGCGCGCCAACGCCAGCTTCTGGGCGAGCGCCCGGAATTCTTCACCGCATTGATGATCGCCATGGTTGCGATCACGGTGTCCTTCCTCAACCCCGACTTCCTCCAGGTCGGGATGCTGTTCGACATTCTTCGCTCCTGCACGGTCGTGGGCATCTTTGCCCTCGGCGTGCTCGTCGTGCTCGCGGCGGGCGGCATCGATGTGTCCTTCACGGCGATCGCGGCACTCACGATGTACGCGATCACGAAGGCGGTGACGCTGTGGTGGCCGCAGGCGCCGATGCCCCTGATCCTGCTGACGGGTGCCTTCGGCGGCGTGCTCCTGGGCATCCTCAACGGTTGCCTGGTCGACTGGCTCAAGGCGCCGTCGCTCATCGTCACGATCGGCACCCAATACCTGTTCCGCGGTTTTCTCCTGACGTTCGTCGGCACCGTGTTCCTGATGGAGATTCCGGACCCGATGGACAGCTTCGGCCGCGCCGCATTGCTGCGCCACGTCACCGATCAGGGCGCGATCTCGGTGCTGCCGGCGTCGGTGCTCGTGCTGGCCGCCGCCGCGGGCGTCACCTGGTTCATCCTCAACCGCACGCTGATCGGCCGCGCGGTGTATGCCATCGGTGGCAGCCTGGGGATCGCGGAACGCCTGGGCTATCGGTTGCGCGTGGTGCACATGTTCGTGTTCGGCTACGCGGGGCTCCTGGCGGGCGTCGCCGGCGTGATTCACGTCTCGAGCAACCGCCTGGCCAACCCCTTCGACCTGGTCGGCACCGAACTCGACGTGATCGCGGCCGTGGTACTGGGCGGAGCGCGCATCACCGGGGGGAACGGGACCGTGCTCGGCACGCTGCTGGGCGTGCTGCTGGTCACGCTGATCAACAACGTGCTCATCCTCGCGGGTGTACCCAGCACGTGGCAAAAGGTCATCGTGGGCGCGTTCATCCTGGTGGCCGGCGCGCTCTTCTCGATCCGGCGCGCGCGCTGATTCCGCCGTCGCACTTTCGCTTTCCCCTTATCGCACTCATGAAGCACGCATTGCTTGGCATCGACGTCGGAACCTACAGCAGCAAGGCCACCCTGACGACGCTGGACGGACGCATCCTCAACACCGCCACGATCCCTCACGACATCAGCCTGCCGTACCCCGGGCACGTGGAGCAGGACGCCGACAAGGTCTGGTGGCACGATGTCTGCGCGTTGTGCAAGCTGGTGATGCAAGGCACCGGCCTGAGCACGGAAGACGTTGCGGCAGTGGCGGTCAGCGCGATCGGCCCCTGCGTGGTGCCGCTGGACGCGAAGATGCGGCCGCTTCGGCCCGCCATCCTCTACGGCGTGGATGTGCGCGCGGAGGCGGAAATCGCCGAGATCGAAACGGAGTTCGGGGCCGCCGCCATTCGCGATTTCTCGCTGATGGACCTCACCAGCCAGGCCATCGGACCGAAGATCCGCTGGATCCGCAAGCACGAGCCCGAGGTCTGGGCGGCAACCGCGCACCTGGCCACGGCCAGCTCGTACCTGGGCTTGCGCCTCACGGGCCGACATCGCACCGACCGGCACACGGCCAGCCACTACATGCCCTTGTACAACCCCGGCACGGGGACGTGGGACGAGCGCTTCAACCGCGCCTTCGTCCCGTTGGACGCGCTGCCCCGCCCCGGCTGGTCCGACGAGATCGCCGGCGAGGTCAGCGCGGAAGCCGCGCGAGCGACCGGTCTGGCGGCCGGAACGCCCGTGGCCGTGGGGGCGGTCGATGCGCTGAGCGAAGCGATCAGCGTGGGTGTCGTCGCCCCCGGCGACCTGATGGTGATGTACGGAAGCACCACGTTCTTCGTTCTGGTGCAGGACGCGCCGACACCCGATCCGCGGGTCTGGACCGTGGCGGGTGCCTACGAGGGCCAATTCAACCTGGCCGCGGGCATGAGCACAACGGGCAGCCTGACGCGCTGGTTCAAGGACGAACTCGCGCGCGAACTCGACGAACCCGGCGGCTACGCGGCGCTCTTCGAAGGTGCCGCCAAGGTGTCGCCGGGCGCGGGCGGCCTGCTGGTGCTGCCGTATTTCAGCGGCGAGCGCACGCCCATCAACGACACGCGTGCCAGCGGCGTGATCGCCGGGCTCAGCCTTTCCCATTCCAGGGAGCAGCTTTTCAGGGCCGTGCTCGAAGGCGTGGGTTTCGGCGTGCGCCACAACCTGGAAGCCTTCGCCGATATCGGCGCGAAGGTCCGCCGCGTGGTGGCCGTCGGCGGCGGCGCGCAAGGCAATACCTGGCTGCAGATCGTCTCCGACATCGCGCAGGTGGAGCAGGAAGTGCCGGCGGTCACGGTCGGCGCGAGCTTCGGCAATGCCTTCCTGGCGGGCTGCGCGGCGGGACTGGTGCAGCGCGGCGACATTTCCCGCTGGGTCAGGCCGGGGCGCCGCATCGTTCCCGACCCTTCGCGGCGCGCGATCTACGACAGCCTGTACACCCAGTACCGCAAGCTCTACGACGGCACCCGCGACGTGATGCATGCGCTGAAATCCATCGCCTCGGACAGCGCCGGGCCGAGGGCGCGCTAGCCGGTTGGCAGGGCCGCCGCACCACGCCCGAAGGTCTGCGATGGACGATCTGACTCAAGCGCGACGCGACGCTTTGTTCGAGAGCGAGCTGGCGCGAAACGTCGAACTGGGCGTCGAGCCGTCGGGTGGCATCGCTTGCTACGTCCACGGCGCGCCTTCCAGCCTGGAGCGATGGCACTACCACGACGAATACGAGCTTCAGCTCGTCGTCCACACATCGGGGCGCATCTACGTCGGAAATCATGTGGGCGCGTTCAGGCCAGGGTCCATCGTCCTGGTCAGCCCCCGCGTCCCGCACAACCTCGTCTCGCTCGATCTACCGGCAACCGGCGTGAGCGAGCGCAGTGTCGTGATTCACTTCGCAAAGGACCTGATGCACAAAGCCGCGGAGCTTCTTGCGGACCTGCGTGGCGCGGTGTCGCTGCTGGACCGCGATCGCTGCGGCGTCGAGTTCCTCAATGCCGACCAGGATCTGCTCGACCGCTTTCGCCTCGTGCAGGCCACATCCGGCGTCGCCCGCTTCTGTGCCCTGGCCGAACTGCTGCAGTGCCTGAGCCGGTGGCCCGAGTTCCGGTCTTTCTCTTCGACGTCGGTGCCCGACGCCCGAAGCCCGCGCAAGGTGGCCGTGGACCCGCGGGTCGAGAGGGTGCAGGAGCTTGTCTATCGCAACTATGCCGACCGGCTGTCGCTGGCACAGGCCGGCGATTGCGCCGGCATCGGCGTCCATGCCCTGTCGAGACTGTTCAGGCGGGTGACCGGAAGCACCTACACCGATTTCCTGATCAGCGTCCGCGTTGCCAGGGCCTGCGAGCTGTTGAGCAAGAGCGACGCGCAGGTGTCCAGCATCTGCTACCTGGTGGGCTTCAACAACATTTCCAATTTCAATCGGCACTTTCGCCGGTTGAAAAGCATGACCCCGAGCGAATACCGGAATCGCATGTCGGGCAGGTTTGGCGCGGCCCGGGTGCGGCAGCTCAGGCTTCAACCAGTTCGGGCCGGATCTGAATGACCTCGGTGACGCCGAAGTGCCCCGAATCGATGATCTCGAACGCTTTTCCGAGCAGTCCCGGAATGTCCTGCCGCACCATGAGCAACGGAAAGCTCAGGCAAGCCGCGAACGGATCCCAGTCGTAGCTGCCGATCGTGCACTGATGAACTTCCTCGAGCGCCAGGGTCTTGAGGAATCGCACCACGCCCTCCAGCGCAATGGTCGAGTTGACGAACAGCCCGCGCGGCAGCCCGCCCATGCGCTGGTACAGCGCGCGCACCGATGCTTCGGCCTGGTCTGCTTCGTAGCCGCAGGCATCGACGTCCGCGCTGTCCAGGCTACCGAAGGCCTCGGTGATGGCGTCTGAAAATCCTTCGATCCGTCGTGCGGTGTTGTGGTCGCTGGGAATGCCGCCGACGAAACAGAACCGGTTGCGTCGCCTGGCGCGCGGCGCCGTCGATCGTTCGATGAGCTTCGTCGTGAGCTCGCGGGCGCCCCAGCGGTTGTCGGAGACGACGGAGGGCGCCAGCTTGCCCGGCAGGTCGACGTTGAGGTGCGCAATGCCGTGGTGCGAGCAGATCCGGCTCACCGCATCGGGCGCGGAGGCCCCGGTCACCAGCAGATATTCGATCTGGTAGGAGATCAGGGTGCGCGCCGTCTCGGCTTCCAGCTTCGGATCGCGCAGCGTGCTGACCACGATGGGATAGAGATGCCGCTCGCGTGCCAGCCGTTCGAAGGTCTGCGACATGGCGCTGAAGAAGCGGTTGTCGTGCGTCGGAATGAGCATGCCGATCAGGCCGGAGCGCTTGCGCCGCAGGCCGCTGGCCTGCCGGTTGAGCGTGTACTTCAGGTCCTTGGCGAGTGCCAGGACGCGTATCGCCGTGTCCTCGCCGATGCGCCGGCTCTTCCACGTGCCGTTCAGGATGGCACTGACCGTGGATGCGGACGTGTCCGCCAACTGTGCCAGGTCGTAGATGGTCGGCTCGCGTCGGCTCATCGGTCCGGTCCGGCAGGGCAACCCGCACGCCCTTCGGCGGCAGGGCTGCAGGATGGGGCGGCATCGAGCTTGCATTTCATCGGCGGCAGTTTAAGCGCCCGGGTGCTTGCCGGCCCGGGCGTTCGCCGAGGGAAAAGCGAGCGGGAACGATCAGCTCACAACGGCGGAATGCGCAGCTTCTGTCCCGGATAGATCTTGTCGGGGTTGCTCAGCATCGGCTTGTTCGCCTCGAAGATCGCGTTGTACTTGTTGGCGTCGCCGTAGTACTTCTTCGAAATGGCCGAGAGCGTGTCGCCCCGCACCACGTCGTGGTACTGCGCGGGCGGCGCCGCCGGGGCGACGAGGTTGTTCTCCACGCTCGTCACGTTGGCCACGTTGCCCGCGGCCAGCGAGGCTTTTTCGCTGGCCTCCTGCGAAGGCGCCTGACCCGCCAGGGTGACCACGCCGCTGCTGGCGGTGTAGGTCACCACGAGCGCGGTGAGGCCCAGGTTCTGGCTCTCGATGTAGGTCTTGATGGCCGCGCCGGCCGCCTGGTTGGCGTCGGGGGTGTCGGGCGTGGCGGCCTGGGCCGACGATCCGCCGAAGAGTTTTTCTCCCGCTTCCTTGATGAAACTCAGCAAACCCATGGTTCTCTCCTTGTGCCTGGTTGGTGGATGGGAACGGGCGATGGTGCGGCCGAACGCCGGGGCCTCGCGTAGGCCCATGCCGCGTATGCGACGCACGCGCCAGCATGACTAATCACAAAGTCGCAATAATCGCGCGCATGGCATCCCCCTTCCTCGCAATCGACATCGGCAACACCCGCCTCAAGTGGGCGCTCTACGACTCGGCCCGTCCCGGTGCCGTGTTGCAGGCACAGGGCGCCGAATTCCTCGACCACATCGAACGGCTGGCCGACGGCCCGTGGGCCGACCTGCCCGCGCCCGGGTCCATGCTGGGCTGCGTGGTGGCCGGCGACGCCGTGCGGCGTCGCGCCGAAGAGCAGATCGTCGAGCGCTTCGACTGCCCCGCGCGCTGGGTGATGCCGAGCGCGGGCGAGGCCGGCATCGTCAACGGCTACGACCACCCGACCCGCCTGGGCGCCGACCGCTTCGTGGCCATGATCGGGGCGCGCCACCGCATGCTGGCCGAGCAGCCGGGCGAGCCGGCGCGGCCGATGGTGGTGGTGCTGATCGGCACGGCCGTGACGGTCGAGGCGATCGACGCCGACGGCAAGTTCCTGGGCGGCCTGATCCTGCCGGGCCACGGCATCATGCTGCGCGCGCTGGAGTCGGGCACCGCCGGGCTGCACGTGCCGACCGGCGAGGTGCGCGAATTTCCCACCAACACCAGCGACGCGCTGACCAGCGGCGGCACCTACGCCATTGCCGGCGCGGTCGAGCGCATGGTGCAGCACGTGCGCTCGCACTGCGGCGCCGAGCCGGCCTGCTACATGACCGGCGGCGCGGGCTGGAAGATGGCGCCCGTGATGAACGGGCACTTCGAGCTGGTCGAGAGCCTCATCATGGACGGGCTCCTGGTGATCGCCCGCGAACGGGCGATCGGCTGAAACACTGGCGGTGCGGCCTCAGCGCCGCATCAGCGCCTCGCCCATGGCCTGGAACGCGGGCAGCGTCAGCGGGTCGTTCGCGCCGTTGGCGGCCACCGGGTGCGCAGCGTAGCGCACGATGACCATCTCGGCCTTCGGGTCCACGTAGATGCTCTGGCCGTGGATGCCGCGCGCCATGTACGCGCCGTGCGGGTTGTTCGTCACCCACCACATGTCGCGGTACGACCAGCCCTTGAGCAGCGCGTAGCCGGCCTTCTCGAACTTGGCCGGGTCGCCGCCGCGCCGGATGTCTTCCACCACCGCCTTCGGAATGGCTTGCTGCCCGTTGGCGGCGCGGCCGTCGTTGCGCATGGTCTCGCCGAAGCGGGCCAGGTCGCGCAGCACGGTGTTCAGGCCGCCGCCGCCCGACTCGGTGCCGATGCGGTCGACCATGAAGTACGCGTCCTGCTCGGCGCCGATGCGGCGCCAGATCTTCTCGCTCAGCAGGTCGGCCAGCGACTGGTTGCTGGCGCGCCGCAGGATCCACGCGAGCACCTCGGCGTTCACGGTCTTGTAGGCGAAGCCGTCGCCGTGCTCGCCTTCCTTCTTCAGCGTGACGAGGAACTCGTAGAACGACTTGGGGCCCGTGTAGTTCTGGCCCTGGGTGAGCATGCCGCCGGCGCGGGCGTAGTCCCAGATCTCGGCCTTGGGGTCGGCGTAGTTCTCGGAGTAGTGCACGCCCACGGTCATGTCCATCACCTGGCGCACGGTGGCGTCGCCGTAGGCGGTGTCTTTCAGCTCGGGGACGTACTTGGTGACGGGGGCGGCCGGGTCGAGCGTGCCTTCGTCGGCGAGGATGGCCGCGAGCGTGCCCACGAAGGACTTGGTGACCGACATCGCGATGTGCGGGCGCTCGGGCGTGAGCGCGCCGAAGTACTTCTCGTAGACCACCTTGCCGCGGTGCATCACGAGGATGCCGTCGGTGTAGGTGCCGGCGATCATCTGCGCGAAGTTCAGCGTCTGCTCGCCGCCCAGCGGCTTGAAGGTGACGGCCTCGATCTGCACGGGCGAGGTGGCCGCGGGCAGCGGGGTGGCCGCGCCGGCGCCGCGCCACACGTTGCTGGTGGGCACCGTCTCGCGCACGTGCGAGAAGCTCCAGCGCGTGCGCGGAAACACGCCGCCGGCCGGGTTGTCGAAGGTGATGAGCTTGTCGGGCGGGGGCGGAAAGCCCTTCATCCAGCCCAGCGCGTCGACCGAGGTGGCCGCGGGGTCGGGCAGCGCGGCGGGCGCGGGTGTCTGGGCGTGGCTGGTGTTCACTGCGAGCAGGGTGGTGGTCAGGGCGGCGGCGAGCGCCGTGCGAGCGGAGGTGCGTGGCATGGTGGTCTGTGGGTCCTGGGAGTGAAAGGGATCAGCGGCCGCTGAAGCGCGCCGGCCGGCGCTCGACGAAAGAGCGCACGCCTTCGGCCGCGTCCTCGCTGTTCGACAGGCGCTTCTGCGTCTCGATGAACTCCGACACGGCGGCCAGCGGACCTTGCTCCACCGCCTTGATGACGTTGAGCCGCGTGGCCACCACCGCCAGCGGGGCCTGCGCGGCGATGCGCTGCGCAATGGCCAGCGCCGCGTCGAGCTCCTGCCCGGCGGGCACCACCTTCTGCACGAAGTTCAGGCGATAGGCCTCGGCGCTGTCGAACTCGTCGGCCGTGAGCAGGTGCAGCATCGCGTTGCCCACGCCCGCGCGCTCGGCCATGCGCAAGGTGGCGCCGCCCGTGGCCATGATGCCGCGCTGCACTTCCATCTGCGAGAAGCGGCAGTTGTCGGCCGCCACCACGATGTCGGCGCCCAGCATCAGCTCGATGCCGACCGTGAAGCAGATGCCCTTCACGGCCACCACCATCGGCTTGGTGCGGCGGCGGTAGTCGGGCAGGCCGAAGTCGTGCGGCTCCACCAGCCCGGCGGGAATCGCCTTCTCGCCGCGCTTCATGTACTCGGTCACCGCCGGCAGGTCCAGGCCCGCCGTGAAGTGGTCGCCGAAGGCATGCAGCACGCCCACGCGCAGGTTCGGATCGTCGTCCAGGCGGGTGTAGGCCTCGGCCAGCTGCTTGAACATCGGCGGCGTCCAGCCGTTGCGCTTGGCGGGCCGGTTGATGCCGATCAGCAGCACGTGGTCGAGCACCTGGGTGTCGATGCAGCCTTCTGCCGGTGGGGTGGTGGGGGTCGCAGTCATCGGTCTTGTCTCCGTGTTGTTGTTATGGCTGCGCGGTTCAGTAGGTGTAGACGCCGCGGCCGGTCTTGCGGCCCAGTTGGCCGGCGGCGACCATTTCCTTCAGCAGCGGGCAGGGGCGGTACTTGGAGTCGCCGAACTGCTCGAGGTAGACCTCCATCACGGCCAGGCACACGTCCAGGCCGATCATGTCGGCCAGCGCCAGCGGGCCGATGGGCTGATTGCAGCCCAGCTTCATGCCGGCGTCGATGTCCTCGGCCGTGGCAATGCCTTCGGACAGCACGAAGAAGGCCTCGTTGATCATCGGCACCAGGATGCGGTTGACCACGAAGCCCGGCGCGTTCTTCACCGTGATGGGCGACTTGCCGAGCTTCACGGCCAGTTCCTTCACCGTGTCGTGCGTGGCGTCGCTCGTGAGGTAGCCGCGGATCAGCTCCACCAGCGCCATCATCGGCACCGGGTTGAAGAAGTGCATGCCGATGAAGCGGTCGGGGCGCGAGGTGGCGGCGGCCAGCTGCGTGATCGAGATCGACGAGGTGTTCGACGCGACGATCACTTCGGCGGGCAGCATCTCGTCGACCTGCTTGAGGATCTTCAGCTTGAGCGCGTGGTTCTCGGTGGCGGCCTCGATGACCAGCTGCGCGCCCTTCAGGTCCTCGTAGTTGGTCGAGCCCTTGATCAGCGCCAGCGCGGCGGTCTTCTGCTCGGCGGTGAGCTTTTCTTTCTTGATCAGGCGGTCGAGGCTGCCCGACACGGTGGCCAGGCCCTTGTCGACCGCCGCCTGGGCGATGTCGACCATCACCACGTTCACGCCGGCCACCGCGCAGGCCTGCGCGATGCCGTTGCCCATCGTTCCGGCGCCGATGATGCCGACAGTCTGGATAGCCATGAGAAAACTCCTTGAAGAATGAAAAAGCAGGGAAAAAATCAGGGATGCGCGGGGCGGGCGCCCCGGCAAGGCCATCGATTGTGAATCAGCCCCATGGCCCCGCCGTTGCCGCGTGTGACACCTTCGCCGCGTGGGTGGCTTACAGTCCTGCGGTTGCTTTTTCTCCCTCTTTTCCCGACCCCCGACCATGACCACCCTCGGCACCCCCCTTTCCCCTTCCGCCACCCGCGTGATGCTGCTCGGCTCCGGTGAACTCGGCAAGGAGGTGCTGATCGCCCTGCAGCGCCTCGGCGTCGAGACCATCGCCGTCGACCGCTACGAGAACGCCCCCGGCCAGCAGGTGGCGCACCACGCGCGCACCATCACCATGAGCGACCCCGCGCAGCTCCAGGCGCTGATCGAGGCCGAGAAGCCCACGCTGGTGGTGCCCGAGATCGAGGCCATCGCCACGCCCATGCTGCAGCAGCTCGAAGACGCGGGCACGGTGCGCGTCATTCCCACGGCCCGCGCCGCCCGCCTCACGATGGACCGCGAAGGCATCCGCCGCCTGGCCGCCGAGACGCTGGGCGTGCCCACCAGCCCCTACAAGTTCTGCGACTCGCTGGCAGAGCTGCAGGCGGCGATCGACGAAGCGGATGGAAAAGGAATTGGCTACCCCTGCATCGTCAAGCCCGTGATGAGCAGCTCCGGCAAGGGCCAGAGCAAGATCGACGGCCCCGCCGACGTGCAGAAGGCCTGGGACTACGCCATGGCCGGCGGCCGCGTGAGCCACGGCCGCGTGATCGTCGAGGGCTTCATCGACTTCGACTACGAGATCACGCTGCTGACCGTGCGGGCCAAGGACGCCGCCGGCGCCGTCGAAACCAAATTCTGCGACCCCATCGGCCACGTGCAGGTCAGCGGCGACTACGTCGAGAGCTGGCAGCCGCACCCCATGGCGCCGGCCGCGCTGCGGAAGGCGCAGCAGATCGCGCAGGCCGTCACGGCCGACCTGGGCGGCCAGGGCCTGTTCGGCGTGGAGCTGTTCGTGAAGGGCGACGAGGTCTGGTTCAGCGAAGTGAGCCCGCGCCCGCACGACACCGGCATGGTCACCATGGCCACCCAGTGGCAGAACGAGTTCGAGCTGCATGCGCGCGCCATCCTCGGCCTGCCGGTGGACACCTCGCTCAAGAGCCCGGGCGCCAGCGCGGTGATCTACGGCGGCGTGGACGCCACCGGCATCGCCTTCGACGGCGTGGCCGAGGCGCTGCAGGTGCCCGGCAGCGACATCCGCCTGTTCGGCAAGCCCGAGAGCTTCACCAAGCGCCGCATGGGCGTGGCGCTGGTGCACGCGGCCGACACCGACACGGCGCGCAAGCTGGCCAAGGAAGCCGCCTCGCGCGTGAAGCCGCGCAAGGCCACGTAAGGCCGCGTAAGGCCCGATATGGCATAGCCAGTTTCCGCAAGCCGCGCCGCAACGGCGCGGGCATGGTCGGACGGATCCACCGGAGACACCATGCTGCATCCCCAGGCGCGCGCCTTGCTCGACTACCTCGAGGCGCGCGGCATTCCGCCGACCCACACCCTCTCGCCCGCCGACGCGCGGGCCTTCTACCGCGAGCGCCGCACCGCCACCCAGCCGCTGCCGGCTGAAGTGGCCGAGGTGCGCGACCTCGCCGCCGACGGGCCGCACGGCACCATCCCGGTGCGCCTGTACCGGCCATCGGGGTCGGGCGCCGGCCCGCTGCCCGTGCTGGTGTACTACCACGGCGGCGGCTGGGTCATCGGCGACCTCGACACGCACGACGTGCTGTGCCGCGAGCTGGCCAATGGCGCCGGCTGCGCCGTGGTGGCGGTCGACTACCGCATGGCCCCGGAACACCGCTTTCCCGCCGCCTTCGACGACGCGCTGGCCGCCACCCGCTGGGTGCGCCGCGAGGCCGCCGCGCTGGGGCTCGACGCGAGCCGCCTCGCGGTGGGCGGCGACAGCGCGGGCGGCAACCTCGCGGCCGTGGTGGCGCTGGCCGCGCGCGAGGCCGGCGACCTGCCCATCGCGTTCCAGCTGCTGATCTACCCGGCAACCGACATGCGCCGCGGCCACCCGTCGCACCAGTCCAACGGGCAGGGCTACCTGCTCACGCGCGACACCATGGCCTACTTCCACGACCACTACATCACCGACCCGGCGCACGACCTCGACTGGCGCGCCTCGCCGTTGCTGCACCCCGACCTGTCGAAGCTGCCGCCCGCGCTGGTGCTCACGGCCGGCTACGACCCGCTGCGCGACGAAGGCGCGGCCTATGCCGACGCGCTCACCGCCGCCGGCAACCGCGCCGTGTACGTGTGCTTCGAGCGCGAGATCCATGGCTTCGTGCCCATGGGCAAGGTGCTCGACGAGGCCAACACCGCGGTCGCGCTGTGCGCCGCCGAGTTGCGCCGCGCGTTCGCGCCGGCCTAGGGAAAGTCCCCGCGCAAATGGGCGCCGCGGGGTGCCGCGCGAGCGGCCCGCGCCGCTACGATCCAGCCAACAAAGACGCCACCCTCGCGTGGCAGTCCACCGATGCAGGAGACAAACACCATGCAGCGATCGAGGACGACGACGCCGGCGCCGACAGGGCCTGGCGGCGCCGCACGGCAGGGCGAACGCCTGATGTGGCTCACGCCGCACCGCGTGTTCTACGCCGGCCTGCTCGGCGCGGCCGCCGAGCGCACGATGGGCGGACACGGCGTGTGCGTGTCGCCCGCCGGCGCGCCGCCCAACCGCATCCGCATCGGCGGCGGGGCCTGGCAAAGCGGCGAGCTCATCGTGGTGCCGCCGCATGTGCCGCACCAGGTCGAGAGCGCGCATCCGCTGATCTTCAGCCTGCTGATCGAGTCGGAGTCGGTCGACCCCGCGCGCATGCCGGCCTTCCTGCAGCACTGCGGCCCGGTCGAGGCGCCGGCCTTCGTGCAGCGTGTGCGCCAGGCGCATGCGCACCTGCTCGCGGCCTCGGCGCGCGGCATGAACTTCGAGGGCTTCGACTTCGACGCGCTGTTCTTCGGCGAGGCGCTCGCGCCGCGCGTGCTCGACGCGCGCATCCGCAAGGTGGCCGACGCCATCAACGCCGACCCCGCCACGCCGATGTCGGCCGAAGAGTGCGCGGCCTCGGTGCACCTGTCGTTCTCGCGCTTCCTGCACCTGTTCAAGCAGGAAACCGGCATGGCTTTTCGCGCGTTCCGGGCCTGGAAGCGCGCGCGCAGCCTGCTGCGCTACGTGCGCCAGAGCAGCACGCTGACCGACATCGCGCTGGACACCGGCTACCCCGACTCGACGCACTTCAGCCACTCGATCCGCCAGGTCTACGGCCTCAAGCCCAGCGACATCGTGGCCGGTTCGCGCCGCCTCGCGCTGCACGACGCGGCCGGCGGCTTCAGGCAGTAGCGCAGGCGGGGGCGCATGCAGATCCTTCAACTCCTGCTGTCGGGCATTGCGCAAGGTTGCATCTACGGCCTCATCGCGCTGGGCTTCGTGCTGATCTACAAGGCCACCGAAACCGTGAGCTTCGCGCAGGGCGACCTGATGATGCTGGGCGCCTTCGGTGCGTTCGCGGGCATGTCGCTGTTCGGCATGCCGTTCTGGCTCGCGGCCGTCTTCGCGGTGCTGGCGATGGCGGCCTTCGGCGTGCTGCTGGAGCTGGTGGTGATCCGGCCCATCCTGGGGCAGCCGCAGTTCAGCATCGTCATGCTGACCATCGGCATCGCCTACGTGGCGCGCGGCGTCATCACCATGGTGCCGGGCATCGGCACCGAGACGCACACGCTGGCCGTGCCCTACAAGGACCAGATCTGGAAGCTCGGCGAGCTGGTGGTCAACCTGGAGCAGCTCGCGATCATCATCGCCACCGCCATCCTGTGCGGGCTGCTGTTCGCGATGTTCCGCTACAGCAAGCTCGGCATCGCGATGCAGGCCTCGTCGCAGAACCAGCTCGCGGCCTACTACATGGGCATTCCGGTGAAGCGGCTCAACGGGCTGGTGTGGGGGCTCGCGGCGGCGGTCGCGGCCATTGCCGGCATGCTGCTCGCGCCCATCACCTTCGTGCACGCGAACATGGGCTTCATCGGGCTCAAGGCCTTTCCGGCGGCGGTGGTGGGCGGCTTCGGCAGCCTGCCGGGCGCGATCGTCGGCGGGCTCGTCATCGGCATCGTCGAGTCGTTCGCGGGCTTCTACCTGCCCGATGGTTTCAAGGACACGGCGCCGTACATCGTGGTGCTGCTGATGCTCATGATCAAGCCGAACGGATTGTTCGGCGAGAAGCTGCGCAAGAAGGTCTGAAAAATGAGCCCCCACGCTCGTCACTTCGTGTACTCGCTGCCCCCCGAGGGGGCGCAGGCCCGCCTTGGGGCGGCCCGGCGCCGGGCCTGAACCATGCGCTTCATCTTCAAAACCAGCTACGACCAGGACATCCGCCTCGCGCGCCACGGCGGCCACGTGTTCTGGTACAGCATGCTCGTGCTGTTCCTCGTCGCCGCGCCGTGGGTCATCGACGAGTACTGGCTCGCGCAGCTGACCTTCGTGCTGATCTACGGCATCGTCGGCCTGGGGCTGATGCTGCTGGCCGGGTTCACGGGGCAGTTCTCCATCGGCCATGCGGCGTTCCTCGGCACGGGCGCGTACACGCAAGGCGTGCTGACGAACATGGGCGTGCCGTTTCCGCTGGCGTTGATCGCGGCCGCGGCGCTGTCTGCGGCCGTGGGCGTGGTGGTCGCGCTGCCGGCGCTGCGCGTGAAGGGCATCTACCTGGGCATTGCCACGCTGTCCTTCGGCTTCATCGTCGAGGAGGTGTTCGCGCGCTGGGAGAGCGTGACGGGCGGCAACGCCGGCCTGCACGTGAAGTCGCCGGAAATCTTCGGCTGGTCGCTGGGCTCGGGCGACGGTTTCTACTTTCTTTGCCTGGTGGTGGCGGTGCTGTCCACGCTCGGCATCCTGAACCTGCTGCGCTCGCCGACCGGGCGCGCCTTCGTCGCCATCCGCGATTCGGAAATTTCGGCGCAGAGCATGGGCATTCACCTGGCGCGCTACAAGACGATGTCCTTCGCCATCTCGGCCGCGCTCGCGGGGCTCGGCGGTGCGCTGTACGCGCACAAGCTCAGCTTCATCTCGCCCGACCAGTTCAGCATCCTGCAGTCGATCGACCTGCTGCTGATGGTGGTGATCGGCGGACTGGGCTCGGTGCACGGCGCGTTCCTGGGCGCCATCTTCCTGATCGCGATGCCCCAGCTGATCTCCATCGGCAAGGACTGGCTGCCCCCCGTCATCGGGCAGGCGCCCGGCTTGCAGGGGCTGGTGTACGGCGTGGTGCTGATCGCCTTCGTGCTGTTCGAGCCGCTGGGCTTGTACGGGCGCTGGCTCAAGGTGCGCACGTGGCTGCAGCTTTTTCCGTTCTACCGCCGGGGCCTGTTCAAGCGGCAGAAGTCGTTCACCAAGTCGGACCGGCTGAGATGAGCGGCGACATCCTTCTTTCGGCCAAGGAACTGAGCGTGCGCTTCGGCGGCGTGCTCGCGGTCAACAAGGTGAGCTTCGACGTGCGGCGCGGCGAAGTGTTCACGCTGATCGGGCCCAACGGCGCTGGCAAGACGACGGTGTTCAACCTCATCAGCCGCATCTACACGCCGACCACCGGCGAGATCACATGGCATGGCGAAGAAGGAACACCGCTCGCGCTCACGCAGCAGGCCCCGCACGCCATCGCCGCGCTGGGCATCGCACGCACCTTCCAGAACATCGAACTCTTCGAGCATGCGACGGTGCTGCACAACCTGCTGATCGGCCGCCACACGCACCGGCAGACCGGCTTTTGGAGCGAGGTGTTCTTCACCCCCGCCACGCGCCGCGCCGAGATCGCCGCGCGCGAGAAGGCCGAGCAGGTGATCGAGCTGCTCGACCTGCAGCACCATCGCGACTCGATGGTGGCAGGCCTGCCTTATGGCGTGCGCAAGGTGGTCGAGTTGGCGCGCGCGCTGTGCACCGAGCCCAAGCTGCTGCTGCTCGACGAGCCTTCTTCGGGCCTCAACGTCGAGGAGACGGCCGACATGGCCTTCTGGATCCAGGACATCCAGCATGAGCTGGGCGTGTCGGTGCTGATGGTCGAGCACGACATGTCGCTCGTGTCGAAGGTGTCCGACCGCGTGCTGGCGATGAACCAGGGCGAGGTGCTGGCCACCGGTACGCCGCGGGAAGTGCAGGCCGACCCGCGCGTGATCGAGGCCTACCTGGGAACGGTGGACGACGTGAGCAGCCTGAGGAGGGTGGCGGCATGAGCGACGTCGTGCTTCAACTGCTCAACGTGGAAAGCGCCTACGGCCCCATCAAGGCCATCCGGGGCGTGAGCCTGAGAGTGCGAAAGGGCGAGATCGCCACCGTGCTCGGCTCCAACGGCGCGGGCAAGACCACCATCCTCAAGACCATCTCCGGAATCATCGACCCTCGCAAGGGCAGCATCGAGTTCCAGGGCAAGGACATCACCGCCAAGGACCCGGCCTACATCGTCCAGCAGGGCCTGAGCCACGTGCCCGAGGGCCGCGAGGTGTTCCCGCTGCTCTCGGTGAAAGACAACCTGCTGATGGGCGCCTACACCCGCAAGGACCGCGACGGCGTGGCGCGCGACATCGAGACCGTCTACACCTACTTTCCGATTCTTCGCGAGCGTGCCACGCAGGACGCCGGCCTGCTCTCGGGCGGCCAGCAGCAGATGCTCGCCATCTCGCGCGCCATCATGGCCGCGCCGCACCTCATTCTTCTGGACGAACCCAGCCTCGGCCTGAGCCCCAAGCTGACCAAGGAGATCTTCGAGATCGTCGTGCGCATCAACCGCGAGCGCGGCACCACCATCCTGCTGGTCGAGCAGAACGCCAACATGGCGCTCAACGCCGCCGACCACGGCTACGTGCTCGAAAACGGCCGCATCGTCATGGAAGATTCCTGCGAGCGCCTGAGGGAAAAGGAAGACATCAAGGAGTTCTACCTCGGCGTGAAAGACGACGGCGTGCGCGGCGAGCGGCGCTGGAAAAAGAAGAAGACCTGGAGGTAGCCATCGCCATGCAAGGACTCTGGGACCTCAACACCTTCGCGCCCCGGCTCGACGTCGTCGTGCCCGGCGACACCATTCCCGCCATGTTCTGGAACGCCGTGAAGCAGCGCGGCGACAACATCTGGATGCGGCAGAAAGAGCTCGGCATCTGGCGCACCTGGAGCTGGCACCAGACCGCCGACGCCGTGCGCGAAATCGCGGCCGGCCTGCAGGCCATCGGCTTCGCGCCGGGCGAGTGCGCGTCCATCCTGTCCAACACCGTCATCGAATGGGTGCTCGCCGATCTTGCCGTGCTCAGTTGCGGCGGCGTGTCCAACGGCATCTACCCGACCGACGCGGCCTCGCAGGTGCACTACCTGTGCGAAGACTCGCGCACCACCGTGCTCTTCGTGGAAGACGACGAGCAGCTCGACAAGGCGCTCGAAGTGCGCGCGGGCCTTCCGGGCCTGCGCTGCATCGTCGTGTTCGACATGGAAGGCCTGCGCGACCTCGACGACGCGGCCGTGATGAGCCTGGACGCGCTGCGCGCACTCGGGCGCCAGAACCTGGCCGCCGACCCGCAGGCGGTGGAGCGCAGCGTGGCCGCCTGCCGGCCCGAAGACCTCGCGATCCTGGTCTACACGTCGGGCACCACCGGCAAGCCCAAGGGCGCCATGCACAGCCACGCGGGGCTGGTGTACACCGCGCGCGGCTACAACACGCTCATCGCGCAGGACGACAAGGACGAGCGCATGTGCTTCCTGCCGCTGTGCCACATCGCCGAGCGCATGGGCGGCGAGTACTTCGCGATGTACACCGGCTCGATCCTCAACTTCGTCGAGAACCCCGAGACGGTGCCCGAGAACGTGCGCGAGATCGCGCCCACCGTGTTCACCGCCGTGCCGCGCGTGTGGGAGAAGTTCTATTCGGGCGTGATGATCGCGCTGAAGGAAGCAAGCCCGCTGCAGCAGGCCGCCTACAAGTGGAGCATCGGCGTGGGCGAGGACATCGCCAACCGCGTGCTGGCGGGCGAGCCGGTCGGCGCGGCGCTGAAGCTCAAGTTCAGGCTGGCGCGCGTGCTGGCGCTGGACAACGCGCGCAAGCTCATCGGCATCCACCGCTCGCGCTTCCTGGTGACGGGCGCGGCGCCCATTTCGCCCGAGCTGGTCAAGTGGTACCTGGCACTGGGCGTGCCCATGCTGGAGGTGTGGGGCATGACCGAGTCGTGCGGCGCCTCGACCGCCGTGCCGGCCACGCGCATCAAGCCCGGTTCCATCGGCCCGGCCACCGGCTACAACGAGGTGCGCATCGACGACGCCACCGGCGAGATCCTGGTGCGCGGCCCCAATGTCTTCATGGGCTACCTCAACCTGCCCGAGAAGACGGCCGAGACCATCGACGCCGACGGCTGGCTGCACACGGGCGACGTGGGCGTGATGGACGAGGACGGGTATTTCCGCATCACCGACCGGATGAAAGACATCATCATCACGGCAGGTGGCAAGAACGTCACGCCGAGCGAGCTGGAGAACGAACTCAAGTTCAGCCTCTACATCACCGATGCCGTGGTGATCGGCGACAAGAAACCCTACCTCACGGTGATCGTGATGATCGACCAGGAGAACGTCGAGAAGTTTGCGCAGGACAACGACGTGCCGTTCAGCAACTACGAGAGCCTGACGCGCACGCAGGAAGTGCAGGACCTGATCCAGGGCGAGATCGACCGCGTCAATGCCCGGTTCGCGCGGGTCGAGCAGATCAAGAAGTTCTTCCTGCTCGAGACGCAGCTGAGCGCCGAGGACGAAGAGCTCACGCCGACGATGAAGCTCAAGCGCAAGCTGGTGCAGACCAAGTACGCCGAGCGCATAGAAGCGATGTACCGCTGATCCGTTTTTTTCGTCAACCCGAGGAGACAACCGCATGAAGCTCAAGACACTGACGACGCTGGCCGTGCTGGGACTGATCGCGACGCTTGCGTCCGCGCAGCAGCAAGGGGTGAGCAAGGACGAGATCCGCATCGGCACCATCCAGGACCTGTCGGGTCCGCTCGCGGGCTTCGGCAAGCAGGCGCGCAACGGCATGCAGCTGCGCGTGGACGAACTCAACGAGCAGGGCAACATCAACGGCCGCAAGCTCAAGCTCTTCGTCGAAGACTCGGGCTACGACCCGAAGAAGGCGGTGCTGGCCGCGCAGAAGCTGGTGAACCAGGAAAAGATCTTCATCATGGCCGGCCACATCGGCACGGCGCAGAACATGGCGGCCATGCCGGTGCAGTTCGAGAAGAACGTCATCAACTACATGCCGATCACGGCGGCGCGCGAAATGTACGAGCCGCTGAACCGGCTGAAGTATTCGTTCGCGGCCACCTACTACGACCAGATCCGCCTGGCGCTGCCGAAGATGATCAAGGACAAGGGCGCCAAGAAGGTCTGCACGATCTACCAGGACGACGAGTTCGGGCTCGAGGTGCAGCGCGGCGCCGAGGCGGGGCTGAAGGCGGCGGGCATGGAATTGGCCGAGAAGACCTCGTTCAAGCGCGGCGCCACCGACTTCAGTTCGCAGGTCGCGAAGATGAAGGCCGCCAACTGCGACCTCGTGGTGCTCGGCACCATCATCCGCGAGACCATCGGCACGGTGGGCGAGGCGCGCAAGACCGGCTTCAATCCGACCTTCCTGGGCTCGAGCGCGGCCTACACCGACCTGATCCACAAGCTCGGCGGCAAGGCGATGGACGGCGTGTACGCCACCATGACCGTGCAGAACCCCTACACCGACGAGCAGTCGCAGCCGCTGCGCTTCTGGGCCAACAAGTACAAGACCAAGTTCAACGAAGACCCGACGGTGTTCTCGGTGTACGGCTACGTGATCATCGACTCGTTCATCAAGGCCGCGACCAAGGCGGGCCCGAACCTCACGACCGACAGCTTCATCAAGGCGATGGACGGCATCACCTTCGAGCCCGACATGTTCGGCAGCCCGAAGAGCACCTACACCGCGACCAAGCGTCTGGGCAACGACCAGTCGCGCCTGTCGCAGATCAAGGACGGCAAGTGGGTGGTGGTGTCCGACTATGTGACACCGTAGGCCTTATATTTGCGCCGAACTTTCGTGACGCGCCCGCCATGCCCAACTACTGGTTGATGAAATCCGAGCCCGACGAGGTCTCGATCGACGATGCGCTCGCCGCGCCCGACGCCACCGTGGCGTGGACCGGCGTGCGCAACTATCAGGCACGCAACTTCATGCGCGACGGCATGGAGGTCGGCGACGGCGTGCTGTTCTATCACTCGAGTTGCCCGGAGCCGGGCATTGCCGGCATCGCGCGCGTGGCCTCGGGCGTGAAGACCGACCCGACGCAGTTCGATGCCAGGTCGCCGTACTACGACGCGAAGTCGAAGCAGGAAGACCCGCGCTGGCTGCTGGTGGATGTGCAGGCGCTGCGCAAGACGCGGCTGCTGGCGCTGCCCGAGCTGCGCGACAGGCCCGAGCTGGCCGAACTGGTGGTGCTGCGCAAGGGCAACCGGCTGTCGATCACGCCGGTCGAGCCCGCGCACTGGCGGATCATCGAGAAGATGCTGGCCTGAGCCGGCGGCTTCAGCTGAGCTTGTTGAGAATCGGGAACAGCTTGCCGAGCCCGTCGGCCATCACCTCGACCGCGAGCGCCGCGAGGATCAGGCCCATCAGCCGCGTCATGATGTTGATGCCGGTCTTGCCCAGCACGCGCGCGATCGGCTGCGCGAGCGAGAAGGCCAGCGCCGTGGCCAGCGCCACCACCACGCCGTAGCCCACCAGGATCCCGAGCTCCCACACATGCTGCGCCTTGTCGGCGTAGATCACCACCGTCGAAATGGCGGCCGGCCCGGTGAGCAGCGGAATCGTGAGCGGCACCACGGCGATCGACGCGCCCATCGACGCCTTGACCTCGGTGGCGCGCAGTTCCTCGACGTTGGTCTTGCTCTCGGCCGGCTTGGCGTTGAGCATCGACAGCGAACTCATGAGCAGCAGCAGCCCGCCGCCGACCTGGAAGCTCGCGATCGAGATGCCGAAGAACGACAGCAGCTGCAGCCCGATGAGCGCGCTCACGGCAATGACCACAAAGGCGCTGAAGGCCGACATGCGCACCGTGTGCCGGCGCTGCGCGTCGGTGTAGCCCTGCGTGTAGTGGATGAAGAAAGGCACGATGGCCAGCGGGTTGACGATGGCCACCAGCGTGACCAGCGGCTTGATCAGGTCCATCGACGTGCTCATGGCTCAGCGCCCTCCGGAGATGTCCAGCAAGGCCATGGTGGTGTAGCTGGCCTCGGCCGAGAGCAGCCAGACGATGGCGCCCGCGATTTCGTCGGCGGTGCCGGCGCGGCGCATGGGAATCTGCGGGCCGAGCGCGGCGGCGCGGTCGGGCAGGCCGCCGGAGGCGTGGATGTCGGTGTCGATCACGCCGGGGCGCACTGCGTTCACGCGGATGCCTTCGCCCGCCACTTCCTTGGCCAGGCCCAGCGTGAAGGTGTCGATGGCGCCCTTGCTGGCGGCGTAGTCGACGTACTGGCCCGGCGAGCCCAGCCGCGAGGCGGCGCTGGAAACATTGACGATGGCGCCGCCCGTGCCGCCGTGTCGGGTGCTCATGCGGCGCACGGCTTCGCGCGCACAGAGAAAGCTGCCGATCACGTTGACGCGGAACATGCGCTCCAGCCGGGCCACGCTCATTTCGTCGACGCGCGCCGTCACGTCGACGATGCCGGCGCTGTTGACCAGCGCGGTGAGGCGGCCGAGCTTGGCGTCGACCTTCTCGAACATCGCCATCACCTGGGCTTCGTCGCCCACGTCGGCCTGCACCGCCATGGCCGTGCCGCCGCCCGCGCGAATGGCGCGCACCACCTCGTCGGCGGCCAGCGAGTTGCTGGCGTAGTTGACGGCGACGGCGTAGCCGCGCCCGGCGGCGAGCAGGGCGGTGGCGGCGCCGATGCCGCGTCCGCCGCCCGTGATCAAGAGCACCTGGTCCAAAACCTACCTCCTGCAGAGAAACTGCGTGTCAGTTAAAACCGTTGGCTGATTACATCATCGGGGGCACGCGAATGAGCACCAGCAAGACGATCGACTACTACTTTCCGCCCCAGAGCCCGTGGACGTATCTGGGGCATACCCGCCTTGCCGCGATCGCCAAGGCCGCCGGTGCCACGGTGCGCGTGCGACCGATCGACATGGGCAGCGTGTTCCCTGTGTCGGGCGGGCTGCCGCTGGGCAAACGCGCGCCGCAGCGCCAGGCCTACCGGCTGGTCGACCTGGCGCGCTTCTCGCGTTACCTCGGACTGCCGCTGAACCCGAAGCCGAAGTTCTTTCCGGTGGCGGGCGACGACGCGGCGCGGCTGATCATCGCGACGGACTTGCACGACGGCACCGACGCCGCCATGCGCATGTGCGCGGCGGTGTTCGAAGCGGTGTGGGTGCAGGAGCGGAACATCGGCGACCCGAACGTGCTCGAAGCGCTGGTCACGGAGTGCGGCCTGCCGGCCAAGCGTGCCGAGCAGTCGCAGAGCCAGGCGGTGCAGGAGCGCTACGAGGCCTACACGCAGGAGGCCATCGACATCCAGGTGTTCGGCGCGCCGAGCTACGTGATCGACGGCGAAATCTTCTGGGGGCAGGACCGGCTCGACTTCGTCGAGCGGGCGCTGCGCCCGTAACCCCGGCATTCATCTCTATTTGCCATTCAGGAGCAAGACAACATGGGTCAATTCATCGATCTCACCGCCAAGGACGGCTTCACCTTCCCCGCCTACGTGGCGGAGCCCGCCGGCAAGCCGCGCGGCGCGGTGGTCGTGGTGCAGGAAATCTTCGGCGTGAACTCGCACATCCGCTCGGTGGCCGACGGCTATGCGGCCGAGGGCTACCTGGCCGTGGCACCGGCCACGTTCGAGCGCGTCAAGCCCGGTATCGAGCTGGGCTATTCGGACGACGACATGAAGACCGGCTTCGGCTTCAAGACCGCGGTCGAGGCGCTGCCCGCGCCCGGCGTGCTGCAGGACATCGAAGCGGCCATTGCCTACGCATCGAAGGCCGGCAAGGTCGGCATCGTGGGCTACTGCTGGGGCGGCCTGCTGGTGTGGCGCGCGGCTGCGCTGCTGCCGGGCCTGGCGGCGGCGGCGCCTTACTACGGCGGCGGCATGACCTCGCCGGAAGAAACGGCGCGCAGCCCCAAGGTGCCGGTGCTCGCGCACTTCGGCAACCAGGACCACTGGATTCCGCTGGACACCATCGAATCGTTCAAGAAGGCGCACCCCGAAGTGGAAGTGCACGTGTACCCGGTGGGCCACGGCTTCAATTGCGACCAGCGCGGCTCGTATGACGCCGACGCGGCCAAGCTGGCGCGCGAACGCACGCTGGCGTTCTTCGCCAAGCACGTCGGCTGAACGAGTCGAGCACCTCAATGAAAAACCCGGCAGTGCCGGGTTTTTTTATTTGCTGCTGTGGATCTTCCGCGCCGTGCTGCCGGCGCCCACGCGGGTCTGCAGGAAGTCGAGCAGCGCGCGCAGCGCGGCGCTGTTGTGGCGCCGCTGCAGGTAGGCGGCCGACAGCCACATGTCCTTGCGCGCATAGTCCTGCAGCACCGGCACCAGCTCGCCTTGGTCGAGGTGCGACTGCACCAGGATCGACGGCAGGTAGATCACGCCGAAGCCGTGCATGGCCACGCGGATCAGCGGCGCGGCCTCGGTGCAGTCCATGCGGCTTTTCACGTGCACGTCCAGCGGCGTGCCGTTGTCGTCGAAACGCCAGGCCGGCTGCTGGCCGAGCGACGAAAAGGTCAGGGCTTCGTGGCCCGCCAGGTCGCGCGGATGCTCGGGCTTGCCGTGCTTCTTCCAGTAGACGGGCGACGCGCAGACCACCATGTTCATGAGCCGCAGCTTGCGCACGATGAGGTTGGCGTCTTCGACGGGGCCGCTGCGCAGCTCGACGTCGATGCCTTCCTCGGCCAGGTCGACGGTGCGGTTGGTCAGCTGCAGGCTGATCGTCACGTCGGGGTAGTAGCGCATGAAGTCGGCCAGCAGGTTCGGAAACTCGCCGCTGCCCATGCCGTGCGGCGCCGAGATGCGCAGCCGCCCGCTGGGCTGGCTGGCGCGGTCCTGCAGTTCCGACTGCGTGAGCTCGACCATTTCGAGCATGGGCGTGCTGCGGTCGAGCAGCAACTGGCCGGCGTCGGTGAGGCTGACCGAGCGCGTGGAGCGGTTGAGAAGGCGCACGCCGAAGCGGGTTTCCAGCTCGGCCACATACTTGCTGACGGTCGCCTTCGACATGTCGAGCCTCTTGGCTGCCTGGGAAAAGCTGCCATGCGAGGCAACTTCCCGGAAGGTTCTGATCAGATCGAGACTGTCCATGTGAATGAGCCCATTGTTTCCGTTTTGGGAACGCGATGGTTCGATTCTCACGGGTTTTTCCTAACCGGATTGGGCGACACTTCGGTTACACGCCGCCGTTTTACAGAGTTTCACGGAAGGAACCGACATGAAGACCCCGAACATCCTCGCCGCCGCAGCCCTGTCGATGCTGGCCGCCGCCGGCGCGCAGGCCCAGGGTTTCGCGCCGGTGCAGCCGCTTCAGGCCCAGACCAACCGGGCGGATGTCGTGGCCGGCGCGGATGCCGCGGCGCGCGGCGGCAACGTGTACGGCGATGTCGTGGCGGCGCCGCTGACCTCGCGGCCCAGCGTGCGCGACCGGGCCTCGGTGCGCGCCGAGGCGGTGGCCGCGGCCCATGCACCGAACCAGAATCTGGACCGCCGCGCCTTCGTCAACAGCGAAGTGCCGGCGCAGCGCGGGACCGGGCGCCCCTAGGTTCCGGGCGTTCTTCATCGCGGGCCGGGCCGGTGCGAATCGGCCCGGCTTTTTTACTTGCATGCCTTCATGACGCGATTGTTTCAATAGAGGAAACACCGTGTCTCTGATCGGCGCGTTTCGGCGATGCAATTCGCCCCGAAACTCGCCGCACAGGCAAGCGAACATGCAAGCCTGGTGGACAAACCATCCAACGAATACCCAGGAGAAATGAATATGAAGACCTCGCAAATCCTCGCCGCTGCCGCCCTGACCCTGTTCGCCGCCGTTGGCGCGCAAGCAGAAACCTACCAAGGCGTGAACACCGCCGTCTCGACCAAGAGCCGCGACGAAGTGAACGCCGAAGCCGTGCGCACCGCATCGGCTCCGAACCAGAACGTGACCCGCGGTTCGCGCGGCCCGGAAACCGTCGCCGTGTCGAAGGACCGTTCGATCGTTGAAGCCGAAGCCGTCCGTACCGCCTACGCTCCCAACCAGAACGTGACCGCCGGTTCGCGCGTGAACAGCAAGGTGATCTCGAACATGCAACACCCGATGGACGTGAACGTCCAGGCTCAGCAAGGTTCGGGCGCCGTCGCCAAGTAAATATTCGACGCCGCCCTTCGGGGCGGTTTCGATGCAAAGAAAAAAGGGCCACGCGAAAGCGTGGCCCTTTTTCTTTGGGGGAAACGTGACGTGACGGGGCGGCCAGGTCAGCGGGTGCGGGCGAGGTAGCGCTTGCGCCAGAAAATCAGCACCAGCAGCACCGCGATGACCAGCATCGACGTCATCGCGATCCAGAAGCCGTCGGCTTTGTGCACCAGCGGAATGAACTCGAAGTTCATGCCGAAGATGCCCGCGATCAGGTTCAGCGGCAGGAACACGGCGGTCAGCACCGTCAGCACCCGCATGATGTCGTTGGCCCGGTGCCCCTGCACGCTGAAATGCATCTGCACGGCGGTCTCGGCGTTCTGCTCCAGCCGGTGCACGTGGTGCACCACGCGCTCGATGTGCTCGAGCACGTCGCGGCTGCGGATCATGATGAGTTCACGCTCGCGCTGCTCTGTCTCGCCCTTGGGCACGGGCAGCGTTTCGAGCGAGTCGATCCAGTCCTGCATGGCCGCGCGCTGGTCTTCGCAGATCTCGTCCAGGTGGTGCAGCGACTGGCGCGCCTCCATCAGCGCGCCCCAGTTGGTGAAGCGGCTGCGCGGGTCGATCAGCTCGGTCTGCCAGTGGTCGAGCTGCTTGGTGAGCTCGCGCCGCAGGTCGAGGTAGCCGTCGACGATCTGGTTGATCACGCGCAGCATCAGGTCGGACGGGCTGGCCGGCAGCCGGGCCGAGGTGGCGCGCACGTCGAGCGCCGGGGCGCCGCGGTCGTCGGGCGAGGCGGCGGCCAGCAGCCGGGCGGCGAAGGCGTCGCGCACGGCGCCGTCTTCAGGGTGTACCGACAGCAGCACGCGGTCGAACACGGCGAAGCCGACCGGCCGGGTGTCGACGCGGCGCAGCACGGGCGGGCCGCTGCGGGGCGCGGGCGGGCCCGTCGGCTGGGCCGGGGCTTCGTTCCCGTTGCCCTTGCCGTTGCCCAGCGCCGCCTGGCCTTGCCCGTTCGCCAGGCGCCGGAACACCAGCACGTCGTACTTCGAGGTGTAGTCGTAGTGCGAGGGCAGTTGCTCGTTGAGCAGGTCGGCCACGTGCAGGTCGACCAGCTGCGTGAGGCACAGCGCCTGCAGGATCTGCTGCACCTCGGCCAGCGAGGCCTTGAATTCCTCGCGCGTGAGCGAGATCCAGAGGTAGCCGGCGGCGCCGCACGCGCCCGGCGCGGCCAGCGGCGCCAGCGCCGTGTGTTCGCTGACGCGCGAACGGTCGATTTCGAAGATGCGCATGCCCGGTGCCGGCGTGCCGTCAGGCCTGCAGCAGCCGCGCGGCGTCGAGCGCGAAGTAGGTCAGCACGCCGTCGGCGCCGGCGCGCTTGAAGGCCAGCAGGCTTTCGAGCACCACGGCGTCGTGGTCGAGCCAGCCGTTCTGGGCGGCGGCCTTGAGCATGGCGTATTCGCCGCTCACCTGGTAGGCGAAGGTCGGCACGTGGAACTGGTCCTTCACGCGGCGCACGATGTCCAGGTAGGGCATGCCGGGCTTCACCATCACCATGTCGGCGCCTTCGGCGATGTCCAGGGCCACTTCGCGCAGCGCCTCGTCGCTGTTGCCGGGGTCCATCTGGTAGGCCTTCTTGTTGCTCTTGCCGAGCGTCGCGGCCGAGCCGACGGCGTCGCGGAAGGGGCCGTAGAAGGCGCTGGCGTACTTGGCGCTGTAGGCCATGATGCGCGTGTGAATGTCGCCGCGGGCTTCGAGCGCGGTGCGGATCGCGCCGATGCGGCCGTCCATCATGTCGCTGGGCGCCACAATGTCCACGCCGGCTTGCGATTGTGTGAGTGCCTGCTTCACCAGCACTTGCGTGGTGGCGTCATTGAGGATGTAGCCGGTGTCGTCGAGCAGGCCGTCCTGGCCGTGGCTGGTGTAGGGGTCCAGGGCCACGTCGGTCATCACGCCCAGCTCGGGGAAGCGCGCCTTGAGGGCGGCGACCACGCGGGGAATCAGCCCGTCGGGGTTGAAGGCTTCGGCGCCGTCGGGCGTCTTCAGGCTGGCGTCGATCACCGGGAACAGCGCCATCACCGGAATGCCGGCCTTGACGCATTGCTCGGCCACGGGCAGCAGCAGGTCCAGGCTCAGGCGGTCCACGCCGGGCATCGACGGCACCGCGTCGCGGCGCTTTTCGCCTTCCTGCACGAACACGGGGTAGATCAGGTCGTTGACCGTCAGCGTGTTTTCGCGCACCAGGTTGCGGGTGAAGGCGTCGCGGCGCAGGCGTCGCGGCCGGCCGGCGGGGAACATGGCCAGGGGGGAAATTGATGACGTCATATATCTAAAATTGTGCCCGAAGCAACATTTCGCAGTACAGATGTCTGCAGTGGCCGGTTGTCTGACAACTAGCGCAAATCGTAGTTCTAAGGTTCTAAGTTTTTTGCTTTAAATGTCAAAGAAAGTGCCTCAGTCGCTTGAAACCTTGTTTCGTCTTTGTTAAATTCTGAAGCGGGCGGCTTGCCGCTCCCCGCTTTTCCTCCCTGAGCGGGTGCCTTGATGTGTGACAGCAAAAGGGCTTCCCAGCCCGACGTGAAGACGTCGGGCTTTTTTTTGCCCGGAGATCTCCGAGAGGCCCCATGTCGCTGGGCGCAGAGGGGGCGCCACTAAACTGCCGCGATGCTCTGGGTCAAATCTCTACACATTGTTTTCATTGCCAGCTGGTTCGCCGGGTTGTTCTACCTTCCGCGGATTTTCGTCAACCTGGCGATGGTGCCGCCCGAGTCGGTGGCCGAACGCGAGCGGTTGCTGCTGATGGCGCGCAAGCTCATGAGATTCACCACCTTCCTGGCGGTTCCCGCGCTGGGCTTCGGCCTGTGGCTCTGGCTGGGCTACGGCATCGGGCGCGGCCCGGGCAACGGCTGGATGCACGCCAAGCTGGCGCTGGTGGTGGTGGCCATCGGCTATCACCACGGCTGCGGCGTGCTGCTGCGCCGCTTCGTGGCGGGCGAGAACCGTCGCAACGACCGCTGGTTCCGCTGGTTCAACGAACTGCCCGTGCTGCTGCTGCTGGGCATCGTGATCCTGGTGGTCGTCAAGCCGTTCTGACGCCGGTGGTGGATATGGAGGAGAGGCCGCACAAGTCCGCCGCGCTCCCCCTGGCACTGGCTTATGCGGCGCTGATCGTCTACGCCAGCCTGTACCCCTTCGCCGACTGGCGCGACCAGGGCATCGCGCCCTGGGCCTACCTGTCGGCGCCCTGGCCCAAGTACTGGACGGGCTTCGACTTCGCGATCAACGTCGTGGGCTACGTGCCCTTCGGCTTTCTCTGTGCGCTGGCGGTGCTGCGCACGCGCCGCAGCGCCAGCGTGTGGCGCGCGGTGCTGCGGGCCTCGGTGGCCGGCGCGGCCATCGCTTTTGCCATGGAGACGCTGCAGAGCTACCTGCCGGCACGCATTCCCTCGAACGTGGACCTGGCGCTGAACACGACGGGCACGGTCGTCGGCGCGGTGCTGGCGGCGGGCCTGGAGCGGCTGGGCGCGGTCGCGCACTGGAGCCGCGCGCGCTCGCAGTGGTTCATCGAGGAGTCCCGTGGCGGGTTGGTGCTGCTGGCGCTCTGGCCGTTCGCGCTGCTGTTCCCGGCGGCAGTGACCTTCGGGCTCGGGCAGGTGTTCGAGCGGCTCGAGGTTGCGATCTCCGAGTGGCTGCTCGACACGCCCTTCATCGACTGGCTGCCGCTGCGCCAGTTCGAGCTCGAGCCGCTGGTGCCCGCCGTGGAGCTGCTGTGCGTGATGCTGGGCGCGCTGGTGCCGTGCCTGCTGGGCTACCTGGTGGCGCGCTCGGTCGTGCAGCGCGCCATCCTGCTGCCGTTGATCCTGCTGGCGGGCGTGGCGGCTTCGGCGTTGTCGGCGGCGTTGAGCTACGGGCCGTCGCACGCGTGGGCCTGGCTGGACCTGCCGGTGCAGGTCGGCATGGTGGCGGCGCTGCTGGCCGGCATGTTGCTGCTGCTGGCGCCGCGCCGCCTGTGCGCGGCCTTGCTGCTGGCGGGGCTCGTGCTGCAACTGAGCCTGCTCAACCAGGCGCCTGAGAGCGCGTATTTCGCGCAGACCCTGGCCACGTGGGAGCAGGGGCGCTTCATCCGCTTCCACGGCCTCGCCCAGTGGCTGGGATGGGCCTGGCCCTTTGCCGTGCTGGCCTACGTGGTGGCGGCCCTGTCGCGGCGCAGCCGGGGCGGCGCCGCCCCGGCTGGAGGGGCCGGTCACTAAAATCGGCGGATGCACAGCACCCCATCCGCCGCGCCGTCGGGCTACTACGGCCGCCACATCTTCTTCTGTCTCAACGAGCGCAAGAACGGCGAAGACTCCTGTGCCCTGCACAACGCGCAGGAAGGCTTCGACCGCTGCAAGGCGAAGGTCAAGGAAGCGGGGCTTTCCGGGCCCGGCAAGGTGCGCGTGAACAAGGCCGGCTGCCTCGACCGCTGCGCGGGCGGACCGGTGGCGGTCGTGTACCCCGAAGCCGTCTGGTACACCTTCGTCGACAGTGATGACATCGACGAGATCGTCGAATCGCACCTGAAGAACGGCGAAGTCGTCGAGCGGCTGTTGCTGCCGCCGAACGTCGGACGCTGAACTTCCCGCCGCTTTCCCTGCTCGTACCTTGTGCCCATGAATTCCCAGACCGAAAAGATCAGCCTCCAGGGCGCCGCCGGCCGCATCGAGGTGCAGCGCGACCACCCCGCCGAAACGCCACGCGGCATCGTGGTGATCGCCCATCCGCATCCGCTGTTCAGCGGCACCATGGACAACAAGGTGGTGCAGACGCTGGCGCGTGCCTTCGTGGCCAGCGGGTGGACGGCGGTGCGCTTCAACTTCCGCGGTGTCGGCGCCAGCGAAGGCGTGCACGACGAGGGGCGGGGCGAGCTCGAGGACATGCTGAATGTCGTCGGCCAGCTCGCGCCCGAAGGTCCGCTGGCGATCGCCGGTTTCTCGTTCGGGGCTTTCGTCGCAAGCGGTGCCGTCGCCAGGCTCTGGGCCGCGCGTGACGTGCGGCAGGTCGTGCTGGTCGGCACCGCCGCCGCGCGCAACGTGGTGGCGCCGCTGCCGGCCGAGGCGCACGAGCGCGCGCTGGTCATTCATGGCGAAGCCGACGACACCGTGGCCCTGTCCGCCGTGATGGACTGGGCGCGGCCGCAGTCACTTCCTGTCACAGTCATCCCCGGGGGTGGCCATTTCTTTCACGGACAATTGCCGCTGCTCAAGAGCCTCGTCGCCCGCCATCTGCGCGCGGGTGTTGCATGAAAGCCTCGCAGGCTTGTTTCCGTCTCTTTCCAGACTCCCAATGAATCGTTTTCTTGGCGCAATCCGCGCCTTGGTGTTCGTCGCCGTCGCATCCGTCAGCCTGATCGCAGCCGCCCAAACGCCGGCGCCGCCTGAAATTGCCGCGCGCAGCTACCTGCTGCTCGACGTGACCGCGAACCAGATCCTGGCGCAGAAGGACATCGACAGCCAGATCGAGCCGGCTTCGCTGACCAAGCTGATGTCGGCCTACGTGGTGTTCGACGCGCTGCGCGCCCGGAAGATCACGCTGACGCAGACCCTGCCGGTGAGCCCGCGCGCCTGGAAGATGCCCGGCTCGCGCATGTTCATCGACCCCAAGATGCAGGTGCCGGTGGAAGACCTCATCAAGGGCCTGATCGTGCAGTCGGGCAACGACGCCACGGTGGCGCTGGCCGAAGGCGTGGGCGGCACGGTGGAGCACTTCGTCGAGATGATGAATGCCCAGGCCAAGGCGCTGGGCATGAAGAACACCAGCTACAAGAACCCCGAAGGCATGACGGCGCCCGGCCACACCACCACGGCCCGCGACCTGAGCATCCTGGCGACCCGCCTGGTGCGCGACTTCCCCGAGGAAGCCAAGTACTACGCCATCAAGAAGTACCGCTACCCGGGCACCCCGTCGACCAACGACACCAACCGCAACCTGCTGCTGTTCCGCGACCCCACGGTCGACGGCCTGAAGACCGGCCATACCGAGGCCGCCGGCTACTGCATGATCGCCACCGCCAAGCGCGACTTCCCGAACCTGACGGGCGGCCGCCGGCTGCTGTCGATCGTGCTGGGCGCCTCCAGCGAGGCCGTGCGCGCCAACGAATCGCAGAAGCTGCTGAACTGGGGCTACACCGCCTACGACGCCGTGCGCCTGTTCGACGCCGGCCAGCCGGCCGCCACCCCCGCCGTCTGGAAGGGCCAGGCCAACGTGCTGAAGCTGGGCCGCCCGGAAGCCATCGTGGTGGCCGTGCCCTCGGGCAGCGCCAGCAAGATCAAGACGCAGGTGTCGCGCCCCGACCCGCTGGTGGCGCCGTTCACCAAGTTCCAGCCGGTCGGCTCGCTCAAGGTCACGCTGGACGACCAGCCCGTGGCCGACGTGCCGCTGGTGGCCCTGGAAGCGGTGGAGCAGGCCGGCGTGTTCGGCCGCGCCTGGGACGCCGTGCGCCTCTGGATCAAGTAACCAGGGGGGGCGAAAACACGGCCGCCGGCGGGCATCCGCGGCGGCTGACTTTGCCGTTTCAGGCTCGTTTGCTATACTCGTGGGCTTTTCGGAATTTTCCGAAGGGTTTCACGTTTTCGTTATTCCCGGCTTCCTCGCGTCACGACGGGGAGGGTTTCACTGCCAAGGCCGGGTCGTTTTGGGACTTATTCATTCATGCCAACCATCAATCAACTGGTGCGTCAGGGTCGAACGGTCGAAAAGATCAATTCGAAGAGCCCTGCCATGCAGAACTCGCCGCAACGTCGCGGTGTCTGCACCCGCGTCTACACCACGACGCCAAAGAAGCCCAACTCGGCGCTTCGTAAAGTTGCCAAGGTCCGTCTGACCAATGGCTTCGAAGTCATCTCCTACATCGGCGGCGAAGGCCACAACCTGCAGGAACACAGCGTCGTGCTGGTTCGCGGCGGTCGTGTCAAGGACTTGCCCGGTGTGCGTTACCACATCGTGCGCGGTTCGCTCGACCTGCAAGGCGTGAAAGACCGCAAGCAGTCGCGTTCCAAGTACGGCGCGAAGCGTCCCAAGAAGGCTTAAGCCTTCCTGTTGCGAAAAAACAAACGGTGTTCGGTTGCCTTGGCGGGCACATCGAACGAAGTGACCCAATGTCGGGTCGAGTAAGTGAGAGTTCCAGCTGGCTCTCGCGGTACCGGAAACGGTGCCAACTGAAGCAAAGAGGTTAAGAAAATGCCACGTCGTCGCGAAGTCCCCAAACGTGAAATCCTGCCGGATCCCAAGTACGGCAATGTCGAGCTGTCGAAGTTCATGAACGTGATCATGGAAGGCGGCAAGAAGGCTGTTGCCGAGCGCATCATTTACGGTGCTCTCGACTTCATCGAAAAGAAGAACCCGGACAAGGACCCTCTCGAAGCGTTCACCGTTGCCATCAACAACGTGAAGCCGATGGTCGAAGTGAAGTCGCGCCGCGTTGGCGGTGCGAACTATCAAGTGCCGGTCGAAGTCCGTCCCGTCCGCCGCCTCGCCCTGTCGATGCGCTGGATCAAGGAAGCTGCCCGCAAGCGCGGTGAAAAGTCGATGGCCCTGCGTCTGGCCAACGAACTGATGGAAGCCACGGAAGGCCGTGGCGGTGCCATGAAGAAGCGCGACGAAGTGCACCGCATGGCAGAAGCCAACCGGGCATTCAGCCACTTCCGCTTCTAAAAATCAAACTTCGCTTGGGCGTTGGGTGTCGGGTTTCGGGCGTTGTGCCCGTGCCCGGGGCCCAGCGCTCAACGCATTTCAACCCGAAAGTAAATCATGTCCCGCAAGACCCCCATCGAGCGCTACCGCAACATCGGCATCTCCGCGCACATCGACGCTGGCAAGACCACGACGACCGAACGTATCCTGTTCTACACCGGTGTGAACCACAAGATCGGTGAAGTGCACGACGGCGCCGCCACGATGGACTGGATGGAGCAAGAGCAAGAGCGCGGCATCACGATCACGTCCGCCGCCACCACCTGCTTCTGGAAGGGCATGGCCGGCAAGTTCGACGAACACCGCATCAACATCATCGACACCCCCGGCCACGTGGACTTCACCATTGAAGTCGAGCGCTCGATGCGCGTGCTGGACGGCGCCGTCATGGTGTACGACGCCGTCGGCGGCGTGCAGCCCCAGTCGGAAACCGTCTGGCGCCAGGCCAACAAGTACAAGGTGCCCCGTCTCGCGTTCGTCAACAAGATGGACCGTACCGGCGCCGACTTCCTGCGCGTGCGCCAGATGATGGTGGACCGCCTGAAGGCCAACCCCGTCGTGATCCAGATCCCGATCGGTGCCGAAGAGCACTTCCAGGGCATCGTCGACCTCGTGAAGATGAAGGCCATCATCTGGGACGAAGACAAGGGCGTGACCTTCCAGTACGGCGACATCCCCGCCAACCTGACCGACGTCTGCAACGAATACCGTGAAAAGCTCGTCGAAGCGGCTGCCGAAGCCAGCGAAGAGCTGATGAACAAGTACCTCGAAGGCAACGAGCTGACCGAGGAAGAAATCAAGAAGGCCATCCGCCAGCGCACCATCGCCGGCGAAATCCAGCCGATGCTGTGCGGCTCGGCCTTCAAGAACAAGGGCGTGCAGGCCATGCTCGACGCCGTCATCGAATACATGCCCGCGCCGACCGACATTCCCCCGGTCAACGGCCTGGACGAAGACGAAGCGCCTGTCGTGCGCAAGGCTGACGACAACGAGAAGTTCTCGGCACTGGCATTCAAGCTGATGACCGACCCGTTCGTGGGCCAGTTGACCTTCGTGCGCGTCTACTCGGGCGTGCTGACCAAGGGCGACAGCGTCTACAACCCGGTGCGCGGCAAGAAGGAACGTATCGGCCGTATCGTGCAGATGCACGCCAACAACCGCGAAGAAGTGAACGAAATCCGCGCCGGCGACATCGCCGCCTGCGTGGGCCTGAAGGAAGTGACCACGGGCGAAACCCTGTGCGATCCGTCGGCCATCGTGACCCTTGAGCGCATGGTGTTCCCGGAATCGGTGATCTCGCAGGCCGTCGAGCCGAAGACCAAGGCCGACCAGGAAAAGATGGGCATCGCCCTGCAACGCCTGGCTCAGGAAGATCCTTCGTTCCGCGTCAAGACCGACGAAGAATCGGGCCAGACCATCATCGCCGGCATGGGCGAGCTCCACCTTGAAATCATCGTGGACCGCATGAAGCGCGAATTCGGCGTGGAAGCCAACGTGGGCAAGCCGCAAGTGGCCTACCGCGAAACGATCCGCAAGACCGTCGAAGAAGCCGAAGGCAAGTTCGTTCGCCAGTCGGGCGGCAAGGGCCAGTACGGCCACGTGATCCTGAAGCTCGAGCCGCAGGAAGCGGGCAAGGGCTTCGAGTTCGTCGACGCCATCAAGGGCGGCGTGGTTCCTCGCGAGTACATCCCCGCAGTGGAAAAGGGCGTTGTCGAAGCGCTGACGCAAGGCGTGCTGGCGGGCTACCCCGTCGTGGACGTCAAGGTCACGCTGCACTTCGGTTCGTACCACGACGTGGACTCGAACGAAATGGCGTTCAAGATGGCCGCCATCTTCGGCTTCAAGGAAGGCGCCCGCAAGGCCAACCCCGTGATCCTCGAGCCGATGATGGCCGTGGAAGTCGAAACGCCTGAAGACTACGCCGGCAACGTGATGGGCGACCTGTCCAGCCGTCGCGGCATGGTGCAGGGCATGGACGACATGGTCGGTGGCGGCAAGGCCATCAAGGCCGAAGTGCCGCTGTCGGAAATGTTCGGCTACTCGACCACGCTGCGCTCGATGTCGCAAGGCCGTGCCACGTACACGATGGAGTTCAAGCACTACGCTGAAGCTCCCCGTAACGTTGCCGAAGCCATCGTGGCCGCTCGCGCGAAGTAAGTTTTCAAGAATGCGGGGCCGCGCGGTGCGCGGCTCTTCTTGTCTGCGATCGTGTGCCCTTCGCTGCCCGTGGCGAAGGAACAAGCAATGCGGTGCAGACATAAAACCAATACACGGGACATGCTCTTTCAAGGATTGAAAAATGGCAAAAGGTAAGTTCACCCGCACCAAGCCTCACGTCAACGTGGGCACGATCGGTCACGTCGACCACGGCAAGACCACGCTGACCGCTGCAATCGCAACGGTGCTGTCGGCCAAGTTCGGCGGCGAAGCCAAGGCCTACGACCAGATCGACGCTGCGCCCGAAGAAAAGGCCCGCGGCATCACGATCAACACCG
>JAESFP010000138.1_pt1 | contig 60343 bp, 53 predicted proteins | sample 9266181 | NCBI WGS metagenome assembly JAESFP01 (sample SAMN14502547, study PRJNA617102) | algae metagenome | isolation source: Pegethrix bostrychoides GSE-TBD4-15B and co-occurring heterotrophs from... | place: USA: Grand Staircase-escalante National Monument, Utah | collected 2006-08-15 | reverse complement strand
GACCATGTTTGACGATGTTGCAACTCTGACAAGCTGGACAAAGAACGGGTTCAAGCACCATAGCAAACGCTCTGAGGCAGACGACCCTCTGATTATCCTCCTTTTCCACAGGTTTAACCCACTACCCTAAAAGCTATCTACACAGACGGCTATCTTTGGGCGGTGCTGAATCGCCGTATGGGTTTATCTCCCTGCATTCAGCCCTCATTCAGCTAAAGTAACCCCTGCTGTTTGAGGCGCAGCAGTGCCGCCTCAGCTGCCTGTTTTTCAGCGGGTTTCTTGCCGCAAGCCCTGCCTTCGCCCAACAGCTGATCGCCAATAAATAGGCTCGACAAATATTCTGGCGCATGATCTGAGCCGCCGACTCGTCTATTCACATATCGCGGCAGCTGGCCAAACTCTGCCTGTGTCCATTCCTGCAATCGATTTTTAGCATCCATGTGAGAGCGGACTTCGGTGATAGAGGCAGGAACCGTTGCAAACAGCGCCTCCACGATGGGTCGAATCGCATTGATATCCCGATTGCGATCGAGATAATATGCGCCAATCACGGCCTCAAAGCTGCTGCTGAGCAGATTCGGATTTTGAAATCCGCCACCTTGAATCGCGCCTTTTCCCAGCCGCATCACGGTAGCTAGCCCGATCTGCATTGCAAATTCAGCGAGCTGCTGTTGATCGACCAAAGCCGAGCGGCGGCGCGTCATTTCATCCTCGGCAATGTCGGGGTAGCGGTGATAGAGATAGTCACCGCTGATAAAAGTCAGCAGGGCATCGCCCAAGAACTCTAGCCGCTCGTTATGCTGCTCGCCGGGATGTTCGTTGACATAGGAGCGGTGCGTCAATGCCTGTCGCAAGAGTCGGTCGTTGTGAAAGTTTAGCAGTGGATGCATTTGGGGTACCTCAGCAGATTTCAGACCGGGTGATCTAAAATCTGCTCTATTCTGCTACAAAACCTGCATCCCGAAACTTGCTCTACGAAACCAAGCCATCGCCTTTTTTCAATAGCTCTTTCAAAAACCAGCGGTGCTTTTGGTGGGTTTGGACGAGGCGCGTGTACAGATCAGCCGTGCCGATGTCGCCCGCTTCAGCCGCCAATTCGGCATCTTGGTGCATCTCCTGAATGATCAGCTCATGGCTAGCGACCGCTTCGCCAAGCATATCGCGCACCGAAAGTTGGCCTGTCGAGGGGCGCAGCGTTGCAGTCGGCAAATAGTCTGCCGGATCGGCAACGGGGCTGCCGTCCAGCATCAGACTGCGCTCGGCTAGTTCGTCGATCATCGCAAAAACTGCGTTGCCCTGCTCTTCAAACAGCAGATGCAGGTCACGGAAGAGCGGACCATAGGTGAGCCAGTGGTATTTCTTGTAGTTGAGGTAGGCGACTAGGGCGTTAGCCTGCTCGCGGTTGAGCGTTTCTACGACGGTTTGCTGAGCTTGAAGGGTTGCAGTCATCTGAAGTTCTTCCTGAATTTGTACTGTTGCGTTCATGTCTTAATCATACTCGTTATGACTACGTTTTACAAGTTGTTGATCATGCTATTCTAGAGGCCAAATTGCAGGCGGGTTGTGGCTCAACAGCTGCCGTTTGCCACTGCCGATTAACCAAATCTGATTCAACGCAACGCTGAGGAGCTTTTTTAACGCATGACATCTATGACGACTGCGGCTGGCTGGGTCTTACTGGCGCTGGCGCTGCCTGCCACGGCTCAGATGCCTCCCTCCGGCAACTTCTACCGCTATCAGTGCGAGGGCGGCAAAACGTTTGAGGTGGTCTATGTTCCAGAACAGGCGAGACTCACCTTGGCTGGACGCGAGCCGATCACGCTGCCGCAGATTGAAACAGGCTCAGGTGCCAGGTATTCCGATGGCTCGATCACCTTATTGACCAAAGGGACGGATGCCTTTATTGAAGAGGATGGCAGACGTACTTACAGCGGTTGTGCTGGCCTCCTGAGCGAGTCCGGTAGCGCTAGCCCTGCCCAGCCAGTCCGGGGTCTGTGGTAGTTTGGCGGCAGGGATCAGCAAATTATTGGCAAATTATCGGCAAATTATTGGCATAAGAGAGTCAGGTGAATGAGGCTAATTGCAGAATTGGCGGCTAGTCCGCAGTGGCGCGCACCGCTAGCCGTTAGCTTGGGGGCAGTGCCGGGAGCCTTGGCTCGCTACTATTTGAGCCTGCTCTGCGGGCAGTGGTTCGGAATAGGTTTTCCGATGGGGACGCTGCTCGCCAACCTCTCAGGAGCTTTCCTGATGGGATTTTTCGTTACCTTTACCCTCGATCGACTCGTGATTGCGCCCGATCTGCGGCTGCTGATTGCGGTTGGCTTTCTGGGGTCTTACACCACGTTTTCCACCTATGCCTTAGATGCCTCTAACCTGCTGCGCTCTGGCCAGTCGGGGCTGGCTTTACTCTATGGACTGGGCAGCGCAGGGCTGGGGCTACTCTGTCTGGAGTCGGGGCGGCTGGTGGCTCGATGGCTGTAGGTAAAGCTCTAGGTAAAATAGGCGAGCTTGAGACAGGCGAGCCAAGCCATAAAAATGGGCTGAAGATCCAGAGCTGAGGCTGCAACCCCAGGCTTTGATCTCCAGCCCCATTCTGAACCTGAGCTAAAATTCGAGCGAGCTATTCGGCGGTTGCCAGCTCCGTGCTACCCCGTCCCCGGCGGCGAGTCAGGCTGTTATAGAGCATTTGGCCAATTGATTTGATCAAATTGCCTTCCAGCTCTTGGAACAGCTTCATGTTGGCGCCAAAAGCATCAATCGCTTCAGCCACAATCCGGTCTTCCGTCGATTCATCAATCGGCATTTCGCCCAGGTTAGCGCGGTAGGTAGCCTTAAAAGCCTTCTCGTCAGGAATCTGCTCAAACTCGTAGAAGGCTGTGCCCTCGCCCTCACCCAGGTTCATCGCCCGCTGAGCAATTCCCTTGAGGATCTGCCCGCCTGACAGGTCGCCAATGTAGCGCGTGTAGGAATGTGCGACCAGCAGCTCTGGGGCAATATTGCCAATCTCGCGGATGCGGTTGACATACTGTTGGGTGGCGGTAGAAGGAGCAATTTGCTCACGCCAGTTAGCACCAAAGTAGTAGTGCAGATCTTGCTCTAGAGCCGCTTTGCGGTGCAGTTCGGGGAAGTAGATTTTGGAAACCACCGGATGCTGCTGATGCTGCTCCATCTGCTCTTCCATCGCCGCATAGACAAAGTAGAAGTTGGCTACCAGTTTCCGGTAAGAGTTCTTTTCAACAACTCCCTTGAGGAAGCACTTGATAAAGCCCATATTTTCGGCGGCGGTATGAGCCTTCTTGGTGCCCTCACGCAGCTTAGTCGCTAGATTGCTCATGCTAAAGTCCTATCCCAAAATATTAATAACGGTCGGTCTGGCGAGTTGATTGCCGATCAGAGCTTTGGCCGAGAGTCCAGAAGGCGCTTTTGAAGTGAACCGCAAGTGAATTAGATGCAGCCCTCTGAAACTAACTTAACTGGCTCTAACTGGCTCTGACGACAGCAAAGCGCACCCAAAAAGCGCACCTAAATTGTTAAGGTAGACCGATTTGCTGTCGATTTTTGTTAAAAATTCTTACATAGCGCCTAGCTTTCGCTCTCGGTACGAGCCAATCGAAATCGCTCAAACCCAGTTCGGCAGGCAGTTTTAGCTAGTCTCAACGCTGCAAATTCAGGACGTTGGAGCCTGTTTAGACTGTTGATTAACCTCTCATTTGCTTCAAGCTTGTTTACAAAACTGGGGCAGGTTGCTCAGCAAAGCGAAGGAGCGTCAACTACTGCTGCGCCGGATCGGCAGGATCTCACAAGCTGCGCCAGTCCGGCGACCGATCTTCCGGGTCTAGCGCGGCTTCACTGTAAAAATATAATCCTGCTAGCTGACTTCACTGCCGATTTACGTAGTTTCACTGACCAGGTATCAGAATAGATACAGCAGCATTCGCTAATCTGTGATTTAGCTGCTGAGCCAGCTCTTGTTAGTCAATTGAAGCAAACGTGCCAGCAACCTCTGCCAGCAACTTATGACTGACTTTAACTTGACTCAACTGACTAAGCATCCGCAGTACGTCCTGCTAGGATTAGCGACCTGTCTGTTCAGCATTTGCTTTGTCTCAACTTGGCGCGCCGGAGCCCTGACCCATCTTGGCGTGAGCGGTCTGTTCCTGCTGGTTGTGATCACGCTGGTCTGGGAAAACCACCCAGGCTATGAGTATCGACATGAGCGCTGGGCTAGTCTGGCAGCAGTCCTGCTGATCGGCTGGCTGCTCTGGCAAAGCCTAAGCGTGACGCTGCACCAGCAGTTACCGCTGCGGGTTTTGCCGTTTGCCTCGGCGCTGGCGATTGCGCTGCTGGCCTCTGGATTCCGGGGGCTGTGGCAATACCGCCGTGAGCTGGCCATCATGTTTATGCTGGCTCTACCCAGCCTGCTGCTGAGCCTGCTAGATATCTCGGTTTTGACAGCCCAGATGGCGGCCAGACTGCTGCACTGGGGCGGAGTTCAGGTTGTGCAAGATGGCGTGGCGCTGACGCTGCCGATGGGCATGACGATCGTGCATCCCGGCTGCTCTGGCTTGGAGAGCATCGCCTACCTAATTGGGATTGCGGTGGTTTGCTTAACGCTCTATCCAGTGAAGCGGGTGAGGCAAGTGATTGCGCTGCTGGCCGCAGGTTGGATTGGATTCGGGGTCAACAGCCTGCGCGTGGCTACTATGGCGACTCTGGCGGCTCCGCGTGATGATGAGGCGCTGCTGTCCTGGACGGAAGGCGATGGAGCTATTATGTGTGGTGCATTAGCGATTGGATTATTTGCCCTGGTCTACTGGCTACTCTATCGGATTGAGCTAGCGGCAGGCCATCGACGAGCTAGCGAACAGCTGCAATCAGACGATTCCCAAGCTTAAGTGACCTAAACGAAAGCAGCGCCTCTCAAATCATGAGAGGCGCTGCTTTCGTGGATTCAAAAAGCGGGTGATGGGATTCGAACCCACGACATCAACCTTGGCAAGGTTGCGCTCTACCACTGAGCCACACCCGCGAGTCTCGGCGCTTTCAGTCTTTAGCGTTTTTAGTCTTTCCAATTATCGCTAGAACCAGCCAGTTTGTCAACTTGGGTTTGCTGAGTGCTGAACTAAGCCAAACTCATCTAAGCCCAACTAATCAACCTGACTGCCGGGATGCGCCTCGGTGGGAGCCGCGCTGCGAAGGCCAGAGATCGGTGCGCTGCCGGTGAGGCTGCTGCCGTTTAGGTCGGGGGCAGCGACTTTGACCTGCCGCATCAAGGTTGCCATCTCGATTGCGCCCATCGCATATTCCCAGCCCTTGTTGCTCTTGATTCCAGCCCGCTCTAGCGCCTGCTGCATGGTGTCGGTGGTCAGCACGCCAAAAACGACTGGCACGCCGGTTTGCAGGCTGACAGCAGCGACACCCTTTGAGACTTCGGCGGCCACAAAGTCAAAATGCGGCGTTGAGCCTCGAATCACGGCTCCCAGGCAGATAATTGCGTCATAGCGATGGGTGAGGGCGAGCTGTCGCGCCAGCAGCGGAATCTCAAAGCAGCCGGGAACCCAGGCATAGTCTACCTGGGCACCCTGCGGATCGGGATCTACGCCATGTCGCTTCAGGCCATCCTGACAGCCCTCCAAAAGCTTGCCCGTGATTAGGTCGTTAAACCGCCCAATCACGATGGCAAACCGCAGAGAGCCAGTATCTGTAAAGGTTCCTTCAAAAACGGTCATTTGAAAAATTTGTCCTACCTGACTGAAAGCACCGAAAGCCCTATCTCTAAGCTTAGATGATTTGCCTAGATGTCGCTCCTGTGCCAAGCCCCCTGAGCTTAGACCACAAAGTAATTTAGCCCGCCCACCAGCAGCACCAGCACAGTCCAAAGTCCAGAACCCAATAGAATCAAGCGCTTTGACTGCTCCCAGTTGCGGGGTGAAGCGTAGGCAACCGGCACTGCAACGACCATAATAAACGACATGATGACCAGAGCAGCTAGGGCAAACTGAAACACAATAGACATGATTACTCTCCCAATACAGCGTTAAGCGATTCGTTAAGCGATTTGATTCAGGGCGTGACTAGAGCCTGACGAGATGTGGCAGCTGAGCGAATGCTTCAGTTGTGCGCCGAGCCGCACGCCGAGCCGCACGCCGAGCCACAAGGGATCAAGGCTTAAAGAACTAATCTCCCATGCTAGTAAGCTATCAGAAAGTGACACCCTCTGAAAGTCTGATATGAAAGCCCAAATCCGCCGATTGCCAGTGCTGCTGTGATGGAATTCCTGCCCCAGCCGACTGCTCAAGATTTAATGTCTGCCCCGGTTCGCAGCATCTCGCCGGACTCGACGCTGGCTGAAGCGGATCTGCTGCTGCGGCGCTATGGCCATTCGGGGCTGCCCGTACTAGATGCGGCAGAGCGGCTAGCTGGCGTGATTGGGCGACGGGATCTGGAGGTGGGGCTGCGGCACGGGCTGGCTGAAGCGCGGGTCAAGGACTACATGGCGACCGATCTGCAAACCGCCTCGCCCGGAACCCCACTAGCCGAGCTGGAGGCGATGCTGCTCCGCTCTAGCGTGGGACGCTTGCCTATCTTGAAGGCGGCACGGCTGGTGGGAATTGTGACGCGCAGTGATGTGCTGCGAGGCCATGCGCGACCTCAGCCTGCGCCAGATTTGCCAGATTTGCCTCCAGCCCTTGCTGATCTACTCCAACAGATTGCGGCAGAGGCATCAGCGCGCGGCTGGAATCTGTATTTGGTCGGCGGTGCGGTGCGAGATCTGCTGCTGGCTAGGGCAGGCCGACCGCTGCTGTTAAAAGATCTCGACTTAGTGGTTGATGGCTGTGTGGCTGACGGCTGCGGTGCAGCGGGAGCGGCTGAGCATCTTGGACTGGAGGCGGCAGGGGTTGAGCTGGCTCGTATCGTGCAGCGGCTCCACCCGACGGTGCAGCTTCAGATCCACGGGCGGTTTCAGACCGCCGCCCTCTCCTGGCGGCAAGATCCAGAGTTCGGGACGCTGGGCATTGATCTGGCGACTGCCCGCACCGAAATTTATCCCTATCCAGCCGCCAACCCAGAAGTTGAGGCTAGCTCCATCTGGCGCGATCTCTACCGCCGCGACTTTACAATCAACGCCCTAGCGCTGCGGCTAACGGGCAAGCGGACGGGACAGCCTGAACTAATCGACGCATTTGGCGGCTTGTCAGACTTGGCGGCAGGTCAGATTCGCGTCCTGCATGCCAACAGCTTTATCGAAGACCCAACCCGGATCTATCGCGCCGTGCGGTTTGCGGTGCGGCTGGACTTTGAACTCGCGCCGCGCACTGCCGACTACGTGCGGACAGCTGTCAACAGCGGTCTTTACGCTCAGGTGCAGGCCGAACATGCCAAAGTTCCAGCGCTGCAAACCCGCCTGATCCAAGAGCTGCGTCAGAGCCTAGAGGCTAACTACTGGCAGCCCGTGCTGCAAAAGCTGGCCGCTCTAGGCGCGCTCTGCTGCATTCATCCTGAGCTGGAGCTGACGGCAGAGACAGTAGCCGCGCTCCGGCAGGCGATCAGGCTGCAAGCCTCGACCCAGCAGGTGGTGAAGCGCTGGCTGATGATGCTAGAGGTGCTGCTGATTTCGCTAAGGCCAGAGGCGAGGGTGAGCGTAGCTGAGAAATTTCAGCTCTCAGCAGAGGTCATTCAGCGGCTGCAAACCTTTGAGGCGAAGCAAGCAGAAATTTTGGCAGCGCTGCCAACCTGCGAACGCCCTAGCCAAACTGCGACGTTGCTACGAGGCTACGAGACTGCGACGCTGATTTTGGTGGCTGTCGGGCTGCCCAGCTCGCCAATTCCGCAATATCTCACCGACTGGTCGCGGGTGAAGGCTCCGCTGGACGGCAGCGACCTCAAGGCAATGGGCTATGCATCGGGGCGGCAGTTTAGGCAGATTTTGGATGAGCTGCTGGCCGCAACGCTAGACGGTGAAATTTCAGATCGAGCTGCTGCCGAGCGGTTTGTGAGACAGCGATATCTGCTCTGATAGACAAGTGCCTGCCTAGCGATACCCGGCAGCTTGCAGCATAAAAAGCTGGGCGTAGCGGCCATCCTGCTGCATCAGCTCCTCGTGACTGCCCTGCTCGATCACCTCGCCTGCCGCCAGCACCAGAATTTGGTCAGCCATCCGCACGGTCGAAAAGCGATGCGAAATCAGGATGGCGATCTGATCTTGGGTGACGGCCTTGAGCCGCTCGAAGATTTCAGCTTCGGCTTCCGCATCCACGGCGGAGGTTGGCTCGTCTAGGATCAAGATATCCGCCTTGGAGCGCATAAAAGCCCGCGACAGGGCAATTTTCTGCCACTGCCCACCCGATAGCTCGCGTCCACCCTTAAACCACTTGCCTAAGCGGGTCGAAAAGCCCTCGCTCATCGCCTCAATAAAGGGTCGCGCCGTCGCTTTTTCGGTGGCGGTCTCCCAGCGCGGCTGCGCCATTAGCGCATCCACATCGCCAATCCCGACGTTTTCGCCCACCGTGAACTGGTAGCGGACAAAATTCTGGAAAATCACGCCAATCCGCCGCTGAAGCACCTCTGCATCCCAGTCCTGCAAGTTGCGCCCGTCCAGCAAAATCCGGCCGCTGCTGGGTGAGTAGAGCCGGGTCAGCAGCTTAATCAGCGTCGTTTTGCCAGAGCCGTTTTTGCCGACAATTGCCAGCTTGCGCCCCGGCGGCAGGTGAAACGAAACGTTGTGCAAGGCGGGCTGATCTTGCTCTGGATAGGTAAAGCTGACGTTCTCAAACCGGATGCCATCACCGGGCAGCGGGCCATAGGCGGCATATCCCGGCGGTTCGGCCACAGTTTCGCCCAAAAAGTCGTAGAGATCGGCCAGGTAAAGATTATCCTCATACATACCGCCAATCGAGGCTAGCAGCCCTGCAAAGGTGGACTGCCCCTGCCGAAACACGACCAGATACAGCGTCAGGTCGCCCAGCGAAATCTGGCCAGCAATCGCCGAGCTAATCATCCAAATATAGGTGCCGTAAAAGGCTGCCGTGCTGACCAGCCCCAGCCCGTAGTTCCAAGCCGTGCGGCGCAGGTTGAGACTGCGGTCTTCGGCGTACATCCGCTCAAAAATCTGCTTGTAGCGATCCAGCAGCATCGGGCCAAGCTGGTAGAGCTTCACTTCCATGGCGTAATCTTCGCGGGCGAGCAGAATCTCTAGATAGTGATGCTCGCGGCGTTCGGGGGCACGCCAGCTAAACAGCCGGAAAGCGTTTTCAGCAAAGCGGGTTTGGGCAATAAAAGCAGGCAGCGCCGCCAGCAGCAGCACCGCGACTGCCCAGGGCGAAAACTTCAGCAGCAGACCGCCAAAGGTGAGCAGCGACAGCAGATCCCGCACAAAGCCATAGCTGCGCGTTACGACAGAGAGCGGACGACGTGAAGCTCCATCTCGGGCGCGGCTCATCTTGTCGTAGAACTCAGAGTCTTCAAAATGCGCCATGTCCAGCGTCAGCGCTTTCTCAATCACCAGCAGATTCACCTGCTGCGCCAGCAGCATTTGCAGCAGTGACTGGCAGAGCGAAATCACCTGCTGTGCCCCTGACTGGATCACGATGGCGACCGCCTCCCAGCCGACATATCGTAAGGTGCGCCAGCGGTCGGCTGCTAGGCCGCTTTGAGATGCCTGCACCACGCCGTCCACAATCAGCTTGCCCAGGTAGGCGATCACGCCGGGCAGTAGACCCACGGCGACCGTTAAAACGGCCAGCCCAATCGTTAGCAACGGGCTAGTCGTCCAGACGAGCTGCATGGCTCGACCGGAGTATTGAAAAATCGTCAAAAACTGCTGTAAAAACTGGCGAAGATTGCGAGGCCGAGCCTGAGCCTCTGGCTGTCGCGCAGCCTGAATACGGGGAATTGTCATATTCATCAGGATAGCTTGCAAAAATCAGCGGTGTTTACGTAGAGCGCTGGTGAGAGCTGTGTTCATCAAAACAGACCGCCTGAGTAGCTTCGCGATATCTTACTCTCACCGGATTACGTAGGGTTTCTTATGCCTTCTCAAGCGAGTAAGCCATCTGCTACGACAGATCCCCGTCAAACGATTGGGGAGCAGCTGCGGTTATTGATCCATCAGCGAGACTACGAAGCCGCCAAATCTCTGCTGATTCCGGTGCAGCCCGTCGATGTTGCCGACGCGATTGCCGGACTGCCGCAGCCTATGCAGCTCGTCGCCTTTCGGCTACTGCCCAAGGGCAAGGCGGTGGAGGTCTATGAAGATTGCTCGAAGGCGATTCAGGAGTCACTGATTGCCGAATTTCAGGATCAGGAGATTTTAGAGGTGGTCAACCAGATGGCTCCTGATAAGCGGGTCAGTCTGTTTGACGAGCTGCCGCCCCAGATTGTGCGGCGGATTTTGCCCCAACTCACTCCAGAAGAACGTCAGGCGACTTCGCTGCTGCTGGGCTACAAGCCGGAAACTGCCGGACGCTTAATGACGCCAGAGTATATTTCGCTGTTTGATGGCTTGACGGTCGCTGAGGCGGCGGCACGCATTCGCACGTTGGCCTGCGATCGCGAAGTCAGCTACTACATCTATATGACAGACGACCAGCACGCCTTGTCGGGTGTGGCTTCGCTGCGTGATCTGCTGCTGGCCGAGCCTGAGCAGAGATTGGCCGACGTGATGGATCAAACGGTCGTCTTTGCCCAAACCGATACCGATCAAGAAGCAGTAGCGCGGCTGATTCAGCGCTATGACCTAGTGGCGCTGCCGATTGTAGATCGAGAACGCAATTTAGTCGGCGTGGTGACGGTCGATGATGCGCTTGACATTGTGCAAGCAGAAGCGACTGAAGATATTTACACTATGAACGCCGTCCAAACTGAGGGCGAAAGCTACTTTCAGTCCAGTCTGCTGTCCGTGGTTCGCAAGCGGCTCCCCTGGCTGGCGATTTTGCTGGTCACCAACAGCCTGACGATTTTTGTAATGCGAGAATTTGAGGAGATTCTAGAGGAAGTGGTGGCGCTGGCGTTTTTCACCCCGCTATTGATTGACACCGGGGGCAGCATCGGGGCGCAGTCTTCAACGGTAGTGATTCGCGGCCTCAGCACTGACGAACTTAAGCACCGTAAGCCGCTCTGGGTGGTGCTGCGGGAAACCTTTGCGGGTGGGCTGCTGGGGGTGCTGCTGGGGGCAGCGGTGATTTTTCTGGTCTTTCTGGTGATGGGAGAGTCGGCGCTAGGCATCACGGTGGGGGTGAGCTTGATCTTTATTTGCGTTTTGGCGGCTTGCATTGGGGCTTCACTGCCCTTCATGTTCGAGGCTCTGCACCTTGACCCGGCGATGATGTCTGCTCCCTTTATCACGACGGTCGTAGACATTTTGGGGATTTTTATTTACTTGAGCCTTGCTAAAGTGATGTTGGGGCTTTAACAGCGCGCCGTTTTATTAGCTTCGCTCAGCACTCTTCAACAGTTTTCAACAATGGCAAACATGGACGACCGTAAGAAACGCATCATGGAGCATCTGGCTCGCAGCAGCGGAGATTTTGTCAGAAAGTCTCCGGCTCCCATGTCCGATCAGCGCAAGCAGCAGGTGATGGATCACATCCGCCGCACGCGGGGCTAATTTCAGTTCCAATCCTGGCTCCTGCTTGACCAAAACTCAGGCAGGATTTTTTTGGGCAATGGGGAGCTTTTAGCCTAGATCTGAGTCTCTAAAGAGTTGAAGCAGCCCCGAGGCAATCAGGGTCGATTCTGATCCGCCCAGCCGAAAGGATGCTAAAAGATGGCAGAAACTCTCTAAAATTGAGAAGCTTTATTTGAACCTGGAGTCGCCAGATTCAAAACCAGCCGTTTTGCAGGAGGTCAATCGAGCCGTGAGTATTTCCGAGCTATTTTCTAGCGGCGGGCCAGCCATGTTGCCCCTGCTCTTTCTCTCGTTCTTGGCGCTAAGCACCATTATTGAACGTGCCTGGTTCTGGTCAAAAATCCTGACGCATGAACGCGAGATTGCGGGGCGGGTGATTGAGGCGGCTCGGCGTGACTGGGATGCAGCCACCGAAATTGCTCGCAAGTCGGTGAATCAGCCGGTTGGTCGGTTTTTGCATTCGGCGCTCGAACTCGAAGATTCTGATCCAGAGGTGTTTCAGCTGGCGCTGCAAGCCTCGGCTGACGAAGAAATTGCCACGATGCGGCGGGGCGAGAAGGTGCTGGAGGCGACGATTGCGCTGGCTCCACTGCTGGGATTGCTAGGGACAGTGCTGGGTCTGATTCGCTCGCTCAAGGATATCAGAATCAGCGATATTGGCACCGACTCCACTGCTGGCGTAACGTTGGGTATTTCTGAGGCGCTAGTCAGTACGGCAACCGGCATGGTTGTGGCAATCACGGCGCTGGTTTTTTACCGCCTGTTCCAGAGCTTTGTCAGCAGTCAGGCGAAGCTGTTTCGCAAGTCGGGCAACGAGCTAGAGCTGCTCTATCGCAAAGGCTGGGCGCGTTCGCAGCGGCAAGTTTCTGCCGTCTCGTCTCAGATGCCGCCGCAGATGCCTATCGTGGACGCTCCCGCTGCCAACGACTAGCCCCACCCGTGATGTAGTGCCGCCACAGGAGCCTCTATGAAACTTGACTACGAATCGACCGAGCCAGACGTGCGGATTGAGATCATCCCGCTGATCGATGTGATCTTTTGCATTCTCACCTTTTTTATCCTGGCGGCAGTCACCCTGACGCGCCAAGCCGCGATTAATGTCGATCTACCCCGCGCTGCTAGCGCCACAACTCAGCTGCGGCAAATTTTAATCGTCAGCGTCGATGCGATTGGCCAAACCTACGTCGAGAAGTCGCCCGTGACTGAGGCACAGCTTTTGCAGTCAATTACCGGCTTTCGGCAGCAGAACCCGGAAGGCATGATGGTGCTTTACGCCTCACGCTCAGCCAGCTACAACGACGTGGTCAAGGTGCTCGATCTGCTGCGCTCAGCAGGTGGCGATCGGGTGGCGCTGGCAACGCTACCGGGTGAAGGCATCTCACCCTCGACCAATCCCCCCAGCCTCAACAATCCTGATTTGAGCAATCCTGGCTTTACGACTCCTGGCCTGAATAGCCCCGGCCTGAACAACCCCGGCCTGAACAGCCCCGGCCTGAACAGCCCTAGCAGTCCCTCCTCGATCTTTCCATCCATCCCTGGAGACAGCGCTAATCCAAACGGCCTGCCGCCGGGCGGAGTTGATTTTGGCGGTTCATCTGGCGGTTCATCTGGCGGCCCACCCTCACGCGACGCTCAAAAAACTGCACCTGCTAATCCTGAGAACTAAAAGCTCATGACTGAATCAGATTGTGCGCTAGATCACTGATGGGTTGCAAGAATTGAATTCCTAGCATAGAAATTTATATCCAAACAACGCTCAGTCTGGAGACAATGTATTTTCTGCATTGAGCTTCTGTGAACTTTGCATTAGCCGTTCAAAATATGTTCAATATGGTATATATTAAGCTCTTAAATTGAGTCACACTGGGAGAAGTTATTGGTTTAATAATTCTCCTAAAACAAATGGTGACCAATCAAACGCAGGTAGAGGAGCGGCAGCGTCTGGCTGCAATGGATTTTCAAAATAAAGGGCGCTTCAACTTTGACGCCTGGGCGGTTGCGGTGCGGCAGCAGATGCTGGCATCTCTGAAAAAGCGAGAGAGCAAACGCTCTAACTGGGATTAGCGCTGGGATTAGCGCCCAGTGAGTCGCTGCTCTCTAACACTGGCGAATCAGGACGTTTTGGGTCGGGCGACAAAGCTGGAGCCTGAGGAAGAGACTGCATCCGGTTGAGCTGACTCAAAGCCCAATGCGCGGTTTCCTGTACCTCGCTGTCGCTGTCGCTGGCTGCATACTGCAAGAGCTGGCTCACCTGGGTCATCAGCTCATAGACGCGCGTTACGTCCCGAATGGCATTGCGCCGCACGTCTGGGCTTTCGTCTTGCAGTGCCAGCATCAGCGCCCGGTTCATGGGCTTCAGGCTGCGAGCGTTGATTTCTGACACTGCGCCCAAAATCAAGCTTCGCTGCTGTGAATCAGCATCTAGCAGCAAATCCACCAGCGGCTGCACGGCGCGTGAGTCGCCCGACTGTCCCAATTCCCATATGGCCTTGCGGCGCTTGGCAGCATCTGGGCTTTGCAGATCGCTCACTAGCGCTTCGACAATATCAATTTTGGCGAGTCGGGTGGCCGTGTAAGACTGAGAGATGGCAACTGTGGTGGATGGTGCTTCGATGGGGGTGACAGGCTCCGGAGCCGGAACGGAAGCTGCGCTAGCAGGCTGAGCAATCTGGGTTGACTGAGCTTGCCGCTGACAGAGCAAAGCCGCAGCGCCGCCTACAGGCAGCAGCAGCAGCGACCACCAGGGATTCAAGCCCTGTGATGGCTGGTTGATGGGTGAGGCGGTCAAGCTATTGGGGCTAGCGGTCTGGCTTATGGCAACTTCGTTTGAGAACAGTGCTACAAAGCTAATCAGACCAGCAGCTAGCATCAACTTGACATCAACCATAGAGCGTTCACTTGCAGGCAACAACCTGATTTTAACTGCTCTGCTCCAGATAGCCTCGCTGCCGCTCACTCAAATCAGCCAGACGACTCTGAGTCAGCATCTCGCAGGGTGGCGATTGTTTCTGCCACGGGCTCTGCCGCAGGCCGACCCCAGTTCAGCTCGGCTAGCTTTTGGGAGATTTGCTCGCGCTGGTTGATGAGATAAATGCTAATCAGCGTCAAGCCAACGCCTGCCCACTGCAATGGCTCCAGTACTTCTGATAAAAACAAATTGCCAAACAGCAGCGCGAAGACGGGAGTCAGGAAAGTCAGCGAGCTGAAGCTGGTCAAATTCCCGGTGGAGGCAAAATAGAAAAACAGACCGTAGGCCAGAGCGCTGCCAAACACCGTCGAATATGCAAGCGCCATCCAGTCTGCCCAGTCCAGCGCTTGCCAGGAATTGCTCTCCCACAGCGCCGACCCCAAAAATAGGGGCAGACCGCCAATCACCATGTGCCAGCCCGTGGCTGAAACTGCGTCCGCATAGCGGCAGACATAGCGCACCATCACCGTGCCCGTCGCCATTGAGAGCGCCGCCAGCAGCATCAGCCACTGTCCGTTTTGAAAGAGTCCTGTCCAAAACTCGGCGGCGGGTAGCCCCAGCGTCACGCCGTCCTGCCAAGTCGCTAGTAGCCAGTCGGGGGAGATCCCCAGCAGGCTAATTCCACAGATGCCAAAGCCTAACCCTAGCCAGCCCCAAAGCCCCACCTGCTCGCCGAACAGCAGCCGAGCCATCAGCGCCACCGCCAGTGGCTGCGAGTCAATCATCACCGAACCCAAACCTGCGCCCGTGCGCTGTAGGCCCTCGGCCAAAAAGCCCTGAAACAGCATGCCGTCGACTAAAGCAAACAGCGTAATCCAGCCCCAAGCTTTCCAGCCCTGCGGCTGCGGACGCTTCATCCAGAGCGCCGCCAGCAAAATCAATAGCCCTGCCGGAAACAGTCGCACCCCGGCCATAAACAGCGGCGTGGTATGCGCCAGCGTTCCCTTCATTGCTACCATTGCTGTCCCCCAGAGGAAAAACGGTGCAATCAGCAGCAGGGCGAAGGAGAGGCGGGATTTGGGGAGATTGAGCTGCATGGATGAACGGCTATAGAATGCGTCTTTAGCCCATTCTAATCAATTATGTAGTTCTGTTAAGAAAAATTAAAGCGTCTTTCCTGCTGAGACGGCATTAGACAGCGGCAGTTTGTTTAGATTCGGCGGTCGGTTCGCTTGACTCAGCAGACTGCGGCTTAGCCTGAATCAGCTCAACCTTATAGCCATTCGGGTCTTCGACAAAGGCAATCACGGTGCTGCCATGCTTCATGGGGCCAGGTTCGCGGGTGACTTTGCCGCCCTGCGCCTTGATCTGCTCGCAGGTTTGGTAGATGTCGTCCACACCGATAGCGATATGGCCGTAGGCATCGCCCAGGTTGTAATGATTGGTGCCCCAGTTGTAGGTGAGTTCGAGGACGCTGTGGTCGGACTCCTCGCCATAGCCGACAAAGGCCAGCGTAAACTCGCCGCCGGGATAGTCTTTGCGGCGCAGCAGTTTCATGCCCAGCAGCTCGCAGTAAAACTTCAGCGATTCGTCCAGGTTGCCGACGCGCAGCATGGTATGTAGTAGGCGCATGGAGGTTTCCTCTTGCTAGATCTGCCCTTATTCTAGCGCTCTGCCCTAACCCCGCAGCCCTAGCTCCACAGCCCTAACTTCACAGCCCTAACCCCGCAGCGCCACATCCATCGGCAGCCGAATTTCCTGCTCAACTGTCACATCCGCCAGAAACTCCCGATCTTCGCTGAGATGCGGCAATTTGAGCTGCGAGTCGGAGGTGCCGCGCTGGAGCAACCGCTGCTTGACAATCGTGAAGCTGCCGGGCGCGAGCAGCCGCAGTCGGGGGACGGGCACAGCATCTTGCCGCACCATCCGATACTGATCGTTGAATTCGCCCAGCAGCGCATCAAACCGCATTAGAAACGCTGCCGGATCTGCGAGCGTTTGCCCTGTTGCTAGCTCGATATTCACCAGGTAATGCGCTGGAAACTCCTGCGCGGAGAGCGTCACGCAGAAATCATCTAGCAGCATCCCAAACTCCTGCTGTAAGGCACGCATTGTTTGAGTCAGGTGATATTCAGTGGTTTTTTCGGTAGTGGAGGAGAGCAGCCCGCCATGCCGATGCCGAAACACGATAATTGGCGTGCGCTCAAAAAAGCCCGTTACCTCGACCACATCGCCAATGTCGTAGCGGTAGAAGCCGCTGTAGCTGCTGAGCAAAATCCGGTACTGCTCGCCCACTTTCACCTCACTGGGCAGCAGCGTCTTAGGCTGCGACTCCTCCCACTGGTCAGGCGGCACAAACTCGTAAAAGCCGCTCTCAATTGCCAGAATGCAGCCCTCTTGGTTCAGCTCATAGCAGACCCCAAAGTTGGCCTCAGCCGTGCCGTATACGCCGCCAAACACAGGCAAATCGCCAAAATACTCCGGAAAGCGCTTCAGGTAAAAGTCAGATGTGCCGCCCAGCGCTGTGCCAATCAGGGAGAGCTGCTTCCAAGCGTTGCGGGGCGTGAGCTTGCCTTCAATTTCCAGGACTTGCCGCAGCTCGGCGGCGCGCTGGGGGTTGGGTCGCCACTGCCGCATTAGGCTAGCTTTGAGAGCGGGTTCAATCGTCAGCCAGTCGGCAAACTGCCCCGTGGCAATATCCTGAATCAGTGACTCGGCGTATTTGTTGAGGTACTGACAGGTGCGGAGCATCAGCATCGGGAAGTTGGCGACAATGCCGCGCACCTGCGGATTCACCAGGCTAAACAGCAGGCAGAGATAGTGACGGCTTACCCCGTCGCCAAGTTCCATCGCGTCCAGCGGCTGAGCAAACGCCTGCTGGCAGAGCCAGCGATTCATCCGAAAGCTGCCTGCTGTCACCGGCCCATATTCGACCCCGCCCGCCGTGCGCCCTTGCAGCCGGATCGCGTTGGTCGAAACAATTTTGCCAAACTCTAGGCGGCGATCCGGGTACTGAGCAGCGTAGCGCGGAAACACCTCTAGAAAGAAGCCCAGAGCCGTAGCATTAGACTTGTTCAGCGAGGCTTTGAACCGCTGGGTGACAGGCACCATTTTCTGTTTGCCGGTCGAGCCGCTAGTCAGGTTGATATAGATCACCGGATCGGCGTTTAGCACGTTGGGTTCGCCCAGCGCGACTCGGTCGGTGTAAGGCTCGTAGCTGCTGTAGGGCAGAATCGGCACGCGCTCGCGGAACTGGTCGATGCTGCGAATTTCACTGAGGCCGAAGGTTTTGCCTAGCTCTGTGTCCTGCTGGACGCGCAGCAGCTTTTGCAGAAACTGCGACTGGGTCTCTAGCGGCTGTCGGGTCTTGCGGACGAAGCTGGCTTTGGCGTAGTGGGCGTAAGCCTGCACAATGGGAAGGAGGTTGACCATACTTAGAACAAGATGCAGAAGGGTTCAAATCGGAAATCAAAGCAGATTTTAGCCAAAGCCATCAGCCTGCCGCCTCAATTCTCAGAAAACTATGATAGTCTCCTAGTCTGGCAGTCCTCAGGGCTGATTGGCTAGCGCTGGTGGCTGCAATCGCCTGACTCAAAATGCCCTGATCGGCTGATGCGAGTCGGATTGCCTAATTCTGTAATAGTTTTTATAAAGCTCTATAGCCTTTTATTCTGACAGCTATAGCTTGCTCTTCGAGCTGGGGAAACCGCATTTTTATGGAACTAGCGACAGCGCTAAAAGCACAGACTGTTCAAAATCGGGTGCGTGAGGTAGGCATTAATCTGAACTACTGGTATCCGGCTGCCTGGGCCGACCGTCTTAAAGCCAACCAGGTGCAGGCGGTGACAGTTTGGCAGCAGCCGATTGCACTGTATCGCGATACCTCAGGCCAAGCCCACGCCCTAGAAAACGCCTGCCCCCACAAGGGGATTGAGCTGCACCGGGGCGAGGTGACTCAGGATCGACTGGTCTGCCCGTATCACGGCTGGGAGTTTGCCCCGACGGGCGAATGCGTCAAAATCCCCTACTTCCCGCCGGAGCAAAAGCTGCCCTGCGCCCAAGCTCGCAGCTACCCCACCACCGAGCGCTACGGCATTGTCTGGGTGTTTCCGGGCGATCCGGCTCTGGCCTCTGGAGCCAAGCTGCCGGAAGTGCCGGAATATGACGATCCAGATTGCCTGCTAATTCCAATTACGGGGCTGTTCAAATCACATTTTTCGATCAGCAACGAAAACACGATGGATGTGTTTCACGGTTTTCTGCACAAAAACTTGCAGGGCTGGTTTGACCCGGTTTTGCTGCATCTCCAGCAGGCTGATAGCTCGGTGCGAGCCCAATATCGCGTCTCCTATCGCGGCAAATTCACTCAGTTTTTAGGACTTAGCACCGATGCAGACGGCATCACGACCCGCATCGTGGAGATCCACTACCAGTATCCGCACTACCACAGCACGATGGAGGGCGTTTCCTCGCTCTATCTGATGCGGTTGCCGGTTGGCCCAAGTGAAACCCGCTCGTTTAGCCTGCTGTTTTTGCCCAAAGTGCGGCTACCGCGCTGGCTCCAGGCGATGATTAAGCCGATTCTTGTGCCCTTGGTGCGGCGATGGCTGTTTATGCCGTTTCTGGAGCAGGATTTGGAGATGATGGAAAGCGAGCAGCAGAGCTATCAGCGCAGCCCCAGCCGTCGCTATACCGAAGTCAACCCGGCCATTCTGGCGCTCCAGCGGGTGATCGTCAGGCAGTATGAACAATTTGTGCAACAATCTAGTCAACTGGAGTCTAGCCAGTTAGAGCAGGGATTGCTGGAGATGCCGCTTTCAGCCGTCGGATCAGACGTGAAGCTGCATGAGTCTAGCAGCCTGCATGAGTTTCCGTAGCGTGACCTGCATCTACTGCTCGTTTAGATTTGACTGAGATGCGAGCCAGATGCAAGCTAGATGTGACTGTGGCTCAACTGTACCAATCGGCGATGTACAGATGATGAGCTTGTGACAGATTAATAGATAATTTTTGTCTATGCCATGTTCATGCCAGAAGTTGTTCGCAGATTGCTTCGATACCCCTAGAGCTATCTCTACAGTCATTGAGCCAGTTCTGGAGCTGTCACACCAGAGCCTTCTGCAAACCACGCGGCAATCAGCGGCCAAACCAAAGGTGAGGGGAGTTTAAACCGTGCAAGTTGTCAAAGAATATGTTCAGCGCTGGTATGAAAGCGGGCTAGAGCCGGACGAGTATATCTGTCATGGCAAGAAGACTGGCAACCAGGTCGAAATTGAAGAGGTCAAGACTGGCATTCGCCGGACTGCGCTCACCTTCTGCACAAACGACGTGCTGGGGCTGACCCAAAACCAGGCCGTGCAGCAGGCTGCCATCGACGCTATTTTGAACTACGGCACTTCAAATAGCTCCACCTCGGTGCTCAGCGGGCGGATTAGCCTACACCAGCAGCTCGAAGATGAGATTTCGGCCTTCAAGCATCTTGGCCATACGCAGCTGTTTCTGAATGCCTGGATGGCGATGCAGGCGCTGATGGATGCCTTCTGCCACCTGGCAATTCCTGTACCGGGCTTCAAGCATAGCCGCGAGACGCTGATCCTCACTGATATTTTGAATCACGGCTGCATTGTTTCGGCGCTAGCCAACTCCAAGACGCGCTCTGGCAAGATGTTTGGCCATAGCCCGCGCGTGCGAGTCGTGCCCTACCGCCATTGCGATATGGACAATCTGGCGCGCAAGCTCCAGCGCTACGTCCGCCCAGATGACCGGATCATGGTGGTTTCCGATGCCGTGTTCTCCATGGATGGCGATACGGCTCCGCTGCCGGAGATGATCGAGATCCTCTCTAACTATCCCGGCAGTACGCTGGTGATGGATGAGGCTCACGCTACGGGCGCACTCGGCGCAACGGGTCGCGGCATTTACGAACATTTTGGCATCACGCCGCAGTATGCCATTGACCGGGGCGTAATTCCGCTGATTATGACCACTTTCTCGAAGTTTGGCGCTTCGGTGGGGGCGGCTATTAGCTCGCATGTGGCTGAGCTGAAGCCGCTGCTGAACGTTTCGCCTACCTCGATTGGCACCTGCTCGTTGGCTCCCCCTCTGACGGCAGCAGCGCTAGAGAGTATTCGTCAAGTGCGGCGGCATCCAGAACTCGTACAGCGGCTGCAAGAGAACACGCGCTATATGCGTTCGCGGCTGGCTGAGCAGGACTTTGAAGCGCTGGGTGAAACGAACGTAGTTCCGGTGCTGTTGGAAGGCGATGTCAACCCAAAGGATTTTGCCCGCGAGCTGATGAATGAGCATGGCATTTGGGTGTCTCCCATCTGGTTTATTGCCAAGCCTCGCCTGCGGATTACAGCCAACGCGCTGCATACTCGCGAGGAGGTCGATCAGCTGGTGACGAGTCTAGTCGCGGTTCGGCAAGCGCTCTACAAAACGACGACGATTAGCGCTTAGCTAACTGATGCATAGATTGCGGAAGTCACATAGGTCGCCGAACTTCTAGAGGGCGAACGGCGTTTCGGTTTGCCCGGTTCGGCATTCTCGGTTTGGCATTCTCGGTTCGGTAGATTTTAAGCTCTGGGGCTATCCTGCGGCTGGTCTGTATCGGGATCGATGTAGCGGAGGCTAAAGATTGGCTAGAGGTTGGCTCAATGAGTTAATCGCTATTTTGGAGTTTCAATGGCTGAACGATGGTGCAGATTCAGACAGGCAGGGCGCAGGTTTGCCCCGCAGTAGACTTTGAATATCAGCCGCCGCCAGCGGCATTTGCAGCCCAGCGAATTTTAGTCAAGCCAAATCTAGGCTATCCGGTTGCGCCACCCGTGACGGTGAGTATGCCCGTGCTGGCAGCGGTATTGCGCGGACTGCGGCAGGCCAGTCCCGATGCCGAAATCTTGATTGTTGAGGGGGTCTGCTCGCCCGTTTCGCTAAATAAAATTGCGGCAGGTCACGGACTCTATGCGCTGCTAGATGCCAAGATGCAGCTCTTGGACGCAGACGAACTGCCGCTGCGAGACTATCCCAACCTGTCGCCACAGCCCGTGCGGTTTCAATCCATGCAGGCTCCGGCCTTGCTGAGCGAAGTAGACTGTCGGATTAGCGTTGGGGCATTTAAGCGCACCATTTTGAAAGATCAGCCGCTGATTTCGGCTTCGCTAAAAAATCTGTACGGTCTGTTTCCGCGACAGCACTACAAGGCCAGAAGCGCCAATTCACGCGGGCAGCTGCATCGCCCGTCGGTGCCGCTGGTGCTGCAAGATGTCTATTTTTGCATTGGGCATCTGTTTGACGGGGCAGTGGTGGATGCGAATCAAAAATTTGTCAGCGCTGACTGGAAGCCGGATCGCGGGCAGACGGTAGAACTGGGCAAAGTGATTTGGGGCGAAATGCTCAGCGCCGATCGGCTGGCCTGCGAACTGGGCGATGAAAGCAAGCCGGACTATCTGACCGCAATTGAGGCGCTGATTACAGGCTGATTACAGGCTAATAAATGCTGATTAGATTTAGAATGAGCAAGCTTTCCAGAGCGTCAGGTGGCGGTCTTGGCTCAAGAGCATCTGGGGCTGATAGGCTAGTTTGGGGTTGAGGCCAAGCTGACTTGCCGCCGCCAACATTGACTCTGAAGGATTGAACAGAAAGCTGGGCGGGCAATGATCTAACTGCGGCAAAAGCTGTACAGCTGGCGCAATCCGAATCTGCGTATCGGCGCTGAGGCTGTGGCTGAGCGACAGCAGATCTAGCGTTTGGCTCGGTTCGGCCAGCAGCATCGGCTCTGGTGCAGCATTGATCAGGGCAGCTAGCTCCAGATTGGCGCGGTTTCGGTCTTTTTGATAGTCGGGGATGCGGTTGAGGTTGACGATGCAGGAAATCAGGCTGAGGCTGAGCAGCAGGCCAACGGCAGCTCGTCGAAGGCGTGGCTTAAACTGGGTCACGCCGATTGCCGCCGCCATCAGCAGCGCTAGCTGAGCCGGAATCAGATAGCGAGAGGTGGCCGCAGCCTGACCCTGCCAGCCCCAATCCAGCAGCAGCAGTCCTACCGGCACCGGTAAACCCAGCGCCGCGAGGTACAGCCCAGTCCGCAGACGTATCAACCGCACTATTGCATAGCCCAAAATCGCCAGCACGGTTGCCGCAACCATTGCCTCAATGCCAGCCAGCCAGCCCGTCGTCACCACAGGCAGATCAAACCAGAGCACCGCAGCGCTGTACAGCCAGATCGCTGCCGTCAGCCAAATCGGCACCGCCGTCCGCATCCAGGTTGTGTTCGTATCTAGATTAATTCGCTGGCTCCAGAGCACCCAAATCCAAGGCAGAAACAGCGCTCCAGTCAGGCAGACCGCCGCCAAATACCGCCACCTGCCCTGCACCTGTAGCGCCACAAAAACTGCCTGCCCTGCCGCCACCGGCACCGTCAGCAGCGAAGTATAAAGGCTCAGCGTCAGGGTGAGCGCATAGATCAGCCAGTTCGTTGGCCTATTCCGCCGAACTGCCCGCAGTAGCGCTGTGGAGCAGAGCAGCAGCAGCAGCGACCAAAGGCTATAAGGCCGAGCCTCCTGAGCATAGGCCACAAAAAACGGCGAGATTGCCATAAAGCCCACCGCAGTTTGTTGGGCAGCAGTTTGGGCAGCAGTTTGGGCAGCAGTTTGGGCAGCAGCAGGATCTCGATTCAGCTCGCGGCAAAGCTGATGGAGCACCGGAAGCGCCAGCAGGCTACACAGCACTGACAGACTGCGAATTGCGCTAGTTGAACTGCCAAACAGCTCCATCCAGCATCGCACCAGCAGGAAATAGAGCGGCGCATGTTCGGGGCTGCGCATCAAGGCACTGAGGCTGTCGGTGAGGCTGCGAGGCGGGAGCTGCGGAGTGGAGCGGGGGGAGCGAAGCTGCTGATAGGCCAGCAGATCGGCAGGGCTGTGCGGTTGACCCGTCGCCAGCTGGGCGGTGACTTCAGCTTTGGTATAGCCCGCTGCCCGCATCGCGGTGGCTACCTCGTCCGCCCAAAAGATTTTTTGATCTAAATGAGCCACCCGAAACAGCAGCCCCAGACTGATTAAGCCAGCCAGCAGATAGCCCCCAAGTTTCTGACTCATACCTTCGCCTGCTGAATCTGCTGCTGCCAGATTGCGATCAGCCGCCCAACCGCCGCATCCCAATCCAAGTCAGCCACCGCTGCTCTGCCCTGCACCCCCATCCGCTGCCGCAAAGCTGGATCGTCAGCTAACCGCTGAAGTTTGGCCGCAAAGTCGGTGCTGTCCCGCGGCTGAAACAGCAGACCAGCCTGCCCCGACTCCAGGCTGTCCACAATGCCGCCTGCTTGGGGAGCCAGCACCGGAACGCCAGCGGCAAAGGCTTCGAGCAGCGTCAGTCCTCTGGTTTCTTTTTCCGAGGCCGTAATGTGAATATCGCTATTGAGCATCAGCGTAGGCACCGCCGCCGGATCAACGCGCCCTAAAAAGTGAGCCTGACAGGGCAGGGCAGAAAGCGCCTCAGCAATTTCGTCCCGCATCGAGCCGTCTCCGGCAACAATTAGCGCCACCGAGGACAGCAAAGCCTGATATTGCGGATCGTTAGCCATCTGAGTCAGCGCCCGCAGCGTAAATTTCCAGCCTTTATCGGGGGTGAGCCTGCCCAAAAACAGCAGCTTTACTTTCGAGTCGAGATCGCTGAGGTGATAGGTTTGCTCAAAGAACTGGGGATGTCTGAGAGCTGGATTGAAATCAGCTAAATTAACGCCGAGCAATTCTGCTTTGAGCGCGTTTTTAATCCGCATCTTCACAGCTGTGGTATATGTAGATTGGCTGCTAATTAACGTTAGATCATAGGCATTATAGATGCGCGAGACAATGCGCTTTGAGATAGCCTGCATGACTCGAATGATCGGAGCTGGCAGCGCAAAATAATCTTCGAGATATTCAATAAAATTGGTATGTAAAAAGCTGACGCAGGGAACGCCATAGAGCTTGGCGAAATCAACTGCCGGAATCTTGTCAAAGCCTAGCTGAAGCCGCTCTGGCTCGTCAACATGCACGAGATCAGGCCGAAATTCAGCTAGCGCTCTTAGCAACAGCGGATAGCTGCTCTTTTTGACGTTGCGATCAAACTCTAGCCCCATAAACGGCGCGCTCTCCAGCGGCAAAACCGTCACGCCTGGAAAAACTTCGCCTCTGTAAGTTTGCCAGTCGGGGTAGAGGCTGGCAACTGGCTGATAGTCTGGACAGATCAGCAGCACCTGATGTCCCATCTGGCTGAGCCGCTTAACGCGATTAAATACCGTAATAGTGACCCCATCAATTACCGGAAAAAACCCAGATGTGAGAATGGCAATTTTCATGCAACCTGCCCGTTAACGACTCGCTGGACGACTCGATGAAAAATCGGCGTTGCTGAATTAAGGTATGAATTCTCACCTAAGTTGCAAGTCTCTTCGCCCCCTAAATCCCCCTTTCTTGAATGCCGCAGGCTATATTCTGGGGGACTTTGAGGAATCCGGCTCCCCCTTTCTTGTTGCTTGCTTCCCGCAGGGTATGCCCGCAGGGCTATGAATTGGGGGTTGGGGGGCGAATTCATACCGCTATTCAGCAACGCCGCCAATCATCTCATAGATGACCTTAACAGATCCATAAAGCCAATTGCGCTGACTCTGAGCCACAAGAAAAGGGCTGCCACCTTCAAGATGACAGCCCCACTTCGCGTAGAAAACTCAACTCACTCTAGAACTAGACCAACACCAAGTTTTTGGCAGTGATGGAACTCGACTGAACGTTCTGTAACGTCATCAGCGTTGTGAGGCTGGTGTTGACACCACTGCCATCTGCATCTAGCTTCACAACTGTGTTGGCACCGAGCTGCTCAAACTTCAGGTAGTCGCCGAGCTGGGTTGTCTTGCCGATGGCGCTGCTGTCGATGTTGAGGCGTGAGAATAGCTTGCTGAAGTTGAGCAAGTCCTCAGCGACGTTAAAGTCGGTGACAATATCGCCGCCTGCATTGAGCCGATTCAGCACGATCTGGTCGATGCCTGCACCGCAGGTGAGTTTATCAACGCCTGCACCGCCGATGAGTACGTCATCGCTGCTGCCGCCAATCAGATTGTCTTTGCCTGCACTGCCATCTAGCCAGTCGTCGCCTGTACCGCCGTCCACTCGGTCGTTGCCTTTGCCAGATTTTCGCCCACTGCGATATCGGTAGTGTCGTCAGCAGGGCTGAAGGTGGCAGTTGTTTAGTCGTATCGAGTGGAGAGAAGGTCGCGGCAACACCAAAGATGTCATTGTTGTCGTCAGCAGTACCAGCAGCATCTGCTGCACTGTTACCGCTGGCAATCGTGTTGGTCAACGCAAATGTGGACAGAACTCCAGGCATTCCAGCATTGTTGTCGTTGGAGTTTGTCAACGTATTCAGAACGAAGACCGCGCCACCTAGACCTAGACCAGCAGAAAATCCACTTCCACTAATGGCCATCAGGATTACCAGCTCTAGATACCCAGATTTAAATGGCAAAGCAAGTTCCGTAATATCTCGGAGTGACCTAAAAGAGCAGCTATCTGGAATTCAGGCGAACTACAGAGGCATTAGTGAATGTAATGATGAATTGCTCAATACCCACTTGTGCAAAATGGGTATTTCAGCTTATGATTTTTCAACTGGCTCAATCCAGCCAGGGAGGTCGAGACTTGAGGCGAGGTCGCTGACTAGAAGTGCTTGAACCCACAACTAGCCAGCTAACCCTACCAGCTGTTACTCGCAGCAGGTAGGGCTGTGTCGATTATGGCACGCCTCCGCAACACAAGCAGCTTGAGAAGCTGTCGCTTTAGGTCTTGACTTCAGGCCAACTCATGCGAGTACGCAACCAATACACAGAAGTATACGAGGTAAATAACGATGTCTACAGAGTTCAACGAACGTCTGCCGGAGCCGCTTGGCCATCAGGCGCAGATTTGGATCGTCGGGACGCGAGAGCAAGTCAACCATGTCATTAGCGAAATGTACGTGCGGCAGATGATCACCGACCGCAGCCAGTTTTCGCCAATGGTTCCCGCGCCCTTCTCCCCCGGCAAATACATGAGCGTGCTGCTGCGATAGCTGAGCTGCCTGTATAGATCTCGGCGTTGCTGAATGTAGGGATGAATCTGTCTGAGTTGCCAGTTTCCTCGCCCCCTAAATCCCCCAATTCTGGGGGACTTTGAGAAATCCGGCTCCCCCAGAATTGGGGGCTGGGGGGCGAAGAGACTTGCAACTCAGGTAGAGATTCATACCTTGATCCAGCAACGCCGTAGGTGCAGCTGCGCTCTGACGCTCAGCTTGCGGTATGGTTGGGAAATATTTCAGCGCGAGCCTGAGCATGACGGAATTAGAGAGAGATTTCTGGCAAGAGGCTATCCGCTTTGTAAAGCAGCATATCCAGCCCGGTGAACGGCTGTTAGCGCCGCTGAAGCTTAAAGCCAGCTTTCCGCAGGTCTCGCCCTACCGCGCAACCTATTGCCAGCAGCCCCATGAATTTGACTGGCTGCTGTTCCACAAAGGTATGTTGAGCAAAATAGACCGCCGCTTCCTCCGACAAACTCTGGAGCAGCTTCATCCCGTTTTTGCCAACGAAGTTTTTGTGATATTCACCCAGCGAGATGAGCTGATTGGCCTCTCTACGCTGGATGCGAGTCACTTCCAAGCATTTCTTCAAGAGATAGATCCAGCCGGTCAGCAGTCAGGCGGGTTGCGCCACCGGATTCGCGGCTGGTTGGGCACTGAAGGCCAAGCAGGGCAGATGAAAGCGATTCTCGACTGCTCAGAGCGAGTTGATCAAACCAATCGGCAGATGCAGAGTTTGCTAGACCGGGTGCAGCGCTTAGAGAAACTCTTGACAACCAGCAGCGGACTGGCCAAATCCTCAGCTCAGCTTTCCAAGCAGGACTTCCAACGCCTTTGCCGAGCAAGCTGCCAAACCGCCTATCTGGGAGAGGGCATCATGCTCTGTCGGGTGTTGGGCCAATACTTGCTCTATGCCGACAGCCAGGATGTGGGAATTGTGCCCCATCTTTGCATGAATGGCTTTTGGGAAACCTGGATGACGCTGGCTGTGACTCGCCTGCTGCAACCGGGCTGGCACTGCCTGGATGTAGGCGCAAACCACGGCTACTATACGCTGCTGATGGCGGGGGCTGTGGGCGCAACGGGACGGGTGCTAGCGCTAGAGCCAAACTTCAAGCTGGCAGAGCTGGTGAGAAAATCGATCGAAGTCAACGGATTCAACGACTGCGCTGAAGTCATGCCGCTGGCAGCCTCTAATCAAAGCGGCGAGATGGTCAATCTGATTGTGCCGCACGGCAACACAGGACATGCCTCGCTGCATATCAACGCAGCGCCTGCCGATCAGGTGATGGCGGTGCAGACGGTGACAATTGACGATCTGACCGCAGACTGGCCGCAGGTAGATCTGATTAAAATTGACACTGAAGGCGCAGAGCAGGCCGTTTGGGACGGTATGAAGCAAACAATTCGCCGCAATCCTGAGATTAAAATTGCCCTAGAGTTTGGCTCAGCTCGCTACCCGAAAGCGCGAGAATTTCTCGAAGCCATTCAGTCAGAAGGCTTTAACCTGCGCTATATCGATCATGACGCTCAGCTCCAGCCTCTGTCGATTCAGCGCTGTCTGACGGAGCGACCAGAGAGCTATTGGGATCTGTTCTTGAGCCGGACTTGAACCGGACTTAAAGTTTGCACCAGATTTGCACCAGAACAATTGTTAGGATAAAACAGACTCTCACCCCCACAAGAATCGCTATGGGAATATTTGAAGATTTGAGCAGCTTCTTGGAGATGCGGCTGGAGGAGTTTATCCGCAACAATCCACATCTAGAGCTGCAAGCCCTCGAAGAAAATCTGCTGGAGCAAGAAGAAGAGACGCTGCGGCTTTTGGCTGAGCTGAAGGTGCGCGAAAAGCGGCTGCAAGACGAGATTTTGGCGACCGCTCAGGAAATTCAGCGCTGGCATGAGCGAATTGAGAAGGCGAAAGCAGCTCAGCGGTTCGACCTAGCCAAGCCTGCCGAGGAGCGCGAAGCCGCTCTGCTGCGTCAGGGCAATCAGCTCTGGGGGCAGATGGAAGTCTTGAAGCAGCGGATGCAGCAGACGGTCGAGCTTCAGCAGCAGATCCAGATCCGCAGGCGCGAGGTGAAATCCAAAGTGGCCGAAGCGCAGGCTAACCGAGCAAGCTATCAAGCCACAGCCAGCGCGCAGGCGGCTCAGCAGGCGGGTAGCACCGAGCAGCAGTGGCAGACCGCCGGCTGGAACCAAACCGCCAAGCCGCCGCTTGATCTAGAGAAAGCGTTTCAAAAGTGGGAAACTGACGAGGAGCTAGAAGCCCTGAAGCGCCAAATGCAGCGTTGACTAAGCTGGCTCTGTCGAGCTTATAGCAATTCACCTTATAGCAGTTCACTGCGACCTATTCATCTGGATCTGCTGCATTAACCAGTTTGCCGCTGCCGTATTTGTTTCCTGTGTCAGTCGCTCCAGCGCCTGCGTCACCAGATCGATCGGCAGTCCCGGCAAGACCTGCGAAACCTGAATCGGTTCATAAAGGCCAGCATCCGTTCGCCCAAACGCAAACAGCCTGGTTCCCTTCACGTCAATCACCCAATATTCTGCAATCCCCAAGCTGGCGTAAAGCTGCTTCTGCTCGTCTAGATCAAGACTGAGGCTCGTATCGGCAATTTCGCCCACTAGATCCGGCAGGCGATGCCGCGTTAGCTCAATCCGGCGCGGTTCTCCGGGCTGCCACCGGGGAATATTTTCGCCCTTGTAAAGCACCAGATCTGGCGCGCAGGCGTGGGTCTCTGGCAGATCAATTAGGCAGCGTCCGTAAGATTGCAGCACGGGTTCAGGGTAGAGGAATGCCCAGAAGCCAAAAATCATCGTCATTAAGTCGCTAAACGAAGCATGTCCCGGCCCTTCAGTTCCCATATCTGCCCAGAGCCATCCCTGATAAAACGCAATTTTCCGCCAGTTTAGATTGGGATCTGTACTGTCTCGCAGCGCCACGTAGTCCTGCCAGGTTGCATCACGCCGCTGCAAAATATTTGTCTCGACTGACTCTCTAAAAGCAACTGTCATTGGCTGACCTTAGGCTCTCTGGCTTCATAATAGCACTCCAAATATCACGAACTAATGACGCACCCCTTCAGCGGCTGCGCCTCATTCGCCACTCATCGAGCAGATCGTAGATCACGGGCACGACCAGCAAGCTGAGCAGCGTTGAGGTGACCAGACCGCCCATAATGGCCACCGCCATCGGGGCGCGCAGTTCAGCGCCAGCCCCAAAGCCCAGCGCAATCGGCAGCATTCCCAGAATTGTTGCAGCAGTCGTCATCAAAATGGGTCGCAGACGTATTGGCACGGCTTCTAGAATCGCTTCACGACGCGACAGGCCAGACCGCCGCAGCTGCTTGATGTAGTCTACGATTAAAATCGCGTTTTTATTCGTGAGGCCGAACAAGAAGATAATTCCAATCAGCGAAATCATGCCGAAGTCGCTTTGAGTAATTAATAGCCCAATCATTGCCCCAACCGTAGAGAGAGGCAGCGCCATAAAAATCACGACTGTATCCACCCAGCTTCTAAACAGCCAGAGCAGCACCAGCACAATACAGAGCAACGAGAGCGCCAGCGTGCCCCCAAAGCTGCCCAAAACCTCTCCAACTCTGGCCGAATCACCGCCTAGATCCAGACTCAAGCCAGCCGGGAGAACCGCTTTGGCCTCGGCAACTGCTTGATCTGTCGCTTCTCCCAGCGTTAAGTCATGCCCCAGGTTGGCGCTGACCACCGCTAGACGCTGACCGTTTGACCGATTGATCTGGGCGATCTGTCCTCCCTGGCCGACTTCAGCAGTTGCCGTCACATCTTCAAAGCCGGGAATTTTTTCGAGCCGAGCTTTGAGCGCCTCGGCAGCTTGGCCTAATGCCGCCAAATCTTCGCCCACAATTTTGATTTGCACCGGCTGCTCACCGCCTGTATCCACAAACTGAATATCCTCAATGCTGGTAGAAACGCCAGCTGGGACGGGCAGATCGCGGCGAAACTGATCCTGCACCTGAGCGGTTGGCAGCGTTCGATCGGGCTTGAGCTGGACGTAGATTGAGCCTTTGTTTGGCTCTCCCTGTCGCGTTCCCACTACTGTAAATAGGTTTTCGACCTGCGGCGACTGACGTAGATAGTCATCAAGCTGTTCTGCGACTTTGAGTGAATTCTGAAGTGGATTTTGCAGCGGATTCTGGGATGGGTTGAGCTGAGGATTGATCTGAGTAGTTCTGGCTAACGCATTGGGTGAAGCTGCCGGAGCCTGAGGCAATGGCGCTGTATATGTAATGTTAAACTCACCGCGATCAAGCTTGGGAATAAAACCTTTGGGAATGAGCGGAATTAGAGCCAGTCCAGCGACAAAGCTAAAGCAGGCAATGCCAACCACCCAACCCCGATGGCGCAGTGACCAGTCAAGCAGCTGGCGGTAGGTTTGGTTAATCCGCTCTGTCCAGCCCGAAGCCCGCGATGTCGCTTTGGTTGGCCTGAGCCAGTAGACGGCAAGCAGGGGCGATAGCGTCCGTGCCACCAGCAGTGAGGTGATCATTGAGGCGGCAATCGTGATCCCAAACGGCTTAAAAAACTGTCCCAGCACGCCGCCCATCAAGCCTACGGGCAGAAATACGGCCACTGCGGTCAGGGTGGCTGCGGTGACGGTGAGTCCGATTTCGTTGGTGGCGGTAATGGCCGCCTGTCGAGGCGATTCACCCTGTTCGAGATGGCGCGAGATATTTTCGACATCGACAATTGCATCGTCAACAATATTGCCGATCACCAGCGCCAGCGCCAGCAGCGTCAGGGTTTCGAGGTTGAAGCCGTAGATGGCCATGACGATAAATGTGCCGAGCAGCGACAGCGGAATTGCCAGCGCCGAAATCAAGGTGGCGCGCCAGTTGCCCAAAAACGGAAAGATCACCAGAATCGACAGCACAATTGCCTCAATCAGCGCCTGAATTGTCTCGCCTGTCGCCGCTCGAATATAGTTGGCCTGAGTCGCGGCAATCTGAATCTCTAGCTCTGGCAGCGCTTGACGCAGCTGACTCACCGCCGCTTCCACCTGCTGTACGACCTGTAGCGTGTTGGCTGTGCCCTGCTTCACCACCTGAATTGCCACCGCCTCAGCGCCATTAAATCGGACGATTGTAGGGGCTTCTCTGGCTAGTTCTTGGGCTAGTTCTTGGGCTGGTTCTTTGGCTGGCGCGGCTGGAGACGACTTGGAAGGGAGCGCTTTAGCGGCAGGCACTTTGAGCGGTGCGCCCAGCAGCGTTACCTTTAGCACATCAGGGATCTGAGTGATTTTGGGGATGATTTTGGCTTGGGTGAGGCTGCTAACTTCGGCTAGCGGCGCGGTCTTGCTCTGAATCGCGTAGCTAATCACGGCAGCTTCGTTCAGGTTGATCGGCAGCACCTCTGGCTTGGCTCCGGGCAACTCAAGATCCTGCAAGCGACTCTCGACTGCCTGCTGTGCGGTGGCCAGATCCGTCCCCACTGCAAAGCTGAGGCTGACAACGGCTCGACTAGGATAGGTGAGCGAATCGGTGCGCTTCAGTCTGTCTAGACCTTGCAGCTGCGTCTCGATGGGGCGGGTGAGCTGGGCTTCGCTCTCTAGGGCGGTGGGCAGCGGCGCGGCAGCGTTGACCACGACGACCGGAAAGGTAATGTCAGGGAACAGCGCATATTTGAGCGTGCTGAAGGCGAATGCGCCCGCCACGGCTACCGCAATCCAAAACCCTAGTGTCAGCCAGGAATGCTGGATGGCGAGCTGCGAAATATTGAATCGCTCTCGCGGCGTAGATGGCGGTGTAGATGGCGGCGTGGGTTCAACCATACCTGTTAACAGCTCCTCTGGCGTTCGGCAAGCCTTCAGCCTCTATCCTATCGCCTCGCTGTTGCCAATCTGCAAGCGCACCCGCCAGCTCTAGGATGCCGCTGCTCCAAACCGGATCGCCATAAAGGCAAATCGAGCCGCAAAAATAGCTGCCAAGATCCAGGTAATTAGCGTCACCTCATGCGCCTTGCCCTGGAAAGTCTTAATCAGCGGATAGGAGATGAGTCCGGCTGAGAGTCCGGCGGCAATCGAGAAGCCAAACGGGATAAAAAAGATCGTCAGAAACGCGGGCACAGCCTCCGCCAAATCATCCCAGTTAATTGTTTTAATTGACATCATCATCAGCACGCCTACAATCGTCAGCACTGGAGCCGTAGCGAAGCCGGGGATCGCCTCAAAGACGGGGCCAAACAGCAGCGACAGAGCAAACAGCGCCGCGACTACCACCGCCGTAAAGCCCGTGCGTCCTCCTTCAGCCACGCCTGAAGCAGATTCGACAAAAGTGGTGACCGCCGAGTTGCCGATAATCGCACCTGATGTCGTAGCTACCGCATCGGCAAACAGCGCCTGATTAGCGCGGGGCAGCTCGCCGTTCTCGTCGATGTAGCCCGCCTGCGTTCCCACGCCCGCCAGCGTGCCGATGGTGTCAAACATATCGACAAACAGAAACACTAGCAGCACCGCAATAAAGTCGATGATGTTGCCCGCATTGATGCCGCCTAAGCCGCCAAACGCCTGCCCAAACAAATGCACCGGCCAGACGGGTGGCGCGATAAGTCCGGTGGGCGGAGTCGCCACGCCCAGCACCCAGCCCAGAATTGCTGTGCCGATAATCCCCCAGAGCAGCGCTCCTTTGATCCGCCGCACCATGAAGAACACCGTCATAAAAATCCCGACTGTCGCCAGAATTGTCTGTGGCTGAACGAAGCTGCCAAAAGTGGTCTTGGTGACTGCGTTGGCAACAATTAGCCCCGCGCCGCCCGTTTCCACAGTGCCGCTAAGGCCGATATAGGCCAGAAACAGGCCAATCCCAACGGTGGTGGCAGTTTTGATGACCTCTGGCACTGCCGTGATCAGATGCCGCCGCAGGTCGGTGACGGTGAGGGCAATAAACACCAGACCCTCAACAAACACAGCCGCCAGCGCCACCCGCCAAGGGATTTGCAGCGTCAGCACCACAGAATAGGCAAAAAAGGCGTTCATCCCCATGCCGGGAGCCAGCGCAAATGGGTATTTGGCCACCAGCGCCATCACTAGCGTCCCAATCATGGAGGCAATTGCTGTTGAAACGACCAGCTCGCCGAACAGGTCTTTGGGTTGGCTGAGGAAGATCGCATCTGAGAGAATCAGCGGATTGACCACCAGAATGTAGGCCATCGTCATGAAGGTGGTGAGGCCAGCCAGAATCTCGGTCTTGAAGTTGGTGCGGTAAAAGCCAAACTTGAAGTAGTTGGCGATTGCCGCCTGCCAGCCAGTATAGGGTGAGCCACTCGGTGGCTCCGAACGCTTCAGGTCAATTTCTGTACTCATGATTGCCTCCAAACTCCTCAGACTAGGGTGAATGTCAGCTTTGCATCATAGAGAGTTTTAGGCTATCAATATTGTGGTTTTGACTACAGATGTCGCAATAGCTACTGTCGCAATAGCTACGAGTAGCTCATCACCCGAATCTGGCTGCTGCTAGGCAAGTCGCTTGCGCTCAGCGTAATCGAGCTGCCGACCTGCTGGTTGGGGATGCCGCTCATCAGGCTCAAAAAGCTATCAACTGGCAAAATATCGCAGCTAGCTGGGTCTGCCGCCGCCGTCAAATATTGGGTGGGAACGACTAACTTCGGGTTGAGCAGCAGCACTGCCGCTCGCGCCTCTTCCGGCGTGAAGGCTTTGGCACCGCCGCCGACAGGGAGCAGCAGCAGATCGGGGCGACCCATTAAAATCTGCTGCTCAGTGGTGATGGGAGCTGCCGCGCCGCCTAGGTGCAGAATATTTACGCCGCCCTGCTGCCATTTCCAGGCAACGTTTACCCCAAAGCGACGGCCTTTGACATCATCGTGATCCATGCCGATTCCCTGCACCTGAAAGCCGTTGAGTTCGTAGACTCCTGGCTCAAACAGAATGCGCGGACTGCCGACTAGGCCATCGACTGCGCCCTCATCCAGCAAGCGGCTGCTGATCATGACGAGATCAGCGGCAGCCTGTGGCGCAGCATACCCCGCCGTGCAGCCCCCCGGACGAAACGGGTTGACCAAAATCCTGCGCCCGTCGCCGCTCAACAAAAAGCAGCTATGCCCGAAATACTGCACCGATAGCCCGCCCGACTGCGCCTGCGCTTCGCGATCGACTAAGCTCAGCCCCCAACCCGCCAGCAGCCCTGCACCCGCATAGATCAGCTCTCTTCGTTTCATCGTCTCCTCACCTGCTCACCTAATGTCAGCCAATCACGTTAGTCAGTCACGTCAGCTAGCTCGTAAGCTGGCCGCTTTGTAATCTAACTTTAGCTAGCTTACAGGGATTTGAGACGCGCTGAGGCTGAGGTTAGTGCCGCTGGCTAGCAGCACTTGGGGTGGAGCTGGTTAGAGGGCTAGATGCAGAGCTGGCGCTGACTGACTGTAAAAAGTTTTTGAGCAGCTGCTTGCCCGACTGAGTAAGCACGCTCTCCGGGTGAAACTGCACGCCCTGAATATGCGGATACTGACGGTGCCGTAGCCCCATAATTGTGCCGTCTTCAACCCAGGCCGTAATTTCCAGCGCTGCCGGACAGCTCGCCCGCTCCACCACAAGGCTGTGATATCGAGTTGCGGTCAGCGGATTTTCTAGCTGCTCAAACAGGCCGCTGTTGCAGTGCTGCACGGGCGAAGTCTTGCCATGCATCAGCTCCGGAGCCGCTACCACCTGCGCCCCAAACGCTTGCCCAATTGCCTGATGCCCCAGACAAACGCCCAGAATCGGCAGGGTTGCCCCCAGCTGTTGAATAATGGCCAGCGAGATTCCGGCATCTTCGGGGCGCCCCGGCCCTGGCGAAATCAGCACTGCATCTGGCCGCAGCGCCTGGATCTGCTCCAGAGTGATTTTGTCGTTGCGGTAGACCTGCACCTCAGCGGCAATCGGCAGCTCTTGCCCCAGTTCGCCAAGATACTGCACCAAGTTGTAGGTAAAGCTATCGTAGTTATCGATGACAAGAATCATAGTGGTTGCCTGCTGGGTCAAAAAACTAGCGTTCAAGCTGTGGCTAGACGGGGAGCCGGACTACAGAGAGTAACGGCAGCAGTCGCGCCAGCAGCGGCGGCAGCAAGAGGGAACCCGCCACCAGAACTGCCGCACAGGCTGAGATCAAAACTGCACCTGCCGCACAGTCTTTGGCAATTTTGGCTAGCTCGTGGTAGGTCTGGCGCACGGTCAGATCCACCACCGACTCTAGCGCCGTGTTCAATAGCTCCATCGTCAAAACCGCGCCAACCGTCAGGCCGATGATGGCCACCTCGACGCGACTCAACCGCAGCCACCAGCTCAAGCTAATCGCCAGCGTCCCAACCGCAATGTGAATCCGAAAGTTGCGCTGGGTGCGAGCCGCATAGCTGATCCCCGTCCAGGCGTAGCGAAAGCTGACAAACAGATTGGAGGCGACCCGCCAAGAGAGGGTGCGATTGGCCGCAGGCTCGTCGGCTACATGGCTTTGCATAGAGCCAGGGTGGGTAGAGCCGAGATGAGAGGCGCTGGGATAACTAGGCAAATGCGCTGATGTTGCCGCTGATGTTGCCGATGTTGCCGATGTCTCAGTGGAAAAATCTTGGGTCATGCGGGTACTCGATGGCCAGCTAGGGTGAATGCTGCTTGATGAGGCTTGAGGCTGGGCAAATGCTGCGCTAGGAGTGAATCGACAGGGATGCGCCGTCTGTTTTGTCGTTCTGTTTTTCGTCCTGATAGTCGTCCTGATAATAACTGCTGCTGCACCCAATCGTCTCGCCAACCGTCTCGCCAATCGTTTCTAAGAGCGCCTGCTGCTGTTGCAGCATTTCCAGCAGGCTAGCTTTGTCAGGGTGATCCCAGCCCAGCAGATGCAATAGTGCATGTGCCGCCAGCCAAGCCAGCTCCTGCCGCAGCTCATGCCCATGCTGAGCGGCCTGCACCTGAGCGGTTTCAACTGAAATTACGATATCACCCAAATAGAGCGGCATCTCTAACTGTGCTGCTGCGGGCAGAGCGCTCTCTACCTCTAGCGCTGCGAAAGCCAGCACGTCGGTGGGCTGATCTGTTTGGCGGTATTGAGCGTTGAGGCTCTGAATCTCGGCATCGTCGGTCAATCTGAGGCTGAGTTCATAAGCCTGAATTGGCGAGAGTTTTGGATCTAGCGCTTCCAGCCAGCGCTCAAACCAGCTCTCCCAAGTGGCCAGCTCAATGGCGGGAGACTGAATTCCAGCGCTGGTATCTGGCTCAGCGGCTTCTCGTTCAGTGGCTTCTTGTTCAGCGGCTTGTTCAGCAAAATAGTTCTGAACAATCACCTCGACCTGAATGGGCGGCATGGCATATCACCTCAGCGGGTTAAGTAGGCTAGCCCCAGCAGCAGCCCCAGCAGCCCTGCCGTCGTCAGGCCAAAGTGGAACAGTGATTTGCCGCCTTTACGTACCATATTCCGCATGGCCAGCTTGACGTAGCTGGGTGGCGGGGACGAGCCAGCCGGATTGGCCTGCGGCTCTTTTGCGTCTGGTCGTTTTGCGTCTTGCTGCGAAGACAGCTCAGAGGATGGGCTCATGAAAACGTCTCAATCGATTCATCCCAGTGTAAACCAATTGCAACAATCCCAGAAAACAGGCGGCTCTCTGCGTCACCTACTAAGCTATCTACTGGGCCATTTACTGAGCCATCTGTTGCGCCAGACGGTTATGCCGTTCGATCAGAGGTTCTAGCTCAACGGTAGTCAATCGCCCTTGGTCGATCACTTTTTTGCCGTTGATGAAGCTGTAGTCCACCCGATGCACCGGGCAGAAAATCAGGGCAGCAACCGGATCGTGACCTGCGCCTGCAAACTCCAGTCGGCTGAGGTCAATCGCAATAAAATCAGCTGACATGCCGGGAGCCAGCGCGCCAATATCGTCTCGCCCCAGCACCTTTGCGCCGCCAACTGTCGCCAGCTCTAGCGCCTCACGAGCGCTCAGGGCAGCCGCATCTAGCTCCCGCAGTCTAGCCATCAAAAACGCGGTTCGAGCTTCGCCGAGCAGATTGGAGCCGTCGTTTGAGGCCGAGCCATCTACGCCCAGCCCCACCGGGACGCGCTGATTGAGCATTTTGCGGATGGGAGCCATGCCGCTGGCGAGACGCATGTTGCTACAAGGGCAGTGCGCCACGCCTGTCCCGGTTTGCCCAAACTGCTGAATTGCCCGGTCGTCTAGCTGCACACAGTGGGCGTGCCAAACATCCTCGCCCAGCCAACCGACGGAAGCGGCATAGTCGCCAGGGGTGAGGCCAAAGGTGGCCAAGCTGTAAGCAATATCGGACTGGTTTTCGGCTAGGTGCGTATGCAGCCGGATGCCGGGATAGCTGCGTGCCAGCTTGGCCGACTCGCGCATCAGGTCTGGAGAAACAGAGAAGGGCGAGCAGGGTGCTAAGGTAATCCGCAGCATCGCATGGCGGCTGTTGTCGTGATATTGCTCGATTAGCCGCTGGCTGTCTTTTAAGATATCGGCTTCTGACTCCACCACCGCATCCGGCGGCAGTCCACCCTGGCTTTGCCCCAGGCTCATGCTGCCTCGGCTGGCGTGAAACCGCAGCCCCATTGCCTGCACGGCCTCAATTTCATCGTCAAGCTTGCTGCCGTTGGGGAAGACATAGAGATGGTCACTGGCGGTTGTGCAGCCGGACAGCATTAGCTCGGCGGCGGCGATTTGGGCGCTGACAAAGATCGATTCGGGGGTGAGGTTTGCCCAGATTGGGTAGAGCGTTTGCAGCCAGTTGAACAGCTCGCAGTTTTGGGCGGCGGGCACGACTCGCGTCAGGGTTTGGTAGAAGTGATGATGCGTGTTGACGAGACCGGGCAGCAGAATATGCCCCTGCAAATCGAGCACCTCATCTGCGGTCTGCGGCAGTTCTGCCGTGCTGCCGACCTGTTCAATCACCTGATCTCGGACGAACAGCGCGCCATCCTGGATTTCCCGACGTGTCGCATCCATCGTGACCAGCCTGTGAATATTTTTGACCAGCAGGGTAGGCATAGAGATCTTGAATTGTTAGGGGGTAATTTTATTTACTGTAAGACAAGAATCCCAATAGTTTACTGTGAAGCCAACTCCTGTAAAGCTAACTCCTGTGAAGCTAACTGCTGATGCCGCTCAATTCGCTCAAATGGGCGATTTGTCGTTGGTATGCTGCTGCTCTGGGAAATAAACGGTGCGGATTGGAAAAGGAATGCTGAAGCCAGCCTGATCGCAGACTTGCTTTAAGCGGATGATAGCCTGACTCTGAACGCGACGCACCTGCAATTTCTGCGGCAGCGTCCAGTACCGCACCATAAAGTCAATTGAGCTTTCGCCAAAGCCAACTAGATCCACCTCAACAGCGGGTTCAGGCAAAATTCCCTCTACCCCAGCCAGCGCCTCCAGCAGCACCTGCCGAGCCTCTGAGAGCGGCGTATCGTAGCTGAGCCCAATTGCTAGATCAGTCCGGCGCGAGGAGTAGCGCGTTAAAACCCGCACCGGGCTAGTGAAGACAATCGCGTTTGGGATGACGATTTGCTCGTCTTGATAGGTATGAATCTAGGTTGAGCGAATTGTGATGGATTCCACCGTTCCCTCAAAGTCGGAAATAATCACCTGATCGCCAACCCGAAACGGTTCATTCAGCAGCAGCAAAATGCCAGCCAAGAAATTCTTAAAGATATCCTGAAACGTAAAGCCAACCGCAACCGAGCTTAATCCCAAAAAGCCAATAATATCTCCCAGTCGCAGGCTAGGAAACACCAGCGTACAGGCAATCAAAATGCCAATGACCCAAACTGCTACAGAACAAATTTGAACTAGCAGTAGCTGCAAAGAGACATTGTGCAGGAATCGCTCTGAGCTAAGCCTGATCAGACGTTTGATAAGTTTGACGCTATACCGCATCATCAGCAAGATGATCAGCGCAAAGACAACTCTGGGCAACAGCTCGATGATCTGACTGACCCAGCTCAGTAGGCTGCGGTTCACAGTTTCTAGTAGTTCGTTCATGAAGTCAGCTGACGGTGACGGCAGTCTCAGAATTAGTACGGTGTAAAACCGCTGGCAGATGCTCACTCGGCTTAGCAGAATAAGCATAGCCACTGCGAGGCCAGGCTATAGTTTGGGTATTACAGCTTGGGCATCAGAAATAGGACATTCTTTAGAGGCTAGCCCAAAACCTGTGGCTTTACAGCCTCTCCCTGTGCTGATTCTGGCCTCTTAACTACAGCGTAAAACCAGCCCTGCGGCATCTGAGTGCTGCAAATGCTGGGCTTCTACGCTGCACATAGCCAACGCCATTTTCTACTGTGCCAATTCTTCTACCGTGCAGAAGGGGAGCATCAAGTGGCGGATGCTCCCCTTCAACTGCAAAGCAATCAAGATTAAATTCCTGTTCTTATAGTCGGCCTGATGGCCTGACGCATTTCTAGTTTTTATACGCTAGCAGCAGAACTCTGTTTCATGGCTTAATCTCTGCGTGTCAAACCTATGATTTAGCGCGCAGAGACAAAAGCATCAAACCAATCTGCTACTCTTCTTCGCTTTCTGAACTATAAAGTTCTGGCTCTAGCAGATCATCTAGGGTTTCCGGCACCTCCAGATTAGGCATCTCCTTAGCCTCGTCAGCTTCATTGAATCGCAGCCGCCCGGAGCTTTCTAACCAGCCCAAAATCGACTCTCTTGGCGGCAAGGGAACCACTTTCATGGCTCGATCCCGGGGTTCTTCGCTGAGAGCAGGATTGCTGAGAGCGGGATTGTACAGTGCAGCCATTTTCGTCACTTCTCTGCGAAACAAAATCTCAAATTTTCAGGTGAATTAGGCTATTTATAGTTGTTAGCCTTACTATAGTCGATTTAAACAATAACTGTGCTGTTAAATTAGATGTCAGGCGCTCAAACCCATACGCGCTATGAAATAAACTTTGTAAAATCAAGCAGGAGGAGTGCTATTGAAGCAGGACGTCAATGCAGCCTAAGGCTGGAATATCATCAAAACTCACAAGACTCATAGAACTCATAGAACAGATTTGGACGCAACAGATTTAGACCGGGCAACCTGCATTTTGTTTAACCCATGAATTCAGCTAGTACGAACCTCTCGCTCCCTCCCTGTCCCCCTCTCAAACTTGTCACGATGCTGCGTCTAGGACTTTACCAGATGGGACTCGGCATTATGTCGGTGTTGACGCTGGGCGTGCTGAACCGGGTGATGATCAAAGAATTGGCGATTCCAGCCACGATTGCGGCAGGGGCGATTGCCATGCATCAGTTTGTCGCGCCCGCTCGCCTCTGGTTTGGGCAGATGTCGGACGCTCGACCGATTGGAGCTTATCACCGCACGGGCTACATCTGGATTGGCTCGCTACTGTTTGCGATTGCTTCGTTTGTAGCGGTGCAGGTGATGTGGCAGATTGGCGATAGTATGCTGGGCGGTGTCCAGGCAGGTGGCTGGACAGGCCAAACTACTGCCTGGACGGGCGTTTTGGCGCTGGTGTTTATGTTTTACGGCATTGCCCTCAGCGCTGGTTCGACTCCGTTTGCGGCCTTGCTCGTAGATATCTCGGATGAAGAGAACCGCCCGAAGCTGGTGGGCGTGGTTTGGTCGATGCTGATGGTCGGGATTGTAGTCGGGGCACTGATTAGTGCCAGACTGCTGCCGCAGCCGGTGGGCGGTGACTGTCAGGCGTTGGGCAGCACCGATCTGACGTTGCTGAGGGCTGCGGTAAATCGGCTGTTTTTAATTGTGCCGGGGCTAGTGTTTGGGCTGGCGATTCTGGCGACGGCGGGCGTTGAGAAAAAATACTCGCGCTTTGCTCAGCGTTCGGAACTCGTAGAGCGCGAAGACCAGATTACGCTGAAGCGGGCTTTGCGGGTGCTGACGGCTTCCCCTCAGACCGGGCTATTTTTCACCTTCTTGCTCTTTATGACCATCAGTCTATTTATGCAAGATGCAATCATGGAATCTTACGGCGGGCAGGTGTTTGGCATGTGCGTGGCCGATACCACCAAGCTCAACGCCTTTTGGGGCACGGGTACGCTGCTGGGCATTAGCCTCACGGGCTTTGCGATTGCGCCCCGAATTGGCAAAAAGCAAACTGCGAAACTGGGCTGCTTTATGGTGGCCTTCTGCCTAATTCTGGTGATTTTGACAGGCTTCACTGCCAATCCTAAGCTCTTGCAGTATGGCCTGCTGCTGTTTGGCTTTGCATCTGGTGTGACCACCACAGGCGCAATCAGCCTGATGCTGGATCTGACTGCCGCCGAAACAGCAGGCACGTTTATTGGAGCCTGGGGTTTGGCGCAGGCGTTGGCGCGGGCGATTGCCACGGTGCTGGGCGGTGCGGTGCTGGATCTGGGGCGCTGGATTTTCCCAAATATTACGCTGGCCTATGCGCTGGTGTTCGCAACTCAAGCTGTTGGCATGTTGACGGCGGTATGGCTATTGAGTCGGGTGAATATCAACGAATTTCGCAATAATACCAAAGCGGCAATTACCGCAGTTATGGGCGGCGAGCTAGATTAGATCTTTTGTCTAAAAGTCACAAATTTATTCACAATTATGCCCCCAGTCAATTGGACAGAGATTCTCAGCTTTGTGGCAGCGCTGACAACCCGCGTTGGCGCTCAGCTGTTGAGGGATTTTGGGCAGGCTACCGCTACCGAAAAAAGCGACGGATCGCTAGTAACGCAGTCAGATCGGTGGGCTGACGTAGAGCTGCGCCAGGCAATTCAGGCGGCTTTCCCAGAGCATGGTGCTTTGAGCGAAGAAGTCGAGCATATTTTCCCGGAGACTGACTGGTGCTGGATTATCGATCCCATTGACGGCACGACAAACTTTGCGCGGGGCATCCCGATCTGGGCGATTTCGCTGGGATTGCTCTACCGAGGCAGCCCCGTCTTTGGCTATGTTTACGTGCCGCCGTTGCAGCAGGCGTTTCATGGCTTTTGGCTGGGTGAACCAGGGCAGCCCAGCGGAGCCTACCTGAACGGAGAGCCGATTCAGACCAGTCGGGCAATGCCCTCCGGCAACCAGTTTTTTAATCTCTGCGCCCGCAGCATTCGCGTCCTGCAAAATCCTGTGCCCTGCAAAATTCGGATGCTGGGTGTCGCCACCTACAATCTGCTTACGGTTGCGGACGGCGCAGCTTTGGGCGGGGTGGAGGCGACTCCGAAAATCTGGGATATTGCCGCAGTCTGGGTGATTGTCCAGGCGGCAGGCGGAGTCTGGCAGCCGCTAGCAGGTCAGCCGATTTTTCCGCTTCAGCCGGGTCAAGATTACAGCCAGCGCTGCTACCCAACGCTAGCGGTGAGTCAGCCGGAGCTGCTCGAAACTTTCCTGCCGCTGGTCAAGTTTTTGGGTGAAGCTGAGCGGCTTCAGGACTGACTGTGAATATTTAGCTCAGCCTGCCACTGCACTAGCGGCTTCTGCCAGGACTCTTCCCATTTTTGAGCGAACAATGCTTTGGCCATGCTGCCCATTTTCCATCCCTGGGCGATTGCTGCTAGCAGCTGAGGCAGTTCTTCAGGAGCAAGCAGCGTGCTGGAAATGAGGCTGTTAGAGACCAGCATCGTAGCTAACGGATAGGGGAATTGGGACAGATGAAATGCCTGTAGGCCAATTTCACCTATGACCGACGTATCGAATCCAGTCACAACATGCCAAATATCGTGGGTTTGGCTAAGTCGCAGCTCCAGATACTGAGCATCCGATTCCGCAGTCATGCCGATATGTAAATTGGGGTCAAAGCCAGCTTTTTTTACGGCTGAAGCATAGCAGTAGCCCAAAGAATTTTCAGGATAGGTGAGTAGGTCATTCAGGTCATGTGCCGGAGGAATATAGCGCTCGTGAATGAGCCTAGCACAGGCTGGATTGCGCTTGAGATGCTGCGCCGCCAGATCAAACGCAGGGGTTTCGAGTAGCACATCAGTCATTTCGCCCACCAATTCGAGGCTAGTATCGCCAGAGAGCATGGCAAAAAATGACTTAAAAAGCAGCAGCAATTGAAAATGAGCTGAATCAGTCTGCGGCAGCATTGCAGCCTCAGTGGTTGAGGTAAACTTTGAGATCTCTATCATCACGTCATTCTCCACGGAAGGTTTTCAGTAACGCCGATTTACCAGAGCAGATCGTTCAACAATCCATAGACACCCACAAAATCAATCCTGCTGATCGCCTGCATGTAGCGAACCTGCTCACGAGTGCGACGAACACCCGAAGCCGTCAGCCAGTTGAACGGCGCAACAGCTAAAACGATCCAGGGATAAAGCTTATAGCGACAGAAGCGTAGCCCAATGCAGCAGCATTGGATCAAACAAGGAGATGCCATAGTGACTTTTAGTTGTGCGGGGTTCCAAATATTCCCAAGCAAGGCAAATAGGCAAGGCGGAATTTGAGCATCGCTCATGTTTATAAAATAAGAGCATTGCTCATGTTTTGTCAAGATGCGCAATGCTCTTATGTGGCGGATTTCAGATAAGTGAGGTGCAGCAACAATTGTGAGTGAACCAGTGATTAATGTCCTTCATTAGTTTGGAGCTGACCTCACCCTGAACAGGATGAACAGAATTTGCGTCAGATGCTGTCCGATAGGATAGAAGCCATCGTCAAACTGGGATTCTCAGGCTGTGACCTGGTTTTGTGCAATCCTCAGCAATGTCCATTGTCTAGGAGAAGATCACGCTGGCTCAGATCATGCCAAAGATCATGCCAAAATGTTACGTTAGTTGACTCAATATCGATTGAGACTTGACATTGGGCACGTTAAAGAGAGAACACTACATACTCCCAAGATCAGGGAACATGCTACCTATGGCAAGCACCAGCCTCAACAAATGGATAGTCAGCGGGAATTTAGGCGCAGACGCGCAGATCAAAACGGTTGAACTCAAGAGTGGTGAAGAAGCTCAGCTGGCTGAAGCCACGCTGTACGTCAGAAAACCGCGTGACCGGAAAGAATCGTTTACGGTGAGACTGACAATTTGGTCAAAGTCTTCAGCTTGGCGGATGTTGCCTTACCTGAAGAAAGGCTCGGTGGTAATTTGTACAGGCAACCTAGAGCCAAGTCCATACATCTCCAGCAATGGTAACGTACCGAAAGCAGGTCTGGAGATGACGGTTCTAGATATCGATTTGGATATTGTTTGGCACAGTGAGGATATCGAAGAGAGCGAAGCTGAAACTCAGTCCGAAGAAAAAGAACTGGTAACGGCTTAGGCAAATTCTCCTAAAAGCATTGAATTGTTGTAGTAATCGCTGCTTGAATTGAGCAGCGATTTTTTGCGACTTGATTAGTTAGCGCGTTGCCATAGTCGTACTATTTCTGAAAGCTGAGTTGAGTTCGGCATTGGAACAGTGTTGGGAACAGTCAGCGCCGCGCCTGGAATATTCTGGTTCCAAGGGCTGTTGGCCACAGACTTTAAATCAATAGAATCATCGACTGACCGAAATCCATACTGCACAAAGGTTTGCTGCTGCGCTGGCTCAGTCAGAAAATCAACGAACTGCTGGGCGGCTTTGGCCGTAGATCGGCTGACGTTGCGCTGCACGACCGCCGCTGTCGAGATGGTTTCAACCGTCGGATTGAGCGCATAGATCCGATAAGGCTGGCCTTGTGATGTAGACTGCTGCCAGCGATGGAGGGCAATGCTTTCGTAGACGGTAGCCACATCGGCTTGGTTAGAGCCACGCGCAATAAATTCTTGCAGCAAAATATCGGTCGAGCGGGGCGGCTGGTAGACCGAGCGCTTGACCAGGCCAAACAGAGGCTCAACAGCTGGATGATTCAGATTTGTAGCTGTGGCATTCGCCCAAAGCGCTAGCGTTAGCTGGGCGCTGTTGGAGCGGATCGGGTCGGTGATCAGCAGGTCGAAGCTGCCCCAGTCCGGCGAACCGCCAATGGCTGACCAGTTTCCCTTTTGCAGCGCGGCTTCAAGCCGAGCCCAGTCAAACTGACCGTTGGGAAACAGAGCTTTGCCACGATCTTGCCAAGCAATCGCCACCAGATTTGTTTTGGCAATCGGCTGCGGTGCGCCATAAAAAGCGCTGTGCTGGTTTTGTGTCTGCCAGCTTGCCTCTAGCTCTTGCAGTAGCCCGCCGTTCGCCGGGATCAGCACAGTCGGCGTGAATTCATGCTGGTCGTTGAGATAGCGGTTGACCAGATCCTGCGAGCCTTGAAACTTTAACTCTAGCTGGATAGCTGGGTGCGCTTGCTCAAACTTAGCTGCTAGTGCTTCTAGCGGCTCCTGAAGTTCAGTACCGCTGACGATAATCACGGTTGGGTTGAGGCCGGGAATGGGCGCATAGGCGAGGCCGAGAGCTGCCAGGATGATCGTCAGCGAGGCGATGGGCAGCAGGGAGCGGGTTTTCATGGCGAGGTTGATATAAGAGCGGAGTATGAACTAGCGTTCGATCAGGAGATCCAGGCTGGTTTGGACGGAGCTGAGTTCGTCGCTGAGTGTACGAAGCTCTGTAGTCTGCTGGGCGTTGGCCAAGTCGGCGGTGCGGAGGTGATTTTGCAGCTTTTGCAATTGGCCTGCGGAGTCCAGCACCAGTTTTGAAAGACTGGCAGCCTGTGCCTGACGCGCATCTTGGCCTTCCTGGGCAAGCTGAATATTCTGGCGCAGGCTAGCCGCGAGCTGGATGAGCTGGGATTGCATCACGCCGACACTCGATGGCAGCTTAGCTTCGAGATTAGCCAACTGGCGCTGCAAATCCTGGACTGAGAGCAGTGAATCTTGCCCCTGCATCTGCTGCACCAACTGCGCGATTTTGGTGGGCAATTCCTGCACCTGATCACAGGTCAACTGCACCGCCGCCAGCAGATCCATCTGGGTTGATTGAGTCAGCAGCCGAGCGGCTTCTAGGCGCAGCTCTTCAGCTTTGAGCGTCAGGGTTTGCGCCTGCTGCTGGAGTCTTAACAAATCGGCTTCGAGGGCAGGATTATTTAGATTCAGCGAGGGCGGAGCTTGCGATTTGCGAAAGGCTGCTCCGCCCATCGCTACTGCACCCGCCACTGGCAGCACCACAAAGCTGGGCAGATTGACGAGCCGAATGCCTGCCACAAGCGTGATCGCGCCGACGAAAACGGGCAGCGGATAGTAGAGCGGATTGGCGAGCTGCATTGGGTTATCCTCATATAACTGGTGATCCTCTAAAACTCAAGCTGTAGATTGTCCATGACGCGAGCGATGGATTCTGGATCGCCTTTGGCATAGTAGCCGCCCGTGGGCTGGGCGATCTGCTCTAGGGCGCTGGAGTCGAATTCGCTCTCATTACCATAGCCAACCGTAAAGAACGAGATCCGCTGGTCGCTTTCAAAACCGCTTTGGGTGAGTTCGCTCTTCAGCTGATCGAGCGTTCCTTGAGAGCCAGAATCTTCGCCGTCGGTGAGTACTAGCACGGCGTTGATTGCCCCAGGGCGCAGGTTTTTTTGCAGCCAGTTGCGGGCGTAAAGGGCGCTGTCGTAAAGGGCTGTACCGCCTTCGGCTCGCAGGCTGCTAATAAAGAGCATGCCGCGCTCGCGTCCGGCAGCAGAGCCGTCGATCAAAATTGGCTCGCGGATTTCGCTGTCAAAATCAATCAGCGCCACCTGATCTTGGGGCGACATTTTGCTGATGTAGGTTTGCAGCGTGCTTTGTACCGCAGGCAGCTTGTTGCCCTTCATAGAACCCGAACTGTCCACCACCAGCACCACCAGCGAAGGCTTTTTGGCGATTTGCTGCCAAGCCTCAATCATCGCCTCTGCCACCTGCGGCTGGGGTGGACGGTAAGAGTCGTACTTGGCCTGTGGAGCAACGCCGAATTCGGGCGAGAACTTGGCTCCCAGCGCCACTCCAGGCGTACCAGGTCGCAGCCCCAAGTCGGTCGCAATCTGCTGGGCATCCGGCGATTGCAGGAAGGCGATCACCTGCTCGGCGGCGGCTTTTTCGCGATCGCTCACCCAAGGGGCCGTCGGCAGGATCGCCCGCATATTTGCAGAAAAAGTCGACTGGGGATAGATTGCCTGATAGCGCGGCTGTCCGGGCTGGAGGCTGGCATTGGCCTGAATCACCGAGGATTCGTAGACTGACCCGACCGAAGCCCAGAACGCCCCGTTTTTCACCATCGCGTTAGCCAGCGAATTGGTCGAAACGCCGTAGCGCGTCACCTTCTGCTGGATTGCCTTCACCTGCGGCGTGTATTGCTGCACATCAGCCAGCGTCATCTGCTCTGGCCGCTTGCCCGACACTGAGGCATATTGTGCCACCAGAGTTTGCAGCCCTGAATTAGAGCGGCTGGGCGCTGTTTGGACATAGTGGATGTCCCATGGCGGGCTGGCCGCATCTAGATCGCGGTGGGTTTTGGCCGTTACGAACTGCTTGAACAGGTCAGGCTGCTGGCTGAGTCCCGGCGCTAAATCGGCAGGAGCCATGAACACCACCGGGCTGCTGGCGAGCAGCGGCGAATCGGTGATCGCCGCGATATAGGGTTGCCCTGGATAGATCTGATTGATTCGGTCGATTAGCAAACTTTGGTAGATCTCGCCGTCTACTGAAACCAACGTCGGGAATTCAGGCGCGTCAGCCGATAGCGTGCCAGCCTTGAGTTGCTCGGCCAGACTCGTCAGCTTGGTAACAACATCGCCGCTGCCTTCAGCCTCACAGACCATACGAAAGGCTTCACTGCTGACTTTTGGCTGCTGAGCGTTAAACTTCTCAGCCGCCTGGTTGCAGAAGTCGCCTAAAGCACTGCCGACCAGAAACTTGACTTCAAAGCCAGAGGAAGTTGAACTGCCGCCTGTACAAGCTGTCAGGGATGCAGCGGCCAGCACCGAAGCCAGACGAGCCAGTCGATATTTGTGTTTGTTCATGCTCTGTAAGCGGCTGTGTGAATAATAAACAAAGCCAAGTATCTGTAGAGTGCCCAGCTTCTAACTCGACTCAAAAATTGAACAGCAGAATTAAACGCATGATCTAGCTACTTCTACATCATGCGCTGAGTTCAATCCAGAATTAGCTCAGAAATACGCTCAGTTTTCTAGCTCGGCAATGCTCTTAGGCACGCCCGCGCTCAAGACCTCGCAGCCGCTAGCTGTCACCAGCACGTCATCTTCAATCCGGATGCCAATACCGTGCCATTTGGGGTCAACTTCGGGCTGGCCTTCGGCGGGCTTGATATAGGGCGAAATGTAGATCCCTGGCTCGATGGTGAGCACCTGCCCCGGCTCCAGATTGTGCGGCGTTTCGCCATGCTGATAGACCCCGACATCATGCACATCTAGCCCCAGCCAGTGTCCGGTGCGGTGCATATAGAACGGCTTATACTTTTCCTCTTTGATAATTTCTTCAATATCCCCTTGCAGTAGACCTAAATCCATCAAGCCTTCTACAATGACGCGCACTGCCGTATCGTGCGTCTGCTTATAGGGATTACCTGGCTGTACCTGAGCAATTGACTGAAGCTGCGCTTCTAGGACAATTTCGTAGATGGCTTTTTGCTCAGGCGTAAAGTGACCGCTGATTGGAAAGCTGCGGGTGATGTCAGAGTTGTAGTATTCGTAGGCGCATCCGGCATCGATCAGTAATAAATCGCCGTCCTGCATCTGGCGCGTGTTTTCGGTGTAGTGCAGCACGCAGGCGTTGGCTCCAGAGGCGACTATCGAGGGATAGGCTGGCCCTAGTGCCCCGCGCTGCCGAAAGATATGCTCAATTTCAGCCTGCACCTGATATTCGTAGAGTCCCGGTCTGGCATATTCGCGGGCATGGTTATGGGCATCGACAGCAATTTTGACGGCTTGGCGCATCAGCGCTAGTTCAGCCGCACTTTTGATCTGCCGCAGTGGGTACAGCACTGGAGCCGGATCTGCGAGCGCCATGGGGGCATAGCCTGTTTTGGCATAGGTGGCCATTTGCTTTTGCCAGTGCCGCAATACTTTGTTGTTGAAGGCTGTGTCGCGCCCCAAGCGGTAGTAGATCCGGTCGGCCTTTTCCAGATATTGCGGCAGCTTCTCGTCTAGCTCTGCGATTGGATAGACTTCATCTGCGCCGTACTGCGATTTAGCCGCCTCAACGCCAACTCGATAGCCTGACCAGGTTTCCCGCTCCAGATCTTTGGGCTGCACAAACAAAATAAATCGATGCTCCTCGTGATGCGGAGCCAAGACAGCCACGGCCTCAGCCTCATTGAAGCCGGTCAGGTAGAAGAAATCGCTATCTTGCCGAAAGTTGTACTCGACATCGTTATGCATCACGGCTGTCGGGGCGCTGCGAAAAATGGCTGTGCCTTTGCCGATTTTTGCCATCACCTGCTCACGGCGCTGGGCATATTCAGTCACTTGGGTCATGCTCTGTCCTCAACTTTCCTCTACAAGCTCTTTGATTAACATACCTGTTGCGTTCGGTCTATGGGGTAAGTTTGGAGGCAAATTCAGCAGCCTACCCGATGACAGTGACTGCACCGCCCTCTAAAGTTGTGAGGGGCATGACTACCAACTCTCTGGGATTGGCAACATCAAACTATGGTCGGAAAAGTGACTAGCAAGGGCGATCGGGTAATGCGGTCGCAGGTGGCTCGCCGCAATTTTCACCTCGACGGACGCGGCATCAAGATTGGGGTCATCTCAAATAGCTTCAACGCGCTCAAGGGCGCTGTCCAGGATGTCAAAACAGGCGATTTGCCCGGTCGCAACAATCCGTTCGGCAACCGTAAGCCCGTGCGCGTACTCAAGGATCTGCGTTCTGGATCTGATGAAGGCCGCGCCATGAGCCAGATCATCAGCGATATTGCCCCCGGAGCCGAGCTGCTCTACCATACGGCCTTTACTTCCGGCGGCAATCTCACCGAACGCAGCTTCGCCCGAGCCGTGCGGGCTTTGGCTCGCGCCGGAGCCGATATTATTGTGGATGATATTGGCGTGCCCACTACCTTTTTTCAGGATGGGCTGCTTAGCCAAACTGTAGCATCCGTCGTGCAGCAAGGCACAGCCTACTTCTCGGCGATTGGCAATGATGGCAACCGGGCCTATGACAGTGAATTTCGACCGGGCGATACGTTTGGCTTTGGCGGCAAAACCTACGAGCTGCACGATTTTGATCCGGGCGCAGGCGTTGATTATTATCAAGATGTTGAGCTAGTCAGCGGCGCAATCTTATTTCCACTGCTGGGCTGGACTGATCCGGCTGGACAGATTAACAACGACATGGAGCTATTTCTGGTTTCTACACCAGCCGTTCCCACAGAGAATCAGAATATCTTAACCGTCTCGGTTACGCAGTTTTCAGCAGGCGTTGAGCAGCCGCTAGAGCAGTTGGCCTATCGCGCTCGTTCCAACAGCACAGTCTATTTGGCAATTGCGCGTCAGGTGCAGCCGACTCGCTCCCCCACGACTATCCAATGGATCAGCGTTGCCAACGGCGCTGACACAGGCGTGACCTATGAGTATGTGGATGAGGATGGCGATGCTGCCACAATCTACGGCCAGCCGAATGCCAGAGGCGCAGTGGCCGTCGGAGCCGTTGAAGTTCAACAAACGCCAGTCTTTGGGATCAATCCGCCTGTGCTAGACAGCTTTTCAAGTCGGGGCGGCACGCCGATTTTACTGGACGCTCAGGGCAATCGCTTGGCCGAGCCAGAGATTCGCCAGAAGCCAGAAATCGTCGCACCCAATGGCGTGACCACTACCTTCGAGCCTTCGAGCGGCTTCAATCCCTTTTTTGGCACTTCGGCAGCGGCTCCTCATGCGGCAGGGGCAGCGGCGCTCTTGCTGCAACGCGCGGGAGGATCCAAACATCTCTCTCCCGCGCAGATTACGGCGCTGTTGCAGCAAACCGCCGTGCCGCTCGATCCACCGGGCAACTTTCGCAGCGGTGCGGGACTGGTGCAGGCGGATGGCGCGACACTAGCAGCCTTCAGTTCTGCAATCACTGGCACAGAGGGCGACGATCGGCTGCGGGGCAACGGCAGAGCCAACAACCTGAGTGGACTAGGTGGCGCTGATCGGCTCCACGGTCAGCATGGCTTTGATGCGCTGTTTGGCAATGCCGGAGCAGATCGGCTCAACGGTGGCGATGGCAATGACTATCTGCTGGGCGGCAGCGGGCGCGATCGGCTGGTGGGCGGCAATGGTTCAGATACGCTGCTGGGGAATGGGGGGCAAGATCAGCTCAAGGGCAACCAGGGTCACGATCTGCTGGCGGGTGGCGCAGGCCGCAATCGTCTCATCGGGGGGCAAGGCCGCGATACGTTTGTGCTCTCTAAAGCAGGGAAAATTATCGTGCAGGATTTTCGGGTGGGGCAAGATATTCTGGCACTCGATGACGGCATTAAGTTTCAGCAGCTCCGGCAAATTGAACGCAGCAATCAGCTAGTTTTGCAGTGGCGCGGCCAGAGATTGGCGCGGCTGAGCGGCGTTGGTGATGCACTGGATGCTGAAACTTTTACGTCCATCTCCCTACAGGATTAAGCTAGCGATTGGGCGCGTCGGTGGTGTCGAGTTCTGGCTCTGACTCCGGCTCTAGCTCACTCCATTCGGCAGTTGGTTTATCGAGATTGGGGATAGCATCCTCTGAGCGCAGGCTGCTGAACCAGCCCCCAAGATCGTTCCAGGCCGCCTCTAGACGCGCAATTGCCTGATCGAGCTGGGCGGTGAGCGAGGAGCGATCAGCACTTTCGCTTAAATTGGCGCGGAGCTGGCGAATCGTGATTTGAAAAACATCTTGAGCCGAATTGGCGGTTTCTGGAAGCTGAGTTTGCAGCGCTGCTGGCGTTTCGGCACGGCGCAGCGTGAGGGTTTGCCAGCCCAGCCAGCCCAGCAGCGAGACGCTGGCCATCTGCCCCAGCAGCACAGCCCCCGTGATGCGTCCGGCGCAGACCCAGAGCACCAGCCCGTAAAACAGGCCAATGCCGCTCCAGATCAGATCATATTTGCGATGCACTTCTGGGAATAAAAACGCCGCCAAATATAGTCCCAAACTGCCCGTCCCCACCAGAATTGCCAATAGATAGCTCAGCATTTTGGTTTCCTAACTCGCTGATCTTCTCTAAGAATAGCAAGGTGCAGCCTGTCAAAGTTGATACATTTTTCGCCGACTGCCATAAAATCCACTGAGATATTCTCTGCCTGCGACGCTGAAACCGCAAAATTTTCTCCGTAAATATGCGGACTCTTATCCTGATCAACTTGCGGCAGGCCTGAATAGGTGAGTAGCCCTCCGCAGTGGTACTTGGCCATGAGTGATCTGTGTGTTCTCGCCGCTAGTCTGCTTGTCCAAGGAAAAACGCCCGGTTGGAAGCTGGATGTGCCGCCTCGCCCAATTTGGTCTGCCCTATTTCAGCCGCGTTCGGATGTGGATCGCGCCTGCGAATCTGCTGCTGTTTCGGACGTACCGGCTCCGATCCGGCGGCCTGAATTTAGCCGCTCGGTGCAGGCTGTGGCCGCCAGCTCACTCTCCCAGACTTTGCCCCGTCCCACCACAGAGGCCCAGCGCTACGTGCAGCGACTGGCAGCACTCCAGGCAGGCAAACTCTACACCAGCCTGCCGACCGACAGCTTTCAGGCGCTCTGGTCGCGGGCGACGCGGCAGCCAGACCGCGCCGATTGGGTGAAGCTGCTGCACTACGAGGCCAAAGCAGTCGCAGACGGGCAGGGGCCAGCCAAGCTGTCGGTGCTGCTGGGTGACTCGCTGGCTGAGCAGTTTCCGGTCGAGCAGCTTTCGCGAGATCGATTTTGGCTGAATCAGGGCATTGCGGGCGACAGCACTGCCGATATTTTGCAGCGGCTCGACAGCTTTGACAAAACTCGACCGGATGCGATCTACATTACGGCTGGCATCAGCGATTTGCGAAAGGGAGCCAGCAATGACGATGTCTTGAGCAACATTCAGGAGATGATCCGCCGCCTGCGGGTCAGCCATCCCGGCGCACAGATCTACATTCATGCCATTCTGCCAACTCGACTAGAGGCGATTTCGGTCAATCGGATTCGTCGCCTCAACTACAATATTTCGCTGCTGGCTGAGCAGGAAGGAGCACGGTTCGTCAACCTTCAGCCTGCTTTTGCCGATCCAGAGGGCAGACTGCAAGCCCAGCTCACTACAGACGGGCTGCATTTGAATCGACGCGGCTATCAGGTTTGGCAAAAAACTCTCTGGCCGCTGAGCTAGCGTTCTCTCCTCCGCCATATTCCAGGCTGACAGAATCGCTCTATTCTGAATAGAGTTGTATTCTGCCGCCGCTTCATGAGTGATCTGATCTTGTTTTGGCATCGTCGCGATCTGCGGCTTGTCGATAATCTGGGGTTAGTGGCCGCACGTCAGCGCAGCGCCAAGCTGGTTGGGCTGTTTTGTCTTGATCCGGAAATTCTGCAAAATGGCGATGTCGCCCCAGCCCGCGTCGTCTATTTGATGGGCAGCTTGCAGGCGCTTCAGCAAGACTACGCCAAAGCGGGCAGCCAGCTGCTGATTTTGCAAGGTCAGCCCGCTCAAGCTCTGCCCGCGCTGGCGACTGCCCTCAGCTGTCCTGCCGTCTACTGGAACCGCGACGTAGAACCCTATGGCCGCAGCCGTGACCGGGCGGTGGCGGCAGCTTTGCGAGAGGTCGGCGTAGAAGTGCAGGCGGACTGGGATCAGCTCTTGCATCCGCCCCAGCAGGTGATGACCGGAGCCGGACAGCCCTACACGGTCTACACACCGTTTTGGCGCAACTGGCAGAGCCAACCCAAAGCAGAGCCTGTCACCATTGGCGAGCCGAGCGGGCTGAGCGGGCTGAACGGGCTGAGCGAGTCTGAGCAGTCTGCGGCAGAAAAAGCTGGAGTGACGCCGCTGCCCTCGGCCAACGATCTGGGATTTGTCTGGGAGAACGCGCTGCTGCTGGCTCCGGGGAATGCCGCCGCCCAAGCTCAGCTGGATGCCTTTTGCGACCAGGCAATTCAAACCTACGACGAGCAGCGCAACTTTCCAGCGGCACCAGGCACTTCGATCCTGAGCGCGGCTTTGAAGTTTGGCACAGTTGGCATCCGTACCGTCTGGGCGGCATCGGAACAAGCCAAAGCAAACAGCCGCAGCGACGAAACCCGGCAGAATATTCAAACCTGGCAGCAGGAGCTAGCTTGGCGCGAGTTTTATCAGCACTGCATGTATTTCTTCCCAAAGCTCGCCGAGGGAGCCTACCGCAAACAGCTCCAGAATTTCCCCTGGGAAGGCAGCAGCGAGCAGTTTGAGGCCTGGTGCGAGGGGCGCACAGGCTACCCGATTGTGGATGCGGCGATGCGGCAGCTCAACGGGGTCGGCTGGATGCATAACCGCTGCCGGATGATTGTCGCCAGCTTCTTGACGAAGGATCTGATCATCAACTGGCAGGATGGCGAGCGCTATTTCATGCAAAAGCTCTATGACGGCGACCTTTCGGCCAATAACGGCGGCTGGCAGTGGAGTGCCTCTAGCGGCATGGATCCCAAACCCCTGCGAATTTTCAACCCCGCCAGCCAAGCCCAAAAGTTTGACCCCGAAGCTGACTACATCCGCGAATGGCTGCCTGAACTGCGGAGTCTGGAGACCGCCGATCTCGTCAGCGGCAAAATCTCTAAATCTGACTGTCAGCGCTGCGGCTATCCAATGCCGATTGTCGAGCATAAGGTTCAGCAGGCGCGGTTTAAGCAGCTTTATCAGCAGCAGAAAGCAGGGTAAGCGCTATTGAACAAATTGAACAATACGTGTAATCTCGTATAAATTCATACTAGATTTACGAGGCGAATAGCATTAGTCTGGTGAGATTTGGTTGTTTTCAGCATTGATTGGGAAATTGTCAATGGCAGGCTATTTCACCGATGCACAGCTATTTTTGTTGAGCTATGGTAGAGCCAACTCCTAACGATGAACACTCTTCTTCTGAAACACTGAGTATGAATTTAACTCGTATTCTGACAGCGATTGCAGCACCAGTTCTAGCCACCGTCAGTTTTTCCAACTTGGCGGAGGCTGCCACTTTTGGGCCAGCTAGCAACTATAACGTCTTCGTCTTTGGCGACATGAATCAAAGTTCTGATGCCGAAGGGCGAGTTGCAGTGGGTGGCAATGCCAACTTCACCAACTTTGGGATTGGCGATCGCTTAGAAAACTCAAACGGTGCGGATACTCGCCTCGTAGTCGGCGGTGATCTCAACTATCAGGGCGGCCAGATTTTTGGCGGCAGTGCTGTTGTGGGCGGGCAGGTTAAATCCAACGTCAATTTCAACTGTGGCTCAAACTGCAAGGTCTCCTTAGGGCAGCCCATTGACTTTGGCGCAGCCAAGACTTACCTAGACGGCTTCTCCCAACAGTTAGGCAACCTCAGCAACAATGGCACAACTGAGTACAAATGGGGTGGAATCCATCTGCAAGGTGGCAATTCCGACCTGAACGTGTTCACCATTGATGGCTCTCAGTTTGGCAACAGCAGCTATCTCAACCTCAACGGCATCCAGTCGGGTGCTACAGTGCTGTTCAACATTTTGGGAGATGCTGTCAGCATTAAAAACTTTGGCATGAACTTGAATGGTATCAACAAAGAAAACGTTCTGTTCAACTTTGTGAATGCGACCCAAGTTCAGACCAGCGGCTTCTCGTTTGCGGGCAGCGTCTTGGCAACTAATGCCAACTTCAAATTTGATAACGGCAACGTAGAAGGTCGGTTTATTGCGAACTCTGTGACTGGCAGCGGCGAATTTCACAACGTCAGTTTCCAGGGCAACGTTCCGGTCTACACGCCCTCCATCCCCGAATCCCATGAGCCGCCTGTTAAGCCAACCGAAGTGCCGGAGCCTTCTCTGGTGCTAGGACTGCTGGTTATGCTCATGGCGTGGCGGCGCAATGCGGCTCATCATCAGCAGGTCGCATAGCCGCTTAAAGCACGGCGACTCAAAGCTCCCCAACATCATGTCGGGGAGCTTTGAGTTTTAAAAACTGATCAGCAGGGTTTCTGCAACATCCTAGTTTGTGGTCAGGCGGGTCAGCACTTGATTTGAGCGCTCCACAAAGGCTTTCATGCCGTCCGCGTCGAACCCCTTTTGCGCCATCAGTGCCAGATCGTAGACATGCTGGCAAATCATGTTGGCTAGTTCGGCAGAAGGCGACTGGCCACCTGCCTGCACCAAGCTGCTCTGGCTAATGCTGATCAGGTTCTGCACCAGCGGATGCGAGGTATTTACCAGCAGCGTATGCTCTTCGGGGAACTGTACCGCCTGCTGGCTCATCAGCGCTGTCATCTCCTGCATCCGCCGCATCGCTTCGGGCAGCAGCACAATCGCTGGGGGCGCTTCGGCTCCGTCGGCTTTTAGCGCCTCGGTGCGGATCGTCAGCTTCGGCTTGTTCAATGACTTCTCAAACAGCTCTTTGACCAGCTCGCTGCGGGTTTTCTGGGTGGTGGGGTCAACGATTTCGCTCTCTTTGTCTTTGTTGATGAGCGTCTCGTCGAGGTCGGAGTCCACCCGCGAAAACTTCACCTCTGAGTATTCGCGCTCCAGGAAGCTAATGAAATGCGAGTCGATGAACGAATCCATGAACAGCACTTCTAGCCCCTGGTTTTTATGCAGCTCGACGTACGTGGCCTGAGAAGCTTCGTCGTTGCAGTAGAAGACGCGATTGGCCTGTTTCTCTTTGTTGCGCTCTAGATATTCTTTCAGCGTCGTGTAGGATTTGCCGTCGAGCTGGCTGGTGGGTTCTGACTGGGCAACCTCCTGCCAAGCGTCGCCTTCGGCTTGCACCTGCACGGCAGGTTCTTCAGATTTGGCGCTCAGGTCGGCGGTGGTACGGAAGATCAAGATATCTTCCACCTGCTGCTTAAACTTATCGTCGTTCATGGAGCCAAACTTGACGAACGTGCCCAGATCTTGCCAGCAGCGGATGTAGTGCGCCCGGTCTTCGCGGTACAGCTCAATCAGCCGCGAGCCAACTTTCTTGGCGATATGGTTGGCGATTTGGCGCACGGTACGGTCGGCCTGCAAGAAGCTGCGCGAAACGTTGAGCGGAATGTCGGTGCTGTCGATCACGCCGCGCAGGGGCAGCAGAAAGCGCGGAATCACCTCTTCGCAGTTGTCACTGACAAACACTTGATTACAGAACAGCTTGATCTGGCCTTTGGTCACGTCTACGTCGGGCTTGAGCTTGGGGAAGTAGAGAATGCCCTTGACCACAAACGGATCGCTGGTGTTGAGATGCACCCAGAGCAGCGGGTCTTCCTGGAACGGATAGAGATAGCGGTAAAACTCCAGATAGTCTTCGTCGCTGAGGCTGTTCGGCATCTCTTTCCAGGGAGCCTTTTGCTGGTTGATCTGCTCTGGGACTTTGGCCTCAGATGCAGCTTCGCTGGTTTTGCCCTCTGTTTCTGTCGCTATGGCCTCTGTATCTGTGGCCCCTGTATCTATGGCCTCTGTAGCTACAGCTTCGGCCTCTGCGCTCCTCACTTCCAGCTTGATTGGGAAGGGCATGAAGTCGCAGTATTTTTTGACAAGGGTGCGAATCCGGTACTCCTCCAGATATTCTTGCTCGTCGGGCAGCAGCAGCAGCGTAATCGTTGTGCCGACTTGGGTGCGGCTGGAGTCGCTGAGTTCAAACTGGGTGGAGCCGTCGCAAGACCAATGCACGGCCTCTGCGTCTGCTTTGTAAGAGAGCGTGTCGATATCGACGCGGGATGAAACCATGAACGAGGAATAGAAGCCGAGTCCGAAGTGGCCGATAATTTGCTGGTCGGTGCTGTCTTTATATTTGTCGATGAACTGCTCGGCGCTAGAGAAGGCGACCTGGTTGATATATTGCTTCACTTCATCGGCGGTCATGCCAATGCCGGTATCGGAAATGGCCAGCGTTTTCTGAGCTTGGTCAATCGTGAGCAAAATTTCGGGGTGATCAATGTCGCCCTCATATTCACCAGAGCGCGCCACCATCCGCAGCTTTTGGATTGCATCTACGGCGTTGGAGATTAGCTCGCGCAGGAAGATCTCGTGATCAGAATAGAGCCATTTCTTGATGATCGGAAAAATATTTTCAGTATGGATACTAATGTTGCCCTGTTCCAGAATCGTCGTCATAGTGCCACTGTTGGGGTGAGATGGGGTAAAAAGAATGGTCGATCGGCTGATCAATTGTGACAGACTAGCGCCTACTTCATCGCGCCATCCAAATCTAATTGCCAATATTGTAAGCAGAAAGCCTGACTAGACCGCGAGTTCGGATTTCCCTACTCAGCGCACAGCATCTTCAGGCAAAATGCACGACTGCCCCTCCAGCTCAGTGCCGCAAGCACCAAGACAGAACCGCTAGGATCGAGCCAAGGCGATGCGTTGAGCAGCCAGACTCCCATGACGACTGCCCCAGATCTCCAAGCTCAGCCACAGCAAGCTCAGCCACAGCCTCAACTGCCTGCCGAGGTTGTCTTTCCCTGAGCAACGGCAGCGCCAAGCGGCAGAAGTTTTGCTGGCGTAATATCGAGCAGAATTCCTAAAGAAAGTCGTCTGTTTTTCTGCTGTTTCTCTGTTTCTGTGGTACACATTCCCGTAGCTGAAAGCTGTTGCTTTCGGGATGGCTATTCTGGAGCGAGGGCTAGGGTGATGCAGAAGGTTCTCTGGGCTGCGTTGGTAGGTTTGACTGCGGTTGGTGTAGCTAGAACCGAGGCGGCAGTCGCGCAGGTGAGGCCAGATGCCACGCTGGGCGCTGAGAATTCGCGGGTGCGGGCTGACCGAGTTCGCGGTAGAGACAATATTGAGCGAGACAGCGATGTGATTGAGGGTGGAGCGCAGCGCGGTGGCAACTTGTTTCATAGCTTTGAGCAGTTTGACGTGCCAGAAGGACGGGGCGCGTATTTTAATAGTCCGGCGGATGTGCGGAATATCTTCAGTCGCGTTACAAGCGCCGATCGCTCGGAAATCTTCGGAACGCTGGGCACGTTTAGTAACGCGAATCTGTTTTTCATGAATCCCAACGGGATTCTGTTTGGGGCAAATGCGAGTCTGGATCTGGGCGGATCATTTGCTGCGACAACCGCAAATGGCATTCAGTTCGGAGAGCAAGGCTTTTTTAATGCAACCAATCCTGAAGCACCAGCATTGTTGACGATTAATCCATCCGCGTTTTTGTTCAACCAGATTCCTACAGATAATCTCCCTACAATCACAAATCAGGCGAATACTGGATTTGGGCTTCGTGTTCGTAATGGGCAAAATTTGTTGTTGTTAGGTGGAAATGTTGCAAATGATGGTGGACAGCTAAGTGCATTTGAAGGACGGGTCGAGATTGGGGCAGTAGTTGGAATTGGTGCGGTAGGGTTGAATTCAGATAGCAGCTTCAATTTTCCGACTGACTTAATTAGAGGCGATGTATCGTTTACAAATAGATCGCAGGTTGATGTCACATTTAAAAACGCTGGTGACATTAGGGTGACGGCACGAAGTATTGATGTTTCCGGGGAGAGCTTGTTGAAGGCTGGTATTAACACTAATTCTGGTGCGGTCGGGAGTCGGGCAGGTGATTTGAATTTAAACGCAACAGGTGATGTTCAAATTCGCCAAGGTAGTCGCATCGAGAATGATGTTAACCCGGGTGCTATAGGTAACGGAGGCAACTTAACTATTACAGCTAGATCATTATTGGTTGAGGAAAGATCTCAGATTTCTGCTAGCACCTTTGCTCGACTTTATCCATTTTGAGAGTAGGAAAGGTAGCAAAATCAGGAAAGCGTTATTTGGTTTCTCCTGATGAACTTGCTACCGAAAGAATTTCTGCCC
>JAESFP010000137.1_pt1 | contig 61697 bp, 61 predicted proteins | sample 9266181 | NCBI WGS metagenome assembly JAESFP01 (sample SAMN14502547, study PRJNA617102) | algae metagenome | isolation source: Pegethrix bostrychoides GSE-TBD4-15B and co-occurring heterotrophs from... | place: USA: Grand Staircase-escalante National Monument, Utah | collected 2006-08-15 | reverse complement strand
GAGAAGAGAGTGGCAAACGCTAGGATAATGGGCAGAAATTCTTTCGGTAGCAAGTTCATCAGGAGAAACCAAATAACGCTTTCCTGATTTTGCTACCTTTCCTACTCTCAAAATGGATAAAGTCGAGATTAGAGGGTGGGCAGGCTGATCTCAAATCAGCAGCGCCCCCAATTCAACCTTTCTATCGCCTCTGGAGGCAGGGAGCGTTAATCTGCAAATTCACCAAAGAAATCAATCGCCTCTTTGAGCGCCACAATCAACGCATCAATTTCAGCTTTGGTATTGTAAAAATACAGGCTGGCTCTAGCCGTAGACGAAATGCCGAGATAGCGATGCAGCGGCTGAGTGCAGTGATGCCCAGTCCGAATCGCAATCCCCGACTGATCCAGCAAAGCCGACAGATCGTTGGGATGGACTACGCCTGCGGTGAAGGCGGCAAGAGCAGCACGGTTACTGGCAGTCGCGTTGGGCTTAGAGCCATAGATTTGCAGCTCTGGCACGGTGGCAAGCTGCTCAAACAGGTACAGCGTTAGCTCTTGCTCATAGGCGTGAATTTTGTCCATGCCAATATTCAAGAGATAGTCTACTGCCGCACCCAGCGCAATTGACTCAGCGATAGCAGGCGTTCCAGCCTCAAATTTATGCGGCAGATCGGCGTAAGTGGAATGATCGAGGAAGACATCAGCGATCATTTCGCCACCGCCTAGAAACGGCGGCATCGACTTGAGTAAATCTAGCTTGCCATACAGGAAACCAATCCCGGTTGGCGCACACATTTTATGCCCCGAAGCCACCAGCCAGTCACAGTCAAGTGCCTGTACGTCAATTGGCATGTGGGGGACGCTCTGGCAGGCATCCAGCAGCACTTTTGCACCATAGTGATGAGCCATGGCAATAATCTCGTCTACTGGGTTAATTACGCCCAAAGTATTGGAGACATGCACCACCGAAACCAGCTTTGTTTTATTGGAAACTAGCGATCTGTAATGCTCTAGATCAAATTCCTGTGTCTCGTTCAGCTCAACAAACTTCAGCACTGCGCCAGTTCGCTGCGCCGCGAGCTGCCAGGGTACTAGATTGCTGTGATGCTCCATCACCGTCAGAATAATCTCGTCTCCCGCCTGGAGCGTCGTCATGGCCCAGGCATAGGCCACCAGATTAATCGCCTCGCTGGCGTTGCGGGTGTAGACAATCTCATCCCGACTCGCCGCATTCACAAATGCCGCCACTTTATCCCGCGCAGCTTCATAGGCCTCAGTCGCTTTGGCACTCAACGCATGAACGCCCCGATGAACGTTGGCGTTAAAGCCCTGATAATAATCCTGCAAGCTCTGCAAGACAGCAGTTGGCTTTTGTGAGGTGGCCGCATTGTCAAGATAGATGAGCGGATGTCCGTTCACTTGCTGCGCCAGAATTGGAAAATCGGCACGGATTGTAGCGGCTAGGGTGCGTTCTTGCGTGAAGGTCATGGCTGGCAGGTGTTAACGAGTAGTAACGGAACGAGAGAGCGTTTGCTGGAGCGAATCAACTGGAATCTGGCTGATTACCTCGTAAGCAAAAGCATTCACCAGCAGCTTGCGGGCGCTGTCGGCATCAATGCCGCGACTTTGCAGGTAGAAAACCTCGTCAGTTTCGAGTTGCCCAACCGTTGCGCCATGAGTACATTTAACGTTGTCAGCTACAATTTCAAGCTGCGGCTTGGTGTCGATTCTAGCTTTGGGGGAGAGCAGCAGGTTACGGTTGAGCTGTCCGGCATTGGTGAGTTGGGCGGCTTGCGGTACGTATACTTTGCCGTTAAATACGCCGTGCGCCCGGTCGTCAATAATTGTTTTATGCAGCTGACGGGTGGTGCCATGGGGATGAGTCAGAGCAATCGTGCTGTGGGTATCGCCCACCTGTTCGCCGCGCAGCACCGTCAATCCGTTGAGTGTAGTTTCGGTTTGTTCGCCCGTCTGATAGATTTCGAGATGATGGCGGGAGAGCTTTGCGCCCAAGCTCACCGCATTGCAGGTATAGCGAGAGCCACGCATCTGCGAAACGGCAGTTTTACCAATATGAAACGCTGAATCGGCATCGCGCTGAATGCGGCTATGATTAACTTCGGCACTGTCGGCCAGAAATACTTCAGTGACGGAATTGGTGAAGTAGGGCGTATCACTCAAGCTCAGATGCTCTTCGATGAGCGTTACCGAGCTATTCGCTTCAGCGACAATTAGCGCCCGCGGCTGAGTGAACTGATCGGCGGTTGAAATGAACAGGAGGTGAATGGGTGAAGGCACTACCGCATATTTACGAACGTGAACCACTGCGGCATCATTCAAACCTGCGGTGTTCAGCGCTGTAAATAGTTCTTCTGCACCCTGCTGCGCCAGATATTGCTGAAGATCTGGCAGACCCGCCAGATTGCCAATGTTTAAGCCATCCGGCAGATTTTCTGCTTGCGAGAGTTCGGGCAGATAGCGACCATTCACAAACGTCAGGCGATAAGGTGCTTCAGCAAGCTGATAGGGCGAGATATCGGCCACCGTTGCGGGCTGCGTGATGAGCTCCAGCTTCAGCAAGTCTGCCAGATCCGTGAATCGCCACTCCTCGTCACGGGTAGTTGGAAACTGCTGGCTCTGTACTCGCCCTGCCGCCGCACTTCGCAAAACTTGCAGCGCTGAATCACCTGATGCCGTAGCGCCAGCCATTTCTAGCAGCTGGGTTAAATAGGCGCCGCCTTCTGTCAACCGCATCTGTGGAGAACTAATCATCTCAAACCGCCTCCGCTTCTAGCACCCAATCATAGCCGCGCGCTTCTAGCTCCAGCGCCAGATCTTTGCCGCCCGTGCGAATGATCCGCCCGTTGGCCATCACATGAACGTAGTCTGGAATGATGTAGTCCAACAGCCGCTGATAGTGAGTAATCAGCAGCGTCGCATTCTGGGCATTCGAGAGCTGATTCACGCCGCCTGCCACAATCTTGAGCGCGTCAATATCCAAGCCAGAGTCGGTTTCATCCAAAATCGCTAGCTTTGGCTCCAAAATCGCCATCTGCAAAATTTCGTTGCGCTTCTTCTCACCGCCGGAAAAGCCTTCGTTGACGCTGCGGCTCAAAAAGGCGGCATCCATTTGGACGACTCCTAGTTTCTCATGCACGAGATCATCAAAGTCAAACGCATCGAGTTCTTCCAAGGCTTCATGCTTGCGCTTTGAATTATAGGAGACGCGCAGAAAATCGAGATTGCTGACTCCCGGAATTTCTAGCGGATACTGAAAGGCCAAGAACAAGCCTGAACGTGCCCGATCCTGCGGCTCTAGCGCCAGCAAATCCTGCCCCAAGTAGCTGACCGCGCCGCCCGTTACCGCGTAGTCAGGATGTCCGGCCAGCACCTTAGAAAAAGTGCTCTTACCAGAGCCGTTTGGCCCCATGATCGCGTGAATTTCGCCTGCTTTAATTTCGAGGTTCATCCCCTTGAGAATCGGCGTATTCTCCACAGTCGCAGTCAAATTATTGACCGACAAAATTACGTCACTATTTTCAGTAATCACGGCTGTATTCTCTCACATCCTCAACTATGGCTTAATACGTCTTGATTCATAAACAAAACTGACGTTCTGTCCCCCAGCTACCTACTCAATTCGGCTCGGCCAGCACAGAGGCTTATTCTGGTTTAACGCAGACTGCCCCGCCCTGATGCAGAAGGACAGCAGATAGATTGCGAAAAACAGCTTTGTTAGCGAGATTGATCTGCATCATTCCCCCATCTATCCCACCGAGCCTTCCAGCTTCAGCGCCAGCAGCTTATCGGCCTCGACAGCAAACTCCATCGGCAGCTGATTAAATACATCTCGACAGAAGCCGCTGATCATCATGGCAATGGCATCTTCCATCGAAATACCGCGCTGTGTGAAGTAGAAGAGCTGATCTTCACCAATTTTAGAAGTCGAAGCTTCGTGCTCCACTTTAGCCGAACTGTTTTGTACCTGGATATACGGGAACGTATTCGCGCCCGCCTGATTGCCAATCAGCATCGAGTCACACTGCGAGTAGTTGCGGGCACCTGCCGCCTTCGGGCCAATCTTCACCAAGCCTCGGTAGCTGTTCTCGGAATGGCCTGCTGAGATCCCTTTTGAGATAATCGTACTGCGAGTATTGCGTCCCACATGTACCATTTTGGTGCCCGTATCGGCCTGCTGGCGGTTGTTGGTCAGCGCCACGGAGTAGAACTCACCGACAGAGTTATCGCCGACCAGCACACAGCTCGGATATTTCCAGGTAATCGCCGAACCCGTTTCCACCTGCGTCCAGGAGATCTTCGAGTTCACGCCCTGACAGAGTCCGCGCTTGGTCACAAAGTTGTAGATGCCGCCTTTGCCTTCTGCGTCTCCGGCATACCAATTCTGCACGGTCGAGTATTTGATCTCAGCGTTGTCTAACGCCACCAATTCGACCACCGCCGCATGGAGCTGATTGCTGTCGTACATTGGCGCGGTGCAGCCTTCAAGATAGCTGACCGACGCGCCCTCCTCGGCCACAATCAGCGTCCGCTCAAACTGCCCCGACTCGCCGTTGTTGATCCGGAAGTAGGTGGATAGCTCCATCGGGCATTTCACGCCTTTGGGGATAAACACAAACGAACCGTCGCTGAACACCGCCGAGTTGAGCGCTGCGAAATAGTTGTCGGCAACTGGCACCACTGTCCCTAAATACTTTTTAATCAGCTCCGGATGCTCTTGCAGCGCTTCCGAAAACGAGCAGAAAATCACGCCGTCTTTGGCCAGCTTCTCTTTAAAAGTGGTCGCCACCGAAACGCTGTCAAAAATCGCGTCTACTGCCACGTTGGACAACCGCTTTTGCTCCGAGAGCGAGATGCCTAGCTTCTCAAAGGTCTCTAGCAACGTTGGATCGACTTCATCCAGGCTCTTTTTCTTCTCAGAGACTTTGGGCGCTGAGTAATAGACAATCTTTTGATAATCAATGGCTGGATAGCCCACTTCCGCCCAGTTTGGCTCAACGAGCTTTAGCCACTGACGATAGGCTTTGAGCCGAAACTCCAGCATAAACTCCGGCTCGTTTTTCTTAGCCGAAATTACGCGAATCACGTCTTCACTCAGCCCTGCTGGGATACTGTCCGACTCAATGTCGGTAATGAAGCCGTACTTGTAAGGTTGGTTGACGAGAGTTTGAACCGAAGTAGACATAGTTGGCCTGTTCTGGTTGGCAAGGGATGGAGAATTCAGGAGAGTTTGTAGCGTTAATGTTTGCAGCGTTAATACTGGTTCGTGACAGCCCGGATTTGCTCAGCCGAGATTTCCTGACTCTCGCCAGCAAAGTCGTTGTCGGGCGTGAGAAACAGCATACAGTGGCATTCTTTGCGCTCGCGCATCGGCACACAGGGGCAGTTCCAGAATGCCGCCGCCGCTTCAGCCGCTTTGTCTTCGTAGTGACGGCAGGGGCAGAGCGGTGCACCCAGGTCATCTTTATGCTTGGCCAAGCCCTCAATCACGACTGCCGTGACTCCTGGATCAACGCAGAAATAAGTGCCTGTGCGCTTGGCATACTGCTCCGAGAAATGCCGCATTGCTTCTAGGTGCTTGTCAGTGGCTTGCGTAGCTTGAGTGGATTGGTTCATGGGAGTCGGCGACAGAAGGATCAATTACTCGTATAATTAAAACAACTTACCTGTTGCTTAAGTACATTGTAAAGCACTTTAGAAACAAAAGAGTTGTCAAAGTCAATTTTAGAGGTCTTTTGTCTGTTTTTTCACCGTCTTTCTATCTAAAGTTTTGTAACTCTGGTTTTATTACTCTGGAAGCTCTCGCTAGAACCTCGATGGCCACTACGCACCCTTCAACCAAGCAAGATATTCTGAATCTGCTGCTGAAACAGGGAACCGCCACTGCTCAGGCGCTTGCCGAAACGCTCAGCATCAGCCCCCAAGCAATTCGCCGTCATCTCAAGGATTTGCAAGACGATGGCCTGATTCAGCATGAGGCAGTGCAGGCAGGCATGGGGCGCCCCAACTATTTTTATCGGCTGAGTCAGGCAGGTCGCGACCAGTTTCCAGAGCGCTACGATGCGTTTGCTGTCTCGCTGCTAGACACGCTCGCCGACAGTATTGACAAGGCGCAGTTCAACGATATCTTGCGAAAGCAGTGGCAGCGCAAGGCGCTAGAATACCGCGAGCGCGTCGGTACAGGCGATCTGCAACAGCGGGTGGCGCGGCTGGTGGCGATCCGGCAGGCCGAAGGCTACATGGCCGAATACCACGCCCTAGAAGCCGAGAAGCCGCAGTATGTGATCACAGAATACAACTGCGCCATTTCCCATATTGCCGAGTCGTTTCCCACTGTCTGCGGTCATGAGTTAGAGATGTTTGCGATGGCGCTAAAGGACTGCAAGGTGGAACGGACGCACTGGATGGCGAACGGCGAACATCAGTGCGGCTACTTGGTGCAGGAAGTGTTGGTGCAAGAAGTGTTAGTGCAAGAAGTGTTGGTGCAGGAAGGGTCTGAGGGCAAACGATGACGCAGCGGGTGCTGGTGGCCGGAGCCACAGGCGGAGTGGGGCAACTAGCGGTGGCGCGGCTGTTGGCGCAAGATTACCCCGTGCGAGTGCTGACGCGCAGCGCCCAGAAAGCCGAACAGATGTTTGCAGGGCGCGTGGAGCTTGCCGTGGGCGATACGCGCGATTCATCAACTCTCAGCACTGCGCTGCAAGAAGTCGCCTTCGTGATTTGCTGCACGGGCACAACGGCTTTTCCGTCTAATTAAGTGGGACTTTGATCTCGATCCCAGCCCCAACCCGCTCCAGCAGGCGTTCGACTGGAGCCAGATTTTGCTGAATGCGGACTACCGCAACGCCAAAGCCCGCAATAGCCCGCAGCAGGTGGATGCCGCAGGCGTGCAAGCGCTCCTGACGGCGGCGGCTCCCGACCTTCAGCGCTTTGTGTTCGTCTCTTCCTGTGGGGTGGAGCGTCAAGATCAGCCGCCCTACAGTTTGCTCAATGCCTTTGGAGTACTGGAGGCCAAGCAGCAGGGCGAGCAGGCAATCATCCAGTCTGGACTACCCTACACGATTATCCGACCGGGACGGCTAATCGATGGGCCATTTACCTCCTCGGATCTGAATACGCTGCTGCAAGCCAAGACTGCCGGTAAGCTGGGCGTAAAGATCGGCACGGGTGATCAGCTCAACGGTCAGAGTAGCCGCATTGATGTGGCGGCGGCCTGCGTCGAGTCATTGCGCCATCCAGGCACGATCAATCAGACCGTTGAGCTGGTGAATCAGGGCGCTCGACCGGAAGTGATCGATTGGGGATCGCTGTTTGCCGAACTGCCGACGGTTAGCCGTCTGGCTTAAGCGCTTACATAGTTCGGCAGATAGTTCGGCAGGCAGTTCGGCAAGCTCGCCAAAACTTTCGAGCATAACGTCAGCATCAACCTTTACAATTGGAAATGTTGCTGGGGACTGGCTGCTCAAATTCGGCCTGTTCTGGCGACGAAAGCAACAGTGATTTCCCTAGCTGGAGGTCATCCCCCGCTCGTCGCGTTTAATCTAGAGAGCAAATATGAAAGACCTCACCCGCTATCGCAATATTGGTATCTTCGCGCATGTCGATGCTGGCAAAACGACCACAACCGAACGAATCTTGAAGCTGACCGGCAAGATCCATAAGATCGGTGAGGTGCATGAAGGCGCGGCGACGACAGACTTTATGGAGCAGGAGCAGGAGCGCGGCATTACGATTCAGTCTGCTGCCACCAGCTGCTTTTGGAATGACCACCAGCTCAACATTATCGACACCCCCGGCCACGTTGACTTCACGATCGAGGTCTACCGCTCGCTGAAGGTGCTAGACGGCGGCATTGGCGTATTCTGCGGTTCGGGCGGGGTGGAACCTCAGTCGGAAACTAACTGGCGCTATGCTAACGACTCAAAAGTTGCCCGCATCATCTACATCAACAAGCTGGATCGCACGGGCGCAGACTTCTTCCGCGTCGTCAAGCAGGTAGAAACCGTGCTGGCCGCTAAGCCGCTGGTGATGGTGCTGCCAATCGGCGTCGAGGAGCAGTTTATCGGCGTGGTTGACCTGCTCACCCGTAAAGCTTGGGTCTGGGACAACTCCGGCGATCCGATGAACTTTGAGGTGCAAGAGCCGCCTGCCGAGATGGCCGAGCAGATTGAAACCTACCGCGAACAGCTGATTGAAACCGCCGTGGAGCAAGACGACACGGTAATGGAGAAATACCTTGAAGGCGAAGAGCCAACCCTCGACGAGATCAAAATGTGCATCCGTAAGGGCACTCGCGATCTGGCCTTCTTCCCCACCTACTGCGGCTCCTCGTTCAAAAACAAGGGCGTGCAGCTAGTTCTGGATGCGGTGGTTGACTATCTGCCCAACCCGATGGAAGTGAAGCCGCAGCCGGAAGTCGATCTCGAAGGCAACGAGACTGGCAGCTTTGCGGAGGTTGATCCAGCCAAGCCGCTGCGGGCACTCGCCTTCAAAATTATGGACGACCGCTACGGGGCGCTCACCTTTACCCGCATCTATTCCGGCACGCTCTCCAAAGGCGACACGATCCTCAACACCTTCACGGGCAAGACAGAGCGGATCAGCCGCCTAGTGGAAATGCACGCCAACTCGCGCGAAGAGATTGACTCGGCGCAAGCAGGCGACATCATTGCCATTGTCGGCATGAAAAACGTCCAGACTGGCCACACGCTCTGCGATCCCAAAAACCCGGCCACGTTGGAACCTATGGTCTTCCCCGATCCGGTGATCTCGATTGCCGTCAAGCCCAAGACCAAAGGCGGCGACGAGAAGATGGGTCTGGCACTCAACAAAATGGTGCAGGAAGATCCTTCGTTCCACGTCATGACCGACGAAGAGAGCGGCGAAACCATTCTCAAGGGCATGGGCGAACTGCACCTCGACATCAAGGTGGACATCCTGAAGCGCACCCACGGCGTCGAAGTCGAAGTGGGTAAGCCGCAGGTGGCCTACCGCGAGTCGATCACGCGACGGCTGGAAGATACCTACGTTCACAAGAAGCAGTCGGGTGGCTCCGGTCAGTTCGGCAAGATTGAGTATATTGTCGAACCGGGCGAGACAGGTTCGGGCTTCGAGTTTGAGTCGAAAGTGGTTGGGGGCGCAGTGCCGCGCGAATACTGGCCGGCAGTTGAAAAAGGCTTCAAGAGCAGCATTGAGAAAGGCGTGCTGGCCGGATTCCCTTGCGTGGACTTGCGCTTCACGCTCACCGGCGGCGCGTTCCACCCGGTTGACTCCTCGGCTCTGGCCTTCGAGATTGCCGCCAAATCTGCCTATCGCCAGTCGATCCCTAAAGCGGGGCCGCAGCTGCTAGAGCCAATTATGAACGTGGATGTGTTCACGCCTGATGACTATATGGGCGACGTGATTGGCGACCTCAACCGCCGCCGGGGGATGATGAAGTCCCAGGAAACGGGTGCAGTCGGGGCGCGGATTAAGGCGGACGTGCCGCTGAGCGAGATGTTTGGCTACATCGGCGACCTGCGAACCATGACTTCCGGGCGCGGTCAGTTCTCAATGTCGTTCTCGCACTACGCTCCCTGCCCAACTAACGTAGCAGAAGAGGTGATCAAAGAGGCTAAAGAGCGTCAGGCAGCAGGCTAGCCGCTAGCTAGCCTATGGCCAGCGAAGCGCCGTTAACTGAGGCTAGAGTAAATTACTCTAGCCTCGGCTATTTTTTATTCACGAATCTATGGATCGAAAGTCACCCCGCACCGAAATTATCCTCAGCCAGTCGCGGGCAGTGCTGAGCCACCAGTACAGCGATCAGTATCTCGACTGGAATCCGCAGCCCGGGGGCTATCTAGAAATTGAAGGGCAGACCTACCTAGTGCTGGAGCGTAAGCATCGCTACATGCTGAAAGCCGGACGCTACGAGCTGCACCAAATCGTTATGCATGTCCAAAAGTCGCAGATGCCCGCCGAACGCAGTCTCCTAGACGGGGCTTGGGTAATTGGCGATGTCAGCTGCTTCTATAACGCCCGCTCGGAAATTCTGCGCTGTGCGATCAATCCATCTGGCCCCTGTGCCCGCTGTCGCCACTATCAGAAAATTTAGTAATATTTGCTTAAAGCTGTCGTGAAGGTTTTGCGGAACCATCGCTCTTTTCCCACTGACGAGTCTGCGATGGTAATTTAGCTGGCAATCCACAACATCTCGACAAAATGGACAATACCAAAATGGGCAATGCCAATTCGAGACTGGAAGAGTGCTTTGTAAGCATTCGCGCTTGACATAAACTACTTCACAAACCTGATTTTGCAGACTAAAACAGTTGCCGCCAACCGCATTGCGCGTTCCTCATTCCAACAGGCTGAGCCTTGCCACCAGTCCCAGAGCGGACGGCTGCCTTTGCTGCGGTTACAGCGTTGACAGACAGCAACCAGATTTGACTTCATATCTAAGCCGCCCTGCGTGCGGGGCACCACATGATCTAACGTCAGGAACCGAGGCTGACAGCCACAGTAGGCACAGGTTCCGCCAAACCGCTGCTTCACCGAGCCCTTCAGCTTGTGCTTTGATGAGCGACCTAGTTTCTCGAAGGCGATGGGCACAGAGGATGTCTTAACTGAACTGAGAACTCTTCTATTTTCCCTAGCTGAGTTCAAGCTGTCACTTGACAAGACTTCGCGAAATAAGTTTGCACAACTGGGCGCAGCTGTGAAATAATTGGAGACTGTGTTTGAATAGCCGAGTTTTTTAAAAATGGCCAAGAAAGGAAATCGTATTACGATCACGCTGGAATGTACCGAATGTCGCACGAACCCTGACAAGCGTTCGGCAGGTGTCTCGCGCTACACCACCAGTAAAAATCGCCGCACCACCACCAACCGTCTAGAGCTGAGCAAGTTTTGCACCCACTGCAACAAGCACACCGCTCATAAAGAGATCAAATAGAGCAGTCAAGCAAAATTGCTTGATTTAGCCCGCGAGAATTACGCACTTTAGTCTCCCCCGAAGCGTTTACTATGGGCGGCTCCTCTGGTTTTCTAGAGTGGCGCGGCCTGAATGGTTCAGCTTTTGCGAGCTGCGTTTTGTCCATGACCGTTTGAAGTTGTAAACCAAGCCAGGATTTGTTCTATGTCTTACTTTCGCCAGCGCGTCTCCCCGATCAAGCCCGGTGACCCCATCGACTACAAAGATGTCGATCTGCTCCGCAAATTCATCACTGAGCGCGGCAAAATTCTGCCCCGGCGGATCAGCGGCCTTACCGCCAAACAGCAGCGCGACCTGACCCAAGCCATCAAGCGGGCGCGGATTCTGGCTTTGTTGCCTTTCATCAACCGCGAAGGCTAAGCTTGTGCCTCTAGTCGAGTCTGGGGCGGACGCGCTTGATTCAGACGCTGCAAATTTATTGAGCGCAACAGCCGCCCCATCGCCCACCTGTCGCCGAGTGGCACTGCTGCATGGAGAAGGGAACTTTAGTCGAATTTCGCTTACAGGGCGATGCGGGCACAGACCGTCCGCGTCGCTTAGGCGTGGTTGACCGTCCAGAGGGCAAGAAAAACTGGATTGTGCTCGATGAGCGCAGCCATCCGCAGACGCTGCATCCGCGCCAGATTAGCTACGAGATCGCTGGTGACTACAAGCCGAGCCAGATTGCCACCTTTTGGCAGGAGATTCAGCCCTACCTGGATCTAGACAGCTTAGAAGTTGCCTGGGAACTGCTCGTCGAAGACAGCGAATCAGTTGACCCGGCAAGCATGGCGCTGCTGCTGTTTTCAAAGCAAGATCCGGCGCTTTGCTATGCGGCCTACTATTTGCTCTCTGAAGATCGGCTCTACTTTAAGCAGAAGGGCGACCGCTATGAGCCGCGTCCGGCAACCCAGGTGGCCGAGCTGAAACACCAGAGCCAGCAGGAGGCCATCCGCCAGCAGGAATGGCAGGGCTTTTTAGACCGCGTTCAGCAGCAGCGGGTGGGCGAATCGGTAGAATGGCAGCAGAGCGATCGGCTGCGGCTGGAGACGCTAGAAAAATACGCGCTGTATCGAGAAGAATCTAGCCATCGGCTCGCCGCAATTGAGATCCTCACTGCCCTCGATCGTCCCGGAACGCCGCTGGATGCCTTTGGGCTGTTGGTGGATCTGGGACTCTGGAGTCCGCATGAAAACCTGGCTCTGCGACGCGCTCAGATTCCGACTCAGTTCTCTAGTAGGGTTGTTGATATGGCTCATGTCTGGCTCTCAGATCCGCCGCCCGACCCCGACCAGTCTCGCCTCGACCTGACACAGCTTAAGGTCTACACGATTGATGATGAAAGCACCCGCGAAATTGACGACGGCCTCAGCGTCGAGTTTCTGCCGGAAGGCCAGCGGATCTGGATCCATATTGCTGACCCGACGCGCTGGATTACCCCGAGTGACGAACTAGATCTCGAAGCCCGCCGCCGCTGTACGACGATCTATCTGCCTACCGGCATGATTCCGATGTTTCCGTCAGAGCTGGCAACTGGGCCGATGAGCCTCAACCAAGGCCAGATCTGCACCGCTCTCAGCTTTGGCGTGATTCTAGACGAAGCTGGCGGCATCCAGGACTATCAGATTCGTGCCAGCCTCATCAAACCGACCTACCGCCTCACCTATGAAGACGTAGATGAAATGCTGGAGCTGGGTATCCAGGCTGAGCCGGAGCTAGAGGTGCTCAGCCGTTGGGCGAAGCAGCGGGCAAGCTGGCGGCGCGCTCAGGGAGCGATCAGCATTCATATGCCAGAATCTTCGATTAAGGTGCAGGAAGACGAGATTACGATCCTGCTGTTGGAAGACTCCGGGGCGCGGACGCTAGTGGCCGAAATGATGATCCTGGCGGGCGAAGTAGCTGGACGCTACGGCGAAGCCCACAGCCTGCCGCTGCCGTTTCGGGGACAGCCCCAGCCAGAGCTACCTTCTGAAGAAGAGCTGCTGAAGCTACAGCCCGGCCCAGTCCGCTACTGCGCAATTCGCCGGTGCATGCCGCGTAGTGAAGTCGGCACAACTCCCGTGCGGCACGCCAGTTTGGGGCTAGATACTTACACCCAAGTCACCTCCCCGATCCGCCGCTACGCCGATCTGCTGGCGCATTTCCAGATCAAGGCACATCTGCGCGGTGAGCCACTGCCCTTCTCGCTGGACGAAACCAAAGAGCTGATCCAGACGGTCGGCAACACCTCTTACGAAGCTACCATCGTGGAGCGTCAAACCAACCGCTACTGGAGCCTGGAGTATCTGCGTCGCCATCCCACTGAAGTCTGGCACGCCCTGATGCTGCGCTGGCTGCGCGAACATGAGAATCTGGGGCTGGTGCTGCTCGAAGATCTGGGTCTGGAAATGGCGATGCGCTTTAACCGCGACATCGAACCGGGCGACCGACTGGACGTGAAAGCTGTATTTGTCGATCCACGCCAAGACATCATCCAGTTTGCCGAGGCGCAGGTCGAACAGGCGATCTCGTAGAGATTAGTAAATTCGCGACTTGTTGACCTACTTGCCGTCAACGCTCAGCAGCTCGACGATAGCGCGATGCTCGGCAGGCGGGGTCGCGGGCATTTTGTGGCGGGTGTCGGTGATCAGCCAGTCGAGGGCAGCGGCCTGCACATCGATGGCGGCTCCAGTTTTATCAACGCAGTAACGGCCAAACACCAGCTTGTCGACTAGCCTCACGCCTGCACCCAAGCGCGAATATTCAAAAATGACGCTATTGTCCACGGTAGCGTTGCTGCAAATATGGCAGCTTGGACCAATCATGGCGGGGCCGATAATTTTGGCTCCATCTTCAATCCGGGTCATGCCGCCAATGTAGACAGGGCCTTCCACATGCACCTTGTCCCAGTTGACAGCGACATTTAGCCCTGTGTAAATGCCAGGAGCGACTTCATGTCCGGGGATCTGGACGTTTTTGACTTTGCCCAGCAGCACGTCTCGGATCGCCTGCCAGTAGTCGGGCACTTTGCCGATATCCACCCATTCAAAGTCCATGGCAATACCGTAGAACGGCGCGCCTTCTTCGACCAGCCTGGGAAAGAGCTGACCGCCAATGTCAAATTCGGCTTCTGAGGGAATATATTTGAAAATCTCGGGCTCAAAAATATAGATGCCAGTGTTGATATTGGTGCTGAGCGCCTCTTCCACGGCAGGCTTCTCTTGGAACGCCTGAATCCGGCCGCTGTCGTCTGTGACCACCACGCCATAGCTAGAGACTTCTTCGCGCGGCACGGTTTTGGTGACGATGGTGGCAATTGCGCCTTTGGCTCGGTGCTGGCGGACGGCTTCGGTCAGGTCAAGGTCAATTAGAGCATCGCCGCAGAGCACGACAAATGTATCGTCGAAGAACGGTCGAAAATCTTGAATTCGCCGCATGCCGCCAGCTGAGCCGAGCGCTTCTCCGACTAGCTCGCCGTCCACAATTCGGCCTTCAAACGAATAGGCAATCTGCACGCCAAACCGCTGTCCGTCTCGGAAATAGCTCTCAATTTCATAGGCCAGATGGCTAACGTTGACCATGATCTCGTCAAACCCATGCTGCCGCAGCAGCTCCAGCAGAAATTCCATCACCGGCTTTTGCAGGATCGGAATCATTGGCTTGGGAATCGTGTAGGTAATGGGACGCACCCTTGTCCCCTTACCAGCTGCTAGAATCATGGCTTTCATAAACGTCTAATCCTCTATCAACCTGAATCTATCGAACATTGCGCCTGTCCAGAATTCCCGATTGCGGTCTGCCATGCGCGACTGGCTCCCTCCAGTTTTTCACAATCCTTCAAAAAGATCAGGTAGATTGCAGCTTTTTTGCAAAATTCACATATTCTGCCGGATTTGTAGGGAAAGCGTGAGCTGTATCTAGCTGTAGCAGGCTCTTTTGCGACTGGCTCAGTCCAGCGGTGGGGCTACAGCAGGCTGGTCAACGGGCTGGTCAACAGGCTGGTCAGCAGGCGTAAAGCTGCGAACTTGCAGATCTTGGTAAAACTGATCCTGCGATAGCTCGACCTTTGACTGAGCTGACAAAAATAGCAGCGCCCAGAACACTCCAACCCGATCGTGAATTGTGGCTTCAGCGCCGGTGTCGGGCTGCACCTGCGCCATTGCCCAAAAATCCAGCAGCTTTTCAAACTCTAGCCAGTCTTGCTGCTCGCCTTGCCCACCTTGCTGCCAGTGCGCCGCCAAAAACTGCTCTAGCACCGCCGCAATCTCAGACAGATCCTCTTCATGCGCTAGCTGCGCAATGGCGCGCATGGCTTGCGAGGGCGTTTGGGGACGTGCCCGTCGCGTCGCGACTCGTCGAGGCTTTGGATCGGCCATCGCAGTCGCAATTAGGTTGAGCTGGGCAATCAGCTCTTGCAGCGTCACTTGCCGCCGCTGAACCGGAGGAGCCGTTGCGCGTCGCCGGATCTGGCGCTCCAGATTCAGCAGTAGTGGTCGCTCAATGCCAATCGCATCTTCTAGAAATTCTTCCGGCGGCTCTGACGGGTCTTGATCAATCTCTAGACGCGCTAAGCTATCAGCCTTCAACAGCAGCAGCATTGAGGCGTAGAGAAACGCCTGTCCAGACTCAGAGAGGTCAGCTTCGTAGGGTGCCCGACCAGCCTGCCGCGTCACCACTGGCTGCAGCTTGCTCAAAAAGCGATCAATCACCTCAATCACCTGCACGTCCCAGGGATTGATCTCTCCTCGCTCTGCCAAATCGATCAGCAGGGCAATGGCGTTTTGAGCCAGAGAAAGCGTCATGGACTGCGGGTGATGTAAAGGCTATTGCCAAAGATAGTAGCGCGAAATCCTAGCGCGAGGCGCGGACGCGGACGAAGTAGACTGCCGCTAGCACAATCAGTCCTAGCAGCGCCAGCGGCACCCAGAGACTCCAACTCAGCGGATTAAATAGCTGGACGGCAGCCAGGACTGGCTGCCTAAGATTCAAGCTGGGATTCAAGTTGATCTAAAGCGGGGCAACCGCTGATTTTTGACCATTGCCTGCAAGCGCTCTAGCGGATACTCAACCATGAAGCTATCCCAGGCTTTGGCATGGCCTGCGGCATTGTAGACATAGAAAATGCCGCCAACTGTACGGCTAGAGGTGATCAAATCAAGCGCTCTGGCCAGATTTAGACATTGCGTGGATTCACTTGGGGTGGTCATATTCGCGGGTTGCTATTCAGTGAAAAAAGTGAAAAAACGTTCGGCGAGGAAACATGGAGAGTAGCTAAGCTGTTGCAGACCTGTGCATACCTGGAATCGCGGCTAATTCTGAGCTAAGAATCAGCTATATGGTTTGCGATTATTTCTGTGCCTATCTCTGTAAAGTCTGTCTCTGCAATCTTTGCAATACTTACCTGCTCTGTAAAACTTACCTGGCACCCTACCTTAAAGTAACTAGATCTTGTCATGTCTGCCGCCGTTTGCACTAGAAGCGGTCAGATGGAAATATTTCTTAATTTCTGAGCGATAGCTTCAGGTCAGGAACAGTCGTTTCCCGCGCTCAGGGTGTAAGGTTGAGAGAGTCGACCTGTGCGCGAAGCATTAATCTCGACCGGTCTCGACATTTACATTTATTGATTTAGCCAGTAGATTCAGCTAGTAACTGAACATCGGCGCGTTTCTCCAGAGGAGCTAAGTGACTTTATGCAGCAGGTTGAAACTAACCCCACGCTTGACTTTCAGAGTGAAGTTTACAAAGACGCATACAGCCGCATCAATGCGATTGTGATTGAAGGTGAGCTAGAAGCTCACGCTAACTACCAAAGGCTGGCCGACTTGATTCCCGATACTGCCGAGCAGCTTTTGAGCTTGGCTAAGATGGAAGGCCGCCATATGAAGGGCTTTCAGGCTTGCGGACGCAATCTGGACGTCACGCCCGACATGGAGTTTGCCCGCGAGTTTTTTACAGGGCTGCACCAAAACTTCCAGGCAGCCGCAGCCGCAGGTCAAATTGTCACCTGCCTGCTGATTCAGGCTTTGATCATTGAGTGCTTTGCTATCGCCGCCTACAACATCTACATTCCGGTGGCGGATGATTTTGCCCGCAAGATCACCGAAGGCGTGGTCAAAGATGAGTACCTGCATCTCAACTTTGGCGAAGAGTGGCTCAAGGCAAATTTTGAGGCCTCCAAAGCCGAACTCGAAGCCGCCAATCGCCAGAATCTGCCGCTGGTCTGGCAAATGCTGAACCAAGTGGCAGCAGATGCCCAGGAGCTAGGTATGGAGAAAGAGGCGCTAGTCGAAGATTTTATGATTAGCTACGGCGAGGCGCTGAGCAATATCGGCTTCAGCCCGCGTGACATCATGCGAATGTCGGCGCATGGCCTAGCGGCTTAGCTGCGGCTCGAAGCCTACCTGGGCAAATAACAGCTCAAATAACAGCTAGATGAGTAGGGCATGGGCAACCGTGCCCTTTTTAGGTTCTTTGTTTTCTAGGCTCTTTGATTTTCATAGATGCCCGACATCAAGCCAGAATTACATCAAGCCAGAATTATGAGAATGATTGAAATAAGTCGAAACTTCTCTTCACAACTGTTACACTCCTATTTAAGATAATCTGCCAACCTGCCGCGCCGACTTCACATGCTTCCAGGATCGATCCTTCAGCAGCTCAGCGTTGCTCATCGCGCTAGCTCATCCCCAAGCGGGTCTCACAGCCAGCTTCCAGACCCGGCCTTAAGCCAGTCTCAGCAGCGCCCGCTCAACTTTGGGGTTTATTTCAAAAATACGCTGGTGGCGCTCTGTCATGCCCTTGAAGATGCGATCTTGCAGGCCGACTATCAGCCGCTGGTGATTGCGGCTTTTCAGCGCGGCAAATGGTATCTCGAAGAGGCCGAGCGCTACGCAGATCTGGCCGAGCGGTCGCAACAGGTCGTGATTATGGCCTCACCTGATGCGGGCTTTGCCGAGCATCCAACGAGCCAAAAGCCAAATGTAGCGCTGGTGCAGCTTGATGCCGCCGATTCAGTCGCTCAAGAATGGCACTTAATTATTCTCTCGCCAGACTATACGGCCATGGTGCTCTGTCAGGAGCTGTCTGAGGCTGACTATGGAGCCGCTGGATTTCCCAAAGCTGACCTAGAGCGCAAGTTTTACGGACTCTGGACGTTTGAACCCGGTCTGGTGCTGGAAACTGCGGAACTGGCAGTTGAGCATGTTGGCCGTTACGACAAAGCTCTGGCCCAGCGCTTACAGGCTCAGGTGCAGCAAATCACGCAGCAAATTCAGTCGGGAGAGCGGCTCTGCGGCGCACCTACGTCAGACCATCTGGGCGAAATTGTCTCGCTGATTGTGGACTATTTGCAGCAGCGCGAGGATGAACCTGCTGCCTATCCGGTCGTCGCTCATCTAGAAGGCAACCTGCTCTCGAATGAGCTACAGGCGTTTTTGCGGGTGGCGCAGCTGCTCGACCAAGCCGACCTGAGCAATCCAATGGCAGCGGCTGAGGTTGCCAGTCTCTCAGAGGCGATGGGGCAACTGCTCGATCTGCCTGCCTGGCAGCTGCACCGGCTGCGGCTAGCGGGGCTGCTGCACCGGATGGCCTTTTTGCGGAGCCAGGAGCCGCTACTCAACGCTGGTAGATCGGTGCAGACTCACGCTGAGCAGCCAAATCTGGCTCCAGCCTGTCCGCTGATGCCTGGAATTCAGGTCTTGCGGCGAATGCAGCGGCTGCGGGCAATTGCCACAATTTTGGCGCATCAGAGCGAATGGTGGGACGGCAGCGGCCAGCCAGCGAGTCTAACCGGCGACGAAATTCCGGTCGAGTCGCGGATTTTGGCGCTGGTTGAAGTCTTCCAGCAGCAGCTTGCCCAGCTCAGACATACAGCTCTAACGCCAGAAGCCGCGCTCTCAGCGGCCCTAGAGCACTGTAGCGCTCAGGCTGGCAACCGCTGGGATCCGAAGCTGATTGAGGTGCTAAAGCTGCTGGTGAATGCCTTACAGCAGGGCGTTGATCTACCCGTGACGCTGCCCAAAATTGCGGCGGGACTCTGGTTGCTGGATGAGCAGAGTGACTTGGCAGCAGCAGTTGAGCTGGCTGAGCGCCAAAGCTAGTGCCAAAGCTAGTGCCAAAGCTAGTGCCCAAACTAGTACCAGAGGCCAAGTTTTTTTGATAGTTCTACCGGACGGTGCTAAACGTGGATATCGCGGCAATTCGAGCAGGTAAACTCAAGCATCTGGCAGGTGCTGACCTAGAGGACGAAGATTTGGCTCACGCAGATCTGAGTTGGCTGAATCTAGCCGGAGCCAGACTCAACGGCGCTGATTTAAGTGCCGCCAAGCTGAACGGTGCCAGTCTGGATGGCGCAACGCTGCTGGGCTGCAAGCTGAGGCAGGCTGATCTACGAGCCAATCTGCTGGGCGCAAACTTGATGCAGGCTGACCTGAGCGACGCCGACCTGCGCGGAGCCAATCTGCGCGGAGCCAACTTAATGCAGGCGCAGCTGACCCGAACGGCGCTAGCAGGGGCTTTTTTGAGCGGTGCTAATTTGATGGGGGTGAATCTGCAAGCAGTGGATTTGCGGGCTGCCGATTTGCGCGGTGCCAACCTGAACGGCGCAAATTTGACTGGCGCAAATCTAGCGCAGGCTGATCTGCAAGGCGCGCTGCTCACAGATACTAATTTAGAAGAGGCAGATCTGCGCGGTGCCAACCTCTCAGGTGCCAATCTCTCAGGCGCAAATCTGCTCTGTGCTGATTTAGAGGGAGCCAATTTGGCAGGAGCTAATTTGGCGGGAGCCTGCCTCAAAGGTACGATAGTTGAGGCTTGAATTGAGGCTCAAGATGCTCTTTTCTGGCTCCCTTTGATAAATCACTCTAAATCACTCTAAATAACTCTGTGATCAAAGAAAATTTAATTGCGGTGAACGGGCTGGACTGGTTTTACCGCGAAGCTGAGCCAGTTAATCCGTCCGCCGTCCCTGCTAATCGTCTGCCGGTTGTGCTCCTGCATGGCCTGCCTGCCCATAGCTACAGCTGGCAGCACGTTCTGCCCGCCTTGGCCGAGCAGGGCTTCCGGGCAGTGGCTCCCGACTGGATTGGCTTTGGCCGCTCTGAGAAGCCTGAGCGCCGCCGCTTTGCCTATACGCCCGATGCCTACGTTGAGGCGCTGGCAACATGGCTGGATCATCTTGAGATTCAGCGCTGTCTGCTGGTGGTACAAGGATTTCTGGGTTCGGTCGGGCTGCAATATGCACTGCGCTATCCTGAGCGGGTGGAGCGACTAGCCGTCCTGAACGCGCCCGTCACCATCACTGCTAGACTGCCCTGGAAGATGAAGCAGATGGGCATTCCCTTAGTCGGCGAGATGCTGACCCAAGACCCGCTCTTGGTCGATCGGCTGCTAGAAGGTGGCGGTGGCTATCGGGTGGAAGATGCCGATCTAGATATCTACCGCCGTCCGTTTTTGAAAAGCTCCGAGGCGGGGCGTTCGCTGTTTGCGCTAATCCAAAACCTGAAGTTGGCTGAGGCCACCGCTGAGATCGAGGCTGGGTTTGCTAAGTGGCCTCGACCCATTTTGCTAGCCTGGGGCATTCGCGATCCCTGGCTGCCGCTGGCAGTTGCTGAGAGTTTCGTCAAGCTCGCTGCTAACGCCGAACTCGTGGCGCTTGAAGAAGTTGGGCATTATCCGCAGCAGGACTGGCACGAAAAAGTTAGCGCGGCGCTGCTGGATTTCTTTCGGCGGCAGGAGATTTAAGCTGGGCTGGATGCAGATCGTAAAATTGCTGCCTGTCAGCTGTCCTGCTGCCGATCTTGTCAATCTCAGGATAAAGCTGAGATCAGAATCTTAAGAAAACTGCTCAATTTTGCCAGATCCACGAAAATTTCAGTCATCACTAGAGAGGTAAAGCGGCAGAACATCCGTCTGGGTGATTTAGTTTCCCAGAAATTTAAGCTAACTTAGAGTCATACCGCCCAGTTCACTTTAATAAATAAACCCATGAGCGATATCCAAGAAAAAATCGATCAAGAGCGTCAGGAAGCCCGTGCTGCCTGTGACATAAACGGCGCTCAATCTCCAGAATGTGCCACCGCCTGGGACGTTGTTGAGGAGCTTCAGGCTGAGGCGGCCCACCAGCGCGCCAAAGAGCCACCCAAAAACTCTTTCGAGCAATACTGCGACGCGAACCCTGAAGCAGATGAGTGCCGGATCTACGACAACTAGGCTGACTCTCAGCTTGAGATGACGAGAGTGCGTCGTAAGGCATCCGCAACAGGATGCCTTTTTGCATTGCGCCAGATTTCCCCCGGAACCAAGCTTAGATAGTTCTGGACTCGTAGTTCTAAACTCAACGGTGGATCAAATTAGCTAAGATCTATGCAGTGCCTGACGTTAGCGAATGCGGCAGCCACGAAGCTGCTGGGAGCCAAGCTGGGACAGATCGTTGCGGCGGGCACGATACTTCTGCTCAAGGGTGATTTGGGCAGCGGTAAGACAACCTTTGTCCAGGGGCTAGGAGCAGCGCTGTGCATCCAGGATCCGATCGTCAGCCCCACCTTTGCGCTGATTCATGAGTATCCCGAAGCGCGAATTCCGCTCTATCACTTCGATCTCTATCGGCTTCAGCCCGACGAGACTGCGGCGCTCAACCTGGAAGACTATTGGGAGGGCGACTATCCGGCAGGGGTTGTGGCCATTGAGTGGGCAGAGCGGCTGAAATATTTACCGTCAGAGTATCTGTTAATCCAGCTCTCTACATCTGGCTCTGGCTTAAAATCTAGCTCAGAAGCTGAGTCGGGGGCTGAGTCGGGTCGCATAGCTGAGTTGGAAGCCGTGGGTCGCCAGCCGCAGCAGTTGCTTCAGGCCCTATTCGAGGCTAAATTCGAGGCTAATCAGGATTGCTAGCTGGATAGCTGATCTGGATGGGAACGCGATCAGGACTGACCTGAATTGCCAAGTCTAGGCGGCCTGATGCCAGCAGCGGCGGCAAAAACAGCGCCGGATGCAGCGCTCGCCAGAAATATTTAACAAACGCATCCACCTCGGCTGCGGGCATTCCGGGCTGACCAGTTGCGATTCGCTGCTGCTCAGCCTGCCGTCGCCAGCGCTGGCTGAGGCGGTAGTCAAGCTGGCGGTCAGGCTGGCAGTCAGTTGGATAGATCAGCACGAGGCGATCGAGCTGTGCCCAGAGCGGCAGATAGTTGGCTAGACGACGATTAACCTCGCGGGCAAAGTCGCGGTCAGCAGTGGTTTGGATCGGCGGTGGCGCAGTCTCAAAGCAGGCTGGATCAATCGGACGTAGCCCCACAAACCAACCTTCAAACAGCAGCAAATCGAGTTCTCCTACCCATTCTGGCTGGCCGCGATCTCCCGCGCCCTGCTGAGCCGACTTGTCAAACCGGGGCAGCGCGGTTGGCTGTAGCTGACGCAGGTTTTGCAGCACCGACAGCCCCAGCTCTAGATCATGCGTTCCGGGTGGCCCACGCCAGCAAAAGCGTGGATCAAGCTGCTGAAGCTGCTGGCGTTCGGCGTAGGTTTTGTAGAGATCGTCGATTGACAGCTGAGCCACCCGCCAGCCCCAGCTTCGCAGGATCTTAGCCAGAATCAGCGTCAGCGTCGTTTTGCCTGTGCCCTGCAATCCCACGATTCCCAGCATGAGAGGCTCTAGCACGAAGGATTGCTGCACCTGTCGCCAGTCGAGAATCTGCTGAGCCAGCGGCAGCCAGAGCCGCCAGAGCAGATCGAGGGGGCAAGGCCAGCCCAATCTATCCTGACAAAACGCATTCAGCGGCGGATAAAGCTCTTGGAGCTGCTGGAGGCGGTCAACTAGGCTGCTGCCGCTCGAGCTGCTGCTGGGCAGTGTAGGCCAAAGACTGCTCAATGACCGCTGAAGCTGAAGCTGCTGGCGTTGGTAAAGCGGCTGACCCGCGAGAAACTGCTGCAAAATTGCCCTCAGTTGGGCTGCGCTCAGCTCGTCGGGAGCAGGATCAGAGGCCATCGCTTAACTGCCCAGCTTGAAGGCTTCGACAAACAGCCCGTACAGCAGGCCGATCTTGACGTTGTTCAAGGTTTCCAGCAACAGAGGACGCTGGGGCGACGTACTGCCTCTTGGGTCGCCGCGATAGACGATCCAGCTCGTTAGCTCAACGAGCAGCAGCAGCAGCAGCGCGATCTCCACATCTAGGGTGGAACGCTGTCCAGCTACTGTTGCCACAATGGTGGCCAGAAAGTTGCCGCTCAGCAAGCCAATAATCAACAGCGAGAGCCTGCGCCAGGGATTTTGCAAAAAGCCAACAAACCTACCCGAAAGCTGGCTAATTAAGCTGTTGAGGCGCGTGTTTTGCATTGCGGAGGCTCCAGGATTTCGCTAAATCTTGACAGAGGGCGCATCTCGTCTAAAACTCAACTTGAATCCTACCCCAAATCTGATGATCACTGTTTAGAGTAGTGATAAAGCATAGAGATATCTAGTGATATCTAGCGTAGCGATAAAGCATTGATGCAGAACCCAGGGTGACCAACGATCTGAAGCTAAAAATCTATCCGGCTGTGATTGCCATTTTGGGGCTGGGACTGGTGGCGCTTTTACTGTCGCGTGTCGAAGTTCAGGTGGCGAGGCAATTGCCGTTAGACCGATCGCTGGAGGACGGAGCCAAACCTCCGGATCCAGCTAGTGATCCGCCTAACGACTCACCTATTGACTCACCCAGCGATTCGATCGCTCCTATCCCCTCGGCCAGCCCTCAGCCTTCAGTCTCTTTGCCTCCGGCTGCGACGGTGCTACCAGCTCCAGGGCCTTCGTCAGCTGCGCCGGCTGGGGCGCAGGGTGGCCTGCGAGTCAGCAACAAAACTGCCTACCCAGTGCGGGTCGCCTTGCTCTATCAGCAGTCAGACCCCAAGTCGGGCTTTGAGCAGCCTGTTCATTGGGACTTCGCGCCAGAAGAAGGGGGAGCCAAGGGCTTGATTTTATCCCTGCCCAGCGGCGGACTGCGCTTGAGCGATGGCGATGTGCTAGTTGCCTTCTCCCAGGATGGGTCGCGGCGTTATTGGGGGCCTTATGTGGTGGGCAGAACTGAGCTGCCGACCTGGAGCAGCGCTCAAGACGAGTGGGTTCTACCGCTGCTGCCCTAGCGTACTGAACCTAGAAGCCAGCTCTCCACTGCTTCAGGGCATTTTTCCAGGTAAAGTAAGGTCTGATGATTTGATCACCAACATCTGGCCTGGATCTGGCCTTTTTGCATGAGCTTCAAACCCAAACGTCTGATTCAATCCTGGCAGCGATTTTCAGCAAAACAGGTTTCCTCTCCCCTGTTAGAGCAGCTGCTCGATCAACAGCGATCTGGAGATCTTTGGGCGAGGGCAGGTGGTTGGGCAATGCTGTGGCTGGCGCTGGTGATTGGCGTTGCAGTCTGGCTCCAGCTTGGCGCGACGGGACTGCTAGATGAGACCGAACCTCTGTTTGCCGAGGCGGCTCGGCAGATGCAGGTTACCGGAGACTGGATTACGCCCTATTTCAACGAGGCGACCCGATTTGACAAGCCGCCTTTGATTTACTGGCTGATGGCGATTTGCTATCAGGTGATGGGCGTGAATACCTGGGCGGTACGAGTTCCCTCGGCGCTTGCGGCCACGCTGCTGACGCTGCTGGGCTTCTGGACGCTGCGCCAATTTGGTCTGCCGCGACCGGAAGCCGCAGAAACCACAGAAATCTCAGAGATCTCAGCAATCCCTCGGCGGCGCTCGGCTTGGATTGGCTCAGCCCTGATGATTCTAAATCTACAAACAATGGCTTGGGGCAGAATTGGCGTGTCTGACATGCTGCTGAGCAGCTGCATGAGCGGGGCGCTACTGGCGTTTTTCTGGGGTTACGCTCTGCCGAATCGAGACCAAGCGGGTCGCTGGTACTGGGCGTTTTATGGCCTGAGCGGACTGGCAGTTTTGGCTAAAGGCCCTGTGGGAGCGCTGCTGCCCGGACTGATCATTCTGGCGTTTTTGCTCTATACCAATCACCTCAGCCTGCTGCGGGAAATGAAGCTGCTGGGCGGCAGCCTGTTGTTTTTGCTAATTACACTGCCCTGGTACGTTTTGGTGATCTTGGCGAACGGCGAGGACTACATTGAGTCGTTTTTTGGATATCACAATCTGGAGCGATTCACGCGGGTGGTGAACAGCCATTGGGCGCCGCTCTGGTTCTATCTAGCGGTTGTACCGCTGGCTTTTCTGCCTTGGTCGGCCTATCTGCCGGTGGCGATGGCGCGGCTGCGGTTTTGGCGAATGCGGGACTGGCGCGCCCAGCCTCGCTCGACCCATCTGGGGATATTTGCGCTGGTTTGGTTTGGGGTAATTTTTGGTTTTTTCACCGTGGCGGCTACCAAGCTGCCTAGCTATATGCTGCCGTTGCTGCCCGCAGCGGCGATTCTGGTCGGCCTATTCTGGAGCGATCAGTATCAACATCGCCAAGAGCCTGCGAATCGCTGGGTCAGGATTAGCCACTGGGCAAATATTGGCCTGTCGCTGCTGCTAGCTATTGCGGTCTGGCTAAGTCCCAACTGGATGGGCAATGAGCCGGAGATGCCGCAGCTGGCTGAGCAAGTTCAGCAGTCGGGGGCCGCAGTCGGGGGCGGCGTGATTTGGCTGCTGGTAGCGGCTGGCGAGCTACTGCTGCTGCTGCGCCGTCAGAGTCGCTGGATCTGGAGCGTGCATCTGGCGGGCTGGCTGCTGTTTGTGCTGGTCACCCTGCTGCCCGTAATGACGCTGATTGACGCTCAGCGACAGCTCCCGCTCCGAGAACTCGCCCAGGTTATTGTGCAGGTTCAGCAGCCCGAAGAGCCAGTGCTCATGGTCGGCTATCGCAAGCCTAGCCTGGTATTTTACACCCAGCGACCGATCACCTATATTTCGGCTCCCAGTGATGTGCCAGAGCGGTTACAAAAGCTGAAGCGGCGGCTCTCTCGCCCCAACCAGCCGCATTCTCTGCTGCTGATTGGCCGTCTCACCAAGCTGAGAGAGGCTGGGATCACGCCTGACCAATACCAAACGATTGCTGAGGCAGGGGTCTATCGACTGGCGCGCATTCAGGTGATGCCCAGGTGATCTCTAGGTGATGCTTATCGCACTAGCTGCTCGGCTCTAAATATTCTCCATATTCTCCCAAGCGCTCCCCTAACTGGAGCCGCGTCCCGTTGGCAAAATCCCAGCCCGACTGTGTTCGCTTGCCCGCCAGCTGCACCTCGCGCAGCAGCAGCAGCCCATCGCCAGTTTGAATGACTGCGCCCTGATTTTTGAGCAGGCTGACGACCTGACCCGGTTGAAACTGACCCGATTCAGCCAGCTCAGGCTGCTCGGCCTGAAGCTCTTGAAGCTGCGGCATCTGCTCAAGCAGTGCGGCTCCGCCGTCCGGCAGCGCCAGCAGAGCCGCCGGATTCAGCGGCAGCGTCGCGGTGACTTTGAGCAACAGACCACGCAGACTCGTACTGCAATTGGGATAAAAGCCGCGAATCTGGTTATGCAAGGCCAGAGCCGGACGCGCCCAGTCGAGCTGATAGTCAGCCTTCTGGATCAGCGGTGCATAGGTGGCAGCTGATTCGGCCTGCGGGATGGGCGTGAGACGACCTGCCTCCAATCCCAGCAACGTCTCAATCAGCAGGTCGGCGGTGATCTGCGAGAGCCGTCCGGCTAGATCTGGCGCGTTATCAAGCAGACTAATCGGTGTGATTGCCTTGAGCAGCATGGCCCCGGTATCCATTCCTGCATCCATCTGCATGGTAGTCACGCCGGTGATGGTTTCGCCGTGGTAGAGACACCACTGAATCGGCGCTGCTCCGCGATATTTGGGCAAGATTGAGCCGTGACCATTGATGCAGCCCAGACGCGGCATCGCTAAAATTTCGGGCGACAAGATCTGCCCGTAGGCCACTACCACAAAGGCATCAGCCTGCATCTGCCGCAGCTGCTCCAAAATCTCCGGCTCTTTTTTAATCCGGCGCGGCTGTAAAACGGGTAGCCGCTGTGCCAGTGCCTGAGACTTAATGGGCGAAGCAGAAAGCTCGCTGCCTCGTCCCCGGCGCTTGTCAGGCTGCGTCACAACGGCCAGCAGCTCAAAATCAGGCTGCGCCATCAGACTCTCTAAGCTAGGGACTGCAAACTGCGGCGTGCCAAAGAAAATCAGCTTCATAGAATTCGCAGGCGTGAGGAATATCTCATTTTCACCTGAATTGCGATGCGTCTATCCCTTGGCGCTAATTTTATGCGCCTGCTTAATTCGCCTGAATCGCAATTTCAATTCGGCGATTGCGCTGCTGGTTTTCGGCGGAGTCGTTGGGCGCGAGCGGCTGGTTTTGTCCTTGCCCGATGGACACCCAGTGCAGATCGCCACCCAGCTGCTGCGACAGATAGTGCCGCACGGCTTTGGCCTGCTCCAGGGAACGCTCGCGGTCGAGTTCGGGTGACTTCTGGCGATCGGTATAGGCCGAGATCTGGATTGAGGCAGCCGGGTACTGCTGAAGATCGCTGACAATGCTGCTCAAAATGGCTTCGCTGCCCGGTCGGAGGGTCGCCGCTCCATCTGCAAACAGAGCGTCGCTGGGAAACGTCACTAGCAGCTCAGGCTGAGGGGCAGACTCAACTTCTCCAGTGCTGGCTGTGAGGCCGGGATCGCGAGCGGCGGTGAAGCTGCTCAGCTGAGACTGAATCGTCTGAATCCGCTTTTGCAAGGGCTGAACGCGAGCAGTCAACGGCTGACTTGATTGGCTGGTAAGGGCTTGCAGCTCGGCTTGCAGCTGGGTCAGCTCGACCTGAAGGTTCTGTCGTTCGGCGGCAGGCAAGGCTGAGGCAGGAGCGATGTTGGGAGCGGCAGTTGTCTCGGCTTGAATTTGTGCCTGAGTTTGTGCTTCAGACAGCCGCATGATGCCAATGCGATTTAAGCCTGTATCCAGCATGAGCTGCGCCCGCTGAAGCCAAACTTCTACCAGCGGTGGCTCCTGAGACTGGGCGGGATAGAGCTGAGCAACGGCAATGCCAACGACCGCCATTGTGCCACCGCCAATGCCTAAGAGCGCTAGCCGCAGGCTAAAAGTTACCAGCGCCGATCCCCACCCCTTCGGACGGTTAGGCTGAGCTGGAGACGAATTAGCCGAAAACTTGGCGGGAGCAGGTGCAGATTTAGTCATCACTTAACCTTGAGTACAGTTAATCTTGAGTACAGTTACCGTTAATGCAGTTCAACCAATCAACCAAACTGAGGCTAGATAATAGCGCAGGCTTGGCAAACTGAACCCCAAAACCTGAATCCCAAAACCTAAACTCCAGAACTAGATTCACCTGACGCGGCTGCAAAACTTGCCTCAACAAAAATTTTCGTGAGTCAGCTGTGCCGAAAATGATTTGGCTTGCTATACAAGAGATAGGAACTAGATAGGAACTGACCGCTAAGTTTGAATGACTGCTTGGGCAGTCGTGTTTGGTGTTTGGGCAGCAGTATTCGGACAGCATCTAGACAGCAGTATTTGGGCAAAGTGCTTAGAATACTGTTCCTGGATCTGAAATGAGCCTGGACTCTCAGCGATGTAGCGAGCTGAGCCTCAGCACAGACCGGATTTGAGCAGATTGAATGTACTGTGCTGAAGGGTTTGTGGGGTGGCTGCCGGGTTGGCGCTGCCCAGTTTTGCGATATTGAGTTGAATTGACTAGGGCTTGCTCTCAAATTGGGAGCTGACTGACCACTAAGTTTTATTGCTGATGGACACTGCCCTCTGTGTCCTGCTTTTAGTATTCTGTGTCCCGCGCCCTGTTTCTAGTCTTTTCTAATATTCAAGCGGCGCTTCAATTCAGCGGCTGACCTGGATGCATTTAGAAATTCATACAGAAATCCAGATGAATCTAGCGGCTGGCTGGTCTCGACGCATCTGCTTCTTTCCTCAACCGTAGCTCAACCATGATTCCATCTTCTATCTCGCTATCCTGTGATCCTCTCAATAGCCCCCACCCCGTCCCCTGGAACTGGGTCATGGCTGCACTGCATGAGCGAACCGTTGCGTTTCGCTACTACCGCAGTCAGTCGCTAATTTCGCCAGACGGTCGCTATGCTGCCTACAGCCGAATTCAGCTGCAGCTCTCGCCAGATCTGCCCCAGAGCCGCATCGCCAGCATTTTATTTATCGAACAGCTCGAAACTGGCGAGCTGCAAACCGTGACTCCTGCCGCACCGTTTGCCGACAATCCATTTGTTGCCGATGCGCTGGTCGAGCAACCCGGCACCATTGCCATGCTGATCCCCGTGGCTTGGTCAGAAGACGGCGAGCGGCTGCTAGCGCGGGAGTTTGAATCCAAGTTCTGTAGCAGTCTGGCCTCAGATTTTGCAGTGGTTTGGGAACGCCGCCTCAACCGCACCCATACGCTGGCTCCGACTCAGATTCAGTACAGCAACGCTGTACTGCTGGGCTGGAGTCAGACTTGCCCAGAGCATGTCCTGTTTCGGGCGGGACAAATGGGCGAAGAGAACTGGCCGCTCTATGCGGTCAATACCAGCGGCCAGACACTTCAGGTGGGCAGCGATCAGCCGCTCGCCTTTGGAGAATACGCCAACGGCAGCTGGGGGCCACAAGGCTATTCCTGTGCTTAGGGAGAAGGCGCGGGCGCGGGATCACCCGCCCAAGGGCTAATTTCCAAAACGCCATCTGATTTGAATACGACTCGAAACTGAGCCAGCAGGCTGGCTGAGTCGCTGGCTGGGGCGCTCTCTGGCTGGTTGGTTTCTCCAGTTGGAGTCGTAAACTGGACGTCAGCTAGCGGCACCTCATTGAGATAGGTGAGCGCTGCATCATTGCTGTATTTGTAGCCGACAATTTCGCCAGCTGGATCAACGCCAACCTGGTAAACGAGCTCGCCATCGAAGCTCGGCTTTTTCTGCCACTCTGCATCCAGCTTGTTGTAAAGCTGCGTCGTGAGCCGATCGAGCGTGTCAGGATCGGTAATCTCCGCTGCGTTCGATAGGTTGAGTCCGGCGGCAGCTGTGGCGGCAGCGCCAGTTGATGGGGAGCCAGTTTCTGGAGAGACAGTTTCTGGAGAGACAGTTTCTGGAGAGACAGTTGCCGTGGAGCCATCTGCTGTAGCGTCTGGCGCGGCGGCTGGATTAGCTGGGGGGCTAGGAGCACTGCTGGAATTGGCGGCATCGGGGCTGGTGGTTTGCTCAGTAGTCGAGCTAGCTTCAGCTTCCGGGCGCTTCACCTGAGGCGCAGGCAGCATAAACAGCAGCGCGGCGGCGGCAGCTAGGCCAGAGGTACCGATTACAGCCGGGACAGCCCGCTTGGCCAACGGCTCGACGGCCTTGATGTGGCGCTTGGAGAGCGGATCGAGCTTTAGGCCGAGTTCGGGCAGAGTTTGAGCATCGGCAAAAAATTGATCGACGGCTTCCACCAGATCAAAGAGCTGTACGGTGGTTAGGTCGATTTCGGTAGCGGTTTCAGCCTGATCGGTTGCGTCATCTTCTGGCTGTACGATCTCTGGCTGTATGGTTTCTGGCTGTATGGTGAGCCGATGCAGATTTTCTCCCACCTGCTCTAGCTGTACCAGATGACTCGGCTCGCGTCGCTCACGCCGCAGCAGCATTTGAATCCCGCTCAGGTAGCTCTGGGCATATTGGCTCACCGTGACGCTGAGGCTTTCCAAAAGGGCGCGCCCACCTGTCACAGGTGTTTTCTGACCCGCCAGATAGCATTCGACACCGGTGACCATCGACATCAAAGGCCGGCTGCTGCTGTCGGTATCGCTACTCACACCTTGCAGAATCAGCCGACAGTTGGGCAGGCTGTACTGGCGTTGAATCGTTGTCATTCCACGTCTCCATCAAACAAACTGCTCCAGAGGCGCTGCGTTCCGGCGGTGCCGGTGCAAAACAAAAGCTGGCTGAGCAGCATTAAGGCCAGTTCGTCTAGGGATTCATTGGTGCTATAGGCAATGACGCCTGCCCGCTTTGGGTTCATGCGCGAGCGAAAATGTGCCCGAAACCGCTCCAGATAGCTAGAGAGCCGCAGATGGTGGCTGGGCGACAGATGCTTTTCCAACAGCTGATCGTAAACCATCAGCAGCTGGCGAGTGAGCACCGTCAGACGACGCGCTCGGTGACAAATGATAATCACCAGAGCTTTCGCTTCCAGCAGGCTGAGCGGACGGCGCTGGCTGTTACGGCGCAGCGAATTCGTGGCTCGCAGCCGCCAGAGCGTCACCCGGTTTTGGATAATATCTTGTAGACCCAGCTCCTTGACATCGTTCAGGAATGCTTCCGAACCGCCCAGCTCCAGCGCTTCGATGGCCAACAGCAAAAAGTCGATCTGCTGGCGAGCACGACGCGGACAGATACCGTCCGGCACTTTGGGGTTGGGCAGCGTCTCTAGCAGCATCGACTGGGGAGCGGGCGGTTGGGTTGCTTGCATGTCCCTCACAGGAAAAATCAGCAGAATTGTAGCAGAGTTATGGCTGGCCGGAGGCGGCTCCATATCCTAGCACTTTCGCATGAATTGGGCGCATGAATTGGGCGCATGAATTGGGCGCATGAGTTGAGCGTATGGATTCAGTTGGCCATCGCTACGCCTCAACCTTCACACCTCGCCAAAAGGCGACATAGCCCCGAATATTTTTAGCGGCATCTTTGGGCTCAGGATAGTACCAGGCAGCATCTTGATTTCCCTGGCCATCCACTTCCAGGCTGTAGTAGCTGGCCACGCCTTTCCAAGGGCAGGTTGTGTGGGTACTGCTCGGCTTAAAATACTGCTGATTGATGGCACTGGCCGGGAAGTAGTAGTTATTTTCGACGATTTCGCACTGATCGCTTTCGGCTAGCACAGCCCCATTCCAAATTGCTTTCGGCATTCTGTTCTCCTGAGCGTTGAATTTTGGGTGATTTATTGAGGTGATTTAGAAGCTGTTTGTAAAAGAGTATGAAGAACCTTGCAACCCTTGCAGGACAGGCTCTTCGAATATTTAGTTCAATTGTTCTAAAAACACCGGAAAGCCTTGCATGACTAAGGGATACACATTCTTTTACAAACAGCTTCTTAGCGGTGACTTAAGGCTCAGTTCAGACTGGGCAGCTTAAAATTTTGTCATACCCTCTTGTTATTTTAAGGGCTGGCGGGAGAGACTAAGGCCAAGCTGGCCAAGATTCTGCCAGTCTGCATCATGCCAGTCTGCATCACGATTGATTGTCCATCTGAGAGGCTCCTGCCATGCCCCCATCTCTGCGTCCTGACCAACTCTGCGATCAGCTTCAGTCTTTGCCCGGAATCTGGAGCCAAATTGCCCAGCGGCCTGAGATTGCCAGCCTGGTGGCGCTGCATGACCCGCACAGCAATCCCGAAGTCACGCTTACCTATGGCCAGCTCTGTCAGCAGATTCAGCAGTTTGGAGCAGGCTTGCAGGCGCTAGATGTGCAGCCTCAGGAGCGGATTGCTCAGTTCTCAGACAACAGTCCGCGCTGGATGGTGGCAGATCAGGGCGTGATGAGCGTCGGGGCTGTGAATGCGGTACGCGGAGCGCAGGCTGACCCGAAAGAGCTGGGATTCATCCTTGAAAATAGCGACAGCATTGGGCTGATTGCTCAAGATCTAGAAACAGTTGAGCTGGTGAAGGCGTTTTTGGCAGATTTACCGATTCGGCTGGTCGTGCTGCTCAGCGATGAACCACCGCCAGAGCTAGAAGGCATCAAAACGCTCAACTTTCAGCAGGTGCTCGATCTGGGCGCAACGCATCAGCTAGAGCTGCACTCAGCCCGCCGCGACGATACCGCCACGCTGATGTACACTTCTGGCACCTCCGGCCAGCCCAAGGGCGTGATGCTCAGCCACGGTAACCTGCTCTCACAGGTCAGCGGAGCCTACAACGTCGTGCAGCTAGAGCCAGGTGGACGGGTGCTCAGCATCCTGCCGATTTGGCACTGCTACGAGCGCACGTTTGAGTACTTTGTTTTGGCCTGTGGCTGTACCCAGATCTACACCAACATTCGCTACGTCAAAAAAGACCTCAAGGAATTTCAACCTAACTACATGGTGGGCGTGCCGCGTCTCTGGGAGTCAATCTATGAGGGCATCCAGAAACAGCTGCGCGACCAGCCCGCCAATAGCCAAAAGATCGCTAGTTTCTTTCTGGCTCAAAGCGAGCGCTACATTAAAGCCAAGCGCATCGCCCAAGGACTCGATCTAGAAAACCTGCATCCCTCTGCCGCAGAGCGGCTGAGCGCCAGCTTGCAGGCAGCGGCACTGGCTCCTATCCATCAGCTTGGCAATCGGCTGGTCTACCAAAAAATCCGGGATGGCGTGGGCGGCGAAATCCGGTTTCTAGTCAGCGGGGGTGGCTCAATTGCCGAGCATCTCGAAGATTTTTTTGAAATAGTCGGCATCACGATTTTGGGGGGCTATGGTCTCACCGAAACCTCGCCGATTACGCATGTGCGCCGTCCAAATCGCAATATCCGGGGCGGTGACGGGCAGCCGTTGCAGCAGACCGAAACCCGCATCGTCAATCCCGAAACCCAGCAGCCTGTCCCGACGGGTCAGCAGGGGCTCGTCATGCTGCGCGGGCCGCAGGTGATGCAGGGCTACTACAAAAATCCGGAAGCTACGAAAAAAGCGATCACGCCAGACGGCTGGTTTGACACGGGCGATTTGGGTTGGGTGTCGGCGCAAGACGATCTAATTATTACCGGACGCGCCAAAGACACAATTGTGCTGAGTAACGGCGAAAACATTGAGCCGCAGCCTATCGAAGATGCCTGCCTCCGCAGCGCCTATGTCGATCAGATTATGCTGGTGGGGCAAGACCAGAAGGTAATTGGGGCGCTGATTGTGCCGAATGCCGAGACTTTGCAAAAATGGGCGGCCAGCCAGAATCTCTACCTGCGTCTGCCCAACGACAGCCAAGCTGCTCCTGCTGGATTTCAAGAGGTGACGCTGGACGCAAAGCCCTTGCAGGATTTGCTGCGGCAGGAGCTAAACCGCGAGGTGAAAAACCGACCAGGCTATCGTGCCGACGATCGGATTGGGCCATTTCGACTGCTCTTCGAACAATTTTCGATTGAGAACGGCATGCTGACCCAGACGCTGAAGATCCGCCGACCCGTAGTCAGCGAGCGCTATCGCGGTATGATTGACGAGATGTTTAGCTGAGTTTGGCACAGCCGAGAGCTAGAGTTTTCGACTGGCTTTTTGAACGCTCAGGCTCAGATTCATCGCTTTGCCCAACCTTAATTTCTCGGCCTCTTCATGGAAATTTCTAAGCCTCATTTGCTGCTCAAGCGAGCAATCAATATCAAAGTTGTGGTCACGCCTCGCTGGAAAGAGGAAGTGCAGCAGCAGCTGCAAGGTCAAATCAATCAGCTCGATGGTCAGATTCAGCAGCTAGAAACCCAGGGACAGCGGGCAATTACTGAGATGCAGAAGCAACCGCAGGCTGTCGAGCAGATTGCCAGCATTCAGGGGCAGGTGAACGAAAAGAAAAGCGAGATCCTAGAAAAGAAAAATCAGATCTTGCAGCAGCTTCAGCAGGTGCAGATTCTGGAGATGGAACAAGAAGTGGGGCAGGGACAGGTCGAAGGCTTTTTTAGAGCTGAAACGGGCGATAACTTAATCCGCAAAATGCAGGTTGAAGTGCTGCTTAGAGACGGAATTATTGAAGAGATTCGGGGAGACGTGTAGCCATGATCAACGAGATTTTTATGCCTGCGCTCAGCTCCACCATGACTGAGGGTAAAATTGTCTCTTGGGTGAAAGCTCCAGGTGACAAGGTAGAAAAAGGCGAAACGGTGGTGATCGTCGAGTCTGACAAAGCCGACATGGACGTGGAGTCTTTCTATGAGGGCTATCTGGCCACGATCATGGTGGCAGCAGGCGAGTCTGCCGGAGTGGGCAACGCAATTGCCCTAGTAGCCGAAACCGAAGCCGAAATTGAGCAGGCTAAGCAGCAGGCCAATCAGCCAGCGAGCCAAGCGGCCTCTTCTCCAGCCGTAGCCGCCGCTCCCGCCCAGACTGCTGCTCCCGAATCAGAGCTAGCTGTCGCGAATGGAGTCGCGAATGGCTCCGGGGCCAGTGGTCGAACGATTATCTCGCCCCGCGCCCGCAAGCTGGCCAAAGATCTGAAAGTCGATCTGAGCGGACTCAAGGGCAGCGGCCCGCACGGACGGATTGTGGCCGAAGATGTGGAGCGGGCAGCGGGCACCAGCGCACCGGTTTCTCCAACGGCTCCAGCTCCCTTGGCAGTTCCAGCAGCTTCAACGGCTCCGGCAGCCCCGGCAGTTGCGGCAGTTGCGGCGGCCTCTCGGACATCTGCACCCGTTATGCCCCATGCGACAGCTCAGCCCGGTCAGGTCGTGGCGCTGAACACCTTGCAGCAGGCGGTGGTTCGCAACATGAACCAGAGCCTGCAAGTGCCCGTCTTCCGGGTTGGCTACAGCATCACCACCGATGAACTCGATCGGCTCTATAAGCAGATCAAGCCCAAAGGGGTGACAATGACAGCGCTCTTGGCCAAAGCTGTAGCCCTCACCCTGCAAAAGCACCCCATCCTCAACGCCTTCTATAGCGAGCAGGGCATCAACTATCGCTCCAGCATCAACGTAGCGGTAGCGGTGGCGATGGAAGACGGCGGGCTAATTACGCCCGTGCTGCAAGCCGCCGATCAGCTAGATATCTACTCGCTGTCGCGCAGCTGGAAAGATCTGGTCAATCGGGCGCGCAGTAAGCAGCTCCAGCCCGATGAATACAGCAGCGGCGGCTTCACGATCTCGAATCTGGGCATGTTTGGGGTCGATCGCTTTGACGCAATTTTGCCGCCTGGTCAAGGGGCAATTTTGGCAGTTGGCGCGTCGCGCCCGCAAATGGTGGCCACAGGCGATGGCCAGTTCGGTATCCGCAGTCAGATGCAGGTCAATCTCACCTGCGATCACCGCATCATCTATGGCGCAGACGCAGCCTCGTTCCTCAAAAGCTTGGCCAAACTGATTGAAACCAACGCTCAGTCGCTGACGCTGTAGAGCTGAGGCTGTGGAGTTTAGATAGAGCTAGCGCAGCCTGTCCTGAAAGCGACGGGCAAAGTTGGTCAGCTCGGCGGCTTTGGCGGCGGCATCAGACTGGATCTGCTGACGGCCATTGCGAACGATCCGCGTCATGTCGCCAAACTGCGCCTCTAGGTCGCTGAGGACGCGGTCGGCATATTCGTCTGCGCCGCGCTGGATTTCTTCGCAGTCCATAATCGACTGGCGCTGGAATTCTTCTAGCTCCTGCTGTGCCTGCCGCCGCATCTGGTCAATATCGCCCAACACCTGCTGCTGCATCATTTCGCAATCGCGCTGCACCTGCTGCCGAATCTGCTGGGCTTCCTGCTCGGCAATCCGGACGATATCCATCTCGTCGAGGATTTGGGCGGCTCGCTGCTCGGCAGAGGCGATGATCTGCTGGGCAATCTGCTCGGCTTCGACAATCACCTCTTCTTTATGGATCAAAATCTCGGTGGCTTCCTGAAAGGCCGCAGGCAGATTTAGCCGCACCAGATCAAGCTGATCCAGCAGGATTTCTTCATCCACGACCGTCCGGCGGCTGAGCGGAATCCGGGGGCTGTCGAGAATCATCTCTTCGAGTTTGTTCAGCTCTCGCTGAATATCTACCCCGCCGATCCGGGTGGCATCGGGCGGCACCCGGTTGGAGGAGCCTCCGGTGTGAGGCGAACCGAGTCTTCTGCGGTCAGGGCTGAGCCGATCGGGTTCTTGGCGTAACATTTGCGAATATCTAGAACAACAGCTGGAGGGACAAGATGATCAATGGGGCCGCCGAACCTGGCAATTTCCTTGACGACACTACTGCTGAGAAAACTGTATTCGGTCGAGGTGGCCAGAAAAACAGTCTCAAGGTCGGTGGCCAGGGTTTTGTTGGTGTGAGCCATTTGCAGCTCAAACTCAAAGTCGGAGATGGCTCGTAGCCCTCGCAGCAGCACTGTCGCCTGTCGTATCTGGGCATAGGTTACGGTCAAACCATCAAAGCTATCAACTTCTAGATTGGGCAGATGAGTGGTCGAACGCCGGATTTGATCGAGCCGCTGCGTGACAGGAAACAAGGGCTTTTTGCTGGAATTTTGAAACACTACCACAACCACCTGGTCAAACAGACGGCAACCTCGCTCAATGATGTCGAGATGACCGCGCGTAATCGGATCAAAGCTGCCGGGGTAAAGCGCAATCACGGGAAAATCCTAGAGGGGGGATATTTCTCTACAGGTCTTTGGGCTACAAGTCTTGGGGCTACAGGTCTGTAAATCTCTAGATTCAAAGCAGCTTCTTGGTGCAAATCACAGGGATTTTTGTGATTATACCTGAAGCCTCTAGTTTCGCCGCTAGTTGACCAGCAGTTGCCGATAAGTCTCATCTCATCAATCTAAATCTCATCTAAATAAATCTCATCCAACTGAATCCAAACCAACTGATCCAAACCATCCGCCCTATCCAGGACTTCAGTTGCGGCTCCAGTTGACTAAAGTGGAAAAGTAGATCTCAAGTGGATCTCAGCCGCCATAATGATCTTTAAGATCGCGCTTCAGCACTTTTGAGGAAGAGAGGAAGAATATATGGCAGAACCGACTGCGCCATCCGTCCAGCCTACCCTACAAATGCAGTGGGTCAGCGCTCTTTCGACTCAGCCTTCGCTGGAGGCAGCAGTACAGGAGGTCGTGGCGCGGGCGCAGCGACTGCCCGCTCCCGATCTGGCTTTTGTGTTCATTTCAGCTGCGTTTGCCAGCGAATATTCTCGGCTGCTGCCGCTGCTGCAAGCCGCTCTGCCGCTGACGGCTTTAATTGGCTGTAGTGGAGGCGGGGTGCTGGGGGTGACCCCAGATGCTCAGGTGCAGGAAGTCGAAGGGAATGCTGCCCTCAGCCTGACGCTGGCCTATCTGCCGCAGGTCAACGTACAGCCCTTTCACCTCTCAGCTGCTGCCTTGCCCGATCTCGACAGCCCGCCCGATGCCTGGATTGATTTGATTGGCGTACCGCCCCAAGACAAACCGCAGTTCGTGCTGCTGGCCTCGCCGCTCTCAGCAGGCGTTTCAGAGCTGCTTCAGGGACTAGATTTTGCCTATCCCGGCTCCGTGAAAGTCGGCGGGCTAGCCAGCGTTAACGGCGGCAGCAGCGGCTTGTTTTGCAATCGTGACTATCATCTCGACGGCATTGTGGGCGTGGCGCTGAGCGGCAACATTGTGATGGATGCAATTGTGGCTCAAGGCTGTCGGCCCATCGGAGCTGCCTACCGGGTGGCGGCAGCTGAGCGCAATATTTTGACCCAGCTTGAGCCAGTCGATGCGGAGGCTACGGACTCAGCGACGGGCGAAACGCCGTTGGCAATCTTGCAGACGCTGTTTCAAGATCTCAACGACGCAGACCGGGCAATGGCGCAGCAGTCGCTGTTTGTTGGCGTGGCTCAGAGTGCCTTCAAACAGGAGCTAGAGCAGGGAGATTTTTTGATCCGAAACCTGCTGGGAGTCGATCCGAAGTCGGGCGCAATTGCGGTGGGCGACCGGATTCGCCCCGGACAGCGGATTCAGTTTCACCTGCGGGATGCGGCAGCTTCGGCGGAAGATTTGCGAATGCTGCTGGAGCGCTATGTTCAAACGCAAACCGATCGGCCTGCTCCAGTGGGGGCACTGATGTTTGCCTGCATGGGCCGTGGCCAAGGACTGTATCAACAGCCCAACTTCGACTCAATGCTGTTTGCCGAATATCTGGGATTAACGCCGCTGAGCGGATTTTTCTGCAATGGCGAAATCGGGCCGGTGGGCGACAGCACGTTTCTGCATGGCTACACCTCGGTCTTTGGCATCTGCCGACCGGCTCGGTAGAGCTGGTTCACGCCGATTTACTGATTTACTAAGGTTTAGCTGAGGTTACCCAGGTTTGCCGTCGAGCTTCATACAACATCAGGGCGGCGGCAACTGCTACGTTCAGCGACTCCACGCCAGCGGCTAGCGGAATCTGCACGGCCAGATCGGCCAGCTGCATGAGCTCTGCGGAAAGACCCACGCCTTCATTCCCCAGCAGCACTAGGCTAGGGCAGCTAAAATCGACCTGCCAGTAAGTTAAGGCTGCGGTAGGCGAGGTAGCAATCACCTGAACTCCTGCTGCCTGCACAGCAGATAGCTCGCTGGCGAGATCGAGACTGGGCTGAATTGGCAGCCGAAACCACTGTCCGGCAGAAGCCCGCAACAGCTTGGGATTCTCTAAATCGACGCTCTCTGCCCCCAGCCAAAGCTGATCGACTTCTACGGCAGCCGCCGTCCGGAAAATTGCTCCTAGATTGCCAGGATCTTGAATCGCTTCCAGTGCCAGTCCCAGCTGAAATGGTTGCTCTATCGGGCGCTGCGGCCAGCTCAGACGATGCGGTGCTGCAGCCACCACACCATCCGGGTTGACGGTCGTGGCCACAGCCTGAAGCACCGCTGGACTCACTAGCTCGACGCGCGCGGCCTGCTGCTTAATCTGCTGCCAGAGCGTCAGGTGCTGCTGCTGCCAGTCGGCGGTATAGCAAACTGTTTGCAGCGGATAGCCGAGCGCACAGGCTTCTTGCAGCAGGTGCGTGCCTTCCAGCAAAAACAGCGCTTGCTCGCGGCGAGCCTTCGCTTGATGCAGCTTACGCATCTGCTTAATCAGCGGATTTTGCAAACTGGTCAACATGCTCTCAGCGGCCATCCTGCTCAGCCTCGATAGCTAGTCTCAATAGATTAATATTTCGTTGCAAAAAATGGTTGACCGATAAGTTATTTTGACAGCCGCTCTAGCCAGCCGCCAGCCATTACAAAACCTGCATCTAGCTCCTCTGAATTGGCCTAGAGTCAACTAGATGCAAACTGGATTACATCAATCTGGCAAATGCGGAACCCGGGACTTGAACCCGGAAGCCTTGCGGCACATGAACCTGAATCATGCGCGTCTACCAATTCCGCCAGTTCCGCATAGTACGACTCGGCTGCAAGCTGTCAATCTCTGGAGTCAGCTCACAACTTAACGCCGCGATTTCCCATCATCCACAAAGTTCAGCATTTCGTCAACTTTTTGTCCGGTTGGGGATAGAGAAAAATTTTTGTTGCGGTTTGAGATTTTCGCGGCAAAGTGATCGGAAGGCGCTAAACTCCACTGAGGAGACTTCCAGGAGACTTCATAGAGATTTTGAAGCGTTCCGGTAGAATCAATGCCAAATCAGTACCAAAATTCCTGCTTGCATCCGGAGGACAAAGCCATTACTTCTCATCTCAGCATTCCCAGCTCCTTTGCGCCCGCCGAGGAAGACAAGACAGTGCTCCGGATTTGGGGCCAACAGGCTTTACAAGGACAGGTCAGAATCAGCGGAGCCAAGAACTCGGCGCTGGTGGTGATGGCAGGTACGCTGCTCTGTGCAGATGACTGCCTGCTGCGGAACGTCCCCTCGTTGGTGGACGTGGCGCGGATGGGCGACATTTTGGCGGCGCTGGGGGTCAAACTGAAACGGCAGGGCGATACGCTGTCGATCAATGCCAGCCATATTGGTGAGTCAAAAGCCCCCTACGAACTCGTCAGCCAGCTGCGGGCGAGTTTTTTCGTAATTGGCCCCCTCCTGGCTCGACTTGGCGCGGCGCGCGTGCCGCTGCCGGGAGGCTGCGCGATTGGCGCAAGACCCGTTGATCTGCATGTGCGCGGCTTGCAGGCAATGGGCGCAGACGTGCAGATTCAGCATGGCACGGTGCATGCCTATATCAAGGGCGGCAGGTCACGGTTGCAGGGAGCCAGAATCTATCTGGATTGCCCCAGCGTTGGAGCCACCGAAACGCTGATGATGGCGGCGACTTTGGCCGAAGGCGAGACGATTTTGGAGAATGCGGCGCAGGAGCCAGAAGTGGTGGATCTGGCCAACTTCTGTCGAGCGATGGGAGCCAAGATTCAGGGCGCAGGCACGAACAAAATTGTGATTACGGGTGTGCCGAAGCTGCACAGCACCGACTACAGCATCATTCCCGACCGGATCGAGGCAGGCACGTTCCTGCTGGCGGGCGCGATTACGCAGTCCGAAATCAGCCTTGCGCCAGTCGTGCCGGATCACCTCGCAGCGGTAATTGCCAAACTGCGAGTCATGGGGGCTGATGTCGTCACGGATGCACCGGATCGAGTGCGGCTGATTCCGGCTAAGCGACTGGTCTCCACCGACCTGAAGACGCTGCCCTTCCCCGGTTTTCCTACCGACATGCAGGCTCCATTCATGACGCTGCTGACGCTCAGCGACGGCAATAGCGTGATTACCGAAACGGTGTTTGAAAATCGGATGCAGCATGTCGCAGAGCTGAACCGGATGGGAGCTGACATCACGGTAAAAGGCAATCTAGCCATTGTTCGGGGTGTACCGAAGCTGTCGGGCGCACCTGTCGTGGCGACCGACCTGCGAGCCTCAGCGGCGCTGGTGCTGGCCGGACTAGCCGCCGATGGGGTGACCACGATTCAGCAGCTACAGCATCTTGACCGGGGTTACGAGAATCTAGAAGCTAAGCTGCAAGGACTCGGTGCCAAACTGAGCCGGGTTGAGATTGAGGCAGAGCCAATCCCGGTTCAAACGCTGGTCTAGAGGTCTGCTGGCCTGCGCGGTATTCTGCTAAGCAGCGGTTCGGTTTCCTCACTCGGCTAGAGCTGCGTGGATTGTTAGATTGTTGATACAGCAACAATTGAATGAGCAATTGACGTAGAAATTGAACCGCGAGGCTATCAACGTGAACAACGCAGAAAACCAAGTTTCGGCATATTTTGGCGGCGAGTCTGAACTCTTGCAATACATGCAGTCGATGAGTCCGGAAACCGTCGCTCAACTCTCTAATCCTAGCTCAGCCGAAGTGCTAAAGGTGATGGAGCGCAACGTGTTTGGCCTACTGGGTGGCTTGCCCAGCGAGCAATTTAACGTCACCGTCACCACAAATCGCGACAGTCTAGCGCGGCTGCTGGCTTCAGCGATGATGAGTGGCTATTTTTTGCGGAACGCTGAGCAGCGGATGCAGTTTGAGCAGTCGTTGCAGGCTGTGAGTGCTGAGTCCTGAGTTCTAGGCTGAGTTAACCTCGACTTGCTCAGCCGCTGGCTCATGCGCTACAAGCTAAATCAAACAGCAGGAAAGGCGCGTCGGAATAGATCTCGATTTGGGAGATGCTGGGGTCTATCAACTGCACCTGATGGTGAATGCAGGCTGCTGAAGCTTGCCGCATCTGGCGATAGTCTGACTGCCCAACCTGCTGTTCAGCCACGAGCCTGTGGCTAGTGTCGTAGGCTCTGAGCGTAATCTGCTGTGCGCCTGCGAGGCTAAAGCTGACAAACTGACGCAGCTGCTGAAACTGGATGCTCAAGGTTTGATTCTGAGCAGTCGGCATCAGGCCAGAAGCTAGCTTGGTTCGCACAAAAGCTGGATTGGACGGGCGGATGGCAATTGCGTCGGTGATGGCCACGCCCCAGTCTCTGTACTGATCGTGAATGGTTGTGAAGGACGGCAGCTCGCTGAAGTCAAGCTGAAGCTGACTCTTGGGAGGCTGGCTCTTGGGAGGCTGGCTCTTGGAACAGGGACTCAGCTTGCCGGGACGGTCAGTATTGAGCGCAGTATTAAGGCCAACTGTGGCAGATTCGGCAAAACAAACATCAGCCGGATACTCAGCCGGGTATTCAACGGGAGCAACAAATGGCAGCATGGTGGTTGAGGGGGTAACGCACTATATAACCCTACATACGCATGAAACCCCTTTCCGTATGCCAATCAGCTCTCTTGCAGAACTTCAATTCTCTGAGAAGAGTCGATAAACTCCCTGAGTTTTGCACAATCCTCTAACTCAAGACCGGAGCCGCTTTGCCTAGATCCGTCACCCGCGCTTGATAGAGCCTCACAATCTTAGCTACCACCTGATCAATGGTCAAATTATCCGTTTGAATTTCAATTGCGTCGGCAGCTTGCCGCATCGGCGAGATGCGGCGGGTGCTGTCTTTGAGGTCGCGTTCATAAATGCTTTGCTCTAGCGCCTCCAGCGTCACATCTGCCTGACCCTGATTTTTCAGCTCCTGATATCGCCGTCTAGCGCGCTCTTGGACTGAAGCCGTTAAAAAAATCTTGAGCTCGGCATCTGGAAAAACATGGGTGCCGATATCGCGTCCGTCCATGACAATGCCACCGCGTCTACCGTAGGCCTGCTGGCGCTTCACCATCTCTCGCCGAACGCTGGAGAGAGCTGAAACTGCCGAAACCTGCGCTGTAACGTCTGGATTCCGGATCTGCTGAGTAACATCCTGCTGATTGATCACGACTCGCATCATCGCCGGATTGCCGCTGATCTGAATCTGGCACTGGCTGACTAGCTCCGCAATTGCCGCCTCATTTTCGACCATAATCCCAGACTCCAGCACTAGCCAGGTCACAGCCCGGTACATGGCCCCCGTATCAAGGTAGAGCAGCTCCAACGCCTGCGCCACCTGCCGGACTACAGTAGATTTTCCGGCTCCAGCAGGCCCATCTACGGCCAGAATTGGCTGACGGTTTCGCAAGAGCAGATTGTCGATGAGCCGCGTCGATCCAATTCTGGCCGCAACCGCCAACAGTCCCGATTCCTCAACGCGCTGAAGTGGTAGCAGCGTCTCAGGATGCACCAGCTCAATATATTCGGGTTGAACCGCTGGCTCGGCCTGGAGAGTTTGCTGGACTGCTCCCATCAGATCCTGCGCCGATCTAGCTCCGGCGCGAAACTGCCGCTCGGCCTGCTGCAAGCCCTGGTAGAGCAAGCTGGCCTGCTGGCGCTGGGCGGGCGTGAGATACTGGTTGCGCGAGCTGAGCGCCAGACCGTCGGGTTCGCGCATAATCGGGCAGGCGACTAGCTCTACGGGCAGGTTGAGATCGGCAATCAGCTGTTGCAAAATGGCGAGCTGCTGCGCGTCTTTTTGGCCAAAGTAGGCGCGAGTGGGCTGCACGATGTTCAGCAGTTTGGTGACGACGGTGGCAACGCCTGGAAAATGTCCGGGGCGGGAGCGACCGCAGAGTTCGTGGAGCAGAGAGGCAGGCGGAAAAACCTGCGTCAGCTGCTCAGGCTGGCTGTGGCTACCGTACAGCTCTTCGGAGCTGGGCGCAAAGACGACATCTACGCCCACCTGCTCGCAAATCTCAGCGTCTTGCTCTAGGCGGCGCGGATAGGTTTGAAAATCTTCGTGGGGGGCAAACTGGAGCGGATTGACGAAAATACTGACCACGACCCAATCGTTGTCTTGGCGCGCCTGCTGAATCAGGCTCAAATGTCCGGCATGGAGCGCCCCCATCGTCGGCACTAGCCCTATAGACTCCATCGCGTAGGCTGAGCGCGGCAGCTCTAATTCAGCTCCAACAACCTGCGGCCCTGCACGCAACTGGCTGAGATAGCAGCGCAATCCGGCAACGGTCTTAAATAATTGCACTGGTTTCTCCTAGATACAGATCGCTTCAAGTGAACGAGACAGTTCCTCCGCTTAGTAGTGTACAAAATTCCCTAGCCGCGACGGGTGAGGTTTGAATAAACTCTGGTGAGAGTTGACGAGAGTTTGCTAAGGTTCTGGCTGATCGGCCGGCTGATCGGTCAGGTGATCGGTCGGGTGATCCGCGTAATAGTCTGCTGCTGACTCAGCCGCTCGATAGCGCGATGCGGAGGGCAAAGGCAAAACTTCGAGCGGTTTCCGCATCTGCCGCCGCCGCGAAACGCCTTCTTCGCTGGTTTCTTCAGCCACGACTTCGTAGAGCAACGCCCGCTTGCCGAAGCTGCCTTTTCGCAGTACCCGCCCCAGACGCTGAATATATTCGCGAGTCGAGCCTGTGCCGGAGAGCAGGATGGCAATGCTAGCTTCAGGCACGTCTACGCCTTCGTTGAGCACATGCGAGGCTACCAGCGTCTTGTACTGGCCGTCGCGGAAGTTTTGCAGGATTGCATGGCGCTCTTTGACGGGTGTTTGGTGGGTGATCGCCGGAATTAAAAAGTCCTGCGAAATTCGGTAGACTGTGGCGTTGTCATTGGTAAAAATCAGCGTTTGCTGGGGATGATGTCGCGCCAGCAGCTCGGCCAGGATGGTCAGTTTGCCCTCTGTGCCCAACGCAATTGAGCGGGCTTCGCGGTGCGCTAGCATTGCCCTGCGTCCGGCACTCGACTGGGCGCTGGCCTGCACGAACCGCTGCCAGCCTTGCAGCGTGCCCAGCCAGAGATTCGACTGCCGCAAAAAGCTGTCGCGGGTGGCAATCAGCTGGTCGTAGCGCTGACGTTCCGGGGCGGAGAGCTTGACCCGAATCTGGATAATCTCATGCTCAGCCAGCGCCCCACCCGCCAGATCCTCGGCACTGCGCTGGTAGATAATTGACCCCAGTAGGCTATCCAAATCTGCATGCCGTCCATCGGTGCGGTCGGGCGTAGCCGTCAGCCCTAGCCGACAGGGCGCAATCGCATATTCGGCAATGACGCGGTTGAAGTCGCTGGGCAAGTGATGGCATTCATCGCAGATTAACAGCTCGTAGCGGTTGCCCAGACTCTCGGCCTGAATGGCGGCACTGTCGTAGGTGGCCACCAGAATTGGCGTGCGATCCCGCGAGCCGCCGCCCAGTAGACCGATTTCGGCCTTGGGGAAAGCAGCCAGCAGGTTGGCATACCACTGGTGCATTAGATCCAGCGTTGGCACAGTGATGAGCGTACTGCAAGCCGCGAGCCGCATCGCCATCTGTGCCAGATAGGTCTTGCCTGCGGCAGTCGGCAGCACGACCACGCCGCGCTTTCCGGCAGCTTCCCAGGCTTGCAGAGCTTCTGTCTGGTGCGGATAGGGCTGATGTGCCAAATCACCGCTGAGATCAACCGCTGTGAAGGCTGCCGCATCGTCTTGAAATTGGCCGCTCTCCTGCCGCAGTGCCGCAATCAGCGCCCGGTATTGCAGCGCCGGGACTCGAAACCGCTCAATTCTGTCATCCCAAGTGGCAAAATCGACCCAGGCTTTGCCCCTGGGCGGCGGATGCAGAATCAGCGTGCCGCGATCAAATTTCAGCGTAGGTGTTCGACCCATACGAGAGCCTCAGTCAGCCTCAGTCAGCTTCAGTCAGCTTCAGTAAGCAGGCGCAGCAATCCAGGAAACTGCCACCCCCAGCGCCGAACCCGCAAATACCTGAAAGGGCGTATGCCCCAATAGCTCCTTCAGCCGATCTTCGTTGAGCGTGGCATGTTCGTGGAAGAACTCGTCCACAATTTGATTCAAAATCCGCGCCTGCTTGCCTGCCGCCTGCCGCACTCCTGCCGCGTCATACATGACGATAATTGCAAACACAAAGGCCAGCGCAAACTCGCCGCTCTCCCAGCCGATGGTTTGGCCAATTCCAGCCGCCAACGCGGTCACAAAGGCCGAGTGAGCGCTGGGCATCCCGCCTGTGCCCACCAGCGTCCGAAATGTTACCTTGCCATGCCGTACCAATTCAATCAGCAGCTTCAGCACCTGCGCGACCAGACAGGCCACGAGGGAAATGATCAAAACGTGGTTGTCGAAGATGGCGGGGATGTCCTGCATAGTTTGGAGGGAAGCTGGGGAGACGACAGTGAGTGAGTACATGAGCAAGCGCTAAGCGCTCCGGCAGACTGATTGTGCCTTGATTGACCCGCAATTGCAAACGACGGGTTCTCACTAATGCTTGCGGGCAGTGATGTAGTCGGCAATTGCCATCAGCGGCTGCGCGAGTTGGCCAAAGGGGGCGAGTTCGGCTTTAGCTTCGGCGATCAGCTGATTGGCCTGCCGCCGCGATTCTTCGACCCCCCAGAGGCTGGGATAGGTAACTTTTTGCGCCTGAAGGTCTTTGCCCGCAGTTTTGCCCAGCTCTTCCTGGGTGGCAGTAATATCCAGCACGTCGTCAACGATTTGGAAAGCCAGCCCGATCAGCTGAGCGTAGCGCGCTAGCCGCAGCTGATCGGCTTCATTGGCTCCAGCCAAGATTGCCCCGCAGAGCACCGAGGCCTCCAGCAGCGCCCCAGTTTTGTGACGGTGAATGAAGTTGAGCGTTTCCAAGCTGACATCGGGCTGTCCCTCGCAGGCCAAATCCACCACCTGCCCGCCCACCAATCCCGCTGCGCCCACCGCTCGCCCCAGCTTGGCGACCACCCGCAGCAGTCGCTCTGGCGGCACTTGCTGAGTCTGGGTCGCCACATATTCAAAGGCGTAGGCCAGTAGCCCATCGCCTGCCAAAATTGCCACGTCATCGCCGTAAACCTTGTGGTTGGTCAGCTTGCCGCGTCGGTAGTCGTCGTTGTCCATTGCGGGCAGGTCATCGTGGATCAGCGACATGGTGTGGATCATTTCTAGGGCGCAGGCCGTAGGCATGGCCATTTCTAAGCTGCCGCCCGACAGCTCGCAGGTTGCCAAGCACAGTATTGGCCGCAGTCGCTTGCCGCCCGCCATCAGCGAGTAGCGCATTGACTCATAAATTTTTTCGGGGTAGACCGTCGTGATTGAGCGATCCAACGCCGCTTCAACCAACGCCTGCTGCTGCTTCAGGTAGTCTTTCAAGTCAAAAGCTTTTGTTTCGGCAGTCTGTGTTGCAGTCTGTGTCGCGTCCTGAACGCTGGCTGTGCGGCTCACTGAGCTAGTCATCGTCTCATCCTCTCCACCCGTTGACGGTAACTCCATACTGTATTGTGCAACAGCATGGTCACAGTCATGGGCCCAATTCCCCCCGGAACGGGCGTAATCCAGTCGGCCACCTGCTGCACGGTTTCAAACTCCACGTCTCCCACCAGCTTACCTTTGCCCGTAGCCGGGTTAACGACGCGATTAATCCCCACATCTACCACTACTGCTCCCGGCTTCACCATCTCGGCGGTGATTAGGTTGGGTCGCCCGACCGCCACCACCAAAATATCGGCGCTGCGGGTGAGGGCGGGCAAATCCTGGCTGCGCGAATGTGCCATGATCACCGTCGCGTCTTGCTCCAGCAGCATCAGCGCTATCGGCTTGCCCACCAGAATGCTACGTCCTAACACGACGGCCTGTTTGCCCTTTAGCTCTATTTTGTATTCTTCTAGCAGCCGCATGACCCCGGCAGGCGTACAGCTTCGCAGCCCTGCTTCGCCCCGCACTAAGCGCCCCAAATTCATCGGGTGCAGGCCGTCGGCATCTTTGTCGGGATCGATTTGATTCAGCAGCGTCACCGCATCGAGATGCTCAGGCAGCGGCAGCTGCACCAGAATTCCGTCCACGCGGTCGTCCTGGTTGAGCGCGTCGATAGCCTGAGCGAGCTGAGTCTGGGTGGCATCGCTCGGAAAGTGCTGCCCCAATGAGGCAATGCCGACCTTGCTGCAAGCCTGCTCTTTGTTGCGGACATAGGCGGCACTGGCTGGGTTATCGCCCACCATCAGCACGGCTAGTCCGGGCGGACGGCCAGTGGCCTGAAGCGTCTGCACCTGCTGGGCCAGTTCGGCTTGCATGCGGGTGGCGAGTCCTTTGCCATCAAGTAAATTGCTCATCCGGGGAATTAATGCGCTCTGTGACTCTAGATCTAGTTTCTCAGATTCAGGCCTCTATTTAACCCGACAGATTTTAACGTGCCAGATTGAGAGAGAATGCAGCAAGCGAGAGAAATGTAACAAATAATTGAGCTAACCATGAGGTCGCCGATCTTAATTTGCCGCTTGGCGCTGTTGGGCGGGCTGAGTTTGCTGAGCCTCACAGGTCTGACAGCTTGCAGCTCCCTCGTGACGGTGAAAAGCGTCCAGCAGCAGCCTCAGCGCAACTGGCTGACCGAAACCGTGAAGCTGCGCGGACAGGTTGGCAGTCTCGCGCCGCTGCTCAAAGGGCAGGTCTACGAGCTGCAAGATGCCACTGGCAAAATCTGGGTGCTGAGTTCTAGCCGTCAGGTCACGACAGGCCAGCAGGTTTTAATTCGGGGACGGGTGCGCTATGAAGCCATCGAAGTCTCCGGGCAGGATCTGGGCGAAGTTTATATTGAAGAGCAACAGGTTGAAGAGCAGCAGGTTGAAGAGCTAAAGCTGGAGCCATCCCCATGAGTGAGCTGATGACTGAGACTCCCCAACGCGCCGTGGCCATCGCAATTCTCTACCAAAATGGCCAGTTCTTGCTGCAACTCCGGGACGACAACCCGCAGATCTATCATCCGGGCTGCTGGGCGTTTTTCGGCGGACATCTCGAACCCGGAGAGCAGCCCGCTGAGGCGATGCAGCGCGAACTGCAAGAAGAAATTGGCTACAGCCCATCTCAAGTTCAGCTCTTTGGCACTTACCAGAGCCGCAATATCATCCGGCATGTGTTTTATGCGCCGCTGACAGTCGGGATCGAAACGCTCCAGCTCAACGAGGGTCAGGATCTAAAGCTCTGTACAATAGAAGCAGTGCGCCAGGGCAGTCTGCGATCTGATCGCTTGGGTGAGCCTCGGCTGCTGGCAACACCGCACCGCCAAATGCTGCTCGATTTCTGTCAACAGCATCCAGATCAGCTCACGAACTGGCCTTAAACCACCTCCAACTCACTTCCAACTCATTTCCAACTCACCAGCTTCACCACAGCAGCAATTACGATGGCTAGGGCAAAAGTTACCTCGAAGACCTCTACGGCGGCAAAGCCCTATCGCGTTCGGGAAAGCGCTCGCGCCAAGCATGTCAGCATCCGGGTCTCGCATCTAGGCGAGGTGGAAGTCGTGATCCCCACAGGCTTTGACCGCCGCCAGATTCCAGAAATCATCAAAAAACGTCAGGACTGGATCGCTAAAACCACGCAGCGAATTGTGGCTGAACGGCAGGCCGCTCCGGTTAGCGCCACTGAACCACTGCCTGCCAGCCTCAGCCTGCAAGCTCTGCCTGAAGTGTGGGAGCTGCGCTATGAGCCGACCACCGCCAGCTACATCACCACCAGCACCAAGTTAGCGAAATCAGCCAAATCAGCTCACCAGCTGATCCTGCGCGGCGCAACCGACCAGCCGCTGCTCTGCCAGCGCATTTTGGAGCAATGGCTGAAGCGCAAGGCCGAACTCCATCTGATTCCCTGGCTGCGGCAAACTAGCCAGGAAATCTCGCTGCCCTTTGCTGAAGCCTCGATTCGCGGCCAGAAAACTCTCTGGGCGAGCTGCTCGTCGCGCCACAATATCAGCCTCAACTACAAGCTGCTGTTCCTGCCACCGCATCTGGTGCGCTATGTGCTGATTCACGAGCTGTGCCATACAATTCACCTCAACCATTCGCAGCGGTTTTGGGGACTAGTCGGCCAAAAAGAGCCAGATTACCGACAGCTTGACGCTGAGCTAAACAAAGCCTGGATCTATATCCCTACCTGGGTTGAGCATGGTCTTTAGGCTTTGCTTGAGCCAAATCTAGAGCCAAATTTGGGGCATTCTAAGCCTGCATCTACAACTTCACAGCCCAGGACAATTCTGATGACACCCAGCTGGAAGCATCTATATCCGCTGATCAAGACGGCGGTTCTCAATCTCGACTCGTTGGATGCGCTGTTGCAGCAGGTGGTTGAGCAAATCACGCAGCTCTACCAGGCCGAATGCCTGCTCTGGTCGGGGCTGGAATGGGGCGTAGCCGACGCGCTGCGGGTCTTTACCACGCCCGAAACCGCCAATCGCTACGCGGTGAGCCTGGGCTTTGCTTACCCGCCGCCGCCGGTCGAGAGTACAACGGTGGCTATCCAGCAGTTTCGGCCTCGCTCGCTGCCCACCTGGCTGTTTGATCAACAAAATGCGCCGCGACTGCTCCAGCTCAAAACTGGCGATCTGATTCTGCCCGTTACCAGCCGAGGCAGCTATTTTGGCTCAGCGCTTCCCAGAGACAGAGCGGCCAATTCGCTGCAATTTGTGGTGCAGTTAGTGCGTCCGGCAGATCTCGTCAGCACCGCCGAACAGGCCAGCGCAGGCAGCTTCCGGGGCTGGACAGAGGCGGACATTGAGTCGCTGGAGGTGCTAGGTTCGCAGCTAGGGCTGGCCTATAGCGCGCTCTACTGGCGGCAGCGGCTTGAGCAGTCTCGGCAGCAGGTGGCTCTGCTGGGTCGGGTGGCGCATCTACTCAACTCCACCCTCAGCCCAGATGAAATCGTCAGCCAGATTATGGCCGAACTCGGAAATGGCCTTGACTGCGACCGCTCGCTGCTGATTGACCTGCGGCTCAATCCGGCGGTGGCGCTGGCGGTTTGGGATGCGCCGGACTGTGAGCTGCCAGCCTTAGAACCGCGCCAGATCCGGCAGTCTTACTGGCAAAACGTCATTGAGATGTTTATGCAGGGCGGCGCGAGCTATTTGCAGCTGGGATTGCAGGAGCCAACGCCCGATCCGCTGCAAGTTTGGCTGCAAGATATGGGCGCCCAGTCGGTTTTGGTGCTGCCGCTGTTTGTCCAAGGCGAGTTTTTTGGCGGCATCGCGCTGCTCTCCTACCGATACCCGCGCTCTTATCTAATTGACGAGCTGCAAACTGTACGGCAGGTGGCCGACCAAGCGGCGCTGGCGTTGACCAACGTCCAGCATTACCAGCGGCTCTGGCAAAAGCAGGAGGAGCTGCGAGTGCAGAGTAGCACCCAGCGCGCCAGCCTGCGCGACCCGCTCACTCAGCTTCTAAATCGCCGGTCGCTAGAGCAGGAGCTAGAACAGCTTAGTCTCAGCGCCATCTGGACAGTTAGCCCGATTTTTTGCGTGATTGTCTGCGATATTGACTACTTTAAGCCGATCAACGATGCTCATGGCCATCCAGTGGGTGATCAGGTGCTGCAAGCTGTGGCCAAGCGGCTGCAAGGACAGCTGCGGCGCGGCACCTCGGCCTATCGCTACGGCGGCGAGGAGTTTGCGGTAATTTTGACCGATACGCCGCTGGCGCTGGCGCTAGACGTGGCCGAACGACTGCGGCAGGCGGTGCGCTCCACGCCGGTTTTGACTCCAGCAGGTAGTCTGGACGTAACAGCCAGTTTTGGATTAGCACAGCGCGACCTGACCACCGACCGCACGGCCTGGGACGTGCTGCAACATGCCGACAGAGCGCTTTATGAAGCGAAGCGATTGGGGCGCGATCGGGTTTATGCCATCGATCCGTCACGAGAAGCCAATTCAGCAGCGTTTTCTACAGAAACAGAATCAGCTACACAATTCCTCTGATCTGGGCTGGCCACAGCTGTAAAGATTCCTAGAACGCTGGAGGTCAAACCCAGGCTAAACTCAAACCAGCGTCAGGTTATTTTCAGCAAAGCTTTCAAATTTACCCCTGGAAGGTCAGCTTATGGCAGCTCAGATTTCTCCGGCCTCTCTGGTCGCAAAGCCGATTGCGTTTGGTACAGACGGTTGGCGGGGCGTGATTGCCGCCGACTTTACGTTTGAGCGGGTGATGCAGGTTGCGCCCTTAGCCGCGCAGGCGTTGGCTCAGACCTACGGCGGATCGAACCGAACCGTGATTGTCGGCTACGACCGCCGCTTTTTGGCCGCAGAATTTGCCCAAGCTGCCGCCGAGTCGATTAGCGCCGCTGGGTTTGAGGTGCTGCTCTCAGAGGGCTATGCGCCAACTCCGGCCTTTAGCTGGGCAGCCAAGCAGCAGAACGCGCTGGGCGCAATTGTGATCACGGCCAGCCACAATCCGGGCATCTATTCGGGCTTGAAGGTGAAGGGCGGCTTTGGCGGATCGGTGCCGCCGGAAGTCACCCAAAAAATTGAGGCGATGTTGCAAGCGGGCGAGGGGGTTCAGGGCCAGCCTGGAACCATCCAAAGCTTCGATCCCTGGCAGAGCTACTGCGACGTGCTGCGAACCAAAGTCGATATTGCCGCGATCCAAAGCGCCATCCGGGACGGCAAGCTGAAGGTGTTTGTCGATGTGATGCATGGAGCCGCCGCGACGGGATTCTCCCGGATTCTGGGCGAGCTGGGTACAGGGCTAGTTGAGCTGAGCAGCGACCGTGACCCGCTGTTTGAAGGGGGTGCGCCGGAGCCGCTGCCGCGCTACTTGGGCAAGTTATTTGCGGCAATTCAGGCTGAGCCGCGGGCTGAGCGATTGGTGACAGGGCTGGTGTTTGATGGCGACAGCGACCGGGTAGCGGCGGCGGACGGCGCGGGCAATTTTCTCAGCTCGCAGGTGCTGATCCCGATTCTGATCCAGCATTTGGCCGTGAATCGCGGCTATGGCGGCGAGGTGATCAAAACGATCAGCGGCTCTAACTTAATTCCGAAAGTGGCAGCGCTTTACGATCTGCCGATTCATCAAACCCCAATTGGCTACAAATATATTGCCGACCGGATGCTGGAGGCGCAGGTGCTTTTGGGCGGCGAAGAGTCGGGCGGCATTGGCTATGGCCACCATATTCCCGAACGCGACGCGCTGCTCTCGGCGCTCTATGTGCTGGAGGCCGTGGTTGCATCGGGCAAAGACCTCAGCCAGCTCTACGCCGACCTGCAAGCCAAAGCCGACTATCATTCCACCTATGACCGTATCGACCTGCCGCTGGCCAGCATGGAGGTGCGAGGCCGCCTGCTGCAACAGCTCCAGACTCAGCCGCCGACCGAAATTGCCGGACAGCCCGTCACCGACTGCCTCGCCATTGACGGCTACAAGTTTCAATTAGCTGACCAGAGCTGGCTGCTGATTCGCTTCAGCGGCACCGAACCTGTGCTGCGGCTCTACTCTGAGGCGCTAACTGCCGAGCGGGTGCAGCAAAATCTGCTCTGGGCGAAAGACTGGGCGAGTGCGATTTAGGGTTAATCTAGAAAACATGCCAAATTTGATTGTCGCCACCAGCAACCCTGGCAAAATTCTGGAGATTCAGCCCTATCTGGCCTCGAGGCTGCCCGACTGGCGGCTTCAGCTGAAGCCGCAGGAGCTAGAAATCGCAGAAACGGGCAGTACTTTTTTAGAAAACGCCTGTCTCAAAGCGGCTCAGGTGGCGGCAGCACTCAGCGAATGGGCGATTGCCGACGACTCAGGACTCTGCATTGACGCACTCGACGGTGCACCCGGCATCTACTCAGCCCGCTATGCCGCCACCCCTCAAGCCTGCATTGACCGGGTGTTGAGTGAGCTGAAGGGCAGCGCCAATCGCAAGGCTCACTTTACCTGCGCCCTGGCTGTCGCCCGACCCGACGGCTCAATCGCCCTCCAAACCGCAGGCATCTGCCCCGGCGAAATCCTGGAGTCTCCCAGCGGCGCAGGTGGCTTTGGCTACGACCCGATTTTTTATCTGCCCGACTATCAGAGCAGCTTTGCCGAAATGTCGGTAGAACTCAAAAACCAAGTCAGCCATCGCGGACGCGCCTTTCAGCAGCTCGTACCAAATCTGGTGGAGCTGCTGGAGAGATCCCCCTAAATCCCCCTTTTTTAAGGGGGACTTCAAACCATTTCCGACTCCGATCCCCCCTTTTGCAAGGGGGTTAGGGGGATCTCTTAACTAGATCGCTTCCTGGTTTTTCTCGCCGGTGCGGATGCGGATGATCTGCTCGACGGGGCTGACAAAGATCTTGCCGTCGCCAATTTCGCCAGTCCGAGCGGCAGCAATCACTTTGTCGACCACCATATCGAGCTGGTCATCTTCGACCACAATTTCGACCTTCAGCTTTTGTAGAAACTCCACCGTATATTCTGAACCCCGGTAGCGCTCGGTCTGTCCTTTCTGGCGACCAAACCCGCGCACCTCTGAAACCGTCATGCCAACGATGCCCGCGTTGACCAAGGCGATTTTGACCTCATCTAGCTTAAACGGGCGAATAATGGCCTCAACTTTCTTCATGGACTCCGTCACTCCCTACTTAAATTGTCTTGTGAATTAGATAACCTGCCTGTTTCTACCACCGTCAGGAAAATCAGTTTTGTACCATAAACTACTTTAGCTATCGACAACCCTGTTTCCAGCCAGCTTTGAGTCAGCAGTGATTCAGATTATCACCCAGAGCGGCGGTGAGCAAACCAGAATCTACGCGAATCGTAAGCTTATGGCGGTGAGGCTCGTAGTAAGGCTCGTAGTGAGGCTCGCAGGTAGCCTGCTAGGCAGGCTCACAAATTGGTGGAAATGGCCTGAACCGGACAGGTTGAGATGCACTGCTCGCAGACGACGCAGCGCGAGCGGGTGAAGTTGAGCCGGAAGCTCTGCGGATCGAGGCTGAGGGCTTCGGTGGGGCAGACGCCTGTGCAGAGGCCACAGTGGACACAGATCTCGTCGTCAATTACAATTTCGCGGCTAGCGGAAGATACGCTGATATCCTGCGACCGCATCCAGTCGAGCGCGGCCTCAAGCTGGTCGATATCGCCCGACAGCTCAACGACCAGCATCCCCACCTGATTAGGCGTGATCTGCGCCCGAAAAATATTGGCAGCTACGTTAAAGTCTTTAGCTAGCCGATAGGTGATCGGAATCTGCACTGAGCGTCTGGGGAAAACCAGCGTTACTCGTTTTTTCATGGTTTTGCCTCGCGCTTAGGTTTAGCTCCAGGTTTAGCTCCAGGTTCGGTAAGCTAGTAGCTGTAGCAACCTGCATTCTTCAATTATGACTGCCAACTCGCCAACTCCTCAGTCGCCAACTCCTCAGGCTCCGCCTGCTGCTGAGCCTAACCTACAAACTAGCCAGATGGGCAGGCAGATTCGCAACTTAGTGTTGGTGCTGGCGGCGGTGGCGCTGAGCGTGGCGCTGTTTTTGGGGTTGCAAACGGGCAGCAGCACGGGTTCGCTGGCGGCAATGGCCAAATCTGCGGTGCCGCTGGAAACGGCGCTGGCCAACGGTAAGCCTACTCTGATGGAGTTTTATGCCGACTGGTGTACCTCCTGTCAGGCGATGGCTAAAGACATGAGCGATCTGAAGCAGGAATATGGTCAGCAGGTGAATTTTGTGATGCTGAACGTGGACAACAACAAGTGGCTACCAGAAATGCTGCACTACCAGGTTGAGGCTATCCCGCACTTCACCTTTTTGGATATTAAGGGCGAGCCGATTGCCAGCACGATTGGCGAACAGCCGCGCCCAATTATGACGGCTAACCTGCAAGCCCTAGCCGTCGCTGAGCCTTTGCCCTATGTCCAGCAGCGCGGACGGATCTCGCAGGTTGAGCCGAGCCTGATGCCCAGCGCTGGAGAAGATCCGCGCAGCCACGGGGCGCAGGTGATGCCTGCTTCTGAGTGAGTCGCTTCCCTAGCTTTAGCGGATCAGCACGCTCATGAATTTGCCCTGCGCGAACGGTGCAGGAACCATTGGCGAGAACTGACTGCGGTCGGTAATCATCTGCCGCATGTACATCTCGCTGATGATGTGGTTGACTTGCTCCCGCGTCCCGACAATCCAGATCTGCACCTGATGGCCAAGCGAATCACTCAGACGTTCGTTGAACTCTGTAAATATGATATTTTCCTCGTATTTTTGGTTATGGGTTTGAAAGCTTAAGACGTAGAGTCAGCAAAGCACAGCCTTCGAGTAGATCAAACGCGGTTCGGAAACGACTCTTGATTGACTAAGCCCCGCTTTCCGTTAGCTGATTCTCTTGCCGCAGGCAGCTTTCAATAAACAGATCGAGTTCGCCATTCATTACGTCAGCAATTGCCGTTGTCTCAACGCCCGTTCGCAGGTCTTTCACGAGCTGATAGGGATGGAAGACATAGTTGCGGATCTGATTGCCCCAAGCCGCTTCGACAATATCGCCTCGGATGTCAGCAATTTCCTTCGCCCGCTGCTCTTGAGCAATAATCAGCAGCTTTGCCTTGAGTCTAGCCAGCGCCTTCTCCTTATTTTGCAGCTGCGAGCGCTCCTCAGTACAACGCACCATCAGCCCCGTCGGCAAATGCTTGATCAACACGGCAGTTTCTACCTTGTTGACGTTTTGCCCTCCTTTACCGCCCGACCGAGTTGTGCTGATTTCTAGGTCTTTGTCTGGAATTACTAAATCAATCGAGTCATCCAAAATTGGCATGATCTCCACCCCAGCAAAGCTTGTCTGGCGCTTGTCGTTGGCGTTAAACGGCGAGATTCGCACCAGCCGATGTGTTCCTTTCTCGGCCTTCAGATAGCCGTAAGCATATTTGCCTTCGATTTCCAGCGTTGCCGATTTAATCCCCGCCTCTTCCCCCTCTGAAATCTCTGAAAGATGCACCTTGTAGCGATGATCTTCCGCCCAGCGCGTATACATTCTCAGCAGCATCTCTGCCCAGTCCTGCGCGTCTGTGCCGCCTGCTCCAGCGTTAATGCTTAGCACTGCCCCATGCTGGTCGTAGGTGTCTGAGAGCAGCTGTTGCAGCTCCCACTGATCTAGCTCGCGGCTCAGCATGGTCAGGTTCTCCTGAGCTTCTTGAAGCAGTGCTTCGTCGGCTTCTAGCTCCAGCAACTCCAGCACCGCCTTCGCATCGCCCAGGCTAGAATTCCAGCGCTCTAGCTGCTCTAGGCTTGACTTGAGTTCGTTGAGCTGTTGCAGCGTTCTTTGAGCCGTTGTTTGGTCTTCCCAGAACTCAGGCTGAGCGGCAATTTGTTCCAAGTCTTGAATTTTGGCATTGAGAGCAGGCAGGTCAAAGATAGTCCTGGGTTGTACCCAGGCGATTGGAGAGCAGTTCTACTTCGCGCTTGATATCTGAGGTTTCTAGCATGAGGTTTCTAGCATGAGGCTTCTGGCAGGATGAGTCGGGCGTGAGTCGAGTAATTCGGGGGTTGGTCTATTTTAGTTTAATTTTTGATTTCGCTAATTCTGATTCACTACGGCTCCGTCATAGCCTGCTGGTAGCGCCGCTCGACTTCCGGCCAGTTGACGACGTTCCACCAGTTGTTTAAATACTCGTCTCGCTTGTTGCGATACTTCAGGTAGTAAGCATGTTCCCAGACATCGTTGCCCATGATTGGGAAGAGACCGCTCATCAGAGGGCTATCCTGGTTGCCGGTGCTGGTGACTTGCAGGTCGCCGTTGGGCTGCATCACCAGCCAAGCCCAGCCGCTGCCAAACCGCTGGGTTCCGGCCTCGTTGAAGGCGGTTTGAAATGCCTCGAAGCTGCCAAAGCTCTGGCGAATTGCGGCGGCAAGGCTGTCAGTGGGGCGACCGCCGCCCGTCGGACTCATAATTTCCCAAAACATACTGTGGTTGACATGGCCACCACCGTTGTTGGTAACTGCGGTTCGCACGTCAGCGGGCAGGGTTTGAATTTGGCGCAGCAGCCCCTCGGCGGTCATCACCTTCAGCTCTGGATATTTGTTGACTGCCGCGTTGAGATTTTTGACATAGGCGGCATGATGCTTGTCATGGTGAAACTGCATGGTTTCAGCATCGATGAATGGCTCCAGCGCGTCGTAGGCGTAGGGGAGCGGCGGCAGCTTAAAGACTTCGCTGGGAGTTTGAGCCGAGCGGAAGGGTAGCTCTAGCGACTCTGCTGATTCGGCTAGTCCCAGCGAGGCGGCTCCGGTAGCCGCACCCAGTAACATCAGAAATTGGCGACGGTTGAGAGTCATATGGCCTTTAGGATAAATTCAGCAATTCAGGTACTTGAGTATTAGCGTAAACTCATTTTACTGGCCTGCCTATCATTAAATTGAGGTATTATCGCGAAGCCGATCAAGTCCAGCCAGAAGCAGTTCCAGCCCAAACTCAAAGTCGTGCAAGCCATCATAGGCACCCTCTATTACCTGAACCGTAAGCTGATTGAGATAAGGATATTGCTCAGCTGGGATGCGCGACAGGTAATTCGCCGCCGCTGCTGAATAGTCTGGCGCATCGAGCGGAAAGTTTAGCTCCTGGAGGGTAAAGCCGTAGATATGGCTATCGATGGCGTTCCAAGCATGATCAGTCATTTGAATCGAAAAGCCTGCCTGCCGCAGACAGCCCAGCGTCGCGTCCACATAGCGCAGCATCGCTGGCCCCACGTTCAGCCGCGACATGATTGCGAGCGCGGCCCAGGGATGCCGCAGCAAAACCGCATGGGCTGAGGTCGCCCGTTGCCGCATCGCCGTTTTCCAGTCTAATCCCAGCTCAGGCAGTGCCATTTCACTGACCACCAGATCGACAATACTGTCCAGGATGTCGTCTTTATTGGCGACGTGGTTGTACAGCGACATAGCCTCCACGCCGAGTTCCTGAGCCAGCTTCCGCATAGAGAGCGCCTCGATTCCACCCTGGTCAGCCAGACGCATCGCAGCCTGCAACAGCCGCTCTCGCGTCAAAGGAACTCGGGACTTTGCATCTGGTTGAGGTATCGCCATCTATTGCTTCCCGCCATTGTCACCCACAGCGCAGAGCAGCAGCTTAGCGCAAGTGGTTTGATTTACCGCTCGTTGATGGACTTACAGGGTTATAGACTTACAGTGTATGCTAAACTTACGCCGTAAGTCGAGATTTGAATCTGATTCAGCTTGAGAAAAAATTATCTGAGCGCAAACCCCATGAAACCTAAAATGCAGGCAGTCACGCGATCTAGCTACGGTTCAGCAGACTGCTTAACGCTGGCAGAAGTCGATCAGCCCGTCCTGACAGACAGCGGCGTGCTGGTGCGGGTTCATGCCGCCTCGGTCAATGCAGGCGACTGGCATCTGATGCGAGGTGAGCCGTTTTTGATCCGCCCGATCTACGGAGGTCTCTTCAAACCCAAGATCAAGATCCTCGGTTTTGATATGGCCGGACGAGTTGCAGCGGTTGGCAAAGATGTCAAGCAGTTTCAGCCTGGGGATGAGGTGTTTGGAGATCTCACGGAGTCGGGGTTTGGTGCATTTGCCGAATATGTTTGCGCCCCCGAAACGGCGCTAGCGCTGAAGCCTACCTCACTCAGCTTTGAGGCTGCTGCCGCCGTGCCTGGAGCAGGGCTGACGGCCTTGCAAGCTCTGCAACTGGGGCAAGTGCAGTCCGGTCAGCGGGTATTAATCAACGGGGCTTCCGGCGGCGTGGGGTCATTTGCGGTACAGCTTGCCAAAGCGTTTGGGGCGGAGGTGACGGCTCTATGCAGTTCGCAAAAAATTGACATGGTGCGCTCGCTGGGCGCGGATCAGGTGATGGACTACAGCGAGGTGGATGTCACCCAAACTGGCCAGCGCTACGACCTGATTTTGGATGCGGCGGCCTATCGCTCTGTTTTAGACTATCGGCCTGTTTTAGCACCCAAAGGGATCTATGTCTTGGTCGGTGGCTCCACGGCTCGGCTTTTCCAGGTGCTGCTGCTGGGAGCCGGAATTTCGTGGTTCATGGGTCGGCGGGTGAAATGCCTGGTCTCCAAGCCCAACCAAGCTGATCTGCTAACGCTGAAGCAGCTGCTGGAGGCTGGAAAAATCGTTCCCTGCATCGACCAATCCTATGACCTAAGCCAAGTCCCGGCAGCGATTCGCCACCTCGAACAAAGGCACGTGCGGGGCAAAGTGGTCATCCGCGTTCAGTAGGTTTAATAGACTGCGTTTCGTGCAAGCCTACCGCATGGCGCTCACCATATTCTTCCAGGACAGCTCTTTGTAGAGAATCTCTAGCGCCTGCTGCCTGGAGCCGGGAAAAATCTGGCTCTCGGTGAGTTTCTTTAGCACCTGCTGAGTGAGCTGTGAGACAAAGCAAAATAAAAATATGAAGTTAGTCTGAACTGAAGGAACTATAGAGCAAAGCAGCTAAAAAATCGGTTAGTTTGAGAGTCAATCAGGACATTCTCTGACTTAAAAGACTCTTATCCTTATTATCCTAACAGTGCCGCATGGAAAGTTCTCAAGCGTCTCTTTCAGCTCAAGCAAAACAGGGCGATGCAAAAGCAATTGCAACTCTACTAAACTACAAACTTCAACCTAAAGGCATTACGGCAAAGACATCCATCAAGGGTAGCTGCTTACACATTATGCTAGAAGCAGCTAAAACACCAGTTCAAAAGCCGTTAGTCGATTTTCTTCGGAAATCATTTGCAGGTTTTATGGTAGACGCTTGGTGCACAGTGAGAGTTTATGGACGACAAGTAGGTGAAGAGATTCCAGATTGGGCGGAGGAATTCAAGGTTGAGCCACGACTTAACCAAGACCTTGCAGCTCTCGCGAAGCAAGGGGATGTCAAAGCAATTTCAACACTGGTTAACCAGAGATTACAGTCAAGTAGTGCAGTAGCAAAGGTCAACTTAAAGGATGATTGCCTACAAATAATGATCGAAGCTACAGAAGTTCCAAATCAAGAGAAAATTGTCTTATTGCTGCAATCTGTAATTCAGGAATTAGGACTTCAGAGCATAAATAAGTTAAAGCTGTACGGTAAATTGTCTGGAGAAGATTTCCCTGATTGGCAGGAAGAAGTGAGACTGTTGACAGGTAAAAGTGATTTACAAGAAACTCAGGCATTCGGTTTAGACTTATCTCTCTCCTCTAAAACTATTAAGCAAGCCTCTCCCTTATCTACAGTTCAAGAATTTGATAGTATTGGGTTATCAAATCAACTTTATACAATATTACAAACAACTTGTTATCAACACCTTTCTCATAAGATTAATTCGGAAGATGACAAAAGCATCCATGAAATTGTGGAAGACTTTATAGATGAACTAGAAACAGATCTAAAGCTAGATATCGATCAGTTTACAAAGCAGGCGGTTAGTAGCACTCAGCCTTTTGGACTTAAATTAAACGTAGCCGAAATACAAACTATTGTCTCTGACATTATGATCTCCGACTTTGCTAAAGTGAGATTAGCAAAGTCGGAGATCTAGAGCGAGTCACGCGAGAAGTTCAGCAAACCAACTTTCCCCAGGGTTATTTCATTCTAAATAATAACTTGAGTGTGCTCAGACCAAAGCCAGCGAGCCGTTGAGCTTGAGCCATATTCTCAAAACCATTGTGGCGATACAAATTCAGGGCAAAATT
>JAESFP010000136.1_pt1 | contig 63094 bp, 56 predicted proteins | sample 9266181 | NCBI WGS metagenome assembly JAESFP01 (sample SAMN14502547, study PRJNA617102) | algae metagenome | isolation source: Pegethrix bostrychoides GSE-TBD4-15B and co-occurring heterotrophs from... | place: USA: Grand Staircase-escalante National Monument, Utah | collected 2006-08-15 | reverse complement strand
CGCAAGACATTGTGTTACTCCAAGTCAGTTGAGATGTTGAAGTGTTCGTTGCGGTTGTTGTTGCACTACTTGAGGTATCGAACAGTGCCTTTGCCCGTATAAATCATTAGCCTTTCAGCAACGCCGAAACGCCATTGGGCAAGCAGCTTGAGGATGGGGTTGACCTCTCAGGCGGGCAGTGGCAGCGATTGGCGATTGCGCGGGCGCTGATGCGGCTTTCCGAAACAGAGCTGCTGGTATTTGACGAACCCACTGCGGCACTTGATCCCAAAAATGAGCATGAGATCTACCGCATCTTCAAAACGATTGCTGAAGGACGGATGGCGGTTGTTGTCAGCCACCGACTGGCACTCGCCAAACTCGCAGACCGAATTGTGGTCTTGGAGCATGGCAAGATTATGGAAATGGGAACGCATGAGGAGCTGATGCAGCAGCAGGAGCGGTACTACACGATGTTTAGCCGTCAGGCAAGCAGCTATCTATAAAATTGCGTAAACTGCTTTGCACAGCAAAGGGTCAGCCGATAATGCGCTGACCCTTTGCTTGTTTACGCATCTAGATACTAACTAGATGCAGACCCAACTATTGAGCAGTGGCGAGCTGATTCTGAAGCTGAGCCTTGGCAGACTTAAACTGGGTTGCCAGCTGCTTTTTCTGTTCGTCGCTGCAATTGTTGCGAATCGCGGCAAACATCGTGCTCTCTTCTTGGCGCACATGATCCATCACCACATCTTTGAGGCGATCGATCTGCTGCTTGAATTCAGGCGAGGTTGGGCTGAGCGATTTGATATGATCCAGCATGACTTTCATCTCAGCTTGCTCGTCATACAGCTCTTGCGTATCCCTGTCGCCATAAAATCCCCGCACTGCCGGATAGACGACCTGCTCTTCAGCCTGAGCGTGAACGGTCAGATCTTTATAGAGCTGGCCGAAATACTCTTGCAGCTTAGTGGCATTGTCAGTGGCAGCAATCTGCCCGAATAGCAAATTCACTTTCTGGTGATCCATACGGATCACATCCTGAATATTCATCTCGTCGTCCGTGCGGCTGATGACGCTGCCTGCCACGCCAGTCACAGCAGCCATTGCATCCTGCACTCGCGCCCAGATGCTTTGATCTGCCTCTTGGCCAGTGAGTTCGCGCACGCCCAGCACCTCTAAAATGCCCTTGAGCTGCTCTTGATGCGCCCGATTCTCAAAGTTGACGGTATTCAGGGGCGTAATCGCTGCTTCAATATCTGCACCAACAACCTGTGCCGCCTTGTGAACCAACAGACCGCTCATGGTTTGGCCATGCTTGAGCAACTCAAACTGAGCGAATTTTTCGTAGGGCGATAGCTCAGAGCCTTCCATCAGCTTTTGCACCATTTTGGTCATCTCTTGAGTGGTCTGCTTAGGTTCGCCTTGCACACCATACTGCACAATCACAGTTTCGAGGATGCCCATATTTTTCTGATCGTCGTTGAGCATATTATTGAGGCGCTCACGAACATCCGCATCATTACAGACTGTCATCAGCGCTTGCTCACTCGAAATTAGCAGCGACTGCACTGCTTTCATATCGGCCAGTTTAGAAGCAATCGCAGCCCGCTTTGTGTCGTCAAGAGTTGTTACCATAGTTGTTCTCCAATGTTGCGAATGTTGCGTAGGATTCGGGAGGTCTGCTATCAACTTGACGTAACTTCATGCATTAGCTCATCTCTCGTCGGGATGATTTAGGAATTTAGACCAGCTGAACAACGTACAGAGCAATTCTGGCTTGGAGTTCTGCCTTTGGGCAGAGTGAAGACCGGGCGGCTGGCCTTAGGGTGTGAAGTGTAAACAGTCTGTTACATTTTCTGGGAGCGCAATCAATCATGGAAACGAAGAACCCGAATAAGCCAATGACACCCGTCACGCCTGCATTCAACGGCCAAGACCGCAATGCCTTTACCTTTGGCTTTACTCCTCAAGCTGAGCTGTGGAACGGTCGTTTAGCGATGATTGGCTTCTTGGCCTATCTGTTGTGGGATATTGCTGGCTATAGTGTTGTGCGCGATTTATTGCACCTGCTGCCCTACACCGTCCGCTAGATCTTTGGATTCCATCTTTGGATTCCATCTAGGTCGGTTCAACGATAGGATGCCAGAATCGATGGCGGGACAATTCTTGGGCTAGCAGATTGGAGCAACGCCATTCCGGACCATGTATCCATCTGCTAGCTATTGCTTTTCTAAATTGCTCTTTAACTAGCTTTATGATCGGAGTCAGCGATGCAATCTGATGTTGTCATGATTGGTGCAGGGCACAATGGACTAACCTGCGCTGCCTATCTATTGAAAGCAGGCTATAGCGTCACGCTGCTAGAGAAGCGTTCAGTTCCGGGTGGCGGTGCAACAACTGAAGAGCTGATGCCCAACGAGGCTCCTGGCTTCCATTTTAACCGCTGCGCGATTGATCACGAGTTTATTCATCTAGGCCCGGTCGTTAAAGAGTTAGAACTTGATAAATACGGCTTGGACTATATGTTTTGTGATCCAGTTGTCTTCTGCCCGCATCCAGACGGCAAGTATTTTCTAGCGCACAAGTCCATTGAGAAAACCTGCGCCGAGATTGCCCGCTACAGCCCGCGAGATGCCCAAAAGTACGCTGAGTTTATTGACTTCTGGCAGCGGCTTTTAAAGGGAATTGTGCCTGTATTCAACGCGCCGCCCAAATCAGTTATTGATATTATCGGCAACTACGATCTGCCTCAGCTCAAAGATCTGCTTTCGGTAGTAGGTGCGCCCAACAAGACGCTGGATCTAATCCGGACGCTGCTGACGAGCGCCGAAGATATGCTCAATGAATACTTCGACTCTGAGTTTTTGAAAGCGCCGCTGGCTCGCTTGGCTTCTGAAATGGGTGTGCCGCCCAGCCAAAAGAATCTGGCGATTGGCGCGATTATGATGGCGATGCGGCACCACCCCGGCATGGCTCGTCCTAGAGGCGGCACAGGAGCTTTGACCCAAGCGCTGCTGAATCTGGTCAAGAGCTTGGGCGGACAGGTCATTGTTGATCAATCAGTTGAGAAAATCCTGATCGACGAGGGTAAAGCTGTCGGTGTACGGGTGGCAGGCGGCATGGAATATCGGGCGACCAAGGGCGTGATTTCGAACATTGATGCCAAGCGGCTATTTTTACAAATGGTGGATAGTGCCGAGCTAGATGATGCCGACGAACATCTGCGCGAGCGTCTAGAGCGTCGGATCGTGAATAATAACGAAACTATTCTCAAGATCGACTGCGCGCTTTCAGAAGCGCCTAACTTCACGCATCACCAACATCAAGATGACTATTTGATTGGCTCCGTGCTGATTGCCGACTCCGTGAAACAGGTCGAAATTGCCCATAGTGACCCCAGCATTGGCCGGATTCCTGATGCTGACCCTTCGTTCTACGCAGTTGTGCCAACGATGCTTGACCCCTCAATGGCACCTCCGGGACAGCACACGCTCTGGATTGAGTTCTTTGCGCCTTACCAAATCGAGAATACGCAGGAAGGCTTAAAAGGTACAGGCTGGACGGATGACTTGAAAAACAAGGTGGCCGATCGCGTTATTGACAAGCTGGCTGAATATGCGCCGAACCTGAAGCAGTCGATTATTGCGCGTCAGGTAGAGAGTCCGGCAGAGTTAGGTGAACGCCTGGGGGCATACAAAGGTAACTATTACCACATAGACATGACCCTAGAACAGATGGTCTTCTTCCGACCTCTGCCCGAAATTGCTAATTACAAAACGCCAATTGAAGGACTGTACCTCACCGGAGCCGGGACACATCCGGGCGGCTCAATTTCCGGGATGCCGGGACGCAACTGTGCGCGAGTGTTTCTGCAGCAGCAGCAGCCTATGGCTCAGACGCTCAAAGACATGGGCAACTCGGTTCGCTCAACGGTAGGAACGTTGTTCAACAAGAGCGTTTAGGGTAGAAGCTAGAGCAGCAGATCAGCAGAGCAATTAGCAGGTTAAAAGAGCGGGAGACAGGAGGTCAGTTTGCCACAAGTCTTAATCCTGGGTGGACAGGGCAGGATCGGTCAAAGTCTGGCGGCTGACCTGCTAGCTTACACGGACGCAGATCTGGTTTTGACGGGTCGCAGTCTGCGTAAAGTGATGTTAGGGGACTCGCGGATTCGCTATCGGGTGCTCGATTTGGCAGATCAGGCTGCTTTGGTTCAGGCCATAGCAGACAGCAACTTAGTGATCCACTGTGCAGGGCCGTTTCGCTACCGGGACACCTCGGTATTGCAACACTGCATTCAGCAAGGTGTGAACTATCTAGATGTCAGTGATGATCGCAGTTTTACCCAAAAAGCATTGCAGCTTCGAGAGCAGGCCGAGATTGCGGACGTAACCGCGATCGTAAACACAGGAGTCTTTCCAGGTATTTCCAATAGCTTGGTGCGTAAAGCCGTTGAGCAATTGGACAAAACAGAGAACATTCACTTGAGCTATGTGGTCAGCGGATCGGGCGGATCGGGCGTAACCGTCATGCGAACCACGTTTTTGGGATTGCAGCAGCCGTTCTTAGCCTGGATCAATGGTAAATGGCAGTCGGTACAGCCTTACAGCGATCGTGAGCTGATTGATCTGCCAACCTATGGTCGCTCGGCTGTCTATTGGTTCGACATGCCGGAAGCTTATACGCTCGCCGAGGCGTTTCCCGCCCAAACCGTGATCACTAAATTTGGCTCGCACCCTGACTTCTATAACCGCCTCACCTGGATGGCGGCTCACTGGTTTCCAACTCGGCTGATTCACCAATCTCAGATGATCGAATTCTTGGCGCAGGTGAGCCATGCCATGACGCGCGTCAGCGATCGGCTGACTGGAATCGGTGTAGCAATGCAGGCGACGGTTTGTGGGGTGCGGCAGCAGCGGCAGGGCTGTTATCGGCTGGGCTTTAGCCACTCGCATACGGCAACGGCAGCAGCGGCAGGCACAGGCGGCATTGCTCAATTTTTGCTCTCTGGTGAGCTGCGACATCCCGGAGTTTGGAGCGTGGAGCAGGCCTTGCCCACTCAGCTGTTTGAGCAGGCGAGTCAGCAGCGCGGTTTGGTGATTCAGCAAGAGCTAATCTGCTAATCTGAGCTGCCGCCGCCCCGAAAAACGCAGGAATATCAGGAATATACAGAACCGCTCTACAGAGCCGCAAAGATATAGCGCATAATGTAAAGTGACCGATTCATGTAAAGTTCTATGTCTTTGCCTGCTCATCCCCCCCTGCTGATTCGGATAATTGCTCTGCAAAAAGGAGCCTTTGCCTTCCTGCTGCTTTTGATCGCGGTTGGTTCAATCCTCAGCTGGCGGAACTATAGCCTGCTGACCATCTGGGCTGAGCAGGATGCGCTAACCGCCGAATTTGCGCTAGTGGACTGGATGCTGGAGAAGATTGTGCATCTGGGCGTACCTACGCTGAAGCTGGTGGCAGTCGCGTCCGGCTTTTATGGAATGCTGCTGGGCACGGCGGCAGTTGGGCTGTGGCTGGGCAAGCTTTGGGCTGATCCGATGTTTGTGGGCTTAGTCGGCTTGCTGATTCCGTTTGAAACCTACGAGGTGATCCATGAGGCTTCGCTCCCCAAGCTAGCCCTGTTTATCGGAAATTTGATTGTGTTTAGCGTACTGCTGAGCCACTGGCTGCGAGCTGTCAAGCTGAGAGCGTCAGGACAGGCAGAAACGTTGGGCGAGTCAACGCTTTAACCCACTGCGCTTTAACCCACTGCTGCTTGCCTGAATCAGAGCCTTGACAACCCGACTCAGAATGGCGACTCAGAAGCCGATTCAGAACGCAGATTTTACTCGTTGGCTACCAGCTCATCAATCTGGGCTAAAGCTGGCTCAGCTGTTTGCCCAGCTGTTTGCTCAGATACAGGCTCCACTTGGCCGTTCATCTCTGGTGCTTCGGCCTCGCTAGGCGGCTCAGATGCCTGCCGTTCAAACGTTAGCTTGTGATCAACGAGGTCAATCTTCACGATATCGCCTTCACTAAAGGCATTTTCTAAGATTTTGGTAGCCAGCGGATTTTCGACTTCCTTTTGGATGGCGCGCTTCAGCGGGCGCGCTCCGTAGACCGGGTCGTAGCCCACGTCAGCAATATAGTTTTGGGCTTCTGGCGTGAGTTCGAGGCCAATTTTTTGGTCGACCAGCAGTCGCCGCACCCGCTGAAGCTGAATCCCGACAATCTGGCGCAGTTCCTTGAGGCTGAGAGCATGGAACAAAATAATATCGTCAACGCGATTCAGAAATTCTGGTCGGAAATGGCCGCGCAAAGCCGTCATCACTCGACGCTGCATTTCTTCATACTGGTTATTATCACCGGACACGTCCAGAATATATTCGCTGCCAATATTACTGGTCATAACCACAACGGTATTACGGCAGTCGGCGGTGCGTCCCTGCGAATCGGTAATGCGGCCATCGTCGAGCAGTTGCAGCAATATGTTGAATACGTCAGGATGCGCTTTCTCCACCTCGTCTAGCAGCAGCACCGAATAAGGATGCCGCCGAATTGCCTCAGAGAGCTGGCCGCCTTCTTCGTATCCAACATATCCCGGCGGTGCGCCTACCAGTCGCGCCACCGAGTTCTTCTCCATATACTCAGACATATCCAGGCGCACCAGCGCATCATCCGAGTCAAATAGACTTTGCGCCAGAGCGCGGGCTAGCTCAGTTTTGCCCACGCCCGTCGGCCCCAGAAACATGAACGAACCAATTGGGCGACCCAGATCCTTCATCCCGGCGCGGGCGCGACGAATCGCCGCAGAAACCGCTTCGACCGCCTCCTGCTGACCAATCACGCGCTGATGCAGAAAGTTTTCGAGCTGGAGCAGCTTCTGGCGCTCGGATTCCATCAGCCGATTCACGGGAATGCCCGTCCATTTGGCCACAATTTCGGCAATGTCGGTTTCGCTCACCTGCTCCCGCAGCAGCGTTTTGCCCAGCTTCTGGATTTCGCCCAGACTGGCTTCTTTGGCCTCTAGCTCGCGGTGGACAGCTTCTAAGCGGCCATATTTGAGCTGAGCGGCAGTGTTCAGGTCATAGTCGCGCTCGGCTTTGTCAATCTGGCGGCGCAGCTGCTCTTCTTCTTGACGCAGGCTGCTGATTTCGTCAATCAACGCTTTTTCGGACTCCCACTGGGAGCTGAGCGCAGCCTGCTCCTGCTGGAGTTCGGCAATCTCCTGGGCAATTTTTTCTAGCCGTTCCTGCGAGGTGCGGTAAGAGCGAATTGCAATCGCCGATTGGCCTTCACCTTCAATCGACAGCTTCTCCATCTCCAGCTGGATCAAGCGGCGGTCGATGGTTTCGAGTTCGACAGGCTTCGAGGTAATTTCCATCTTCAGTTGAGCCGCCGCTTCATCGACTAGATCAATCGCCTTATCCGGCAAAAATCGATCGCTGATGTAGCGGTCGGAAAGCGTCGCGGCGGCGACCAGCGCTGAGTCGGCAATTTTGACGTTGTGATGCACCTCGTAGCGCTCTTTGAGTCCGCGCAAGATCGAAATGGTGTCCTCAACGTTCGGCTGATCAACATAGACCTGCTGGAAGCGTCGCTCTAGAGCCGCATCTTTTTCAATATATTTGCGATATTCGTCGATTGTCGTGGCGCCAATGCAGCGCAGTTCGCCGCGTGAGAGCATCGGCTTGAGCAGGTTGCCCGCATCCATTGTGCCAGAAGAGGCTCCGGCTCCGACCACCGTATGCAGCTCGTCAATAAACAGCACGACCTGTCCGGCAGAGCTGGTGACTTCGCGCAGCACGGCTCGCAGCCGATCTTCAAACTCGCCTCGATATTTTGCCCCGGCAATCAGCGATCCCATATCCAGGCTGATCAGGCGACGCTCTTTCAGCGATTCGGGCACGTCGCCGTTGATAATCCGCTGCGCTAAACCTTCGGCAATCGCAGTTTTGCCCACGCCCGGTTCGCCAATCAGCACCGGGTTATTTTTCATCCGGCGTGAGAGCACCTGCACCACGCGGCGGATTTCTTCGTCGCGGCCAATCACTGGATCGAGCTTGCCTTGACGGGCGGCTTCGGTCAGGTCGCGGCCATATTTCTCTAGCGCTTGGTAGCCCGTTTCAGGGTTCTGGTCTTTGACTTGCTGACTGCCCCGCACGGCCTTCACTGCTGCCTCTAGCTTGCGTGTATCAACCTCAAAGCCTCGGAAAATCCGGCGTCCGGTGCGGTCATCTTCAGCTAGCGCCAGCAGCAGGTGTTCGACCGAAATGAAATCGTCGTTTAAAGACTGACGCGCTGTTTCCGCTCGATCTAGCAAAACATCTAGCCCCTGCCCCAGATAGAGCTGAGCTGATGCACCGCTGCGAGTCTGACGCTGAGCAAACGTTTCCAGCTGCTGCTTAAACTTAGCGGGGCTAATCCCGGCTTTGGTGAGAATGGTTTGAGCTGCGCCTTCCTGCTCCAAAAGCGCCAAAATCACATGCTCGACCTCTAGCTGCTGATGCTGATGCTGGCGGGCGACATCTTGCGATTTGACGATCGCCTCCCAGGCTTTCTCGGTAAATTTGCTAGGGTCGGTGGGCTGCATGGTGAAATAGAAATAACAGTGAGATAAGCAGTGAAATAAAGAGAACTGTTGCTGGATAGCGAGCCGCTTTGGCGATTTTAGTATAGCAATCCCGCTGCATCAGCCAACGCTTCAGCCTGGGCAAATCAACCTGGGCAATCAACCTGGGCAGGTTAGCAGCCCTAGTCAATGCTCTCTTCAGGCAGCACAAACGGCTTGGCTCGGATGATTGGCTCTGAGCGAGAGTCTAACACCTCTGGCTGAATCACTTCAGTTTGAATCGCCTCAGACTCAGCTACTTCGGGTTGAGCTACTTCGGGTTGGGCTACTTCAGTCCGAACCACTTCAGTCCGAACTACTTCAGGCTGCACCTCGAACTGGAGCAGTTCAGGCTGAGCCGCTTCGGGAAACTGCACTGGCTCTAGATCGGCGACGGGCAGCTGCCGCAGGTCGGGCATGGCCTGCGATTTGGCCTGCGATTGAGCCTGCGCCTCGGCTTGCGACACCAGCTCTTTTTGAGTTTCTTTGATCGAGATTGGCAGAGCAATCGGCTGTTCGATCCAGCAGCTCGCGGTGGGCAGGGTTTCTTCGAGATCTTCGAGCGGGCGAGGAATCACCATGACGGAATGCAGCTCGCCAATTCGATCGGCCTCATGCATTCCGGCTTCGACCGCTACTGTCACATCCGAAATCCGACCTCGAATCACGGCGGTACAAAGCCCGTCGCCGACGATCTCATAGCCAGAAAGATACACCTCGGCAGACTTCAGCATGGCATCTGCGGCTCCCACCATCGCCGGAAAGCCCCGCGTCTCCAGCAGCCCTACGGCCTGATTGCTGAGGCGGCTATAGCCCTGCTCTGCGGCTATTTGCGCCAGCCGATCGCTGATTGGCAGCACGGCTTCCAGGTTGGCGAGCGGCCTGGGAATCACGCTGCTGGAGACAAGTTGACCAATCCGCTCGGCAAAGTCGACGCCTGCGTCAATGGCCAACCGCACGTCGGAAATGCCGCCGCGCACCACAGCGGTACAGTAGCCGCTGCCAGTTTTTTCGTAGCCCACCAGCCGCACTGAAGCCGCTTTTAGCATGTTGTCAGCCACGCCAATAATCGCCGGGAAGCTGCGGGTCGAGACGAGTCCGAGGGCGCTTTCGCTTTGAATCGGCGGACGAGATGAGGTCATGATTTGGAGCAGCAATAGAGTCTCGGACGCTCAGAGCGTTTATCTGACTAGTTATCTGACTAGTTGTCTGACTATGCGTTCGACTACTGTCAACATAGCTTAGTGCAGAGATGAATGGTAGCGCTGTATCAGTAGCCGCTGCCGCAGCTCAATCACTAGCAGGCGGCCTCGCGGAGCCAAAATCATCCGGCTGGCTGAGGGCTTGCCGATGCGGAAACATCGCAATCATCATCCGCTCGACGTAGGCCTGACCATAGACTTGAGCTGAAGGTTCAGGCATTGGCGTTGGCGCTGGGTGAATCGGCGCTGAGGCTGGAGCTTGTGGTGTTGAGGGCTGAGATACTGGAGGCTGCGGCGCTGGAGGAACTACCCCACTACTAGAGCTGCCGTTTGAGCTGCCAAATCCGACGCTAAATCCGCTGACGAATTCAGCCTTGAAGAAAGGAGCAGGTGCTGGTTCAGTGGCCCAAGGATCGGGAACTGACTCCGCTGGCTTCGCTGGCTCAGGTGCTAGTTCAGGTGCTGGCTCCAGTGCCACCTGCCGTCCAGTCTCCCCAATCAGCGAATTAGGCGGCAGAATCTGCCCCGCCGCAATCGAGCTATTCCAGACGGTGGTGAATGCCCCAATGCAGGTATCTGCCCCAATCTGCCCCCGCCCGACAATCAGCACGCCCCGCCCCAACGTACAGCCAGTCTCAACCGTCAAGTTGCCCCGACAGGCATGTATCACAACGCCCTGCCCGACACAAACCCCAGCCGCAATGGTCAGACAGCAGTCCGGATCAGCCTGGAGCAAAACGCCGGGGGCAACTGCTGCACTCGGATGTACCACCACATTCCCACTTGCATAGATATGGCTGTAGATATGACTATTGTTGACAGAGTTCAGCGACGGCGATTGCATGGCAGTATTGCAGGGTTCGCCCTGAGGTTATGGGCGCTGTACCATCACCTCAGCGACGCGGCGCTTGGTTTTCGTATCGACACCGATTAGCCGCACGTACTCACCGCTGTTTTCGGCTACGCAGGCTTCGATAGCTGCCAGCACATCGCTGTCGCGGGTAGATTGAATCGGCGGGCAGCTCGTCCAAGAGCTGATTCGGAAGCGGCGAAGATCAGCATGTTCAGCGGCCACTCGGTAGCCTTGAGACAAAAGCTGCCGCACCTCAGCAACGACTTCAGCGCTGAGTTTACCGCCTGTATGCCCCGCCGCCGCATGGCCACCCGTGCTGCCCGTATAGAGCGGGGGACTAGGTTGATAGCTGCTAGGCTGATAGCCCGATTGCTGCTTAGTCTGGCTGTAGCTGCCGTTACCGTTGGTAGCAGGAGCCTGACCTGCGCCATTGGATTCGCCGGGGCGCTGCACAATCATTTCTGAGATCCGGCGTTTTGCCTTGGGATCAATGCCGAAGACGCGCACGTACTCGCCGCTATGCTCGTTCAGGCAGGATTCGAGAGCCGCAATCGCATCGGCTGGACGGCTGGTTTGAATCGGCGAGCAGCTGTTCCAAGAGCTAATCCGAAAATGCCGATTGTCGGCATGTTCCGTGCCAATTTTGAAGCCTTGATTAATAAACTGATGCACCTTCTCGATCACGTCTGGACTCAGTTTGGAAGATCCGCCGTAGCTAGCGCTGCTAGATCCGCCATAGCTACTGGCGCTGCTAGCGCTGCTGGCGCTGTAGGTTTTGACCGGAGGAGTACTGCGCACGCCGGATCCGTCAGGCCGCTGGATCACCAGCTCCAAGACGCGCCGCTTCACTTTGGGATCAACCCCAATCAAGCGCACATAGTCGCCCTGATGTTCGGCTATGCAGGCTTCGATTGCGCTTAGCACCTCTGAATCTCGCGTTGAGTGAATGGAGGCGCTTGTCCAAGAGCTGGTCTGGAACCGGCGCTTATCGGCATATTCGGCGCTGACGATCAGGCCTTGGGACAGCAACTGGCGAACCTGGTCAACAATTTCGGGCGCTAAGCGAGTGTTTTGCATGGGACTAGAGTTAGAGGTGGAATGAGAACGTTGGGACTTGAGATCAGAGAGTGAACCAGAGGATGAAGCAGATTGTGAACTGATCGGGCTGTGAGATTCGCTGTAGCTGCGTTCAAGCTGCTGCCGAATCGGGGCGGTCTGCGTGATCTGCTCAGCTCGATGCGCGCCGGATTGCAAAGCCGCATTTGCGCCCATTAGATGTTGGGCAAAGCGCCGATCGGCCTCCTGCACGTCAGGCAACCGATCCGCCTGCTGCTGGCTGGTAATCACTGCGCCAGAGGGCACAAATTTACCGGGCGGAATTTCGACATCCTGAATCAGCGTATGCATCATCACAATGCAGTCATCGCCAATTCGGGCGTTGAACACCGTAGAGCGAAAGCCAATAAAGCAGCGGCTGCCGATGTAGGCTGGGCCTTGAATCAGCACCATATGCGTAATTGAGCTACCCTCACCGATCCAAACAGAGTAGGGATTTTGATCCGCTCCGACGACGCGCCCCTGCTCCAGACTGTGGATGATGGCACCATCCTGAACCTGGCTACCTGAGCCAATATGAAACGCGCCACCCTGATCAGCTCGGATGGAAGCCCCGGGGCCAATCAAGGCGCGATCGCCAACGCTGACATTCCCACTCAGGTTTGAAAAAGCATGGACGTAGGCCGTTGGGGCAATTTGAGGTTGAGCGGTTGTCACGGGCGTTGGAGCAGCAGTAGCGCTTGCCATAGGATTATCTCTTGGCTAAACAGCCTTTGGTTGAACAGTCTTCGGTTGAACAGTCTTCGGTTAAACAGCTTTGCGAACCTGTATGCCAAACTCCCTGTATACCAAACTCTGCGTCAGCGCCTAGTTCAGCTTGACGTCACCCAGACTTTCCGACTCGCTGACCAAATTGCCCAAGCTAGCTCTAGCGATCCTGATCGCGCTTGCTGTAGAGCCGCTGGTTTTCAACGCTAACTGTGTCAATGATGCCGATAATCAGTGCATCCAGGGGACGCGACTCGTTGCCCTGGATCTGACGAGCCGCGCTGCCGCGACTCACCAGCACCCATTCATCAAGCCCCGCCCCGACGCTGTCAGCCGCCACCTCATAGCGAGGCAGAGGCTGACCCTCGGAATCGAGAAACTGCACCAGCAGGAACTTCACGCCCATTAGGCTCTGTTCTTTTTGCGTGCTGACCACCGTGCCGCAGACTTTGGCAATTTGCATGAGCCTTTATCCGCCGGGGCGCGCTCTAAGAGCGGCTGATGGGGCGGATACCGCTGACGCTTTCGCGGAATGCCTCAACGGCTTCGGTGTAGCGAATGGGCAGCACGTACTCCAAGTTCTCGTGCGGGCGGGCGATGATATGGGTCGAGAGCACCTGTCCGCCGTTGACGCGCTTCACATTTTCGATGCCAGCTGCGACCGAAGCCTGCACCTCTGAGACATCGCCCCGCACAATCACCGTGACGCGGCCGCTGCCGATTTTTTCATAGCCTACCAGCGTGACGCGAGCAGCCTTCACCATTGCGTCTGCTGCTTCTACAATCGCCGGAAAGCCCAGCGTTTCTACCATTCCAACTGCAATTGCCATGAGATTTTCCTTCCAGTGATATCTTGAACGTTTACTGATCTTTATCTTGATCTGTTTAGACCCGATCTGCTGACCCAACCTGCTTAGATTAGAGCGCTGTTAATTCAGATCTCTACTCATTAGCTCTACTAATTAGTTAGATAGTTAGACCTGTATTAGCTAGATCTTGAGATCTCTATGCGCGATCGATTGACTCGATCGACGGCCACCTTATGACCACCGCTCAAGCGCTAAGAGCGAAACTGTTCGACAGCTTCGGTGTAGCGAATGGGCAGCACGTACTCCAGGTTCTCATGCGGGCGGGCGATGATGTGGGTCGAGAGCACCTCACCACCGTTAACACGCTTGACGTTTTCAACCCCTGCCGCGATCGAAGCCTGCACTTCTGAGACATCGCCCCGCACAATCACCGTGACGCGGCCGCTGCCAATCTTTTCGTAGCCTACCAGCGTCACACGAGCGGCTTTCACCATCGCATCTGCTGCCTCCACCACCGCAGGAAATCCCCGCGTTTCAATCATTCCAACAGCAATCGGCATCTTAAACTCTCTCCAATATCCCCAATATCAACGAGCAGTCCTACCTTCTGAAAACCAGAGCAGAGACTAAATTCGACGGAAGCCCTATCCTCAGTCTTCAAAAGTGTTTTACAACTCCCAGACCTAACAATACAGGCCAGTGTAGACGCATAGCAACATAACTTCGGATAATTGTTTTTATAGAAAACATAACCCTAGTTTATTAAACTTTGCCTCCCTCAACTTTGCCTTCCTCGGCTTGACTGAGCTGATATATAGGTATGGATTATACCATTCACCCGTCAGCCTTTATGGCTTAAATCCGAGCTGAAGTTAAATGAACTTTAAGGCGATTAAACATAAAAAAATTATTAAAACGATACGAGACGAAGCCTTGATTCACAGAGTGCTAATATTTAGCAATTGAAAGCTCTATAAGGCATCTTTAACTTTAAAAGAAGGAAATGCGGGATTGATGAATCAGCTCCTTTACCAGACTAGCTGGTGGGTTCCGCTCTATGGGTTGGTGGGAGCCATTCTGACCCTGCCTTGGTCGGTCGGCTTGGTGAAGCGCACAGGGCCAAGACCGGCGGCCTATATCAACATTTTAATGACGGTTCTGGCGCTGATTCATACGGCGCTGGTGCTTTGGGCGGTCTGGGATGCTCCGCCCGATCGGCTGCTGATTCCCTGGCTCAGCCTACCGGGATTTGAGCTATGGATCACCTTCTTGACTTCACGAATCAGCGTTGGCGCTGCGTTCGTCATCACCTTGCTGAGCCTGATGGCGCAGGTGTTTGCCTTGGGCTATATGGAAAAAGACTGGGCGCTGGCTCGCTTCTACGGGCTGATGGGCTTCTTTGAGTCGGCCATGACGGGGCTGGCACTGAGCGATTCGCTGTTTCTCAGCTATGCCCTGCTGGAAATGCTGACGCTTTCGACCTATTTGCTGGTGGGTTTCTGGTATGCTCAGCCGCTGGTGGTGGGGGCAGCGCGCGATGCCTTTTTAACCAAGCGCGTCGGCGACCTGCTGCTGCTGATGGGCGTGGTGACGCTCTCCAACTTGGCAGGCAGTCTCGACTTTACCCATCTGGCACTCTGGGCCGAGCAGGTGGAGCTGAGTCCGCTGACGGCAAATCTGCTGGGGATAGCGCTGCTGGCTGGGCCGACGGGCAAATGCGCCCAGTTCCCGCTCAACCTCTGGCTGGATGAGGCGATGGAAGGGCCAAATCCAGCCTCAATTTTGCGGAACTCGGTGGTGGTCGCCTGCGGAGCCTATGTACTAATCCGACTCCAGCCCGTGCTGGCACTCTCGCCACTGGCGCTGGAAATTCTGCTGATCTTGGGAGCGCTGACGGCGGTCGGCTCGTCGCTCGTCGCCATTGCCCAAATCGACATCAAGCGAGCTCTCTGCCATTCGACGAGCGCATATCTGGGGCTGGTATTTTTGGCTGTCGGAACGCAGCAAGATGAGCTGGCGCTGATGCTGCTGCTGACGCATGGCATTGCCAAGGCGCTACTGTTTATGAGTCTGGGCTCAGTGATTTTGACCGCCAGCACGCAGGATTTGACCGAGCTAGGTGGCCTGGGGTCTCGAATGCCTGCGACAACGCTGGCCTATGCGGTCGGTGCAGTTTCAATGCTGGGACTGCTGCCGCTGGGCTGCTTTTGGGCGATGCTGGCCTGGGCTGAGACGGTCTGGACAACAACACCCTGGCTCGTCGGGATTTTGCTGGTGGTGAACGGGCTGACGGCTTTTAATCTGGTGCGAGTGTTTGTTCTAGTGTTTGGCGGTCAGCCTCAGCCCAAAACGCGGCGCGCTCCCGAAGTCGGCTGGCTGATGGCAGTTCCCATGGTTTCGCTAACGATCATTGCGCTATTGCTGCCGCTGCTGCTGCGTCAATGGCAGATCTTGCCTACCTGGGCACAGTTTAATCCCACCGTGCTGCTGCTGCTGCTAGGCGCAGGCGGGCTAGGAGCTGGGCTAGGCGGTTGGATCTACCTCAGTCCAGGCATCTCGAAGCCCGTTGATCTCGTTTGGCCGTCGGTGCGCGAAGGCTTGGCCTATGATTTTCGGATTGAGCAGCTCTACCAGATCACCGTGGTGCAGGGCGTGGTGCAGGGGGCGAGACTCACCGCCTGGTTTGACCGCTATGTGGTGGACGGGCTGGTGAACTTTGTGGGCGTGGTCTCAATTTTTAGCGGCGAGAGTCTCAAGTACACTGTGTCGGGTCAGTCGCGCAACTATCTGTTGACGCTGTTTTTGGCGCTATTTTTGGCGCTGACGGTTATTGGCTGGGGCTACTGGGGCAGCGGTTTTTAGCCTGACAGTCGCATAGTTAGTCGCGTATTTAAATTATTTCAGAGGCTAGGGGTCGCCGTTATATGCTAAGCGTTTTGATTTGGGCTCCGGCGTTAGGGGCACTGCTGATTACCTGCTTGCCACAGGCCACATCAGGGGTGCGGGCGCGGCAGATTTCGCTGGTGATTGCCAGCCTGGTTCTGCTGTGGTCGATTTACCTGGCTGGCCAGTTCGACCTGAGCAACCCCGGCATGCAGTTTGCAGAAGCGCTGCCCTGGATCGAGAATCTGGGGCTGTCCTATCGGCTAGGCATTGACGGACTTTCGATGCCGCTGGTGCTGGTGAATAGCCTGCTCGTGTGGATTGCGCTGTTTAGCAGCGATCCGCAGATCAGTCGCCCCCGGCTCTACTACGCGCTGATGCTGATTTTGGGGAGCGCCGTGGCTGCTGCTTTCCTGGCGGAAAATCTGCTGCTGTTTTTTATCTTCTACGAAGTAGAGCTGATCCCGCTTTACCTGATCATTGCGATCTGGGGCGGGGCCAGACGCGGCTATGCGGCCACCAAGTTTTTGATTTACACGGCTTTTTCGGGCGTGCTGATTCTGGCTGCTTTCTTCGGCCTCTCGGTGTTGAGCGGCACTTCTAGCTTTGACTACGACCTATTGCAGCAGCAAACCCTGCCGCTTACCGTCCAGCTGGTGCTGCTAATCACGCTGCTGATTGGCTTTGGCATCAAGATCCCGATCGTGCCGCTGCATACCTGGCTGCCGGACGCTCACGTTGAGGCTCCAACGCCGGCCTCGGTGCTGCTGGCTGGAGTGCTGCTGAAGCTGGGCACATATGGCCTCCTGCGATTTGGGCTGGGGCTGTTTCCCGAAGCTTGGAGAGTGATTGCTCCCGGACTGGCGGTGCTGGCTGCAATTAGCGTGCTGTACGGCTCGTTTGCGGCAATTGCCCAGACCGACATGAAAAAAATTGTCGCCTATAGCTCGGTAGGTCATATGGGCTATATTCTGCTAGCGGCGGCGGCGGCGACTCCGCTCAGCCTGCTGGGGGCAATTATTCAAATGGTCAGCCACGGCCTGATTTCGGCGCTGCTGTTTTTGGCAGTAGGCGTAGTCTATGCCAAAACTGGCACCCGTGACATTAACCAGCTGCGGGGACTGCTCAGCCCAGAGCGTGGTCTGCCCGTGATTGGCAGCCTGATGATTGTCGGGGCGATGGCGAGCGCTGGCATCCCGGGGATGATGGGTTTTATTGCTGAGTTTATTGTCTACCGCAGCAGCTTTGAAGTCTTCCCGGTGCAGACGCTCCTCAGCATGGTTGGCACAGGGCTAACGGCGGTGTACTTTTTGATCATGATCAATAAGACGTTTTTTGGCCGTTTGCCCGAAACGCTGGCGAATTTGCCTCGCGTCCGCTGGCAGGATCGGCTACCCGGCGTAATTGTAACGCTGCTGATTATTTGGCTGGGCATTCAGCCAAACTGGATGACGCGCTGGAGTGAGGCCACCGCCACCGCGATGGGGCAAGGGCGCATGCAGCACTACTCAACAGTGCAGCCGCTTTCTGAAACTGTGCTTTCCAAGATTGCTCCGGCCAGTCAGGGTAGTTAGCCTATAGCTAGGCTCAAGCGCTAGACTCGATCAGCCGCTGCTTGCTTCTTTTCACTGCCCATTTTTTTCACTGCCCATTCTTTTCATTCCTCATTCTCTCGATACCGCTATGGTGCTTGCCACTCCTCCTTCAACTCATCCCTTAGCCGAGATCCTGACGCGCTTAGAGCAGGGCGGAGCCTTGCTGCCAGAATCGCCTGACAATTTGCTGGAAGTGGTTGGCATTCTCAAAAGCTATGGGCATGTGCTGGATGCCTATCAGCGCAACCTCAACTATATTGCTGAGCATCAGTTTTTGGTGCTGTTTCCATTTTTCAAATATTTCAACGGTGAAGTAACGCTGCAAAAGCTGCTAAAACACTGGTGGCATGATCGGATCAACTATGAGTTTGCGGAATATTGCATGAAGGCCATGTTTTGGCATGGCGGAACGGCGCTGGATAATTACCTAGACAGCCCCGAATTTCAGCAGCGGGTCGAGAAAATCTTGCAGGTGAAGCTGCGCGGCAACGTGATCATGGGAAGTCTTAACCGTCTGTTCCCGGAGTTTTTGCCAGAGCAGGTGCGGCTGCTGAGCTACTACAGCGCGCTCGGTCAGTTTTGGGACGTGATGAGCCGGATGTTTTTGGTGCTCTCCGATCGCTATGACCACGGCGAAATTAACAGCATCAAGGACGTGGTCGATCACATTCGTGAAGGGCTGGTGACCGCTGCCGCTCAGCCGATCACCTACGCCGTCATGGTCGCAGATCAGCGCTATGAAATTATTCCTAAATCCGCAGGGCTGCAATTTTTGATGGATACGGCAGTACCCTATGTGGAGGCGGTGTTTTTCCGCTCGTTCCCGTTCTTTGGCACGGTTTCTTACAACGCGCAGGCACATCAGATCTCGGCTGAGCAGGCTGACTTCAACTATGGCGTACTCTATGCCGATCCGCTGCCTGTCGGTGGGGCAGGCATTCCGCCGACACTCTTAATGCAGGATATGCTGCACTATCTGCCGGATTATTTGCAGGAGATTTATCTACGCGGCTCTAGGAGGCAGGATGACTTTCGCGTCAAGATCTGCCTCAGTTTTCAGAAGTCGATGTTTTGCGTCACAACTGCCGCGATTCAAGGACTCGCCCCGTACCCGCTCGATACTGCCGACCCTACCCAACAGCAAACTAACCGCCGCTACTTGGAGCAGTGGCTGGATCGGATGGTGAATTCGCGCCTGCCGTCGCTCAACTGATGGGCCAGTAATGCGCCAGCCGCGCCAGCTGGTCTGAGCTAGATCTGCGCTATAATCTTTGGAACTTAAAATTTGAGCAGCGCCCGCATTGCTCAATGCCCTCAATGCTCCAATGCGGATCACAAGCATCACAATCAGGAGCCAGTCAGTTTGAGTGGTAGGCATTTGACTGGAGGGGTTAATATAGGTAACTTGGAATTCATTCACCGATGGTGGCTTTGGCCTGACCGATGAAATCAGAATTTGGTCAAAGGTAGCATCAATAAAGGTTTGCAATTCGACAGCGGATTATTTTTTACAGGAGCAAGCATTTCAGGCATGATTAAACTGCGGTTGAAGCGGTTCGGCAAAAAATTTGAGGCCAGCTACAGAATTGTGGCCATGAACAACGATACGCGCCGAGATGGGCGGCCTCTAGAAGAGCTAGGGTTCTACAACCCTAGAACGGACGAAGTGAAGCTGAACGCCGAGGCGATCACCAAGCGCCTTCAAGACGGAGCACAGCCGACCGATACTGTGCGTCGCATCCTCGAAAAAGCCAATCTGTTAGAGCAAAAGGTGCGCGCCTAGACTTTGCTGCCGGTCAGATGCTGGTCGGCGACGCTGTTTACAGGTTGCAGATGGTTACGGGCGTTGTTCAATTCTCTAAGCAAGCTACCTGTCTCTAAGCAAGCTACCTGAGCAAGCAGCGCTCAAAGAAAGTGTCTGAACCCACCTCACCCTCGACCGAATTGCCCCAGCCTATGCCAGATCTATCGGCCACTCCAGCAGTAGCACTAGACGTAGTAGCACTAGACTATGTGCAGCTGGTGCGATTTCTAGTCTGTCCCTTCTTAGATTCGCCCGAACTCCTGAAGGTAGACTGCGAGATCTCCCCCCGTACCCAGCGCGTGCTGATTCGAGTCGCAATTGAAGGCGATGACAAGGGTCGCGTGTTTGGCCGAGGCGGTCGCAACGTTCAGGCCGTGCGGACGGTGATTCAGGCGGTTGCTCAAGCCGCAGGGCATTCAGCCCACCTAGAAGTCTTTGGCAGCCAGTCTGGAGAGCAGTCAGAAAGCCATCGCCCCTCTGTGGAGGCGGCGCGACCGCGACTGGCGGCGCCACGTCGGCCACCTCAGCCGCGATCTGAGTCTAAGCCTGAGTCTATAGAGCCTGAGTCTAAGCCTGAGTCATAGAGCTTAAGACCCTCGGCTAGCTTTGGAAGATCAATCACAAGGAATCTGTATGCTGAGGCTTCATCTCTGCATTGCATGGGCATAACACTCACATTCGAACTCCCCACGCCCGAAAGCGCGATTGCCATCGCGGGTCTCCGTGAAGAAAACCTGAAGGTGCTGGCTCAGCAGACTGGGGCAGCTTTTGTGCTGAGAGGGCAAGCCTTACAGATTATCGGCACCGAAGCTCAAGTTGCTCTAGCTGATAGTCTCGTACAGGCTCTCAGACCTGCCTGGAGCCGAGGCCAGCCGGTGGCACGCGTCGATATTCTCACTGCGCGACAGGCGCTGACCACCGACCAGCAAGAAGAGCTGCAAGCGCTTCAGCAAAACCTGCTGGCTCGCACACGCAAAGGCGAAGAGATCCGCGCCAAGACCTTTCGGCAGCGTCAGTATATTCAGGCGATTCAAGATCACGATCTGGTATTTTGTACAGGGCCAGCTGGCACTGGCAAAACGTTTCTGGCGGCAATTGTGGCGGTGCAAGCCCTGCTTTCCCACCAGTACGAGCGGATTATTCTGACGCGGCCAGCCGTTGAAGCCGGAGAAAAGCTGGGTTTTTTGCCGGGAGACTTGCAGCAAAAGATCGATCCCTATCTACGCCCGCTCTACGATGCGCTCTACGAAATGCTCGACCCTGAAAAGCTGCCTAGCCTGATGGAGCGCGGCGTGATTGAAGTTGCGCCGCTGGCATATATGCGGGGTCGGACGCTGAACAAAGCCTTCGTGATTCTGGATGAAGCCCAAAACACCACGCCTGCTCAGATGAAAATGGTGCTGACCCGTCTGGGACAGCGCTCTCGGATGGTGGTGACGGGCGATATTACCCAGACCGACTTGCCCAGCCATCAGCAGTCTGGACTGGCAGTCGCGCAGAGAATCTTAAAGAACGTTGAGGGCATTGCCTTCTGTCAGCTCACGAAAGCCGACGTGGTGCGTCATCCGCTCGTGCAGCAGATTGTCTCCGCCTACGAAGCCTATGAAGCGGGCGGCTAATAGCTAGAATCTGCTCAGGTTCCTCAAGTCACCAGCCGGAACAGCGGATTTTGCGTTGCCAGCCAGCCCAGCCATAGCCCAACCGAAGAAACCAGCATCAGCAGCAGCAGAGACTGCCAGCGGTTGTAGCCCGCGTTCTGCAGGTCGAGCCGAGCCAGCAGTTCTGCCGACAGAATGACCAGACAGTAGCCAGCGGTTTTGGACCAAACTAGCGCCAGCGTGCTGCCCAGTGATAAGAGCAAAATCAGCGTGAAGTAGCCTATATCTGAACGCAGCCAGAGGCGAGCAAAGCGCTTTAAACCGTTTAGCCAGGTCGTCAGCAGCAGCGCCTGCGCGATGGCAATTCCGGCGGCCAGCAGCCAAGCCAGCGATCCCAACGTGCGGATCAAGAACCAGCTAAAAATACTGTAGGCGGCCAGCAGCAGCAACAGGGAAAGCCAAGGAATTCGCATCTGCCTCATATGCCTCACTATACATATGCCTCACTATCAGACCTTAAGCAACGTCAGCGCCGCCTCTGCCATCTGACGGGCAGCTCCGGGTTCACCGCGCACCTGCCGCAAATCTTGGCGAATCTGACTCAGCTGCTCTGGGTGATCGAGCCAGTCCAGCACGAGAGCGGCCACCTCCGCAGGCTGGAGTTCGCCCAATAACTCCGGCACGACAGCCCGATTTGCCCAAATATTTGGCCAAGCGAAAAAGCGCGGCTGACGACGATTTCGCCTCAGAAACCAGGCGTTGATCAACCGCGCCCAAAGGGAGCCAACCCCCGGCAGATTCGCCAGCAGTCCGGGGAGTCCATCCCAAGCCCGCATTGCGTCCAGCTGCTGAGTCGGCATCAGCACAATCATCGGCACGGCTAGCGCGCCCAGCTCAGCCGTATTGGCACCAATGGTGGTCAGACAGAGATCGCATTGCCTCAGCAGTGCGTGAGCCGGAGTTTCTGTGCAAAGATCAATGCGCAGCCCTTGCTGAGTTTCAAGATAGGGCTGCCCCGCCGCTTGCTTGAGCACTGCTGCGATTGCCCCAAACTGCGTCAAAAGCGGGTTTTGCAGCGGATCGGCGAATCGTGCCAAGTCGTAGAGTTGCAGCGTTGGGGCAACCGGGATGACAAATCGCGCCTGAGGACGCGCCTGCTGGACTTGAGCCGCAATCGCCAGAGCTAACGGCATCCCCTGCGTCAGCTTGGCGGATTTGGAACCGGGCAGCAGGCCAATCAGCGGTGCGGCTGCGGCTTGGTCTGGAGCGGGAGCAGACTGAGCGTCAGGCGTTAGGTTGGGTGTTAAATCGGCCATCAAATCGCCGACGACGCAAAATTTGGCGGCATACCGAGCCGGAGCCTGCTGAATCTGCTCAGGCCGCATCACTGCGAAGCAATCCACCCAGCGATGCCAGCGCGTCTGCCATTCGCCGTAAACCAGCGTTTTGTAGCCCAGCCTTCTGCCGATGATCACCGGAAACAGCTGGTCGCCGCCCAAAAAAATCACCAGACCCTGCGGCGACCAGTCCCAGTCCTCCGTCGTTTTGCCCCAGAGCAAGAATGGCCAAAAATGCTCTGCTGCCTGGATGCGGTCAATTCCGTAGCGCTGGGCGATGGCAACTTCTTGGCCACTGGCGTTGGGACAGGGCGAGAGTACCAGCGAAATCCGCGGCGCTGGCTGGAGGGCTTTGGCTCGCAGCGCCTGCAAAACTGGACTGACCCAGGTGGTAAGTTCGCCAGGGCCATTGGAGAGAATCAGAATATCGGATCGGTCGCTCAGGGTCATACCGTTGCAGGTTGCAGTTACAGGTTGCAGTTACAGGTTGCAGTCTGGTTCAAGCCCAATTCAGGCTCAGTTCAAGCAGCGCTCAAAATTTCTAAAATCTCTAAAATCAGGCGGACTGAAGAAAACTAGGTGAAAAATTGAGCGGCTGGCTATATCATAAACGTGCCTTTGATTAAATCTTGCATCGTCAGGTGTACCGCACATGCTGCGACAACGTTCTTCTTCCATTGTGACTTTGGCGGCCTTATTGGCACTGTCCCCTGTTTCATTCGCCGTGATTCAGACCGAACAAATCGTCCAGGCTCAAGCGCCTGATGCCGCTGTTCCGGCTGGGACGAGAGTGCGAATTAACAGCTCGCCCAGCGTCACGAGCATTAGCCAGACCTTAAAGCAACAGTTTGAATCTAAATTTCCGGGCAGCACCGTTGAGCTGAACCAAACTCTTAGCGCCGAAGCGTTGAAAGCATTGGAAGAGGGCAGAATCGACTTGGCCGCGATTGGCCGTGCGCTGACCCCAGAAGAAAAGGCGGCAGGCTTTGTGCAAGAGCCGATCACGCGCCGCAAGATTGCCGTGGTGGTGGGTGACAAAAATCCGTTTCCGGGCGACATGACGGGCGAACAGTTCGCCAGCATCTTCCGGGGCGAGATCGCCAATTGGTCAGAAGTCGGCGGCAGCAACAAACCGATTCGGGTGCTAGATCGGATCAATAGCGATACGCGAATTGCGCTTCAGCCTTACCCGGTTTTTCAGGCGGGCGCATTTGAAACAGGCACGACAGGTCAGTCAATCGATGATGCAGCCACAGAGGCGATGCTCAGCCAGCTGGGTGATGACGGCATTAGCTACGCGCTCGTTGATCAAGTCACCAATCAGCCGGGAGTCAAGATCGTCTCACTTTACGGCACGCCGCCCACCGACCCCAGCTATCCCTTCTCACAGCAGCTCAGCTACGTCTACAAAGGCTCGCCCAGCCCAGCAGTACAGGCATTTTTGGGAGTGATTCAGGCACCTGAAGCTCAGCAGAGTCTAGCTGCGCCTGGAGCGCCTGCTGCGCCAAATGGAGCGCCAGCATCAGCACCAGCTCCAGCAGCTCCGGTCGCCCCGGCTCCAATTCCCACAGCTCCAGATGCTCCGGCGGCGGCTGTTTCGCCTTCGGTGACGGCTGCCGATCCGGCTCAGCCCGGTGCCGCTCAGCCTGATACAGTGGCGCAAGCTCCTGCGGCTGATGCTGGTGCTGATGCTGGCGCTAACGGTGGCATTCCAGGCTGGCTCTGGCTGCTTTCTCTGCCGCTGTTGGGTGGTTTGATTTGGGCTTTGCTGAAAGGTCTCGGCGGTTCAGATGAGGTAGAGACGGTGACGGGAGCAGCGGCTGCTAGTTCGTCAGGTGCTGTTTCTACAGCAACACTTGCGGCAGATCGCGCTGGAGAGAACAGCCGGATCGTCCTGAGCGCTCGGAATGGGCAGGATGCCTACGCCTACTGGGAAGTGCCGGAAGCGCACAAGCAGCGGTTGCGGAAGGAAGAAGGCGCCCAAAATCTGTCGCTGAGACTCTACGACGTGACGGGGCTAGAATTTGACCGCCATCCGGCTCACAGCATCGAAGAATTTGAATGCGACGAGTCTGATCAAGATCTACATTTCCCCGTGCCGCAGCCCGACCGCGACTATCTCGTACAGCTAGGCTATGTCACCTATCAAGGCCGCTGGGTGAAGCTCGCTCAGTCTAATGCCGTGCATATTGCAGCAGATGGTACGGTCGGAACGCCGCCTGCTCGATCAGCTTCGGTGCCGACCATACCAGCGCCAACCCTGCCAGCAGCTATGCCAGCACCAGGAGCGCCCGACTTTTCGCTAGCTGAAAGTAGCTTCGGTGAAAATAGCTTTACCGAGAACAACTTTACGGAGGGCATGCCGCTCGTCGATCCAGCCAGTCTAGCGGAGCCAGCTGACAGATTGGACAACCTGAACAGGCTTGCATCTGAAGCGATGCCTGAAGCCTCAGAGCGAACGGCTATCGATCCAATGAGTGATCAGGGGGCTGATCGGATGGATGGATTTGGCATGGCCGGAGTTGCGGGCGTTGGAGCCGCAGGAGCTGCCGCAATGGCTGCAAGTAGTTCCAAAAGCCGAGTCAAGCGCAGCCAGATTATGCTCTCGCCGCATGGTGATCACGATGCTGAAGCTGAGTGGGAAGTGCTGGAACATCACAAGGAAATTGCCAAGCAGCATGGCGGTCAGAATTTTATTCTACGAATCTGTGATGTGACTGGCGTTGATCTGGAGAATCAGGCTCCCCACAGCATTCAGCAGTTTAACTGCGAGGAGAGCGATACCAGCCGGACGGTCACTGTCCCCGACAACGGCGAATATGTTGCCGAAATTGGCTACCTGGCTAAGAATGGTCGTTGGCTGCGGATTGCTCGCTCCGCACCCGTGCATATCTCGACGTAGCGCCCGTGGCTCCAAGTCAGCTGTGCAAGCCTGTTAGATAAGGCATCCTGCAAAAAGGCATCTTGCAATAAAGGCATCCTGCGACGAGGATGCCTTTTTGTTTGAGCTTTCTTTGTTTGAGCTTTCTAAGATGGGTGGCTTGCTCTAGCGCGCTGGATTCAGGAAGCGACCCGTAAACTTAAAGACATCGCCGAGATCCACATCGCCATCCCGATCACCGTCTAAGAACGACTTCAGCAGCGGATTGTCAGCCAGCCCAGCCGCAGACCCGCCCGTTTTGCTAGCGCCCATGTTCAGAAACTGCATCACGACCGGGATCAAGGCAGGCAACATGCTCTGCAAAGCGCCAGAATTCACGCCTGTTTTCTGGCTTAGTCCCTGAATCAACTGTGGCGTAATCATCGCAGCCAGTCCGCCCATATTGCCCAGCCCGCCGCCGCCGCCCGTGAGCTGGCTGGAGGCCAATTGCCCCATCAAATCGCCCAATCCGCCGCCTGTAGCCTGCTGCTGCAACGCTGGACGCATCGCCCCGCCCAAACCAGACAGAATTCCCTGCATTGCCGAAGGCTCAACGCCATGCTGAGAAGCTAACTGCTGCACCGTACCGGCAACCGAGCTAAGCTGATCAACGCTAGCATTCTGATTCGGATTGTTGACTGCACTCAATACGTCGAAGAATAGTCCCATCGGTTAGACCTCCAAAATTGAAAAAGGTAGACTTAAGAAAAGTTGAGTCGTGAGGAGTAAGGTCAAGCGTCGCCATCCAGAGTCAGCGCGTCTGATTTAGTATCACCGATTGGCAGAGTTTTGATTATTTAATCTTTTTTAATCTTGGATAGATTTTGAATAGATCTTGGATAGAACCGATCCCAGATGAGCCAGCCGGATTCTGAATAAATCACTAACAATCTTTGCTGAGCTAGGCGTTTGAGCTAGATTTATGAAAGGCTATTCCTGCATTATTCACCTTCACCTGCGTTGCGCCTGTGCCTTCCCCAAAAGCTCAAAAAATTGACTTCAACAGCGACTACCCCTGTCCCTGTCGGCGGCGAGGACGCTTGGTGCCGATCACGCTTACCGACGCTTTCGGCTGCGATCGCTGTCAGCAGATCTTTGTCGTGCAGGAAAACGCTCAGGTGATCGAGCAGCTCTCCACGACCTATCCCTACAAGCGAGCTTGGCGCTGGTCAGGCCATCACTGGAACGTGGCACATTCTTCGCTGGCGCGAGGCTACTTTCCACTGACGCTGGCAATTATTTTTGGCTTGATTTTCTTGCTGCTCCTCACCACGCTCAACTCGCCGCTGAGTGCAAGTCTGGCCTTTCGCGTGATTGCCGCGCTGGTGCTCTCGATGATGCTAGTCTTGATGCTATGGCTGGCTTGTAGACGTTAGCGCCAGACAAAAGTTCCTTGAATCCCCCCCTGAATCTTATTTCCATCGCTTCTGGAGCGCAGCAGGCTGCGTTGAGTTTGGCTGCGCTCCGAGGCACTCAGCGCAGCCATGCCCTGAAGCTAATGGCCGAAGCGCTGCTGGCACGCCAAAACGACATTCTAGAAGCCAACACGCTCGATCTCGAAGCCAGCCGCGAGATGGCCGTGCCCGATCTGGTTCTGGACTGGCTGAAGCTTACCCCAGAACGTCTGCAAACTGCTGGACAGATCCTGCAACGCCTCTCGGAACGCTCCGACCCGATTCAGCAGGTCTTAAACCTACCCTCCTATCAAGTCGATGACTGCCAGACCTACTGTCAGTTTATGCCGCTGGGTGTGATTGCCTTGATCTATGAAGCGCTGCCTGAGCTGGGGGCAATTGCGGCAGGACTCTGCATCCGCAGCGGTAACAGCCTGATTTTGCGCGGCGGCACGGAAGCCAGCCAGTCTAATCAAGTCATTGTCGAGACGCTACAAACGGCGCTGGAAGACGCGAAGCTGCCCATCGACTGTCTCCAGCTCTTGCCCTCCGAGCAGGGAGGCTTGACCAGCGAGCTGGTGATGCTGGATCGCTATATTAATTTGGTCATTCCCTATGGCCGAACCAGCCTGGTGCAGCAGGTCGTGCGGCAAGCCACCGCGCCAGTCCTCCGAACCGCAATCGGCAACTGTTATCTCTACTGGTCGCCTTCGGGCAGTCTGGAGATGGCGCGGTGGATGATTTTGGACAGCCATCAGTCTGTGCCCGATGCCGTCAACGCGATCGAAAAGGTGCTAATCCATCGCCAGCAGAGCGTTTCTAGTCTGGTGATGCTGTGGAATGCCCTGCGCGACAAGGGCTATCAGCTGCGGGGCGAAGCGGATCTGGTGCAGCAATTTCCCGATCTGTTTATGCCCATCACCGATAGTTCAGACTGGCGACGCAGCTACCTCAACCACAGCATTACGTTCAAGGTGGTGGAAAGTCTGGAGGATGCAATTGACTGGATCAACTACCACAGCAGCGGCCATGCGGACTGTCTGGTCACGGAGTCTTACCAGGAGAGCCGCCAGTTTGCCACCGACATCAACAGCGCCATCACCTATATCAACGCCTCGCCCCGGTTTGATCGCAACCCCAAGCGAGGCAGTCCAACCCTGGGCATATCTAACCAAAAAGGTCATCGACGCGGCCTGATCAACCTGGAGGCGCTGACGACAGTCAAGCATATTGTCCAGGGCAACGGCATCGTTTAGGCTCTGCGGGCTAGATTCATCCAGGCAAACGGCAGGCAGCTAGGAGACTGATATCGCGCATGGGCTGGGAGCTACGCCAGCTGGAGCCAGTTTTCGAGCGGGTCGCTAGAGTTAATCCGATGCATTCCGGCTGCGGCAAACCGGGCATAGGCCATTTCGGCGGATTCGGTGAAGTCAATCACGCCGGGGACGACCACAGGCGAGCTGCAATCTTCCAGCAGATAAACTTTTTGGGCAAGTTTGGGGTCGGTCGCCTGGATTTCGCGCAGCAGGTCGGCAATTGTCCAGGCCACGCAGTGGCTCTTGGCCTGTCCAGCAATCAGCACCGCATCAAAGTCAAGCAGATATTGCAAAAAGCCGCTATTTTTTTGGGCAATCGCCTGCTGATGCTGATCGCTGAGTACTTCGGGTTGCAGCACCGAGTAGTTCTCAGTCAGCGGATTGCCGCCCTTAATCTCAAAGCGGGTTTGGCTGTGACGCGCCAGATTGTGGAACAGACAAGCTTGCTCAACCGACGAGACAATCGCATGGCCAATCCCGCCCAGCATGGAGTGATAGGGCCAGATGGTGAGCAAATATTTCTCTTGCTGCGTCAGCGCCTGCACGTAATGCAGTGCGTAGGCTTGCAGCGTCTCATAGGGCTGGTGCAAAGCGGGCGCAATTGCCGGATCGACCTGCCACAGCCCTTGCTCTACCTCAGACGCAGCAATCAGCGTCATCGGGGCAGGATGCTCGCCCGCCGCATCAATCCAAAAGGCGGGATGAAAAATCTGGACGGCGGTATGGGTATCCATTGTCAGGGCGATTTGGGTGATCTGGCTGAGATTGCGGTAGATAAATTCGCAGAGCCGGATGTTGTCTTCCACTGCGCCTAGCCCGGAGTGCCCGCCGACAAACAGCTCGTGATCTGGGATGCAGAAGGTGTTTTGCACATCAATCGCCAGCAGACAAAGGCGAAAGCGATCTTGAGCGGCGGCGGGGATTTGCTGTTGCTGCGCCCAATCTGTCGCGGCAGCCGCAGTCGCTTGATAGGGCACGCGCCAAACCTCGCCAACTTTGGCAGCATCAAAATGAGCAGGAATCGGCAGTTGAGTCGTGGCTGGCATAGCGGTTTCAAGGGAGAGCTGAGGTATAGATTGAGAGTTATTCTTATTATGGTGCTTTCTACCATAAATAGCAAATTTGATGGACTCTAGCCAACTGTTAAGCCGAGTGTCAATCTAGATTTTTCATAAATAAAAATCAATCTTCTCTGACAAATTGGGCTGATCTCGGTAGCCTCAAAACAGAGATCTGTGAGTAAAGGCACAAATGATGATTCATCTTTGGTTCGTTCAAAATCTAGACAGTCTGTTCTTCTTGGCTCAAACAGCTGACATTGAGCCGGAAATCACCTCAAGCCCGCTATTTAGCCTATTTTCGCTAATTAGCTATCTGTTTGGCTCATTTTGCTTCTGGAAAATCTATCAGCGTCTAGGGGAAGCTAATGCCTGGTTCGCCTGGGTGCCGTTTTTGGGACAGTGGAAAATGTATCAGGCTGGTGGACAGTCTCCCTGGTGGGTGATTGCGCTGTTTATCCCGTTGGTTAACATCGTAGCGCTGGTGTTTCTGGTGATTGCGCTGGTCAACATCGTCAAACGGCTTGGCAAAACCCCCTGGCTGATCCTGCTGATGCTAATTCCCCTCGTAAACTTCTGGGTGCTGTATCACCTGGCTTTCCAGTAGCTGCCTAGTAGCCACCTAGTAGCCGCGCTGATGGCTCGGCCTCGTACTTGGCGCGCCGGACTCACCAAACGCGCGGCAGGCAGACCGAACGCCCCAAGTACAGAGGCCGCAGCAGCTGCCAAATTGCAATAAAAGCCACTCGCGCTGCCGCAGTCGAATCCCCTCGATAGCGGCAGAGCAGCCCAGACTGTAGCCGCGTCATGCCAAGCTGTGGACAAGCCAGCCGCGCCTTTTCCAAAATTTCTGGTGTAACCTCAGCCCCAACCAGCGCCATGCTGCCCACGACCGGACAGTTAGCCAACCCCTGTGAACTCGTCAACATGGCGCTGCCGCCCGCAATCCACTGCGGATCAACCCAAATTAGCCTGCCTGCCTGCCAAACCTCAATCCGAGAGCGCCAAGTCCCCGACTCAAATCTCTCTCCCCGCGCAGTGCGCCCTAGCCGTGTCATCTCCCAGCCCAGCCAAGTTGCCCCAGCAGCCAGATCAACCCGCAGCCTTTGCCGATAGATGGCGCCGTCAAATACAATCGTTTCTTGGGGCAACCATTCCAGACAGGCGCCGCTGTCCAAGCTAAGCATAACGTCCTGCTCAGACTCTAAGCCGGTGCTGCGATAGACCTTGGTGGCTGCGGCTGTAGTCATCAGTGCGTTGGCCTGCGGCTGTAGCTCCACCCCGACAGTCAGCCTGTCGCCACCCACAATCCCGCCTGCCGTATGCAGCATGACGCTGTGGCAGACTGCACCTTCAGGGTAAAAAGGCCGCTGCACTTTCAGCGGAGCCTGCACCTGCACCCGGCTCGGAATAGTTTTGTCGGCTTGCAGCGCATAGCTCAGCGTCAGATTCCCTTGCCAGGACTGGCCAACAGCACTAGAGTCAGGCATCACAACTTGCAAAGTCTTATTATCCCAGAGAATTAGCCGCTGCTACTGCACTGAGGCTGGCTGCATCAGACTGGGTTGAGGCGTGGCCAGATCAACAGACAAAATCGGCTGATTGGCGAGCTGCTCCAGACCAACTGTTTGCAGGAGCGTCTGCCATGCCGCCATCCAGGTCGGATTCTCAGGCTGCGACTGCCGCAGGTCAGCCAAGCTGGCCAGCGCGTCATACCAGAAGCCGGCTTGGGCATAGAGTCTTGGCAGATCTGCTGCCGCAGCCACAGCCAGCGCCTCGCTGAATTCAGCAGTTGGCTCCACCCGTTCCACCCAGCCAGAAGTAAACGTATCGGCTGAACGATCCAGCGGATCGCAGATCAGCGAAAAATACCAGCGGTAGGGTTGCCCTGCCACGAGCGTTCGATCTTGGGGCAGCGCCAAACTGACAATACCCGCCGCAGATGGCACTGCAACCTGCGTTTTGTAGATCTCGCTGTTGTTAGCATCAAGCAGCACAAATTCTGCTCCTGCTACAGAATTTTGCGGAATGTACCAGAACAATCGGGGCTGAGCTGCCACCGTCGCGCCCAGGTTGCTCTGCGGCATCAGCGCTGTGAGTCCGGGCTGTTGCAGCGGACAGCCACCGCGCGTACCGCCACCTTCTCGCCGTCCCGGCATCCCACGATTGGGTGGGCGAAACTGAGCAGACTTTTGGGCAGACTTTTGGGCAAACTTTTGGGCAAAGCTGGGGGCAGCTTCAGTCAGAATCACCAGTCCCACAGCCAAAACTGTCAGAGCTTGCAGTCCAGCTTGGCGCATTCTATGCATCATGGTTGCGAGTTTGAGGAAGTCAGAGCCTGTCTCTAGTGTCTACAGCCTAGCAATTCCGAATTCTGCAAAACTGCGCGTGGAGCATGAAACTCCTGCAGCTCAAGCCAGCTTGATGAACCGTCCACTTTTCGACAATCTCTGCTGTCAGCCTGAGTATGTTGGTTTCACTACTCTGCACAGAACGCCATGAGCACAGAAAAATTTCGTCGCGAGCTGCGTCAGGAGGCCGAGCAATGGTGGCAAGAAGGGTTGATTGACGCTGGCCTCTATGAACGGCTTTGTGAACGCTATCAGCTACGGTCTTTAGAAGGCGATGCCAGCCAGCGGTTTACGGCAATTTTGCTGGGGCTGGGCAGCATTCTGCTGGGACTAGCCGCCATTACTTTTGTCGCCGCCAACTGGCAGGTCTGGCCGCGTCCGGTCAGATTGGCGCTACTGCTGGGGCTATTTTGGGCTGTCAATGCCGCCGGATTTTATCTCTGGCGCAAACCTGCTTCTAGAAGCCAGCGATTTGGACATGGCTTACTGCTCATGGGCGGGCTGCTGCTGGGCGCAAACCTGGGCTTAATGTCGCAGATGTTTCATCAGAGCGGCCAACTCTACGCGCTGTTTTGGGTGTGGGGGCTGGGCGTTGTGGTCATGGCCTACGGGTTGCGTCTGGCCTCGCTGGGCGTGCTGGCCTGGGTTTTGCTGCAATTGGGCTACTGGCTGGGCTGGAGTAACAGCCTTTGGGGCGGCAGTCTCTCGGACTCTGCTTGGAGTTTGGCAATCCAGCATATGCCGCTGGTGACAGCACTGCTGTTTGTGCCGCTGGCCTATCGCTGTCGCTCTCGCTGGCTGTTTTGGTTGGCAAGCGGTACGGTGGCAATGTCAATCAGTATGAACACGCTGAGTTTGTTCAATTCCAGCGAGTCTGCGATGGGCTGGGCAGTGCCAGTCGCATTTCTGCTGCCGCCTGCTCTGCTTTGGAGCTATAGCAGCAGCCTCTGGCGCAGAGCCAGCGATCCGTTTGTGCCGATAGCGCGGAGTCTGGCGCTCTGGTGCTTAGGCATCAGCTTCTCGCTGTTTGCGTTTCAGGCCGTCTGGGAAACTGCCAAACCTGACTCTGTGGGGTTCACGAACTGGCACCTGGTTGCTGATGTGATTGTTTTAATAATCGTGACGGGCTTGGGCTGGTTTCAAATTGCGCAGGAGTCGCGGCAGTTCCAGTCTGGCCGACATTTTGATCGGCTGCTGCACAGCGGCACAATTGCTGGCATGCTGCTGCTGGCGTTTGGACTGCTCTATTGCAGCTTCAACTGGGTGACGCTGGGCAGTTTGGGCGTGTTAGCCTCCAACCTGCTGCTGTTTGGGCTGGCGATTGGCCTGATTCGCGACGGTTTAGCGCTGGGCAGCCGGGGTGCTTTTTGGGGCGGTATGGGGCTGCTGGTGCTGGATATTATCTGCCGGATGTTGGAATACAACACGGGGTTACTGTTGAAGTCCCTGGTGTTTGCGCTCTGTGGGATCGGAATTATTGCCGCCGGGATTTGGTTTGAGCGCAACAGCCTTTCGTCTCATGCATCCACTCATCGTTCAACGGAGGAAAAGCCGCTATGATTTTTCGCTTACCCAAACGTGATCAGCCTGAAGTTCAGCCTAGCGTTCAACCTGACAAATTCACCCTGCCACCTCAGATGCCCACCCGTTTCTGGGGCTGGTGGTTCTGGCTGCCGCTGCTGTTTCAAACCGGGCTAATTCTGGCCGTGCCTGCTCAAGATGCCTATACTTACGCTACGGGACGCACCGTAACGCTGCAAACAGCTCCAGTTGATCCGTATGATCTGCTGCGCGGCTATTCCCAAACGCTGGGCTATGAAATCTCTGACGCAGCTCAGCTCGAAAAGCTGCCCAATGGAGAGCTTGCTTCAAAATACTCCAGCGACTTCTATCTGGTACTAGAGGCTCCGACCGCGACCACTATCCCCCCTCAGCCTTGGAAACCTATAAAACTCAGCGCGACTCAACCTGAGAATTTATCCCCCAATCAGGTGGTGCTTCAGGGCCACGTTAATCAGTACGGCCAGATTACCTACGGTCTCGAAACCTACTATATGCCCGAAGCTCAGCGCCAGCAGATCAACGCTGAGATTAGCCGCATCCAGCAGAGCCAGTCGCAGGCCTTCGTCGTGGAGATCAAGGTAGACAGCACCGGCAACGCTGTGCCGACTAGCCTCTGGGTGAAAGACCAGAACTATCGCTTTTAGGTTCAACTCAGGCTCACCCCAAGCTTTCACTCAAACACCGGCGACCAGAGATCAGACACACGCACTTCCCAGCCGGGTAATAGCTCTGGCACAGTCAGTAAATCGCTGCTGGTTAGGGACTCGACGACCTGATTAAAACGATAGAGCCGCACGGTTTCGGCCTCTGGGTTGATCAAAATTCCCACCTGGGCTCCTAGCTCCAGAAACCGCATAATTTTGGCCTCTAGTGCCTCAACGCTATCACTGGGCGACTTGACCTCCACCATCAGATCTGGCACAAGCTGGGCAAACGAGCGGGGAGCGCGTCTGAGCCGCTCGGCGGTCACAAACGAGGCATCCGGGGCGCGAACTCCCAGTTCGGGCAGGTCAAACCCGGCGCTCGACCCCGTGATGCGGCCTAGCTTACGCGGCCTGACCCAATTTCCCAGCAGCCGCGTCACTTCAGCAGCGACTTCATCTGACTCATATCCAGATGGACTCATGACTCGCACCTGCCCATCGATTAACTCCATGCGATAGTCAGGATTTTGCTGCTGAAGATGCTCTAGATCTTGACGAGTTAGCATTGTGAACCTCCTAAAAACGGGCTGAAGATAGCCTGAAGCCCGTGAATTTAGCTAAATCCAGACTAGGGCACAATCATCACCGGACAGGGCGCAAGGTTGATCACCCGATTGGCGACGCTCTCGGTTGCCCCAGTATTCGTCAGCCCTAGCCCTCGGCTGCCCATGATGATCAGATCGGCCTCTAGCTCGTCGGCCACGTCGCAGATCACAAAGGCCGGGTTGCCCTCGCGCTCGATAATTTCGGCCTCAATGCCTTTACTCTCAAACAGCGCCTTGGCATCTGCGAGCAGTTGGGCAATTGCCTCAGCCGAAGCCATGATGCCAGCCGCCACCGTTTCTGGCTCTTTGTCTGGCGACTCGACGACTGACAGCAGCACCAGCTTGCTCTCAAACATTTTGACTATTTCGGCAACCGTACCAGAAGCTTCACGCGACTCGCGGCTCTGGTCAATGGGAAACAAAACAGTTTTATACATAGCACGCCGCATCTAAACGTCAGAAAACTAAACTCGGCCAGACTCTGCTGACTCTATTTCTATATTCTCTCTTGATGAGGCATCTTGTATCGGTTTGAGTGGCTTCGTGGGATAGGCTACAGATTTTTTTCAAATTTTCGCGGCATCCAGCCCAAAATCTCGACGGCATCCGCTAGAAAGCGACCGCTTTCCCATACAATGACCGTAGGTAAAAAGACTCATGCAGGGGGTTGTTGTGGCCAAAAAATCGGTATCCAATTTATCGGCAGCAGAATTATCGGGTAAGCGCGTCTTGGTGCGGGTAGATTTCAACGTGCCGCTGGATGAAGCAGGCAAAATCACCGACGATACCCGGATTCGGGCAGCGCTGCCGACGATCCAAGACTTGACCTCAAAAGGTGCGAAGGTGGTTTTGACCAGCCACTTTGGCCGTCCCAAAGGCAAGGTGGTTGAGAGTATGCGGCTAACCCCCGTGGCCAATCGCCTCTCAGAATTGCTGGGTCAGCCTGTGATCAAGACCGACGACTGCATTGGCGAGGCAGCCGCAGCAGCCGTTGCCGGGATGCAGAACGGTCAGGTGGCGCTGCTCGAAAACGTGCGCTTCCATGCCGAGGAAGAAACCAACGATCCAGAATTTGCCAAGCAGCTGGCCTCGATGGCCGATCTCTACGTCAACGATGCCTTTGGCACCGCACACCGCGCCCACGCTTCAACCGAAGGCGTGACGCATTACCTGAAGCCCTCGGTGGCAGGCTACCTGATTGAAAAAGAGTTGCAGTATTTGCAAAGCGCCATTGAATCGCCGCAGCGCCCGCTCGCCGCCATCATCGGCGGCTCCAAAGTCTCCAGCAAAATCACTGTGATCGAAACGCTGCTCGATAAAGTAGACAAGCTGTTGATTGGCGGCGGCATGATCTTCACTTTTTACAAAGCGCGCGGGCTGAGCGTCGGCAAGTCGCTGGTGGAAGATGAGTTTCTCGATCTGGCCAAAAGCCTGGAAGCCAAAGCTAAAGAAAAGGGCGTTGAGCTACTGCTGCCAACTGACGTAGTGGTGGCCGACAAGTTTGATAAAGATGCCGAAGCCCAGACCGTCAGCGTTGAGAGCATCCCCGATGGCTGGATGGGCTTGGACATTGGCCCGGATGCCGTGAAGGTGTTCAAAGATGCGCTAGCAGACTGCAAAACCGTGATCTGGAACGGCCCAATGGGGGTGTTTGAGTTCGACAAATTTGCCAAGGGCACAGAAGCCGTTGCCTACTCGCTGGCTGAAATCACTAAAACGGGCGCGACCACCATTATCGGCGGCGGCGACTCGGTGGCGGCAGTGGAGAAGGTCGGTTTGGCTGACCAGATGAGCCATATCTCGACAGGCGGCGGCGCGAGCTTGGAGCTGCTGGAAGGCAAGGTGCTGCCCGGTATCGCGGCGCTAGACGAAGCGTAATCACCCCGAATCCTGAGTTGGCTGAGAGCCAAAGCCCCTGAGTTGGAGAGGGCTTTGGCTCTTTTTGGTGCTGATTCACTCAACCATAACTCACTCAAACAGTTGTTTTGTGATCTGCTCCAGCGCTTTTAATGCCCGCAGCGAACCCCGAATTAGCCGCCAAGCCCCAACCGGCTGTCGCAGCATGGCCGTGACCAAAGGCCAGGAGCGCAGCTGACCCGAACTCGCTCCGGCTGACGGCAATCTGCTCACGGCTGCCGATAAGTCGGGGAGCTCATGCTCGCAGTCGTCGCTGATAATCCGCAGCATTGCGACTGAAGCTTGGGGCAGCGCGGCTAAGATAGCGCTGCCCTCCATATCGACCGCCCCGGCCTGATAGCGCTGGCCGAGCCGCTGTTTTTCGACCACAGACTGCACAAATCGGGCGCTGGTGATGGACTGTACGCGCGGCGTTTGGGGAAGGCTGGCCTGGATCTGAGCGGTGAGCACCGCATCACAGGGCAGCGTTTGACCGTCTGGGGCAACGGCGTTTTGGTAGAGCAACGCATCCCCAATCTGATAGTCGGGTCGTAGACTGCCACAAAGCCCCATCACCAGAATGCGCGACTGCGCCAAATCTGGGCGCTCGGCTAGCGCTTGGCGAACCGCAGCGATGCCGATTGGAATGGCCACGAGCTGAGGCCGAACTTGAGACTGGGCTTGAGACTGGGCTTGAGACTGGGCAGCGGCATTTTTCAGGCCCCGCAGCACGGCTTGATATTCGGCTCCGCTGGGCACAAGGATCGTTTGGATAGAAGCGGGCATATGACGAATTGGCCTAGATTGCTGTGAGACTAGATTGCTACGAGACTGAATTGCTACGAGATTGATCTTTACAGACTTTTTGCTAGACAGAATGCACCTCAGCGCCTAGATTGTTCAAAACTCGTTTAAACCATCATGGCTGACTTCGCTGCTACTCCTCGACTGGCTATTCTATTCGATGCTGAGAACGTCAGCGCTGCAATTGCTGGCCCCATGCTCAGTCGCTTACAGCTTAGTCGGTTTGTGACCATTAAGCGGGCTTACGCTGACTGGAGCCGCCTGCAAAACGGCTGGAAGTCTGTCCTAGTCAACTATGGCATTCACGCGGTTCACACGCCCAACTATTCGGCAGGCAAAAACTCCGCCGACATTTTGCTCACCATCGACGCAATGGATCTGCTGCATCAGCAGGTCAGCTGGTTCTGCATTGTCACTAATGATGGCGACTTCACGCCGCTGGTGCATCGACTGATTGGTGGGGGAGCCAGAGTGGTTGGATTTGGGTCGCGTAGAGCCGCCCTGTCTTTCATTAGCGCTTGCCACAAATATATTGTCTTGGAGGAGACCGAATATACCTCCAAGGCCGCGCAGAAAGCGGCGCTGATGGCCAATCTTCAGCGCAAGCAATCGATGGAGGTTTTGGAAACACCGGAGCAGTCTGCCGCCCGCGCTCGGCTGGCCGTGATGCTGCACGAGATTTTTAGCGAAGCTTCGCCGCAGAATCACTGGGTCAACCTCAAAGATTTTCATGCCCGCATCCAGCGCCGCCAGCCCGACTTTTCCTGCCGTCAGTTTGGCCAAAAAGGCATGGTGAAGCTGATGGAAAGCCTGAATCTTTTCGAGCTACGCAAGGTTAAAAATCCAACCGCGCCCAGTCAGGTGAAGCATGAGCTGCGGCTGCGGCTCCCCGATGAGTAGCTAGGCTGCCATCTGGCTCTAGCTGCTATCTAGCTCTACCAGCCCCAGCTGCCCAAACCGCCCTTGAACGGCCCGACAATCTCGGAGGTGATCCAGCCGCCGTAAAAGTCACCGGGCTGCGCCTGCACCTGCTCACCGTCTAGGTAGCAAGCCTGCATCAGACTGGGATAAAAGGCAACATAGTTTGCCAAATCGCTGAAAGCAGGCGTTGGCTCAGGATAAAACCAGGCGGCATTCTCGGCTCGCTGCTCGCCCACCTGAATGCTGTAGTAGGCAGCCTGTCCCTTCCATTCGCAAAAGCTGCTGCGCGGCGTGCGGCTGAAGTATTCCAGCCGAATCTCGGTAGGCGGAATGTAGTAGCTCGGCGGGTGGCTGGTTTCAAGCAGACGCTTGGCTTGACGGGTTTCGGCAATCACCACGTTGTTGAAGATAATCTGAACCTGCCTAGAGGAGTCTTCTAGCCGGGGCGGGCGCGGATAGTCCCAAACTGACTCTTGACCCGGCGCAGGCGGAATACGGTTGATCATAGTTCTGGATGCTATTTCTGGATGCTGGTTCTGAATGCTGGTTCTGAATGCTGCGCGAGACTCACGTTCACAAACTGACATACTCAAAACATCGCTTCACGGGTCTGAACTGCGGCAGCGTTCCCGCCAACCCGATTCACCTGCTGATTCAGCTCACGAATCCGGCGAGACAGCAGGCGAATTATATTGACCGCAATATCTGGCGTTTCGTCAATGGCTTCGTAGAGCTGCTGCTGTGTCAATACTAGGCAGTCGCAGACTTCAAGCGTTGTGACTGATGCCGAACGCGGCTCGGCATCCAAGACAGCCATTTCGCCAAAGCAGTCTTCGCGCTGGAGCTGAGCCAGCTCATAGTCGCCAATATGCACCCGGACGCTACCAGCAGCCAGCACATAGAGCGATCGGCCTTCATCCCCTTGCCGCACAATCAGATGTTTGGCAGGAAACGACCGCTCCTCCATGGTTGCCGCTAGCCGTACCAGAAAGTCATCTCGCAGCTCTTGAAAAATGGGCACCTTTTGAACTAAGAGCAGCCGTTGAATACTGGTGAGCATGTCAATCAGCGCTGGAGAAAAGCGCGGGAACAGCAGATTAAGCGGAGAAAAGCGCGGGAACAGCAGATTAAGCCTGTTTGAGATTAGCTGAGCCAGATGAGTCTCCTGGATCAGGCGAGCTTGAGCCAGCGCTGGGGGGCAGTAGCCTGGGCGGTTCTGAGGCTGGATTCAGCCCTAATTCTGCCATAAGCTGGCAAACTTGCGCTCGCACCAGCGGGTCAGAGTCCTGTTGCAGCAGCGGCAAAGTCTGCTTCAGCGCCTGAGGTGCGGCCAGCCGCAGGTAGGCCAAGACCGCTTCGCGCACGAAGCCCGTCGGCGACTTGAGGCAGGCGAAGGTTTGGCTAGGGTTCAGGTTCCAGCGATTTTCGCGCGCTAGGTGAAAGCAGCAGGCCAGCGCCCAGTCTGATAGGAAATGCCGCAGATCTACCAGGTAGCGCAGCCGCTGCTGAGGCGACAGCGGTCGGTAGGGAGCAAATTCAGCCAGGTACTGCAACCGCTCGGCATCGTGGGTTGCATCCAGCATATTCAGCAGCGCCCGCTTTTTAGGAATATCCAGCAGGTTATCTAAAATTTCCAGCCCGCGTGCCCGATCCTCTCCCGACTCCGACTCTAGACTAAAGGCCGCAGCCCGCACCTGATTCGGGTCATACAAAAACTGCATCAGCAAAAAGAGCCGCGTCACCGCGTCCGCCTCCAGATTTCGCAAAGCCTGCTGCAACAGCTGATTTGAGAGCCTGCTGCCCTGAGTTGTTTCACCCTGAAAGTCATTTTGCAAATCCAGCCGAGCCGCATAGAGATGCGACAAAAATTGCAGCTCCTGCGCCATCAGCGTTTCAATTCCGCTGCGCCCTAGCTGATCGGCGACTGCATCGATGCCGCGCTCTTGAGGCAGCTTCAGCAGCACGCGCAGCAGCATTTCGCGGTTGCTGCCCCAGCTGGTGAGCAGTTGGTTAATCAGCCTGTCGATGGCCTCAGAGCTGCCAATCTCGCCGATCGTCTGCCAGACATAGCGGCGTACCAGCAGCGGCTGATAGACATCTTCGGCCAGCTTTTGCAGCATCGGCAGCGCGTCATTGCCCAGCCGCATCAGGGCGCGTCGAGCCGCAGGGCGCGTGGATTTGTAGTATAGCCCCTTCAACAGCGACCCATAGTAGTCTTCTGCCTGGGTCGTGCCAATCGCCTCTAGCACCGCGCAGCGCACCGCCAAAGATGGATCTTTCAAGAGCGGCTTCATATAGAGCCGCAGCGACTGAAGATAGCCTGTATCCCCCAACGCTCGACAGCCCATGATTCTCTCCTGCTCCTGCTTGTGGGTCAGCATTCGGCGCAGCACATCCATGGCCTCAACTTGGTCACGGGCGGTTCCCTGCCGCATGATCAGCGCTGCCGCTGTGCCGCGAACGGCTGGATTGATGCTGGGGCGGCAGTAGGCGCGCAGCGGCTTCAAATTGAGCCGCTCGCTCAGCCAGAGATAGCGGAGGGCGACGGCCAGCACCAGCGGCGGCGCGCTCTGAATCAGCTGTCGTACCCACTCCGCATAGGCAGGGTTGGGATAGTCTAGCATCACGGTTAGCACCTGGGTCTGCAACTCTGGCGAGAGCTGCGGCAAGCGAGGCGCCAGAATCTGACTGGCGGTTTTAGGATCAGTGCGAATCAGTAAATTGATATAGCCATCTCGATCAAACGCCTGCTCTGGCCGATTCATCGCATCTTCTAGCTCGCGCCTCAGACCTTGAGCATCCACCTGCGAGAGCTTCAGCTGTCCCCAGTCGGCGCTCAGCACCAGCATCTCTAGGTATTTGGAGCGCAGCCGCTGCACCGTCCGCAGCCAGCCCCAGGCTAAAAGCGCCGTCACGCCGAGAAAGCAGAGATTTTGCCAGAGCTGCGCGACTTCAGGAGCGGTCTTTGAAAAAGGCAAATGCTGGAAGATCCAAATCAGCAGCAGCAGCACCAGACCCGTCACGCCTGTCGAAAAGGGTTCGGCAATACCGCGCACATCGGCCTGAATCCGGTCGCGCTGGGCTTCGGGCAGCGGCTGAAACAAAACCGGACTGGTGCTAGCCACCAGCGTATAGCGCAGCAGCTCGTCGATAAACTTGAGCAGGACGGCTGTAACAAACAGCGGCAGCAGCGGCGTGAGTGCCAAACAGCTCAGCCCCAAAATCACAATTGGCGAAAACTGCGCCACCCGAAAAATCCCAAACCGCTCAATCACTCGACCTGAGATTAACCACTGGGTCGCGAGTTCTACCATGCCCAACCCAGCCCCAAACAGCGCTAGAAAATCGGCAATTTGATCAACTTCGACGTTTTGTTCAAGCTGACTCAAATACTGAAAGTCAATCAGCAGCAGCAGCACTTGCAGCAGCACAAAAAAGGCCATCACTAGCAGCACATAGCGCCGCAGCTGGCCTTGAGACTGCTGCGTAAAGGAGGTTTCGGCTCTGTCGGTCAGCTGCCGCTCTGGAAATGATTGGCTGTAGGCACGTGTTAGATAGAACAAGACGGCTGCTCCGCCGCAGAGCATTAGCCCCGCCAGCAGAATCATATTGTGCAGCCCCAGCCAGTTGCGGAGGGGCGGCAGCGAAAGACCGCTGACCACATCTGCCGCCAGAATGCCACTGCTAATCAGCGGATAGGTGCGCTTAATCTCGCGGATCGTAAACAGCTGATTGGCCGTAATCGAGGTGTTCACCTCATTCAGCACGTAGATGGCCTCCAACCACAACCGCATCAAAAAAATGCTGTAGCCACCCAGCAGCGCCAAGTTTAGATCGAGTCGAAACAAAAACAGCGGCAGCGCCATCAGCACCGCCGTCAGCACAATCACCCGCCGCAGCGACAAAAACCGCTGGAGCCAAGAGTAGAGAAAGCCAAACCCGGTGCCAATTACCGCGCTCGCCAGATAGATCCAGGGCAGCGACTCGGCTCCATATTCGCCCAAAAATAAAGCGGCGACGCTCACCTCTAGCCAGAGAATCCCAACTGAGGTCAAGGTGTAAAACGCGAACATCAAAAAGGTGCGTTCGACTTCCTCTGGGCGTAGATTGAGCCAGCGCAGCCAAGTCTGTCCGCCAGACCGTTGGCTTGAAGAAAGCGTGAAGGAGGGAGTCATGCAGGTTCCGGTCTTTACTCCAGGGATCTGACTTGATCTAATCACGTCTAGCTGATTTGGCAATTAAAAACCGCATCTAAAAACCGCACTACGGCTCTTCAAAACGCAGTGCGGCTTCTAATCAGAATCTCTAGAGGCAGGTGCTTAGCTCAAGCTACTTCTTGGGTGAGAGCATCATAATCATATTTTTGCCCTCGCGCTTCGGGTCTTGCTGGATCTCGGCAACAGTTTGTAGATCGGTCGCCATTCGCCGCAGCAGCACTTCGGCAAGATCGCTATGCTGACTCTCACGTCCCCGAAACATGACGGTGGCCTTCACCTTGTCCCCATCTCCCAGAAAGCCGATCGCGCGCTTGACCAGCACCTGATAGTCGTGATCTTCAATCTTGTAGCGCATCTTAACTTCCTTCACATCGGAAGTGTGCTGCTTTTTGCGAGCCTCGCGCGCTTTTTTCTCCTGCTCAAACTTAAACTTGCCGTAGTCCATAATCCGGCAAACCGGCGGATCGGCCTTGTCGCTGACCAGCACCAGATCCAGCTCTTTCTCTTCCGCCATTCGCAGCGCATCTCTAGGAACCATAATTCCCAACTGACTGCCATCTGAGTCGATGACGCGAATCTTGGGGAAGCGAATCCGTTCGTTGATGGTGGGGAGGTCGCGATTTTGCTTGGTGGGAAGGTTGCTGGGTAAAGCCATGGGCAGTTTTAAAAGGTTGCTATTCTGTGTTTGAGAATCTGTGTTTGAGAAATTGAGCGATTAATTCAAGTTCATAACAATCATGGTAGGCTCCATCGCTGAAAGTGGAACTCTAGATTTGCTATCAATATATTTTAGCTGCGTTCACTGACTTCCTGCCTAGCTCCTCTACTTGATTTAAGGATCAGATCAGGATTAGCTGCTGAAAGCTGGGTTGGATGTAAGCGAGACCTGAGACTTGAAAACATGAAACTATGGCTGCATCAGCTCGCTGAACTCACCCAGATCTGCCTGGAGTCAGTCTGTCCCCTTTGCGGACGCTCAGCCGCAGCCGTCCTCTGCCCAAACTGCCAGCAGCAGCTTCAGCGTGCTAGGCTGCCAGCTCCCGACCAGCTCTGGCAGCCGCCTTTGCCAATCTTTGCCTGGGGGCAGTACGGCGGTTCGCTGAAACGCGCTCTGACGCTGCTAAAGTATGACGGCCAGATCCAGCTGGCTAAGCCGTTGGGGCAGGCGTTAGCTCAAGCCTGGCTAGCCTCGTCTCGCTCCGTTCAACCGACCCGCAGGCTGGCGGTTGTGCCGATCCCAATGCATCTCGAAAAGCAGCGACAGCGAGGGTTTAACCAGGCTGAACTGATCGCCAGAGCCTTTTGTCAGCAGACTGGACTGCCGCTGGTACAGGGCTTGAGTCGGCAGCGCCAGACTACGCCTCAGTTTGGGCTGTCTGCTACAGAGCGCAGCGAGAATCTGGCAGAGGCGTTTGCGCTGGGCGCAGGTTTAAGTCACCGCAGCACGCAACGGCCTGCTGTGCTGCTGCTAGACGATATTTATACAACCGGAGCGACGGCGCTAGCAGCAGCACAGACATTGCGACGACATCAGATCTCGGTCTGCGGTATTCTGGCGGTGGCCAAAGCAGGCGATGATTCTGAACCCAGGCTTGAACCCAAGCTTGAACCCAAGCTTAAAAAAGCATAATCCCCAGCCCCAATCTACAGCTCTAGCTCTAGCTCTAGAGCGGATGCATAATCGGGCTGACGGGCGGCAGTTCGGCTGAGCCAAAAATCGGCGTGGGGTCGAGGCCAACGAGCTGCTGAAATTGAGCTGGCGTAATCGTGCTGACAATCGGGCAGTTTTCCCAGGCTTTGAGCTTGCTGTGGGTCTGCACCAAAAACTCAATGCCGCGCAGCAGCGGTACAGTCAACCATTGATCAATCAGCGTTTCGACTAGCGCTAGCTCAATCAAGGGCTGCGGATAGTGCTGCATTAAGTCTTCTAGGTAGAGATTAAATCCGTTGCCCTCGCTGCCGTTGAGCTGATAGCTGCTGACAATATGCTTGACGCGCTGCCGATTGAGCTGTTCTCGAATTTCCATGCCCGCTGAACCCATCTTTCGGGTCTTCTCAAAAAAGTCTGCTGCAACTGACTTTAATCTGTTTTTGTCCATTGATAAAGTGCTGATTGATAAAGTAGCGGTGCAGAAAAGTGAGAACTCAGCCTAAAGCCACTCCTGATCCGGTTGATCATGCAATAAGAATCGTGAGATAACCTGAGAGACAGCGTTGATTCAGTCTGTAAGGATATGACGGGAGAAGAACTGCATCAGCTTCTGTTAGGGAAATGGGGACGCTCGTTTGACGTGCAGCTTCGGCGCGCTCAAAACAAAATGTTCTTGCAAATCATGTGGAAATACCTGGAGCAAGCTTCTTTCCCAATGAATGAGTCTGAGTACCTAGCGCACCTCGATCAGATTGCCAGCTATCTGACGGCTTGGGACAGCATTGCTCAAGTGCAGAGTTTTGTTGCCCAAACGCGCGAGCGGCCAAGACTGGGTAAGGCGGTCAGCATTCCGATCGATCTGGGCGAACGCGCCTCGGAATGGATCTTGGAATTTTAGCGACAGAGTTATTGGGCCTCTCAGCAAAAATCCCAGCAGAAATCCAGCAAAAAAGGGAGCAACCTGCCCCCTGCTTTCAGTTAAGTTTCCGTTAGGTTTCAGTTAAATTTCACGGAATCGCTCGCCTATTCAAGCCGCTGCTCATATTCGGGCGTAAAGACTGCCGAATGCACAAAGCCTGCGATGATCGCACCCAGAATTGGCGCGATCCAAAACAGCCAAACCTGTCCAAATAGCTCAGTTCCAGCAAACAGAGCCACGCCCAGACTACGAGCCGGGTTGACTGAGGTATTGGTGATTGGGATGCTAATCAGGTGAATCAGCGTCAGGCAGAGTCCAATTGCAATTGGCGCAAACCCAGCTGGGGCACGGCTGTCAGTCGAACCTAGAATGACCAATAGGAAAATGAACGTCAGCACGACTTCTGTTAGGAAGCAGGCAAACAGACCATAGCCCCCTGGCGAATGATCTCCAAAACCATTGGTGGCTAGCGGGTTGGAGCCAGAGAGTTCAAACCCACCCGCGCGACCGCTGGCAATCACAAAAATCAGCCCGCCTGCCAGAATCGCGCCCAGCACCTGAGCAATGATGTAAGGCAACAGCTCAGAGGCTGGAAACTTTTTGCCCGCCCAGAGACCAAACGAGACGGCAGGATTGAAGTGGCCACCCGAAATATGGCCGACCGCATAGGCCATCGTCAGCACGGTCAGGCCAAAAGCCAGCGAAACCCCCAAAAAGCCAATCCCGAAAAAGTTGCTCGCGCCATCTGGAGCAGCCGTATAGGGAAAACCAGCGGCCATTACGGCACTGCCGCAGCCGCCAAAGACAAGCCAAAAAGTTCCGATCAGTTCTGCAATGCAGCGTTTTGTCAGAGGCATCTTTATTTAATCCACTCCGCTTAATGATGTGATGAGATTGATTCAGTCAAATAGACTAATCAAGGTTTGAAAGTTCAATCCGGCAGAAAATCGGCCAAAATTAGCCAAAATTCTTGTCAATCGCTGTTTGCTGAGTCTTACCCGAATTGAACCACTGTATCCAACAGCATTTAACAGCTATCCAGAAAAAGCTTCTGAGCAACAATCAATCAGGGAGAGCTAGTGAAATATGTCACTTCGATCTGGGAAGATGATACCTGAATTTTTGGGCTGCGAGTCTGGCTGAGCCAAAATTTCAGCAAAGGTAATCTGAGATACTGTAAAAATGGCTCAAAAATGGCTCAGTTGGCCAAGCTGTCTTGCAGGATAGATCATCTCGATAGGTCTCAATGCAGGAACTCAGCGCTGACAAAGTCTCATCTGAATCCTCAGCGAGGTGCTTGAACTACACTGGGTGGTCTCGCCCTACGGAGCCGTTCGCAGCGGTTGGCGCTTATCTTCAGCTTGATCTGGCAAATCGGCCTCCTCAGCGTCCTCGGCTGCCAGAAACTCTGGAACCGGCACCGAGATCTCAGCGCCGTTGATCACCGCTCCCAAAAACCGAATCTGATCTGAAGCGATAAATTCCTGCACCGTTTCGTTCAGCAAGGCTTCTTCGCTGTAGCCAGGGCGCGTCACCAGCACCAAGCCGTCTGTGTAAGGCTCCAGCAGCAGGGCATCGTTGCAGCGGCTGAGCGAAGGCGTATCGAGAATAGCCAGGTCGAAGCGGCCTCTGGCATCTTCTAGCAAGCGCCGCATTTCGCTAGATTCTAGAATGGCGGCAGCATGGCGCTGTGGCCCAGCACTGGGCACCACGTAGAGATTTTCCACATTCGGCACGAGCCGAATGCAGTCGCCCAAATTGCCGTAGTAGCGCAGCGGCTCAGTGATGCTCTCTGGGTCAATGGCTAGCTTCAGGGCGCTAGAGCCAGAAGGCGCACGGAGATTGGCTTCAATCAGCAGCGTGCGTTTGCCAGCCCGCGCCGAAGCAATCGCCAGGTTGTAGGCCGTGACGGATTTGCCCTCCTCGCTCAGCGGACTGGTAATCAGCACCACCTTGAGCGCTTTGCTGCCGCCCACCCGCCGCAGGCTGCTCCGCAGTCGCTCATAAAACTCTAGATAAACCGAGCTGTCGCCATCCAGCACCGGCAGATGATCGTCTTCATCAGGCAGCAGTGGCAAGATTCCCAGCACCGGCACTTCTTCTTGGCGCAGCGCTGCCTGTAAATCTTCCAGCGTATAGAACGTCGAGTCGAGCGATCCCAGCAGCAGCACCAGCCCCGCCCCCACCAGCAGTCCCACGCCACTGCCCACCAGCAGAATCACCAGACTGCTCAGCCCCTTAGCGGGCAGCTGCTCAGTCTGGGCGGGCTGCACCACCACCAGGCTACCCACCGCCTCTTCCTGAGCCAGCTTCGCGTCAGCTAGCCGCGCCTGAATCTGGTCATAGTAGGTTTGCTTGAGCGTCACCTGCTGCTGAAACCGCTGCTGCTCAAGCTGCTTGTTGGGGACGCTGGCATAGTCTTGGCGCAGCTCTTGCTCTGCCTGTGCTAGATTGCCAAACTGCTGTCGGAGCGCATCACGCTGCGTCTGGAGAGCCACCAGGTTGCCAGCTAGCGTCTGTCGGGCGGGATCGAGGCTGCTAGCCTGCCGAATCGAGGCGCTGGCGGGGAGCGGCTGGGCGTTGCCGCCGCCAATCACTTCGTTGACGCGAGCCTGCAGCAGTCTGTCAAAGGCATTGAGCTGATTTTGCAGCTCCACCATCGCAGGGTGATCAGGGCGCAAACTGTTGGAGAGCAGCAGCTTTTGCTGTTCGGCGCTGTAGATTTTCACCCGCAGATCGGCAATGATCGGGTCGGCGCTGAGGGCAGAAGAGGTATAGGCTTCGTCGGGCGATAGCCCCAAGCGCGACTCCAAGCTGACAATCTGCGCGTCGATGCCTGCTAGCTCTAGCCGAATCTGCCGCTGCTGCGCCTGGTTGCTGGTCAAGGCGGAGAGCAAGCTGCCGCTCTCGGCAGTCTGAATGGCTGTGCCCTCTTTTTTGACATATTGCTCTAGGTTCTGCTCAGCCTGCCGCAGCTCCTGATCTACTTTGGGCAAAATCTGGTTCAAATTCTGCACGATCCGGTCAAGCTGCTGCGTGTTGAACTGCCGACTCTGCTCCACCATCGAGTCCATCAGCGCATTCGTGACGGTTGTAGCCTGCTCTGGGTTGGTGTCTTGGTAGGAGACAACCGCCTTGAAGCTGGTGGGTTTGGCCTTGTCTTTGCTGTCAGATTCGATCAGTGGACTCTCCACCGAAACCCGCGCATCCGAGAGGATCTCCTTCGGCTTGAGATCAATTTGCTTGGTGGCCAACCGCTCGCTGGTCAGATCCAGCACGTTCTCTGAGAGCAGAATCTCTTTGGTGGCGGTTTGCCCCTGCTGCTGGAGGGCTGCGCCCGTGGCCGAAAAGGTGTCTGGCGGCGTGCTGTAGGTCAAAATGCCGCGCGCCTGGTAGCTATCGGGCGGTGGCGACTGCAGGGCGGCGGCTATAGCGGACAGACCGCTGACGAGCGCAAACCCAAGCAGCCCTGCCCATTTGTGGCGCTCTAGCGCAATTAAATATCGTTTGACAAACGGTGGAGCCATCGCAGATCAATGCCGCTAGTTATTGCCGGAAGGTTGAAACAGGTTGGAGGCGCTATCCACCAACGATTGAAAAAACAGCACGAAGCCCAGGATGTCTCGGAACGGCTGAGTGAACGTATTCAGCGCATAGGTGACGCGGGCAACCAGATTACGACCCACCACAATCACATCATTATCCGCCAGAATTGGGTTCTCAGACGCATCGCCCAAGATCGCCGTCTTGCCGTCTAGCTCGCGCGCTACAGCTCTGCCCTGCTGGACATCAAACCGGATCAGCGCCACGTTTCGCAAATCGGCATTGGAAAGATCGACAGAGCTAGCGGCTAGTGCGTCGAGAAAGCTGCTGCCGTTGGGGACTTGAATCACACCAAAGCTGCCGCCACCCCGACTGCCTGCGGCATAGTTGAGCACCCGAATTCTGATCTGGGGCTGAGCCAGCGTCGAACGCGCTGCCAAATTGCGGTCATAGCCCTGATTGGCGGTCAGCGTAGGCACGACAATCGTATCGCCATCTGCCAGCTGCAAATCGGGGACGGGGCTAGCCGTGGCCAGCGGGGTAAACAGATCTACATCCTGTTCCGCCAGTTCGCCGTCCTGCTGGCGCCGCACCCGCACGGTACGCAGGTCAGCTAGCGCCGTCGTGCCGCCTGCCGAAATCAGCGCCGTCGAGAGCTGCGGAGCCGCCAGCGGATAGAGTCCCGGACGCACCACCTCTCCCAAAATCGTCACCTGCACCGGACGTTGCGCCACCAAAATCACGTCTACCTGCGGATTCACCACATAGCGATCTAGCGCCAGCCGAATCTGCTCTCTGGCTTCAGGCAACGTCAGCCCCTCCAGCGTCATCGCCCCTACCAGCGGCACAATCAAATTGCCTTCTAGATCAATCGTGTTTTGAAAAGTGAGGTCGGGAAAGCGCAGCACGTTGACAAACAGCGAATCCCCCGGCCCTAGTCGGTAATTGGTAAAAGCCGCCGAGGGCTCAAGCTGGCTGGGGGATCTGGGCGATTGACGCAAGCGCTCTCTGGCTCGCTCTAGCAGTTCGGTGGGCGGACTGGGCGGCTGAGTCAGGATTGGAGCCTGAGCAATCGCTGGGGAATTCAGAGCCAGAGCGGGCTGCCCGATTAAATAAGCCAAACCCAAGGCGCTGTAGCTATAGATCAGCAAAACTGCGCCACAGCTGAAGCGGGTTAAATTGGGCTGAGAGAACTTGCCAGAGAGCTTGCCAGGGAACTTGCCAAACATAGGGAATCGAGGAGCAGAGGGGGATCTACCCGACTAAAAGACATCAGCCATCAGCGCCAACTGCACCAGTTTACCCAAAGACGTAGCCTCCGCCCGCACCGTCTCGATTTCCCCCAGCGGCGAGATTGGGATCTGAAGGCTGACTGCAACCCAGGCTTGCCGCTGTCGATGACGCAGCTGCCGCCATTGGTCATTCCAAAACCAGCGGTTCGGAGCCGGATGGCCGCTGTCGGGCTGAGCATACCATTGCAGAACAGCTTCGGTCGCTCTTTCCGTCCAGCCTCGCAAAAATCGCGCTTCGACTTGAGCCGTCCCGGCGCTAAAGCTGAGCTGCTGCTGCTGATCGGCTGTCCATTGCCGCACGCCGTTGATATCCACCCAGTCAATCTGCGGCATATCTTTATCCCAGGTCTGAGGTCGCAGCAGCAGCCAAACGGGATCGGGCATAGCCTCAGAAGCTGAGCCGACCGGAACGATTGCCTGAGCCGACCATTTGTGCCCGCCAATCTCGATGGTTTTCTGCTCCAGCGTTTGCCAGCCGGGGAGCTTCAGGCCAGTTTTCTGGAGAGCTTTGAGCGGGGCAGTCTGCGTCAGTTTAGGAATCTGTTGCCAAGGCCAGGGCTGTCCCAGATAGCCAGGAATGGCGCTAGTCAAGGCAATGGCCAGCACAAATAGAACGACCAGCAGGCGCATTAAAGGCAGGCGAGTTGCGGGTTGGGAGCGCGTCATAGTTAAAAATAGTGCGGCTTAAACGTCGGGTTCTGGATCAAGCTCTGGATCAAATTCTGGCTCAAGCTCAAACTCCGGCTCCACCCAATCATCAATTTTCTGGATCAGCCAGACTAAGCTACCCAGCATCAGCGTCGAGTAGAGGTCGCCGCCCCAGCTATCATGCAGCCAGTAAAACGCCTGATCTTGGCCTGTGCCATGGAAATAGGTGAGCATTGCATTGCGGATAATATTGCTGATGACGCTCATGATGACAATGCCGCCGTAAAACCACAGCACCTTAGCTCGCGACCGCCAGTTTCCCGTCCAGTAGAGCAGCATCAGACCGACATATAGACTGGTAAACAGCATCTTCAGTCCGGCGCAGTAGGGAGCCACCTCGACGATGCGGTCATTTACAAACAGGTAAATCTGATCCACCCGCACGTCCATACCGCCCTGCGCCAAGATGAATCCGGCTACACCCGCGATCAACTTTTGCAGCGGCAGGGTATAAGGCGCGATCAGATAGGGAATTTGATTGGGGGAAGCCAGCAGCAGCAGCAAGAGTGCAAACCCCTGAAGCCGCAGACCGGGCCAGCCCTTGAACCAGAGGCAGAGTCCAGCCAGCATCACCACCAGCGACAGATTAATCAAATCTGGCAGACGGCTGCTGTATAGCCCCACCGCCAGCAGCAGTAAGACCAGTCCTAGTCCGTGAGTTCGCGTTGGCAGCGCTTGCCAAGTCTGGCGGTTCTGCCAGCAGAGATAGGCCGCAAAAGGCAGCCCAATCAAGCCATGACTAAAATATTCATGTTCAGTGCTGATGTTTTTATGCAGCCAGCCATCGACCCAGTAATAAAGCAGCGGTGCGTAGAGCAGTGCCAGCAAGAAGGCAGCTATCGTTTCGGGGAGATATCGCTTCTGGGAAGCTAGAGCGCGGCTGATCTGCATTAGGATTGAGCGCGGAGGTATAGCATCCTCAGAGTGCCCGCAAAACCGCAGTTGGCAACAGGTCTGCGCTAGCTGGCAGCTTAGCTAGACGCTAAAGAGGGCGCACTAGCAGCCTCGCTAGATACCTCGCTGATGCCAGGAAGCCAGCTCTGATTGATCTCTGCTTCCACCAAAGCCCGAATTGCCGAGACGACCCGCTCGATTTGAGCCTGCGTCAAGCCGGGATACATCGGCAGCGACAGAATTTCCTGGCTGTGGGCTTCGGCCTGGGGAAAGTCTCCAGCCCGGTAGCCAAGCTGCTTGAAGGCGGGCTGGAGATGGCAAGGAATTGGGTAGTGGATGCCAGTCTGGATATCGAGTTCGGCCAGGGCGGTTTGTAGAGCAGTGCGCTCTAGTGGGCAGGTTTCGGTAATTCGGATCACGTAGAGATGGTAGACATGGCCTTGGCCACAGCGATTTTCAATTGGCAGGATCCCATAGGCGGCTAGGGGTTGCAGCAGCGCGTCATACTGCTGGGCAATTTGGTGACGAGCGCAGTTCCAGTCGTAGAGGTGCGGCAGCTTGGCTTTGAGTACGGCGGCTTGAATCGTGTCGAGACGACTGTTGGTGCCCAAGTCAGTGTGGAAATATTTGCGGGTCGCGCCATAGTTGCGGAGCGAGCGCATCGTTTGCGCCACGATTTCTTCGCGCGTCACCAGCATGCCGCCATCGCCAAATGCGCCAAGATTTTTGCTGGGATAGAAACTGAAAGCTGCCGCCATGCCAATCGAACCCGCCCGGTAGCCTTCGCGCTCGGCCAAGTGAGCCTGAGCCGCATCCTCAAAAATCAGCAGATCGTAAGTGCTAGCCAAATCGAGCAGCTTGCGGGGTGAAACCATCTGGCCATAAAGATGCACGGGCAGAATGGCGCGCGTCCGGGCAGTAATGGCCTTTTCTGCCGCCATCAGGTCAATCAGCGCCGTGCTGGGATCGCAGTCTACAAAAATCGGCGTAGCTCCAGAGCGCAGCACGCCAATCAGCGTGGCGACAAACGTATTGGCAGGCAAGATTACCTCGTCGCCCGCCCCAATGCCGCAGGCTTGCAGCCCCAAGGCCAGCGCATCTGTGCCAGAGGCTACGCCTACGCCGTAAGCGCTGCCGCAAGCCTGGGCAAAGGCTGTTTCAAACTCGCTCAGCTCCTGTCCCAGCACATAGTCGCCTTGGCGCATCGCGGTTAAGACAGCCTGTTCGAGCTTGGCCTGAATCGGCTGGTGCTGAGCCGTGAGATCCACAAACGGGATGGTTGGAAGAGTGGAATGTTGCATGGCGAGATATGGCGATGAGTGCAAGGGTGTGAACGCAAACAGGCTGGAGCACCGCTGGGTTTGAGAGCTGGCTTAAACCCTAGATTTGGCATCCTCACTTTAGTTATGCCGAATTCTCTGTAATTTTTGATACTGGCTTGAGTGAAGAATTCATAAATAGCCCAGCCTTCAGACTACAGCCCTTCAGACTACAGCTCAGAGCGTTCACAGACTCGCCATTCAGCTCAATTTATAAAGAGACGACTGACTAGAAGCATCCGACTAGAAGCATCCTGTAGCCTTCACAGCTGCATTGCTATACCCACAGCTCAACGCCTCTCCAGTTCGGCAGTTAGCTTGGGTAAATCTTCGAGCAGCAGTACGGTGATTCTGCCATTCTGGGCTTTGCCGCTAGGGGTCTGTACGGTTTCCACCCAGTAGCCAAAGCGATTGCCTTGGCGCAGTTCGCCCTCCGTAAACCGCAGCAGGGGTAGATCGGCGCTCTCGGCTCGGCTCAGCATTTCGGGCGTGGGATAGGTGAGAACAGGCACGGCGGTGGCATAGTCTTGAGCCAGACCCTCTCCATAGATAATGCCCAGAGCTTCTTCCAATCGTGCTTGGCTGACACCATAAACCGTGTCAAACAGTGTAATCGTCTCACTGCGAATGATGTCTTTGCGGTCACCTGCTGTGGCTCGTCCGGGAGCAGTAATGGAGGCTTGAAAGCTAAAGCGGCGCGAGGGGCTGTCCGTGCGGCGCACCAGCAGTGTTTCGTTGGGCGCGGGCTGAATCGTCGGCTGGCTCTGCATCCAAGTGGCCACCTCAGCAACAGGCTGACCGGGCAATGCCTCGGCGCGGCTGCTGAAGCTGCAAGCCAGTAAGCCCAGCGTCAAACTGGTTCCTAGCCTCCATTTGATTTGGTTCATTTGAGTTGCCCCTACTGGGTTTCCTGACTAGCGGTGATGGGTTGAGCAATGTTTAGAGCAATTTAGAGCAATTTAAATTTGGTCGCTAAATTATAGATGCTTTTATCCTACCCTTAGTTTTCTGGCTGGCTTCAGGGCAGGTCGCGGTCAGAAATTCGCGGTAAACTGTGGCTGAGTTTGAAGTTTTTTAGAATAGATGCGTCGGCTGGTATGGTCACTTTTCTGTTAGAAGTCGGCACTGAAGAACTGCCTGCAAGCTTTGTCAAAGATGCGCTGCGCCAGTGGAAAACCCGCATCCCGGCTAGCCTGGAAGAGGTCTATCTCACGCCCGACACGATTGAGTATTACGCCACGCCCCGGCGGCTCGCCCTGCTGCTGCGCGGCTTGCCCAGCCAGCAGGCAGACCGCACGGAGGCAGTAAAAGGCCCAGCGGCACAGGCGGCTTTCAAAGACGGCAAGCCCACCAAAGCTGCCGAGGGATTTGCCCGCTCGCGGGGGGCTAGCGTCGAGGCATTGGAACTCCGCAAAACTGACAAAGGCGAGTTCGTGTTTCTGCAACAGCAAATCGCCGGACGACCGGCCTCAGAAATTTTGAGCGAGCTGGTACCGCAGTGGATTTTTGGTCTGGAAGGCAAGCGGTTTATGCGCTGGGGCGACGGCGATCTGCGGTTTCCGCGTCCGGTGCGCTGGCTGGTGACGGTCTTGGATGAGGCGGTGCTGCCGCTAACGATTCAAAACGGCGCAGAGAGCTGTTCTAGCGGTCGTATCTCACAGGGACATCGGGTGCTGCATCCTCAGCCTCTGTCGATTAAAACGGCCTCAGACTATGCGGCGGTGCTGCGGTCAGCTTTCGTGGAGGTCGATCCGATGGTGCGGCAGGAGTTGATCTTGGCGCAGACGACAGCAGCAGCTCAGGCGGCGGGCGGCGAAGCGGTAATCAATCCAAATCTGCTGGAAGAAGTGCGCGATTTGGTGGAGTTTCCGACGGCAGTAGTGGGTCAGTTTGATGCCGAGTTTCTGGCGCTGCCTGCCGAGGTGATCACCACCGAAATGGAACGACATCAGCGCTATTTCCCAATCCTGAAAGACGGCGAGCTCTTGCCCTATTTCATCACGATCTCAAACGGCGATCCGGCCAAATCGGCGCTAATTGCGGCGGGCAACGAGCGGGTGATTCGGGCGCGACTCTCGGACGGCAAGTACTTTTTTGATCTCGACCGCAAGCAGCCGCTAGAGGCTTACCTGCCGCGACTCGAAACCGTCACCTTTCAAGAAGATCTGGGTTCGGTACGCGCCAAGGTGGCGCGAATTGGCCAGATTGCTGACCTGATTACCGAGCAGCTTCAGCTTGGAGCAGAGCAGCGCCAGACCATTGGGCGAGCCGCTCTGCTCTGCAAGGCCGACTTGGTGACGCAGATGGTGGGCGAATTCCCGGAGCTTCAGGGCGTGATGGGACAGAAGTACGCCGCCAGCGCTGGAGAGTCGCCAGAGGTGGCCACCGCAATTTTTGAGCATTACTTGCCGCGTGGAGCAGGCGATACGCTGCCACAGTCTTTGGCAGGGCAAATCGTGGGGCTGGCCGACCGACTGGATACGTTGAGCGGAATTTTTAGCCTGGGGATGCTGCCCACTGGCTCCTCCGATCCGTTTGCGCTGCGGCGAGCGGCCAATGCGGTGGTGAATATTATCTGGGCGGCGAAGCTGGGGCTAAATTTGGATCAGCTCTTGGCGCAGGTGGTCACGCAGGCTGCCCAATCAAAAACTGAACCAGCGCAGCTCTTGAGCCAACTGCGCGACTTTTTCTTACAGCGACTGCGAACCCTGCTGCAAGACGAGCGTGCGGTGGACTACGATTTGGTGAACGCTGTGCTGGGCGAGGGCGACCGCGAAGCCCAAAATCGCGGCCTGCAAGATTTGCTGGATCTGCGGGAGCGAGCTGAGTTTTTGCAGCAGCTCCGCCAAACCCAGCAGCTCGACGCGATTTATGAAACAGTAAATCGGGCGGCGCGGCTGGCGGCTCAGGGCGAACTTGACACCGTTCAGCTTGACCCGCAGCCTCTGATCCAACCGCAGCTGTTTCAGCAGCCCTCAGAGCAGGCGTTTTATCAGGCGCTGTTGCAGCTTTTGCCCCAGACGCAAGCGGCTCGTGCTGAACGCGACTATCAAAAGCTGGTGGCAGGGCTGGCCAAAATTGCGCCCGTGGTCAGCCAGTTTTTTGACGGTGAGCAGAGCGTCATGGTGATGGACGAAAACCCAGAGATTCGCCAGAACCGCCTGAATCTGCTGGGTTTACTGCGAAACCACGCCCGCGTTTTAGCTGATTTTGGGGCGATTGTGAAAGCCTGAAAGCCTGAAGACTAGGCGACCTCTTCGCCATGGTGTCTCACCAAAGCTCAGCGCTCTGAATTAACCCTGGCAGTTTTACAAGAATTCACATCTAGCAAAGGTGAGGAGGGCTAAGATGGGTGCTGCCAAAGCCGCTGAGCCAGCTTTAGCACTGATCGGGCAGCTCGTAGAGTTTTCAGCAAAGTTTCCAGGAACAGTTGTCAGAGAATATGCCTAGCGCTTATGTCATTGGTCTGGGCCGATCGGGGGTGGCGGCGGCGCGTTTGCTACAGCGTCAGGGCTGGCAGGTGACGGTCAGTGATGCTGGAACTGCCCCTGCTCTACAGCCGCTCCAGCACATGCTAAACGCTGAGGGAATTGCCGTCAGGCTAGGCGATCGGTTCACGCCTGATCCCGATCTGATGCAGCTTGTGGTCGTCAGCCCCGGCGTGCCCTGGGATCTGCCTGCTCTGGTCAAAGCGCGGGAGCTGGGCCTTGAAACTATTGGCGAAGTAGAGCTGGCTTGGCAGAGTTTGTTGCAGATTCCCTGGGTCAGCGTCACGGGCACGAACGGCAAGACCACCACTACCGCACTGATTGCCGCGATCTTCCAGGCGGCGGGGCTGACGGCTCCGGCCTGCGGCAACATTGGCTATGCGGTCGGGGAAGTGGCTTTGCAGGCGCTCTCACAGCCGCCAGACTGGGTGATTGCCGAGCTGAGCAGCTATCAAATTGAGTCCTCCGTTACGGTTGCGCCCCGGATTGGCGTTTGGACAACTTTTAGCGCCGATCACCTCAGCCGCCACCAGACGCTAGAAAACTACTCCGCCATCAAAGCCAAGCTGCTCTCTAGCTCGGCGCTTCAGGTGCTCAACGGCGACGATCCCTATCTGCGGCAGATGGCGCAAACCTGGCCAAAAGCCTATTGGACCAGCGTTACGGGCAAAGCCGATCTGCTCTGTGCACCGGAGCGGGGAGCTTACATTGAGAATGGCTGGGCGATCGTGCAGGGCGAACCGATTCTGCAGGTGGCGGATCTGCGGATGATCGGCAGCCACAACCAGCAGAATTTGCTGATGGCGGTGCTGACCGCGAGGCTGGCCGGAATTGCTCAATCTGCAATTGTGGAGGCGATTCGGCAGTTTCCGGGCATGCCGCACCGCCTGGAGCTAGTCTGCACTTGGCGCGGCATTGCCTTCATCAACGATAGCAAGGCCACCAACTACGACGCGGCTCAGGTCGGCTTGGCGGCGGTGGCAGCTCCGACGATTTTGATTGCGGGCGGCGAGGCTAAAGCCGGAGACGATACGCTTTGGATGCAGACGATCCGCGAGCGAGCAGCGGTAGTGCTGCTAATTGGCCGTGCGGCTCCAGGTTTTGCTCAGCGATTTGAGCAGATCGGTCAGCCCTCCGAAATTGTCGAGACAATGGAGCAAGCCGTGCGGCGCGGGGCAGATTTGGCAGAGCAGCTAGGGGCGCAAAACGTTCTGCTCTCTCCAGCCTGCGCTAGCTTTGATCAGTACAGCGACTTTGAGCAACGCGGCGAGCACTTTAGCCAGCTTTGCCGCCAAATTCTGTCTGACTAGATCAGACTAGAATTGAGAAGCCACCTTGCTGCTTTCTATCTCGCTGCCTAAACCACCCCATGCTCATTCCGATTACCCGCAAGAAATTTGAAGAGCTGGTGCCGCTCACCGCCACCTTCAATCAATATCGCTTCTATTGGGGCAAGCTGACCGATATTTTGCAGCGCGTGCTGATTTCGGTGGCGGGGCTGGTGGCGGTGGTCGTGCTAAATTATTTTGCTGGCGAGCGATTTCAGATTATCCTGGCCTTTTTAGCCAGCGCGACTGGGCTTTACTGGTTCTGGAGTCCGGCCTATCGGGCGACTCGCCGCAATCTGGACTGCCGCAAATATAAGTTCAGCGGCTTTTTTGAAGGTGAAGTGCTGGATACTTTTATTACCGAGAATTTGGTTGGCAAAGAGGAGACAGTCAACAAGCAGGGCGAGCTGGTGATCATTGAGAACCGCGAGCGCCGCATCAACCTGGAAATTAGCGACGACACTGGCTTTGTGGTCACCACGCAGGCGCCGCTGCTGCGCGAACATCGCTCGATTCGCCCCGGCGATACGGCGCAGCTCTTGGTGATGTCAAACCGGGGCGACTTGAGCCGCATCAGCTTTGTCTCTGATGTATTTTTGCCGGAATCTGACCTCTGGGTTTCAGAATATCCTTACCTCCGCAGAGATATATTCCGAGAAGTCTGTCGTCAGCTAGGCCAAGGGGCTGAGCGAGATCAATATCAAGACCCATACCAGAGTCGGGACGACTATCGACAGGGACGAGAGCCGCGCCGCAGATCGCAGGCAGAGGGCTATGACGACCGCTATGATCCTAGAGATTACCCTGATGGGCCGGACGATCGAGGGCGTGGCTCTGTCAAGCGTCTGCGGGGAAGTCGCTAGGTGGCTGCCAGCGATAGGTTGCCAAACTCACCTTGCCAGCCGCCGAAAACTGCACGCCCTCCTGCTCCAGTAAATGCCGCTGGAGTTGATCGTTGCCATACCGAAACGGCGATTCAGAAATCTCGCCCTTGGCGTTGATCACCCGATGCCAGGGCACAGCCAGATCAGGCGTGACGCGATAGAGCGCATAGCCGACGAGCCGCGCCTGTCCGCCCAAGTTGGCAAGCTGAGCAATTTGGCCATAGGTGGCCACTTGACCTACTGGAATCTGCCGCACCACGGCGTAGATCGCCTCGTAGCTAGACATTTTGCGATTCTGCACAAGCGCGCTTCAAATTTTTAACGCAATTTAGCATGAGGGGGCAAGCGGCCTTGCTATGCTCTTAGGCGTGGTCAACTGTCGTTCATCGAGTCAATCTAAACCTTCTGTGAAAACTAACCAGCTCAGCCAATTTCCCCTCCAGCTCGCCCAGTTTACCGCCCAATCTGCATCCCGCCTGCCGCAGTATCTGTCGCAGTATCTGCCGCAGTATCTATGGCTCTCACGCTGGCCTGAAAAGTATAGCTATCGTAGCCTCACCCGACGGCTCAACCGCTCGAAAGGCTGGCTGCTGAGCGGCTTGGGGAGTCTGCTGCTGCTGTGGGTCTTCTGGCAGTGGCTGCTGGCGCTGGCGGTTGGACTGACGGCGATGCTGGGCGTTTATCTGGCTGAGCAGGGACAGCTCAAATCCTGGCGGAACTGGGGATTCTGGAGACGATTCGACCGGGCGCTGAGCCTGGCGGCGCTGGCGGGACTGGCGGCGGCTGGCACGGTTTATCTATCGCTGGCAATCTGGCTGGAGTCGGATCGCTCTTGGCTAGCAATGGGCGTGATTTTGGAAGGCTTGGGGCTGCTGGCAATTTTGAGCCTGCTGATTTGGCGGCAGCTAGATTCACCCAGATCTAAGACAGAGGCTCCCGTTTCGCCAGACTCTATTGCACCAGACTCTATTGCACCAGACTATCTGGGACAGCTCTCAGCCGCCGATCCGGTGCAGCGACTCATCGCCATCCGGCAGCTAACCCAAATTGTCCAGCGGCCAAAACCGCCGCTGGCTGCTAACCATTTGAGCGACTGTTTCCGGCTGATGCTAGATCGCGAAACTGAGCCGCTGCTCTGTCATACGCTGATAGAGAGCTTGCAGCAGCTTCAGCCGAAGCCGTGCCTAGAGCCGCACCTGAAGCCGCACCTAGAGCCGCACCGTCTAGAAAATCTCGACTAACTGTGCCGAGAGCTGGCTTTTGCGCTATAAATATTTGCTTCGTATCGTGATTTAACCGCAATCTCCTATGGATCGCTTCTTCAAAGTCGAAGTCCTCTCCCAAACCCCAAATCCGCATCAGGTGATCTATGCGGCGATGCACCAAGACTATGCTGAGAGCTTTGTCTGGGACGAGCGCGACCGCTTCCCGGATGAAGCCGAGGCGGGAGAGGTGATTGTTAAGCATCTGCTGGCGGGGAACCGGGGACATTATGGCCCATTGGAGCATCCTCAAATCGTTCTCAACTGCGGGTTTTTTCCGCACTCAACGATGCAGCAAATCCGTACACATCGCGTTGGCATTTCTTTTGATGTTCAGTCCTTTCGCTATTCGGGTAAGCGAATTATGGACGTAGTAGAAGGCAAGCGTGACCTGGAAGAAGTATTCTATCTGCGCCCGGTGGGTTTCTATAGCGATCGGCAGGGCAAACGCTATGAATATACCGAGACTCTGCGCCAAGAAGATCTCGACTGGTGTCTGAAAGCTAGCGAACGCTATGCTCTACGCATCGAGCAGGGATTTTCTGAGGAACATGCCCGCAGCATTATTCCGTTTGACGTGCGGCAGCATTGGGTAATGTCGGCGAATGTCCGTTCGCTGATGCATCTGCTGGATCTGCGCTGGAAGCTAGACGCGCAGCTTGAGGCGCAGCAGCTCTGTGAGCTAATCTGGAATTCTTTCCATGCCTGGGTTCCGGCGGTTGCGGGTTGGTATGAGGCAAATCGCGCTAAAAAGGCTAAACTCGCGCCGTAGAGATTTTCAGGCTCAGAAATCTTGGCTTCAGCGCCTCTCGCTCTCGTCTTAAACTCAGGATTACGGCCTGGGAGTCAGCGGCAGTTCGATGCCGAGTTTGCTGCCCAAATCGAGGGCAGTGTTGGCGAAGTTGGTGGTGGCGGCGATGGGGGTGGCGATGGCGGTAGCGGCAACAGCAGCGGCGAGCAGGCGTTTTTTGAGGCGGGTGGGGTTGCGCTGGGCTTCGGGTCTTTGGATTTCGGCTTCTACGTCGTCGAGATCAATAGTGATTTCTTCTTGAACGTCTTGCGGAAACTGGGCGGCAGTTTGGCGTAAGGTGGCGACGAGCTGGAGCAGTTCGGCAGTGCTGGCGTTGTAGTTCACCGTTTTGTCGCCCGCAACGTTATCGCCGCTGCCGGAGTGGTTTTGATGGATGGTTGTACTCACCGGATTCTGCTCCTGTTTGACAATCAAAGGTTGGCTGACAGCCTGTTTCGTAATTTCTAGCATATCTCTGTAGGCTCGCTCAGCACCGAAGCCGAATTCGCGTTCTTCCATCTCGCGGCGCTTGCGGTCGAAGGCGGGGTCGATGCTATCGTCGAGCAGGCGGCGGACGTTGACATCTTCACCGCTTTCGTGGCATTCGATTGTGTTGCGGTGCTGGGTGATGCAGCGCTGGAGGCGGTCGAAGGGGAAGGAAAAGGGTTGGGGGCTGGCTTTGCAAACAGCGCAGTTGCAGGGAATCAGGGTGTCGTATTCCAGGCGTTCGTAGCTGTCGTGGATGGTTTGGAATTCATGGTTGAGGACGGCAAGGAAATCACGCTGGTGGGAGCCGCTGAGCCGGATGCGGATCTGGCGGTTGCGGTAGTCTTCAATGATTTCAGCGCGGGCGCGGTTGGGGCTGACGAGCACAACGCCGGTTTTCCAAACCAAGGCTTTGTCTGGATCTGAGACGTTTTCGATGAGCTTGTGCAATTCGACAATGAAGCGGGTGAGGATGCCTTTGGGCATGAAGCCTTTGTAGCGGTAGCGCAGGATCAGGTTGTGGCTGCTGTCCCAGTCGTAGGCGGGTGCGTCGGGCGAGAGCAGGTGGGGGGCGATGTAGTGGCCGTCGCGGCGGGGGATTTCGTAGCAGACTTTGAAGGCTTTCATCAGTTGCAACAGTTCGTCGCGCATTTCGGCATATTGCCCTTGCCAGATTTGGCGCAGGTCGGTGCGGCTGAATTCGCCGAGCTGTTGTTTGACGGTGGGGTTGTCGAGGATTGTGTAGACGGCGGCAGTGCCCCAGTTGGGTTTGAGGATGAGATAGCGGCGCAAGAGCGGGTCTTCTTGGAAATGCAAGCAGATGCCGAGGCTGTGCAGGAAGCGGCTGAGGGTGAACATTTCGTCGCGCTGGGTGATGCCGTGATAGCGACAGGTGGCTTCGTAGTCGGCGCAGTCGATGTAGTTGCGGTTGTCATTTTCGAGGCTGTAGCGGACGTTGAGCCAGCTATTTGGGAAGGGGATGCCGTTGGGCAGCAGGTCTTCGAGGCTGTGCTGGATGGCGGTTTTGAGGTCTTCGAGGCCGCGATTGTCGGCGAGGTTGGTGCTGAGGGCTGGCCGCAGGTTCTCGAATTCGGCGCGGAGTTCGCGCAGGTTGAGGTTGCAGGTGCGGTTTTGTTTTTCGTTTTGGATCAGCAGCACGGGGCTATCGTTGCTGAGCAGGCGGATGATTTGCAGCCAAAAGTAATGGTCGGTGTCTTCTTTGCGGCTGTCGGCAACGAGCAGATAAAGCGAGCGTTCGGTGAGAAAAAATTGGTGGGTTTGGTGATAGATTTCTTGGCCGCCAAAGTCCCAAATATTGATGCGATAGTTTTTTTGGTTGCGTCCGGTGAATTCCCATTTAAAAATATCGATGCCTTCTGTAGAATTGTCTTCGGTTTCGGGAGGAAGCTGATAGTCGGGGTCGAGCAGTTTGCGCGCAAGGCTAGTTTTGCCGGAGCCACCTTCACCAACGATCAGGATTTTGGCTTCGTAGAGGATAGTAGTTTCGTTCGGGTCTTGAGCGCGGAAGTAGTAGTCAAGAATGGGCTGTGCATTTGGCCATCTTTCGCCCGGTTTAGGCGCGAGAATATCAGGTGGAATGTTGATGGGATTGCCTTGCAAATTAAGTTTTTTAAGCTGAGGGAGTTGAGAGATTTCTTCTGGGAGCCATGTGATATGGTTTTTCTCAAGGTCAAGCGAAGTTAAATTGATCAGATTCCCAATTGCAGCAGGAATTTCGCTGATTTGGTTGTTAAAGAGGGAAAGACCTGATAGATGAGTCAGGTTCCCAATCACCTCAGAAATCTTACTAATTTGGTTGCTATGGAGGTCAAGTCCCGTCATATTAGCCAGCTGTCCCATCACCGCAGGAATCTCGCTGATCTGGTTACTCCAGAGGTTAAGCCCTACTAGATTGGACAACTGACCAATCACTTCTGGAATCTTGCTGATTTGGTTATTAGAGAGGTTAAGCCTCGTTAGATTAGTGAGATGCCCAACCGCAGTAGGAATTTCGCTGATTTGGTTGCCAGAAAGATCAAGCTTTGTCAAATTTGTCAGTTGCCCAATCACTTCTGGGATTTCGCTGATCTGATTGCTAGAAAGATCAAGCTCCGTTAGATTAATCAGATTGCCAATTATCGTAGGAATTTCGCTGATTTGGTTGCCCCGGAGGTCAAGCTCTGTCAAATTTGTGAGCATTTCAACCACAGTAGGAATTTCACTGATTTGATTGCAGGGTTATTTCATTCTAAATAATAACTTGAGTGTGCTCAGACCAAAGCCAGCGAGCCGTTGAGCTTGAGCCATATTCTCAAAACCATTGTGGCGATACAAATTCAGGGCAAAATTGCGCGCTAT
>JAESFP010000016.1_pt1 | contig 64040 bp, 64 predicted proteins | sample 9266181 | NCBI WGS metagenome assembly JAESFP01 (sample SAMN14502547, study PRJNA617102) | algae metagenome | isolation source: Pegethrix bostrychoides GSE-TBD4-15B and co-occurring heterotrophs from... | place: USA: Grand Staircase-escalante National Monument, Utah | collected 2006-08-15 | reverse complement strand
CTGCCATGCTTCTCGCGTCTGCAGCACTGAACCTCGGACGCCGCGTCACCCTGATCGATGGCGACGTGAATGCCCAACTCGGCCGCTGGCGCGACAGTTTCGAACTCGCCACCTGGGAGGGCGCGCAAAAGCCCGAGTGGCCGGAGAGTCTCGCGATCCTTTCACCTCCCGAGAGCGTGGAAGGGCTACTGTCGCTCCTCGAAGCTGAGGAAGCGCGCGGCGTCGATCTCGTCGTGATCGACACGCGACCGGGCACCCATACCGACACTGAGGACTTCTGCCTGATCTCCGATCTGGTGCTGATCCCAGCCCGCCCCGTCTATGCCGAATGGGAAATGACCCATCGCGCCGTCCTCTGGATGGACGACCTCCGCGCCTCGATTGCCGAGGGTGAGCGGTTCCCGGCGGTCCGGGTCCTCGTCATGGACGCGGGGCCGAAGATCATCGACGCCGCAACCCGGGAAGGGGGAATGGCTCAATTGCCAAAGCGCGACCAGAACGTGCTGCAAGAGATCCTACGGCTCGACCATCTCGACGTGATCGTTCCGCATTCGAGGATCCTCGAACAACTGGGCTATCACGGCCCCCTTGGTCCGGCGGCCCGCGCCAACGCCAAAGCACCCGGCGGTCGGCTGGTGGCGGATGCCATCACACGCCAGCTTGAAGTTGCGGAACTTGTCCTGACCGGGATCGACGAGGTGATCCCTGCATGAGCCGTTTCCGCCTTCCTGCACGTGTCGCACCTTCCCCGGCGGCGGAAGAACCGGGCCTGCAGAACTCCGCCGCACGTCTTCGATCGTCGCGCGAGGTACAATCGCGCATTCTTGCCGAACGACGCGCGCCGGAGAAGGGCGGTACTGACGCGAGCGTCGGGGCCCAACTCTCAAGCATGCCGACGGTGCACTTGGCCGAGCCGGAGTTTGCCGGGAAGAGGGAAGGGGAGCGTCGTCAGCCGCAGTCCTCTGCTTCCCCGGCCGAGTGTGCGGCCAGCGGGTTAGCGAACCCCCGGAAAGAGAAGTTGGTGGTCCTATTTCGGTTGCCGGTGGCAGCCGAGAAGCAGCTTGAGCAGATCCCGGGCGCGGGCGAGGTTACTCCAGCCTACATGCTGCGCGCCTTTGCCAAGGAAGCCCGCGCGGAATTGCGGCGGCTCTTGGCCGAAGAGGAGATCATGCCCTATGCAGATGAGGCGAGGCGCATCTTCGTAATGGCGGCTACAGACATGGCGGTCGGTGAAGCGATGACAGTCTACGCCCAAGGCTCAGCGATCCGGGCCATGCATGCAGCCCTAGGTGATCCCTGGCAGATCGAGCCCCGGGCGACGATCGTTGGTGCCTTCCTCGCCGCCATCGCGTCGCGGCTCATCGAGGCGCGACGCGTTAGATAGACCCGGACCATGCAACAGAATTCGATGAACTGCCTGAGGTCACTCGCAGGCAAGGTCGTGCAGCGGCACTGTCTCGAAAGTCAGGCTGTCCTTGCTCGTGACCACGGCGAAGGAACCGCCTCTGCGCAGCATGGCCACCATGGCTGTCCAGTCTTCGGCCTCGGCGGCCGATTGCGCGGCGATGCCGCCTCGAACTGGGAGCCGCGCTTGCTCCCCGGTCTTGGCGAGAAACACGATCATGTCGGGTTGGGCGTCCTTCGCGAAGGTCACGACAACCGCACCATTTGGGGTCGGTCCGAAGACGCGATCCGGATCGCAGACGAGACGCAATTTGCCCGCATCCGAGGCGAGTTCAAGAACGGGCAGACCGCGCTCGGTGCTGGACGTCCAGGCGTCCAGCGCGAGGGCCGGGTCCGAGACAGAGATCAGCGCCAGAGCGCCAAGAACGGGGGACGGAACATGCATCGGCAGAAGAACCTTTTCCGGAAGGCGTGGCGACAGCAGATCACCACTTCTGAATGCAGTGCATATGTTTTGCGATGCCGGGTGTCCATGCCCGGGCATCGCGCTTCGGAGTGGAGGCGAGAATGGCTGAGGTCATGACCAGTCCAACTGCCCGCGTTCTCGATCGCCGCCTCTGGCGGATCGACCAAGGCGCCCGCGAACTCGTTGCCGAGTGCTACCGGACCCGAACTGGTCGAACCAAGATGATCTGGCTGGTCCCGGAGGCTTCCTTGCGCGGCCTTCTCTGGGTCGAAGTCGTGGGCGCGGCCACGGCCGACCCATCAGCACCTTGAATCGCAGAGCACTGAATGATTCAGAAATGCAATTGGACATACCGGCCAGATCGGCAGAGTCTTTGTGCTGGAGGCCGCAATGGTTCTGGCACATCTGCATCGCATCGACCCGGGCGCCCGTATGGCACGGTTCTACAGCATCGAGCTCGCGCAGACCCTGTTTGGCGAAGTGACCGTGCTGCGCCGTTGGGGTCGGATCGGGACACGTGGCAGAACGTCCATCGAGACTTGGACCAACCCAAATGAGGCCGAGGCAGCCGCCTATCGCACTGTTCGGCAGAAGGCTCGCCGCGGTTATGGACCGGCTGACTTAAACCCGTGTGAGTGAAGTGGCTGACGTCCGGTCAGGCCCTACGCTCCAGCCGACCTTCCAGCTCTGCACCAGCTTCGATTGCGATCCGCTCATGCAGGACATCTGCATGCACTACTGCGGTAGGTGCCAGTTGCACAAGCCGCGCCGAAACCGATCCTGAGATGAAGCCCAAGACAGTCAGGTCATGGGCGATCAGGGAGCCTTCGACCCGTCCTGTGGTGGCAACCAGAACCTCGGGTGCGCGGGCCGATCCGATGATCTTGCCATGAACATCGAGCGGACCTTCGGAAGTGGCGTCACCTTCGATGACCAGATCACCGGCAATGATGCTGCGCGGGGCATTTGCGCGGGCGGCTTCAGGCCAGATCGCGAGTTTGTCATTCGGGGCCATGTACGCGCTTTCAACCTTCTTGAGCTTGCCGGAACAGGAACAGAAGCGAAACGGGAGGGCAACCGCTTGAGTAGGTATCGGCGAAGAAGCGCGGTCAGCCGCGCTTCGCGAGCCGGACGGACAGCACAGAAGTCTTGATAACTGTTATCAAGCGGCTTACCTTACTTAAATTAGATCGGAGGCCTCATGATCAGCGCTGACCTAGGACCGCAACTCGAAAGTTTCGTCGCGAAGCTCGTGGAGACCGGCCGCTACAACTCGAAGAGTGAAGTCCTCAGGGAAGGCATCCGCCTGATCCAGGAGCGTGAGGCGCGGCTCTCAGTGCTCGACCTGGCCTTGGCACGTGGCCTGGATGACGCCGAGAAGGGACGGGTCAAACCCATGTCCGACGTGGTTTCGCGGCTCGAGGCAAAGTACCAGGGAATGGGCCGCACAACGGAATGAAGGTCGAAATCACCAGCGCGGCCGAAGCCGACCTGGAAGGGATCGCCGACTTCATCGCCCGCGACAACCCGGTGCGCGCTGTGAGTTTCGTGCGAGAACTCTATGAACGTTGCCTAGACATCGCCGACATGCCAGAGGCGTGGCCGATTGTACCTCGCTATGAACACCACCGCATCCGTCGCCGCGTCCACGGCCGTTACCTGATCTTCTACCGCGTCAGCGCAGACTGCATCACCATCCTTCACGTGCTGAACGGGGCGATGGACGTCGAGGCGCTTCTGTTTCCCGAGGGTTGAAGAACAGCGCCCAGCAGGGCGACATTTCTACTTTGCAGCGTTCCGCGATTTGTGGCGCATAATGTTTGTTATGTAACGTGAGCTGACGCTGTGGGTGGAAAGCCGCCGTTTGCTGCATGCGCGAAACCTTCGGCCAGTTTCGCCGAAGCGGTCGTTTTGCTCAAAGTAGCGGTTATTCCTTATCGGGTTCAAGTTCCTCGAGAAGTCGCCCGCAGTCACCGGGTTCCGACATCTAGTCAAGAAGCTTGGCAAAGCACCCACATTGCACGCAGCAGACTTGACAGTTGCGTATCTGTTGCGTAATTTTGACTTGCGCAACAGATACGCGTCAGACTGAGAGGGTCCCGTGTCCGCGAAGATCTTGGAGTTTCCTTCGGGGGCGGGCTTGGCGCCACCTATCGCACAGTTCGTCAGAGTTGGAGACGCACACAAGAAACTTGGTGGTCTCGTCGGCATGGAGCGCTTCCCTGCAAAACGGGTGGTCCTGCAAGCGTCACGGCTCGACAAACAACGGCAACTCCTGGAGCTCCTCAAACAAAGTCGCATAGAGTTGGTGCTCGATACCCAGGTGGCCGAGCTGGCATCCTTCCGAAAGTTTCGCGGCCAAGAACGAAACGCCCCTTGGGGTAATCTGTGTGAAAACGGCCCTTTAGGTCCCGACCACTTCCGCGCAGATGCCGCAAATGATGTCATCGGTGCGATCGCGCGGACCGCAGTCGAGTACGGCTTCGATGTAGTTCTGAGCCCAACCCACTTTCTTGCAGATCCGAATTTTTCCGGTTGGCTAGGCGTCGACAGGGACTCGTGCATTGCCCTTCGGAAGGCGCTGGATCGCGAAGGTGGGCACCACATTCGGATCGACTACCCCGTAATACATGCACAAACGGCCTTGCAGAAGAACGAGACGCGAAGTGTTCTGCTGGAAAGCTTTGGCTCGCTCCCCGCGGACAACGTTTGGCTCCGGGCCTCTGGGTCAGAAGGCACGGCTGGCCCTGAGTCAACCCGGCGCTTCTTCAACATGCTGTCGGGCCTGCACAATGCAGGCTTCCCGATCATTCTTGACTACCTTGGAGGTACACTGTCGCTCGCGGCGTTGGCCTTCGGCCTAGCATCGGGGCGTTCTCTGGGGATCGTTGAGATGGAGAGGTTCGACGCACGCGAATGGCATAAGTTGCCGCGCGAACGGGAAGATGATGAAGGCGGTTTCGCCAGAGCGGTGCGTATCCCAGTTCCTGGATTGGGGCGCACATTGAGCAAGAACGAGGTTTTGCTTCTCAGTGACGCACATGGAGGAAAAAAGCTGATCGCAGGCCAGCTTCGTAGCGTTGAGGAACTGCTGGCGAACGCACGGGAGCACCAGCTTGGCCAGATGGCGCAAGAAATTGGGGCCATGGAAGCGATTCCGCAGCTTCGGCGTGACGAATGGTTTTTGACCTCATCGATCACGCCCATGGTCCGGAAGAGCCGCGAGTTTGCGCGCCTGAAGCCACCCAAGGCCCGTGCTGAAGAACTGAAGATTGATCCCGACAAGCTCATGTCCAGATTGGCAGAGCATGCTCAAACGGTCGAAAAATCGCAGATCGCGCTTGAAGCCTTCCGCGATTCGAGGTCAGACGACGCACCGCGCGCACGACCAGCAAACCCGCCAAGGGTAAACAACGAACCAAGAAAACGAGAACAAGGATGACCGTCTCAGGCCAGGGAGCAGTTGCAAGGGTATTGACTGACATCGTCACGGACGGTGGCCTCAGTGGCACGGATATTGCCAACGTCGTCGATGTATCGAAGGCCACCGTATCGCGTTGGAAAAGCGGCCAGATGCGGCCGCAGCCGAAGCACGAGTTGATCCTGTCGGACCTTCACTATGTCGTCGGAAGGCTTCAGGAGTACTACACGACTGACGAGATCCGAAGCTGGCTTTACGCCCGGCATCCGCAGCTTGATGGTCAACGGGCGATGGATCTGATCCATGAAGACCGGACGAAAGAGGTGCTGGCGATTCTCGAGCGGCTGGAAAGCGGAGCCTATCTGTAACCAATGGCCCGCTCATCGAAACGCCGCGACCTTGCCCTGATCGATGCGATCGAAGCGATTGCGCCGACGCCGTTTTCCGGAACGGTGTGGCGCGTCGTTCGCGAAGGGCGCGATCCCTTGGAGGGCCGAGCGTCCGGTGGTCGTTGGGATGATGGTACGTTCGACGTGCTTTATACATCGCTGGAGCGTGAAGGCGCGCTGGCGGAGATGTATTTCCACCTGAAGCGCGGTCAGCCCATTTTCCCGTCACGGGTGCGGTATGAGCTGCACGAACTGAACCTGTCGCTTGAGAGGGCACTGAAACTGCTCGACTTGGCCGCTCTGAGCAAACTAGACGTCACGTCCGAAGCCTTCGGACGCTTGTCCTATGAAGAGCGGGTTACAGAATATCCGCGCACCCAGGACATCGCCGAAGTCGCACATTTTCTAGAGTTTGACGGCCTGTTGGTGCCTTCGGCCCGCAGGGATTGCCTCAACGCTGTTGTGTTTTGCGAACGGTGTTCGCCTTCGCAAAAAGAAGTGCTTGCCTCGCACGGCCTGATCGACTGGATCGCTTGGGAAAAGTCGGCCAGAGGCACCCTCTCCTGAGCTTTTTCGGACGCTTAGTCGAACAATCCGGCTTGGTTCGCAACTGGGGCTTTCTTGCCCTTGACTACTGGTGCCGATGCCAAGGCACCCGCGCCCGTCAGCGACGCCTCGGTCAGCAAGGGGGCAGCGCAGATTTCATCCTGAAGGGCAGCCTGTGCGGGTTCCAATGCCACCAATCGACCAAGGACGTGCAGCAGGTTCAGCAGGTCTTCGGTATATTCCGGCAACCAGTGATCGGGCTGGATCTTGTCCAGCGCTGATGGTGGGCGGCGGTCGCCTATGACCGGGCGGGTGCGGTCGGCCTTGCGATAGCTGAACCACTGGCGCAGGACGTTGCGGCCTGAGACCTGATATTCGGCGACGGCCGTTGGGACGTTCTCGATGAACCCCTCCCCCACATGCAGCCGACGCGTGGAAGGGTCGTGGTGCATCGTGTCGGGCAAGGGGTTCGGCGCGCCGGGGATGGTGCCGCCAACCGGGATTGTCGGGCCTTGCCCCTTGGGCATCCGAGGGGGCGCAGCGGGGCGGCCGGAAGCCGGGTCGGCAAAACGCTCACCATAGGTATGCAGCCAGATGACTTCGCGGCCCAAGGCGACCGAGCGGTCGAACAGGGCGACATCGGCAGTGATCGGTACGCGCAGACCGGGGCGGATCAGGTCTTCCTTAAAGCGGGCCGTGAACGCCGGATGCGCCAGCAGGGCCGCGACATAGGCCATCACGTCGGGCGCGGTGACGGGCTTGCCATAAGCGGTGGAGAGTTGCGCAATTAGGGCGGACTTGATGTTCGGGATCGTCGCGGCAGCGTCACGCCAGAGAGGGAGAGCACGGCCACCGCGTCCATGGTAGTGGTGCTGATCCGGGATGTGGCCAGTAATCGTAAAGCACGGGCCATTTTCGGGCGCGAAGTCGTCCAGAGCCGTCAGGTAGACTTGAGACTTGCCGTCCAAAGACCAAAGGTCCGGACGAGCCTGACTGAGCAAGCGGTGGTCAGGGATAATCCACTGGCGATCAAAACTCCGAAATCCATATCGAACGGGGGTAACGACCGGCCCTTTATCCGAGCCGACGGACACCGAGCGAAGCGGCTGTTGGCCGAGTGGAACTTTAACAGTGCGGTCCAGCGTACGGTCACGATCAGGGTGGAATAAGTCATCCTTAAGCTTTGGATCACGTGCAGCTCGGAGTTGGTCCCATCGTTTGCCTAGCGAAACAGCATCAGGCGCAATAACCCATGTCCGATGCGTCTTGACCCCGGGCGTCGACCAATCGAATAGGTCCAGCAACGCCGGATAGGCTCCCCAGCCCAAGCCGCGTTCGGGTAAGAAGGGTCCGCGTAAACTTGCCTCACCATCCTGCCAACCGTTGTCGTGAAGAGTCAGATCGGCAAGGGCAAGAAACTTGTCTTCGCGGTGCCCTTCGGGCAGAGCGCGATACCGAATTCGGGCTACTTCTCCGACCTGTGCTGTTGGTCTGCGCAGAGCCATTACGATGCAGACCTCTTGCATGACCCCTTGAAAAATTCGGGTATTCACCTCTGGCCTAAACCCCTCTGGCGAGGCGTCGATCACCCAAATGTCAGAGCAGCTCTTGCGCAGATCAGTGCGCATCTGCTGAAACCCCGGCCCATTCAGAAAGCCCGAAGCGGTGATGAAGCAGACAATTCCTGGCCGATGAACCTCGGGCTCGCCCGTAGCTTCGGCGTGGCCCGAGCCAAAGACCTTCCACGCAGCCCACCGCCAGAAGAACACATAGAGGTTCTTCAGATGCTTGGCATGCGCGCCCAAGCCCCACTCGGGCAAGGGGGCCCAAAGGTCCATCGGTGACGGCCGTCCCGGACTACCCTTTTCCACCCATCCGCCCTGCCCCGCCGCATCCACCTTGTAGGGTGGGTTGCCGATGACCACAGTGATCGGCTCATCCCGCTTGATCGCGTTGGCCTCTTTCCGCGAATTGCCGATGGGGGCAAGCATGGTGGAAAATCGCGTCTGCTCGGCATAGGGGTCGCCCAAGGTGTCGGTCACATAGAGGCGCGGCTGCGGCAGGTTGCCCCCTGCCCCGGTGCCGGTGGCCGCAGCCCCCATCAGCGCCCGCATTTCCGCCATCAGCCGCAACTGCGCTACGGCGAAGGGACCGAACTGCAATTCGAACCCGATCAGCCGATGCGCCGCCGCCCCCAGGGCGGGGCCAACAGCGCCGGCACCCTGATCGTCGGCCACTGTCTCTGCGATCTTGCGCAGCACGCCGAGAAGGAAAGTGCCGGTGCCCGTCGCGGGGTCCGCGATGGTGACATCCTTGGCGGCAAGGCCTTCATGGCGGCCGAACAGGGCGGGGTCGCGCAACGCCTCGTCCGTCAGGCGGACCATGGCCTGCACCACCTCGGGCGGGGTGTAGTAGCTGCCGGTCTTCTTGCGCAGGGCGTTGTCGTAAACCTCGAGGAAGTCTTCGTAGAAATAGAGCCAGGCATCGGGCATGCCCTTGGACAGGGTTGGCCAATGCACCTCATGCAGCACGCGGGTCAGGGTCGAAGTGGCGGTGGACAGGGCCTTTTGCGTTTGCGGATCGTCGGTCAACAGGCGAAGTGCTGTGCCGATCAGCGTGTTCGTGTCGCGCAGCGCCAAGGCGGCATGGGCGATGCCCTTGTCCAAGGGAATGTCCTGCGCCCGTGCCATCAACAGACCAAAGGTGACAGCCTGCGCATAGCCATCGGCGAACTGCGCATCATCGGCCTGCGGGAACAGCAGCCCCCGCCATTCGGTGGCAAGGTCGGTCAGGCTTTGGGTGCCGTTCTCCAGTTCCTCCAGCACCTCGTCGCGCAGCAGGCGGCAGAGGCGGGCCGAGACCTCGGCCAGCTTGCGCGGGCTGTCGGGTGGAATCGGGCTCCAGCTCAGGAAATCCGTCAGAAGGGTGACGAACGTTTGAGGGGCGGTAAGCTTGGCACCCGCCGTGTCCAGATCGCCGGACAGATGGATGATCTGGCCCACGAGCGCGCCGTTCTGCCAGAGGCTGAAGGACTGGCCGTCACTGTAAAGCAGGTTCGGCAGGGATTTCAGCTTTTGCCACTGGCGCTTGTCATGCGGGTCGGTGAACTTGCGCGGATCGGCCCCCTTGCCAGGGGCTTTCAGTTCGATGAAGCCGGTCAGAGCGCTGCGAACGGTGACCGCATAGTCAGGCCGCGTCCCCAAGGCCGAAAGCGTACTCTCGCCGACGAGTGTGACCCACCCAGGCTGCTGGCCTGCGGATTCTGCCAGTGCAGTGATCAGTTCTTCTAGCGGCGCACGGATGTTGTCTTCTGGGGCACCGGTGATTGCAGGGCTCGAAAGCTTGGCCTTTGCGGACGCGCCGTACTTGGAAATGATCTGGTCAAACATCAACTGCCCCAGCGTTCTTTCTTGCAACCCTAGCTGGAACGCATTCGATATCAATCTCTTGATTGATCAAAGAGGCTGCCGAAGGATTAAGGGGCTCACGCCCCCTTCTCGAACTTCATGACCGGGATGCCCAGCTTCTTGGCCTTGTCGGCGAGGTTTTCCTGGATGCCGTTGCCCGGGAAAACGAGGACACCTACGGGCAGGACATCCAGCATGGCGTCGTTGCGCTTGAAGGGGGCGGCCTTGGCGTGCTTTGTCCAGTCGGGCTTGAAGGCCACCTGCGTCACTCCGCGGGCCTCGGCCCATTTGGCGGCGATGAGTTCGGTGCCCTTGGGGCTGCCACCATGCAGAAGGACCATGTCGCGATACTTGGTCCGGACCTGATCCAGCTTGCCCCAGATCAGGCGATGATCGTTGAAGTCGGTCCCGCCGGTGAGGGCCACCTTGGGGCCTGCGGGGAGCATCACTTCGGTCTCGGCGCGGCGCTTGGCGGCGAGGAAGTCGCGGCTGTCGATCAGCGCCGCAGTCATGTGCTGGCGGTTCACCATCGAGCCGGTGCGGGGGCGCCAGGTTGAGCCTGTGTGATGGACGAATTCTGTCGCTGCGTGATCGCGCATCATGTCCATGCAGTTGCGCCGTTCGATCAGCGTCAGGCCTTCGGCTGTCAGGCGCTCGAGTTCGGTGGATTTCACCTCGGAGCCGTCCTGCTCACGCTGGAGGCGGCGCTGTGCCTGCTCGTTCTCGTCGAGCGACCGCTCGATCCGGGCCGTGGCGCGGTGGAAGAGGTTGACCTGGCCCCAGAGCACCTCTTCGAGGTCGGGTTCCATGCGGGTGTCTTCCAGGGTTGCGACGAGGGCATCGAAGATGTCGGCGACGGCGACCGCGAGGCGCTGCCCATCGGGCATCGGGCGCGGATCGGGCTCGTCAAAGGGGCGGTAGCCATAGAGCTGCAGCTCGTCGAGCGCATGGGCGGTCTGGGATGCGGTGTGGGCGGGTTCATGCGCGTCGTCGTGGGTGTGGATCGTCATCAGTTCTTGCCTCCGGGCCTGTCTTGTCCGCGCGTCATCCCGCGCGGCCCTCATGGGCTGCGAAAGCCGTGGGAGGGGACGCCCCTTCACCCCTTTTCGGGGCCGGAACGCATGTGGAGGAGGACGGGGGGCGGCTGATTTGCTTCGCGATGCAAAGGCGGGGCTCGTCCCCGCCGGCGGAAATCAGTTGCCCCCCGTCCTTGAAGGGGCGGCCCCTTTGACGGCCGCCTGCCCATCTCTTGAAGGCCGCTGGGGGGACGGGTGGATGAGATATCCCGGAAAGAGGCAAGACGACGGTCCAGAGCCACGACAGTGATCCGTGACCCCTGCCCCGCTATCCCCGACCGCCCCCTGCGTGATGCTGCTCAGCCCAACAGGCGCTTCCGATCCTCGGGCCCGATCTGCCCTGCCAGATGCTGGCGCAGCGCCTCCTTGCCGGTCGCCCGGAGATCATCGTTGAAGTCCCCGAGCAGCGGCTCCAGCACCCGCACGGCAATCCCGGCATCAATGGCTCTGGCGCTCAACCTCTCTGCCGCGCCCCGCCCCGCCGGATCGCGGTCGATGGCGATGTAGAGGCGCTGAAGCCCCTCCGGCAGCAGAACCACCCCGAGGTGACCCGACGAGAGCGCCGCCCAGACGGGAAGGCCAGGCGCTGCCTCGAAGAGGGACAGCATGGTCTCGATGCCTTCGCCGACCACGAGGATGTCGTCATGCGGGGCCAGCCTGACGGCATTGCCCAAGAGGTGCCCCATGGCCCGCCGCTGCGTCTCAACCCGCGCTTTCTCCCGTCCGTCAGGCGCGAGCCAGGTGCGATGCACACCCTGCAAGGCCCCTGCCCCATTGGTGACCGCGGCGATAAGCGCCGGTCTGGTGCGGCTCCGGGTCTGGCCCTCATCCCGATGCCAGCACTTCGGGTGGAAGCGAAGGGCGCTCATCATGCCGCCTTGGGTCAGGCCCCGGGCGCGGAGGTAGGTATCGGCAAGTGTATCTGCGACCGGCACCGAGGCTGCAAACAGACGCGCCGCCGCCGCTGGTGTGCCACCGGGGGCCTTGGCCTTCTTCGGGCTTTGCGCATCCGGGAGAACCGGCTGCGGACGGCCCAGATGCGCTCGGGCCTCGGCGAGAAGTTCGGGAAAGCGGGAGATCCCGGTCCTCTCGCGGATGATGTCGAGTAGATCGCCATGCTGTCCGACAGCCGCGTCCTGCCATTTTCCTCGCGCGCCTGGCCCAGACGTTAGCCCGCTCAGCCGCACGAAGAGCGATCGGCCGGGGTTGTTCAGCAGATCGCCCACGATCCAGTAGGACCCTTCCCGCCGCCCGGCGGGAAGGTAGGCGCGACACACGCTCTCTGCATTCTCCGCCAGAGCGCGGATCACATCTTCGGTCTCGGAATACATGGCTCAACACCCTCCGCGTGCATGAAGTGCTGTCACTGGGCAGCGCGCGAGCAGACGCTCCAGCACTTTGAGCCCGCTCGCATCCGTCGGGCAGAACAGGCGCAGCTTCCAACTGATGATCTCCGAGAAGAAGCCATCGGCCTTGAGCTGGTCCTTAGCAGCTTCCGAGAAGCCCGACAGCTCGATCCGGTTCACACCCATGACCCGGCAGCGATGGAGTTCCATCCCTTCGGCCAGCCGCACCACGGTCTTGCCCTCCAGAACGAGGGCATGAAGCTGCGCCGCCGTGAGCTTTGGCGCGTCGGCGGCGAGCGTGGTCGCGACCCAGGCGGGCGAGACCCGACGGCCGATGATGCGCTGGCCATCGTCTGTCTGCAGCCGGTAGACGCGGGTTTCGTCCTGAGGCAGCTGCTTCCAGATCGGCAACAGGAGGCCCGCCACGATGTGCAGGGTGGACTCGCTGAACTCGGGCACCTCGGCAAGTTCCGCGGTCCAGGCGGCAGCGAAGGCCGCGCGGTCAGCTTCCAGCCAATGCGTGTCCTCCATGATCTTGGCGGGAACCGTGCCGGCCTCGGTGGGGCGGATCAACCGCAAGCGGGGCTCGATGGTGCCATCGTCCAGCATCAAGCTGGTGGCGGGCACATGCACTGCGGCCCGGCCCGAGCGGCTGTTGACCAGAAGCCGCGCCTTCGGGTCGTCGAGCCAGTCGAGCGCATCCGCCAGTGAAGTCGGAGCATTGCGCCGCTTTTCCGCGATGGTCAGCAGCTGGGTTTCCGCGCCGGAGCCGGGATGGGTGTAGATGACGCGTGCGTCGGTGACGCGGAAGCTCTCGGCGCGCAGCGTCTCGAGCCCGAGGTCGTAGACCCCGGCGGCGATCGCGCCCTCGATTCTTTGGTCGAGGAGTTCCTCGAAGGCCGAGAAGAGCACGGCCTGCATGTGGATCGTCAGCGCCAGCAGACGATTGAGGAAGGTCGTGATCGGCGGCAACTCGTCCTTCAGCCCGTTGTCATCGGTGAGGCTGAGGCCGGTGGCATCCTCGAACGCCCCGAGCGAACAGCCCGCGACATCGCCGCGATAGATGCGACGATATAGCTGCCGCAAAGCATCACGGGCGTAAGGCGACTCGAGGTTATCCTCGGGCCGGAAAAGCCCCTGCCCGCCGGTCTGGCGCTGACCCCGCGTGATCGCGCCCAAAGTGTCGAGGCGGCGCGCGATGGTGGAGAGGAACCGCTTCTCCGCTTTCACATCGGTCGCGACGGGCCGGAACAGCGGCGGCTGCGCTTGGTTGGTACGGTTGGTACGGCCCAGACCCTGGATGGCGGCATCTGCCTTCCAACCCGGCTCGAGGAGATAGTGGACCCGCAGTCGCTGGTTCTTGGCCCCAAGATCGGCGTGATAGCTGCGCCCTGTGCCACCCGCGTCGGAAAAGATCAGGATGCGCTTTTGGTCATCCATGAAGGCGGCGGTTTCCGCGAGGTTGGCCGATCCGGCTCGGCTTTCGACGACCAGCCGCGCGGCAGGTCCTTCACCCTTCCGCACGATGCGGCGCGACCGGCCCGTGACCTCGGCCACGAGATCGGTGCCGAAACGCTGGACGATCTGGTCGAGCGCTCCCGGCACGGGTGGCAGCGACGCCAACTTTTCAATCAGCGCGTCGCGCCTGCGGGCGGCTTCGCGGCATTCAACCGGCTGGCCATCACGCACGACAGGCCGCGACGACAAATTGCCCTCGCTGTCGGTGAAGGGCTCGTAGAGCTGCACCGGAAAGGAATGGGCGAGATAATCCAGGACATATTCCCGCGGGGTGATGTCGACCCGGATGTCATTCCACTCCTCGGTCGGGATTTCCGACAGACGGCGTTCCATCAGCGCCTCGCCGGTCGAGACGATCTGGATGACGGCCGCATGGCCCGCGGCGAGATCGGCCTCAATGGCCGCGATCAAGGTGGGGGTTTTCATGGAGGTGAGCAGATGGCCAAAGAAGCGCTGCTTGGCAGATTCGAAGGCCGATCGCGCGGCGGACTTGGCCTGCCGGTTCAGCGTTCCGCTATCGCCCGTGATATTCGCAGCCTCCATGGCAGCGGCAAGGTTGTTATGGATGATGGCAAAAGCGTCGGCATAGGCATCGTAGATGCCGCGCTGCTCAGGCGTCAGCGCATGTTCCAGCATCTCGTATTCGACGCCGTCATAGGAAAGCGACCGGGCGGTGTAGAGGCCAAGCGACCGCAGGTCGCGGGCGAGGACCTCCATCGCTGCGACGCCGCCGGCTTCGATAGCCTCGACGAATTCCGCTCGGGTCGCGAAGGGGAAATCCTCGCCACCCCACAGACCGAGGCGCTGCGCATAGGCGAGATTGCGTACTGTCGTGGCACCCGTGGCCGAGACATAGACCACACGGGCATTCGGCAGCTTGTGCTGGAGACGCAGGCCCGCCCTGCCCTGCTGCGAGGCCTCAGTGTCGCCACGTTCGCCTTTCGAGCCTGCGGCATTGGCCATGGCATGGCTTTCATCGAAGAGGATCACCCCGTCGAAATCCGCCCCGAGCCAGTCGACGATTTGGTCGACGCGAGACTTCTTGTCCCCGCGTTCTTCCGAGCGCAGCGTCGCATAGGTGGTGAAGAGGATGCCCTCGGAAAGCGGGATGTCGCGGCCCTGGGCGAAGCGCGAGAGCGGCGTAACCAGGAGGCGCTCCTGCCCGAGCGCCGACCAGTCGCGCTGCGCATCCTCGAGAAGCTTGTCGCTCTTCGAGATCCAGAGCGCCTTGCGGCGGCCCTGGCACCAGTTGTCGAGCAGGATTCCGGCCGACTGGCGACCCTTGCCCGCCCCGGTGCCATCGCCGAGGAAGAAGCCGCGACGGAAGCGGACGGCGTCCGCAGCATCGTCGGGCGCGGCGGAGACCATGTCGCCGGTTTCATCGAGGGTCCAGGATCCCGCAAGGTATGGGCCATGCGCCTCACCGGCGTAGATCACGGTTTCAAGCTGGGCATCCGACAGGAGCCCATCGCGTAGGACGGCTGCGGGCAGTTTCGGTCGGTAGGTCGGTTTCGGGGGCGCAACAGACGCCATGGCCGCCGACTGCACCAGTTTGGTCGGGTGCGGTGCCGCGCCGGGGATGTCGATCGCCTGCAGGCGGAAGGTTTCGTAGATGGCGTCGGAAAGGCGCGCGGTGGCCTCGCCGTCGTCGGTGCTGCGCAAAGCATAGGCCAGATCCTCGGCCTCGATGCGCACGGGACCATGCGCGGGCGGGGCTGAAGGTGCCGGGCGAGACGTGCTGATGGCCTTCCGCGCGGCGACCGAAGAAATGCCCGTGAGGAGGGAAGAACGGGCCTGCCCTGCCCCTATGATCTGCTCCAATTCGAGGCGCGGCGGGACATCGGCCGTGATCCGGGCTAGGAGCTGCGCAACATCCGAAGACATCGGCTGGCTGATATCGGCGGTGATCCCACCCCGTTCGCCCCCCCGGCACTTGTCGAAGACTGATATCCGCGTCTCGAAACTGGTACCGTGTTTGGCGAAGGCGGTGCCCGACACAGCGCCTGTGAACACCACGTGCGCGGTCTCGGTGAGACGGCCGAAGGTCTCAGCCCAAGCAGGCGCATCCGGCGCGAAACCGGCGCCTGTGATGGCAACAAGCCGTCCACCGTGGGCAAGGCGCGCGAGCGCCGAGCGCAGATGGCGCGCTGTCGCCTCGGTCGTCCGGCCATCGACATTGGCCATGGCCGAGAAGGGCGGATTCATCAGGATAACGCTCGGCCGCAAACCCGCGTCCAGATGATCGTCGATCTGCGCGGCATCAAAGGTGGTGACGGCGCGCCCTGGAAAGAGAAGGCGCAGAAGGTCGGCGCGGGTCTCGGCCAATTCGTTCAACGCAAGGCTGCCGCCCGCGATCTCGGCGAGGATCGCCAGAAGGCCGGTCCCGGCCGAAGGCTCGAAGACCAGGTCGCGCGGGGTGATCTGCGCCGCGGCGAGAGCGGCGAGCCCCATGGGCAAGGGCGTTGAGAATTGTTGGAAGCGCTCCATCTCCTCCGAGCGGCGGGTGTGCGTGGGCAAGAGGCCCGCCACCTTGGCGAGGATGGGCAAGAGTGCTGCGGGTGAACCCGCCCGGGCCAGAAGCGCGCGGCCGAATTTCCGCAGGAAGAGGACGAGCGCTGCCTCACCCGCCTCATAGGCGAGCTTCCAATCCCAGGCACCATCGGTATCGGAGCCGCCAAAGGCGCGCTCCATCTCGAGGCGCAGACGCAGCGCGTCGATCTGAAACCCTTGGGTCAGGTCGGGCTGCAGCGCTTCGGCGACGGCGAGGATCGCGGGAGCGGGAGACGGGACAGGAACGGGAGGCGCAACGGGCGCGAGATAGGTCATCGGGAAACTCCGGGATGAGGGACATGAACAGACCCAGGCGCCCTCTCTCGGGCACCCTCAGGCCTGATCTTTCCCGATCCCCCTCTCCCTCTCGAACCGGTGCGTTCCGTTCGCTTGGCTTGATTTTGTTCCTGTTATGTTCTATCTTGAGGGGCAAGCCGACAAGGGAGTTTCCCGATGGACAGCACTATGCACGCCCTGTCCGCGACGCCCAAGCAGATCGCCTATGCGCGCTCGCTCGCCCTGCGTAACCAGACCCTCCTGCCGTGGGAAGTTCAGCAGGACCGCCGGTCCCTGAGCGCCTGGATTGAGGCGCAGGCCCAGCTGAAGCCGGTCTCCGACATGGACCGGCTGCCGACCTCGAAGCAGGTGGCCTTCGCGGAGAAGCTCGCCCGGATCAAGCGCCGCGCCGTCCCGGATGAGTGCTTCCGCGACAAGGGGCTGATGTCGAAGTGGATCGAAGGGAACAGGTAACGATCTTCCGATTGACCTCGGTGCCGCAGGTTCCGCTGTCTTCGCTCACGGGTCCAGCGCAACGAAGGGAAATGGTCCCGGCGCACGATCAATCGCGACTGTATGGGTTACAATGTTCGAGCCGGCGCAGCAGTGCAGCAGGAATGCGGGCGGCTCCAGGACAAATTGAGACGGACCGGTTTCGGACAGATCGAAGGCCACTTGATGCGCGACGGATGGAGCAACTTGGCACAGCGTGCCACCGAACAGTCGCTGGATCGGGCGGTGCACATGGCCGCAAAGCACGCGCGCAACCCAGGGCCGCCGGGAGATGACGGCTTCCAGTACGTCGCGACCCTCCAGCAGGCTGATCTTGTCCATATGGGCAATGCCGGTCTCGAAAGGCGGGTGGTGCAGCATGACGATGGCCGGAACGCCAGGTGCAGCGTCGAGCGCCTGTTCGAGAAACCGGAGTGTACCTTCGGTCACAGCGCCATGGCTTTCCCCCTCGACCACGCTGTCAAGCGCGACGATCCGGACTGGCCCCACCTCGGCCACATAGTTCAGGCTCCCATCCTGCGGCAGGTACCCCGCACCGGCAAAGGCAGCACGAAACGCCTGGCGACCGTCATGATTTCCGGGGATCGCATAGACCGGCACCGGCAGCCGCGCCAGCAGCCACTGGACGATAGCGAACTCTTCCTGCAGCCCGCAATCGGTCAGGTCACCTGTCACCAGCACGGCATCGAGCGAGGTACCAAGGCGCAAGAGCCTGTGCACCGCATGCTCCAGGTACAGGTTCGTTTCGCTGATGCCATAGGCCAGCGTGCCCGGGGGTCGCACATGAAGGTCGGAGATCTGGGCAATGTGAACCGGTTTCATGCATCATCCCCGAGTTCGAGTGCCGACGTCGGATCAAGATCGAAGGTGATGACCTCGCCCAGGGTCACGGCCCGGTCCGAGGGCAGGTCGATCTGGATTGTCTGTCCCGGGGCCAGTTCGGCGATGGCGCGCTGGATCGGGCCGAAAAAGGTGAGCGAGGTGATGCGGACCCGGATGTTGCCGCCCACGCCCGGACGCACCGCTTCGGGGCGGAACCACAGGGCCGTCGGGCGGTCTGCGCCCGCGACCGGGACGGCTATTCCGGTCGCACCTTCTCCAGTGGTGAAGATGCCGTTGTAGACGCGCCCTTCGATCCGGTTCATCGCTCCGACAAAGCGCGCGACAAAGGCATCGGCCGGGCGGGCATAGATGTCCTGCGGGCGGCCGATCTGCGCAATCACGCCTTTGCGCATCACGGCGATGCGGTCGCCGATGGCCATGGCTTCGGCTTGGTCATGCGTGACATAGAGCGCCGTGATCCCGAATTCGCGCAGCAAGAGCCCGATTTCGACGCGCAGCCTTTCGCGCAACACGGCGTCCAGGGCGGCGAGCGGTTCGTCCAGCAGCAGGATGCGCGGCTTGATGGCCAGCGCACGGGCGAGTGCGATGCGCTGACGCTGTCCGCCCGAGACCTGCGAAATCCGGCGGTCGGCAAGTTCTTCAATCCCGACGAGGGCCAGCAGACGGCGGGTCTCGGCATCGCGTTCGGCTCGACCGATCCTGCGAATTTTCAGGCCATAGGCAACATTCTCTGCCACGCTCATGTTCGGAAACAGCGCATAGGACTGGAACACCATCCCGACATTGCGCCGCTCGATCGGCAAAGCCGAAACATCCTGACCGTCGAACCGGATCATGTCGGGTCCGTCAGGGATCTCGAGCCCTGCCACCAGGCGCAGAAGTGTGGTCTTGCCGCATCCCGAAGGCCCCAGAAGCACGAGGATCTGTCCGGCAGGCACCTCGAGATCGATGGGGTGCAGCACGGTCACGCCGCCGAAGGTCTTGGTAAGCCCGCGCGCGGTCACGGTGGAGCCGCGTCGCAGGTCGGCTGGGGCAAGGGTCACGATCTTGTCCTTTCGGTAAGGTTGGCGACCAGCTGCAACGCGATCAGCAACGGGACGACCATGAGCAGGAAGACGAGCGTGTAGGCCGAGGCGATCTCGAGCCGCAGCGAGGCATAGGCATCGGCAAGGCCGACCGGCAGTGTCTTGGTCAGCGGCGTGTGCAGCATCCAGGTCAGGTTGAACTCGCCGATGGACAGGGTGACGACGGTCAGCGACCCCGCGACGAGGCCCGGCCGGATGTTGGGCAGGATGACATCGAAGAAGCGTTGCCAGACAGAAGCCCCCAAGCTTGCCGCGCCTTCGTCCAGCACGCGCCAGTCGATGGTCTGCAACATGGCTGTCACGGCGCGCATCATGAAGGGAAGTGTGAACAGGACGTGGCCGACGATGATGAAGACGGTCGATTGCCGAAAGGCGCCGAAGCTGCCGTAGGCGAGCAGAAGGCCAAGCGCAAGCGCGAGGCCGGGAATGGCCAGCGGCAAGGTGACGATTTCTTCGACGATCCGGGCCAGCCTGCCGCCGCGCCGCGCCAAGGCATAGCTCGCCGGGACACCGATCAGCAGGGTGAATATCAAGGTTGCAAGCGCCACCACGATGCTTCGCGCCACGGTATCGGAGTAGAGCGTCCAGACCTCGGTCAGCCAGCGCAACGTCAGCCCGGCCCCAAGCCCGCGCGCATAGCTGACGCTCAGGCCTGCAACGACCGAAAGCACGACCGGCAAGACAAGGAAGAGGACCAGCAGCGCGGTGATTGCTGCCCCCGTTGCGGTGGACCAACGCATGTTCACAATCCCCCGGCGTCGCGGAACGCCCGGTTGCGGGCGAGGGCAAGGGCAGCCCAGGTGATCAGGCCAAGCGCCAGCGACAGGGCGGCTGCCATGGCCGCATTTGTTGCCAGCGTGAATTCGGTGTAGATCAGCATCGGCACGACATCGACGCGCGTGGCCAGCGTGAAGGCCGTGCCGAAGGCCCCCATGGCCGTGGCAAAGCACAGGGCCCCGCCCGCATACATCGCCGGAAAGAGCGCGGGCAGCACCACATCCCGCTGGATCGCCACTGGCCCCGCACCCAGGGACCGCGCGGCCTCGACCAGAGCGGGGTCAAGCTTTTCTGCGGCGGCCAGGATCGTCAGCAGGACCCGCGGCACCGAAAAGTAAACATAACCGACGAACAGCCCGACGATGGAATAGGCAAAGACAAGCTTCATGCCGAACAGCGCCTCGCTGGCACTGCCGACCAGACCAAGGCGCCCCCCCAGCAGGATGATCAGAAAACCCACGACGACGCCCGGAAAGGCCAGCGGAAAGGTCAAGAGCGACAACAGCAGGCTGCGCCCCGCAAAGCGCCGGTTGGCCAGCGTCTGCGCGGCAATCGTGCCAAGCGCGATGGTGGTGAAGGTCGTGACCAGTGACAGAACCAGCGTTGCGATCAGGCTGTCGCGAAACCGCGCCTCGGTCAGAATGGCGGCAAAGGCAGCCGGCCCGCGTTCGCCCGCTCCGGCGGCGACCGCCAGATAGGCGATCGGCAGGATCAGGAAGGCCGCCGCAAAGATCAACAGCGGCAGCAACAGGCAAAAGTCGAACCGCAGCGTTTGCATCCTGTTCGTCCTTGGCGGAGGGGGAAAGGAGATCGCGGCGGCGCGCTGGCACCGCCGCGACCCGAGACGGTTAGCGCACCTCGGCGAGATAGCGATCCGAGAACGCCTTCTGCACGGCCTGTGCGGCCAGCCAGTCAACATCCTGCGCGCGGGCGTACTCGCTTGCAGGCAGGAACTTCGCTGCCACCTCTTGCGGCATCTCGATCGGCAGTGCCGGGCGCAGGTAGGCTTCGGTCCAGAACAGTTGCCCCTTGTCGGACAGCAGGTAGTCGAGCACCTTTTTTGCCTCCTCGGCATGCGGCGCGCCGTTCACCAGCGTCATGACATAGGGAAAGCTGACCGTGCCTTCGCAGGGCAGCACGAACTCGAATGTGCCCGCCTCGGTGTATTTGGCGCGGTAGGCGTTGAAGTCGTAGTCGAGCAGGATCGGGATCTCGCCCGACACCACCCGGGCGTATGAAGTCTGCTTGGCGACGATGGCGCCGTTTTCCGAGAGGGCGCTGAAATAGGCGATGGCGGGGTCGAAGTTCTCCAGCGTGCCGCCGAGCGCGAGGTTCGCCGCAACCGAGGACACATAGCCCACGGCGGCCGAGGTCGGGTCCAGATAGCCGACAAGGCCGTTGTACTCGGGCTTTTCAAGGTCCTTCCAGCAAGCGGGCACCGGCGCGCCGTTCAGGGCATCAACATTGACAAAAAAGCCCAGTGTGCCCTGGTGCACCGTCCACCAGCGCCCCTCGGGATCGCGCAAGCCGGACGGGATCTCGTCGAACCGGGCGGGTTTCCACGGTTGGACCAGGTCCTGTTGGGCCGCCGAGATTCCAGCGTTGACACCCAGATAGGCGATGTCGGCAACCGGGCTTGCTGCCTCGGCCAGCAGTTGGGCGACCGCCTGACCCGAATTCTTGTTGTCGGCCGGGATGGCGATGCCGAGGTCGGCCTGGATCATTTCCAGCATCTTGCCCCAGTTCGCCCATTCGGGCGGGCAATTGTAGCAGATCACATCTGCCGACTGGGCTTGGGCAGGAAGAATGGCGGCTGTGCCGAGGGCGATGGCTAGGCACGACGCAAGGGCAAAGGTCTTCATAGCGTGTGGGCTCCGGTTGCAAGGGGGGATCGGGGGGTCGTCGGGCGCGCCGCCAACTGCGGTTTGGGTGGCGCTGTGGTCTCGCCGCGCACCAGGGTCACATCGGCGAGAATGGTTTCGGCGCGGCGGCGCCCTGCGGCCATGTCAATGACCAACGAGGCGGCCAAAAGGCCCATGTTACGTGAAGGTTGCGACACGGTGGTCAGCCGAGGCGACAGATGTCCTCCGACCTCGATCCCGTCGAAGCCCGTGACCGAGACGTCCTCCGGCACCGACAGACCAATGCGCCGCAGCGATGCAATGACGGTGATCGCAAGCAAGTCATTCGAGGCGACAATGGCGGTTGGCCGGTGCTGATGCATGCCAGCCGTCAGATCGATGTCCTGCGTGGCGTCGATGAAATCGACTTCCATTGGGGCGAGCGGCGCGCAGCCGACCGCCTCCATCGCGGCACGATACCCGTCGTAGCGCCCCTGAGACCGGTCGGACGAGGCAAAGCGGCCCCCCACGAACAGGATCCTGCGATGCCCGAGTGCGGTCAGCCCGTCGACGAGCATCGCCATCGCACGAACATTGTCCACCAGAACTGCTCCGGCCCCATAGAGAGATGCCGTCTCGGTCGGCGCATTGTAGATTGTCGCCGTGGGGAGGCGCTGCCTTGCGACCAGCTCGAGCACCGGGCTTTGCGCCGGATCGCAGAGCGTCAGGATCAGCCCCAGCGGACGTTCGGCGATCAGCGCGCCGACAACGCGCTCTTCCTGCGAGGTGTCGTAGTGCGACTGGGCCATGATCGTGGACAGGCCGCCAGCACGCGCGCGCTGTTCGATCCCGGAAAGGGCTGCAGCGAAGACCGGATTGGTCAGGCTTGGGACAAGCACACACAGAATTCGCCGCGGTGCTCGGTCCTCGCGGTCGAGCCGGAACCCGAGTTGCAGCGCCGCCGCGACGACGCGCTTGTGCATCGCCTCGCTGACCGGCCCGTTCCCGGTTATCACCCGGCTGACCGTGGCGATCGAGCATCCCGCGGCGGCGGCGACGTCGCGGATTGTAGCCGTTTCCCCTTCCATGCCTTGCCCCGCCTGTTTGTGCGATCGGACGCGCCAGATTGCTTGGCTTATCGGGTAGCAGGGATTCGTGATGTGCCCATGACCTTGTTTCAGTCGTTTTCAGCGCTGAGACGCCGCTGATCATCGCTGAATGTGCGAGTCTGTGAGATGGGCCCAGCCGTGGCACTGCGATCAAGAAAGATGTACCTGATGCGATACAGGCAGGGAGCGACAAAGTCGCTCCCTGCCTATTCCACCTGGAAAATGGCGCGCCTGCGCTGTAGCTGCCGTCAAGACGGATGAATCTGTCTCGCTGGCTCATGCATCGCTTCAGCCTCATCCACGATGCGTTCCCAGTCCTTTACTTCGAATTGTGCCGAATATGTCCATGCCTTGGCCCAGTACTGATCAATCAGAAGGCGGGTTTCGGCAATGCCTTCCACCAGATGGCCGAACTCCTGCATGCCGAAGGGATTGAAGGGCATAGCATAGGCGTTGTCGGAGCCAATGTAGAAACCGGCGTCACCGAAGATCATGATCTTTGCGTGGTTCGCGGGCTCCAGTGCTTCGGACCCATTCCGCCACAGCCAGCTCTTGGCCTCGGGATCGCCGGGCTGGCGATCGTAGATCCGGGTCGGGCCGATATGCAGGCCTTCGCGAAGAAGCTCAACAAGCTGCGATTTCGAAAGGTCTGGCCGAATCGAGCGGATGGTCCGCGCAAAGTGCTGCGCTGTTGCCTCGATCCCGTCGCCGCTGTAGCTGTCATGGGTCATCGTGGTGGCACCAGTGTCCGAGATGATCAGGCTGAGGCGCCCACCGCGAATGATGTGGTCGCAGAGTGCGGGAAAGAACTGTGCGTCATACTCTCCGAGGGGTGATCCGCCGAGCATCTGCTGCGACATGAGGATATGGTCTTTGTCGGCCATGGATACGGCGAGGGTTCTGGCCAGCAAGCTGGCATTGTCTGAGGAGACCAGCGGGAAGAGAGGCTCGAGGTTGATGCCTGCCCTCCCCACCGCAAGCATCGCGGTTTGCCCGGTGGTGCTGGACGGGTTGTCAAAGATGATCAACGGCGACGGTCCGATCTGGCCGTCAAAGCTCGCTCTGCTCCAAAACAGTGGCGGCGTCTCGCTGCGCGGTACTGCGGTGTCATACCACTTGCGGGTCCAGATCGCGTTGATGAAGTTCTCGCCCGTTTTGGCCGCCGGTCCCGAGAACTGGAACGATACGTCGTGCACAGGTGCGAACTGCGTGTAGTCATCCGACCACTGGTTGTGGCCGCCCGATATGGCTCGTTGGCCATCGACGATGATCAACTTCGAATGGTTCCAGCTCGTCGCCCAAGTTTGCATGGCCGCGACATGCAGGCGCGTCTGCGGTCGCAGTGCCAGGTCGCGGATGAACTGGTCGATCAGCCCGACCGGGTCGACTTGGGCCGGCGGTATCGGAAAATAGAAGCCCGCCGTGATGCGGACCTGAATGCGCGGATCGACCTTTGCGAGACCCGTCTGGATCGCGTCCAGGAAAAGGCCATACGGGAAAGGAAACAGCACCGAGATGTCGACGGTCTTCGTCGCAGTCGATATCAGGGAGGTGATGGCATCGCGCAAATTGCCCGCGGCCGGCACATAGTCGAAGACGGCGGGATTGTGGCCCCAGAGTTGTGGCGTATCGAGGATGGCCTCGATCCGGTTTCCTTGCGTGAGGCTATAGAATATGCCGTCGCCATCCGAGCCAGACTGGCGAAGTGCAGAGTACAAGGCTTTGATTGAGAAGGGCATGTCGATTCTCCAGGTCATCGCGGTTGCGGGCGAACCATACCCGCGTAGCGTGTGCTCGCGACGACCTTACGAAGGTGTTTCAGTTCTGTTTCATGTCGGCTGATCGAAGAGAGCGAGATGTTGAGACGGAAGCACGCTACTCGGATAGACGCCCATGTCGAAGTGAACCGATAAAAGCGGGCACCTCTGTCCATCATCAGACGGTCGTCGTCCAAATCGCCGGAGATCTGTTTCTGCAAAAAACGAACAAAACGTCGTGGTTCGGTCGCCAAAGAAGACAGCGCGATGGTGCAAAAGGTTTGTTCACAATCAGCCAACTTCGGATCATTGAACGAAGGCATGACACGTTCTGGTGTCTTCGCTCTTCGGGTCGCCAGCGCGACTGGCTGTTGGCTGATCAGCCGACCGCCGCTATCGAGTAGTGCGGCGTCCCATCCCAAACAAGGTCCCAAGACGCGCCCGGTCGGACGTTCTGAATGGCGTGCGGCTCGAAGCAGACCAGACAATTCCCGCCAGGAGCAGGCGCTCGGACTGATGGGTAAATCAGACCGCGGGATCCCACTCGGCGCAGGTGTTGGGCCAGGCTTTGCCCCTCGGGATATCCAACGGCCGGATCGGAATGCAGCGCCGGATGTTCCGGCTCATCGGTCAGATCATCGAAGATCCCGATGAAATCCGCCAGCAGTTCCACATAGCGGGCGCTATCATGGAAGCTGCCTGTGAAGCCAAGTTCGCGCGTGCGGTGCCAGGCGACTTCGCTGACGGAAACCATGACGTCCCACGCGCAGTACCAGGCGCCGCGATCTTCGGTGTTGAAGCGGTTTCCGCCGGCGCGGGTATAGGTGAAGGCGGCGTTGACATGACTGTCGCCATAAATACGCAGATCACGGCTGCGGCGCTGCCAGGCAAGCTCGCGCGGGTCCAGATGCGGATTGCGCCCACGTTCGGCCAGAAGTCGGCCGCTGGTCAGACCCTCGATCTCTGCGAGGATCTCCATCTCGTCATCGGAATCGACGAGGCCGCGCAGGGATGGCGGCTTGTGGTAGGTGGCGGGCAGGAGACGAACGAGACCGCGATCGGAAATCTCGGTCTGCTTCATGCCCCACCACGCAGCGCATCGAGATAGGTCCGAACCGCGAGAATTTGCGGCAAGCCCCCGTCGATAGCGGTGTCAACCGGACGGCTGCCCGCAAAGAGCGGCCCCGTGTTCGGTCGGGTGAACCAGCTTCGCGCGAGCGGCTCGGAGAAGTAGAGTTCGAGCGACTTGTAGATGCCGATCACCGCACTGAGCCGCAGCAATTGATCCTTGGTCAGTTCGCCTGCGAAGTCCGGCTTCTTGGCGCGCTTCCACGTGCTCTCGGACATGTCGGCAAGGCCCGCTGCTTCCTTGAGGCTGAGGCCCCAGGCATCGACCACGCGCGCGTAGGCCTTCAAAGCGACGGCGTTGACCTGGGCGGGTTCCCGGATTTTCTCTGCGACTTGCATGTCGTCCTCCATTGCGCTCAAGATAGTTCATATGGCCCTAATGTAAAGATCAAATGAACCGACCGCCGCCGCTGATGATCCCCCGAACCGTCGCCCTCCTTCTGTGAACGTGTACTCGTTCACGATGATCCCCTCCTCAATGGCCTCGTCCGAGGTGAGGTGGTAGTATTCGGCCTCAAGCTGGCGGTAGAGCCAGCGGGCCAGATCGCGCAGCGCCTCGGTCACGATCTCCTCGGCATCCTCGGTGGGCGGCTGCCAGGTCGGGCTGTCCCGCGTGACGTCCACCGACATGGTGTATTCGTGGTAGTATCGCCCGCGGTGGCTGACCTCGGCAGCGAGCTGGTAGAAGTTCCGCCGCTGGATGGCCTGCAGCCGGTCGGCGATGCCATGCAGCGGCGCGTCCGTGGGCGCGTAGTCCCGGATGCGCGCGGCCGCACCCTTGGCGTGGGACCAATAGCCCTCAAAACAGGCCCCGTCACCCTGGCTCCAGAAGCCGGAGAACCAGATACAGGGCTTGGCCCGCGTCCCGCCGCCCATCAGGCGGACGGGGGTGGTTTTCAGGCGGATACCGAGGATCTCGCAGACCCGCTCGAAATCCTCGTAGACCGCGTCCCACCAGTCGTCTTGGGGCCCGAGTTCGCGATACCAGCTGCGCGCCTTTTCCTTGGCGGCATCCGAGAGTTCGGGGAACTGGTAGACTGTTGTGCAAATGATTTCAGGCATCGACGTCCTCCCCGTTCAGCGCGTCGGCGAGCCATTCCTGGCTGCTGGCCCAGCCGACGGATTTCCGCGCACCGAGATCGATGACATGCGCGCCGCCGCCGAAGGCGTCGAGGCGCGGCCGGGAGCAAGTCAGGGCATACTGGAACCCCCAGAGGCCAGTGAGATCAAACTCTTCCGCAAGGCGCAGCACGAAGCGGATGACAGCCTCGACATCGCCGTGCTCGTCGTCATGGATCCAGAGGGTGCCGCCCTCGGGCGCGTCCTGACGCACGAGGTCGAAGCCCATGACCTCCGGGTCCTCGGCATCCTGATCGGCTTCGCGGAAGCTCTGGAACAGCGCGAGCGCGCGGGCGGCTTTGTCGGGGGTGCCGACGTCGAGCAGGCAAGAGAAATGGGTGAAGTAATCCGCCATGGGAACCTCCTAAATGGGGAAGGCCCGGCCGAGCGGCCGGGCGCTGTGTCGGGATGAAGGGGTGGTTGGGAGCGATCAGCTGTCCGGATCGTCGCCCGCCGCCTGTCGCGCGACATGCGCGCAGAGCATCTGCCGGTAGAAGCGCTTGCGCGCTGCCCGGAAGCCGCGAACGGCGCGCGTGTCGGGATGCAGCGCCCGGACCGCTGCCCGCAGGACAGCAAAAGGCGAAGCTGTCACGGGCAGGCCGAGGTGCTGATAGGTCGGGTCGGTCATCTCAGGTGACCCCGACCACGGGCGACGCGAGATACGGATCGACCAGGGCCTCGATCCGCACGGCCCGGCCCATCCAGGGTTCGGGCCGGATCGCCTTCACCCAATCGGCAAAGCTCGGGATGAAGCCGAGGTCTTCCTTCACATGTTGCTCGCCAACCCAGCGGGTCGGGATGACACGTCCAGTCGAGAGGGTGAGGGTCGGCCCGAAGATCGTCTCCGCCATTATATGGACAGAGTCGGTTAAAGCCGACTTCGGGCGTATCGTGGCGGACGATTTAGACTCAGTCGGAGATGCGCCATGGCGGATGCACAGCCTGAAGACGCCGGCCCTGATCCATCGTCGCTCGCCACAACGATCGCCTCGTTTGTGATGTACCTGAACGGGTCGGGATGTTCTCCCAACACCGCGCGCGCTTATCGGCACGATCTTTCGCATCTTGTTTCCTTTCTTGATGAACAGGGTTGGGACTGGCGTGCGCTGACGCCGGCGCGCGCGGTTGACTTGCTGATCCATCTGCGCGGCAAGCCGAGCCGTCGCCGCGGCACCGGGCAGTACCCGTCATTGGCTGCGACCGATGGAGAACGATCTGCTCGCCTCAGCACGGCGACAATCAACAGGGTGCTTGCAGCGGTTTCTTCCTTTTACGAATGGGCACGGTTCACTGATCGTCTTGCTGGCCCAAACCCGATCACCCGAATTCATAATCGCGCTGCCGCCCATGTCGCTGACCGCCATCGACCGTTCCTGACTGGCGTCACCTCGCAGTCGGCATTACGGAGCCCGGTGCGGTTGCGGCAGATCCATCGTTTGCCCCGCCCGATGGCGGATGAGCAGGTCGAGGCGCTGATCGCGCAGCTACGAACGCGCCGCGATCTGGCAATCATTCGCTTGATGCTCGACGGCGGTTTGCGACCAGGTGAGGTGCTTGGCTTGCACCTCGCCGACATCGCATATGGCAGGCGACGGGTGACCGTCAGGGTGCGTTTCGATCACCCGCGCGGCGTTCGGAGTAAGTCACGATCTGAACGCGTCGTCGATTTGCATGAATCGGCAACGCTGCAGTCAGTCAGCGGATATGTCATGACCGAACGACCGCAGGACACAGACAGTCCTTTCCTGTTTCTGGTCGGTGGCAATGGCCCACGCAGGCATGAGCCACTTTCCTACGCCGCGCTGGCCAAGCTTTTTGCCAGGGCGTGCAATCGTGCAAACATCCGCAAACCATGGGTCACCCCACATGCCCTGCGCCATACACATGCAACAAAGATGTGGGAGGCCGGGATGCGCGAGCTGACACTTCAGCGAAGGCTTGGTCATGCCTCGCCCGAAGCAACCCGCGTTTACACTCGGGTTTCCGATCCGATTGTCGTCGCCGAATATCGCCGTGCCCTCGGCCTCGCAGACGAGAACGTATCGGACCCTGCCAAGGACGGAAAGTGATGCGGGGGCCAGTCTCGGCGGCAGCGATGCAGGCACGTACGATCGATGCCCCATCTCTCTTTCGCAGCAGCCATTGTTCGGCCGATGAATACGACGCTTTTCTACAACGCTGCTACCCGACGAAGAATTTCGTCCAACAGCGGCGAAGTCAGCGCAAGCAGTTCGTCGAAGCCTGGCCAGACATTGAAGAATGGCTGGCCGCACCGCTCGCAGTTCGTGTCGGTCGGATCAACGGGCAAACCAGAGCCACCCTTCAGGATCGACCCTCCTATTTCGCGCGCGCCTATCTCTACTATCTGGCACTGCAAGGGCATCTCCGCTTGGATTATCCTTGGCTGCTCGCCGTCGGCGACCTTTGTGTTCACGACGTCGCACGGCTACTGGATATCGATCTCGGTGTCGAGAAACTTGCGCGCGAGGCGACAGACCTCGGTCTCGTCTATGCGGGTGCGGATCGAGCAATGCGGTGGACGCTCGGACGTCTCGCCCTTCACCAGGGACCCCGACCGGTCAGCGCTTTGCGTCAGAACAACATCGATGAGCTCCTCGTCGCCGTTCGGATGTTTGGCGAGAGATCAGATCTTGGTGCCTACTGGACCTCGAGCGACCGGTATCGTCTGGTCTCTAAAGCCTGGATCACGATGATCGGCCAACTGCGCTTGGCACTTTATCACCGCGGGCAAGTCGACGACCCACCGCGAAAGATCATGCCATCGGCGGACTTGAAGGCGGCACAGCCTGAGATGGGCGCATTGATCGATGAATGGCTTGTGCGCCGTGCACCAGCGCTTCGACCGGTCACCGTGTACCACCACGCGCTCACCGCGCGCCGATTCCTTCAGCATTTGGCCATTACGACACCTGAAGTGCGCACCTTTGGGCAGGTAAAGCATGAGCACATCGTTAGCTGGATGAACGCGATGAAGACTGAGTTGTCGCCAAAGACCGGGCGGCCACTCACCACGAATTCTCAGAGGGGGCGCGTCGTCCGGTTGGCGCAATTCTTCAAGGATGCCGAGGATTGGGCGTGGACTGAAGTTCCGCGATGGCCGCTCGTGGCAAAGCGTGATCTGCCGCGCGTGCCCGACCGAATTCCCCGATACATCCCTCGTGCTGAGCTGGAACGGCTGGTGGATGAGATCCGGGCGCTCGCCGATCCGTTCCAGCGCGCAGCAATGCTTCTCGCAAGATGGTCAGGTGCGCGCCGAAGCGAAATTCAGCGGCTTTCGGTGGATTGCCTCGACCAATATGCCGATGGAACGGCGCGGCTTCGTCTACCCATCGGCAAGACGGCCCGCGAGCGCCAAATCCCGCTGCATGATGAGGCGGCCGAGGCCCTTCGGGTTGTGCTGGGTCTCCGTGCAAAGGTCGCGGACCGAATGCTGCCGGACGAACGGACCGGCGATCTCGTCCGGTTCGTCTTCGTCTGGCGCGGAAAACGGATGAGCGTAAGGCATCTCTTTGGTGCACCATTAAGGCAGGTGTGCGCCGCCACAGGCTTGGTCGATGCCCGAGGCAGGCCAACCGTGACCATGCACCGGTTCCGCCACACGCTTGGCACCGAACTCGCAGAACGCGGTGCAAAGCTCCACACGATCATGAGCGTCCTTGGCCACGAAAGCCCTCAGATGACGATGGTATACGCGCGGATCAGCGACGCTGAGGTGCTGCGCGACTATCAGTCCGTTCTGGAACCCGGCGCCATGATTGCGGGTGCAGGAGCAGAAGCGATCCGATCCGGATATCTCGGCGAAAGTGCGGTCGACTGGCTGCGGAGCAACTTCCTCAAAACTGCGCTGGAACTCGGCCATTGCCTGAGGTTGCCCTCGGAGGGTCCGTGCGAATGCGACCTTTACCTTAGCTGTTCTCGCTTCGTCACGACGCCGTGCTATGCGCCACGGTTGCGCGAACGCCGTCGATTGGAACTGTCGCTCGCCGAAGACGCGCGCGCCCGCTCCTGGTCGCGCGAAGTCGAACGTCACTGCGCCGTCGCAAGAAGAGTCGAACAACTCCTGACCGACCTCGGCGAGGAAGTGGAATGAAATACGGTCCCGGACACGGAACAGGCCGACCACCGCCAGCTTTTTGGGGAGCGCGGCGGTCGGCCTGTTCCTACCCAAGACCCCTGCACCTTTACACTTGCCTGTCCATGTAACGGCCATGAAGATACCCTCGGCATGGTGACGCAGCGCCCGGTGCCGGAAGTCGACCGTGATCTCCTTGCTGGCGTCGAACCAGGCGTGCACAGCGATGAAGTTATCGACCGTGCCGCCCCATTTCTTCACGGAGGAGAGGGCGTGGTGGTAGGGATGTGCCATCGCCGCCCACTCAAAAATCGTGGGTGTAGAGTTCGGACGAGGTGAAGCGCTCGTTGAACTCGAGGTGGATGCAGCGGGCCGCCGCGTCGAAGCAGAACTCGCCGTAGGCGCCGTCGTTGTTTTCCCAGCCGCCATGGGTGTCGGAGAGGAAGTCGTAGGCCAGCTGCTCGACGACATCCTCCAGTGAGAGCTGCCGCATCTCGACCTCGGGGTCGTCCCAGATCAGCGCTGCGTATTCGATCTCGGTCGCGGGGAAGTCGACGGCGATCTCGCCGGACCATGCGCCGATGCTTTCGATCTGGCCGCTGTCCCCGGCACCGTCGAAAGTCACGGTGACATGGGTGATGCCGGCGGCTGTGAGACCGTCGAAGAGGCGGTCCTTGTTGCCGGGGCGCAGCGCTTCGATGCGGGCCGCACGTTCGGCATGCGCCGCGAAGATCCGGGCCATGTCGACAGTCGGGGGCCCCATTGGCGGCGCTAGGGTAGGTTCAGTCAGGTTCATCGGGTGTCTCCGGTAAGGGGAAGGGATCGGAGCGGGGCCGGGCGATCTCTCTCCCCCGGGACAGCTCCAAATCCCCCCTGCCCTCCTCTGTCTCTCGGGCCTCACGCCGCGATCTGCAGTGCCCGGTCGGCAAAGGCGCGCCAGAGCGGGTCGACGAGCCGTGCATCGAGAAGATCGGCGCGGTGGCGCAGCCGCTGCGCCAGATCGGGCTCACCCCAGGCCGATACGCGGCCCGCCTGCGCGCGCAGCTGGCTTGCCTCGGTCACCACGCCCCTCGCCTCGACCGCGCTCGTTACCGGGTGGCACCAAGCGACGGCGTGGTCGCTGGCGGCCCCGGCCAGAACAAGGCGCTCGTCGTGGTCGAGGATCGCCAGAAGCTGAGGCGCGGCTTCCGGGGCGATCCCCTCGGCATGGTCGATCGCGCCCTGCATGGCGTCCGCCAGAGTCGAGAAACGGGAGAGGACCAGGGGAGCGGCCCGCCCCGACAGAAGGTCGGCCGTTGCGCGGCGCGACAGGGTCAGGGCGAAGGGGTGACTCGGGTCGATGTCCCCAGAGGGAAAGGGCGGCGCGAAGCCCAGTGGGCTGGTAGTCGGATGAACAGGAAGGGGCAGGTCTAACATGGGAAGATCTCCGACGGCGCGGGAAGCCTCTCGTCCCGCTTCACCGTCAAAAACCAAACCGCCGCCCTCTTCCTCGAAAGGGCGACGGTGATGGATCTGGCCGCAGCGTCAGAGCTTGCCGAGCGCCCGCAAGCTCAGCTCCGTCCCGGCGCCGACGATGATGTGGTCGTGCAGCGTCAGGCCGAGATACCTGCACCCCTTCTGGATTTCCTTGGTCATGCTGAGATCGGCCTCCGACGGGGTCGGATCACCGGACGGGTGGTTGTGGATCAGGATCAGGGCGCTGGCGTTCAGCATCAGCGCCCGCTTGATCACCTCGCGTGGATAGACGGGGACATGGTCGACCGTACCGGTCGAGAGAAGCTCATCGGAGATGATGCGGTTCTTGCGGTCAAGGTAGAGGACGTGAAACCGCTCGATGGGACCTCGGACGGTCAGCGCGCAATAGTCCATCAGCGCCTGCCAACTGCCGATGACCGGGTTTTGGCTCAGGTAGCGGCCGAGGATGTCGCGGGCCTCGAGGACGATGGTTTCTTCCTGGGGGGTCATTGGGGTTCTCGCTGAAATGCGCTGGCCGAAGCCCCCTGCCCTCTCGGGGCGGGGCCAGTGGCATGCATCTGGAAGGGGAAAGCGCGACCGCCGCGCGCGAGGGCGGTCGCGTTGTCGGGCCCGGCGTCAGCCGACCCGGTCGAGGAGCTTCTTGGCGCGCCCTTCCATGTCGAGGCGGGCATCCTGCTGGGTCTTGTCGCGCGCAAGCCGCGTGATGCCCTGCACGAAATCGAAGATGCTTTCGGGCGGCCGACCTTCCTCCATCAGCACCTTCTCGATGATCTTGCCTGACTCCGCCTTCGAGAAGCCGCGCTTGCGCAGGAAGTCATCCCGGTCCTCGTCCGTCCGCGCCACGATCTGCTGCCGCGCCGCCTTGATGCCGTTCACGAAGCCCTGCGGCGAGGAGTTGGCGAAACGTGTCAGCGCCGGGGCCGCCTCATGGGCAAAGCGCGAAGCGGCATACTTCGAGTGGCGGATCTTGATCTCCTGGAAGTCTTCGACGCCCCAGAGATTGCGGTTTTGGCACACCGCCCGCAGGTAGAAGCTTGCCATGCCGAGGGTCTTGGCGCCGACCTCGGAGTTCCAGCAATAGAAGCCCCGGAAGTAGAGATCGGGGGAGCCGTCGGGCAGACGGCCCGCCTCGATCGGGTTGTGATCGTCGACCAGGAAAAGGAAGACGTCACGGTCCGAGGCATAGAGCGTGGTCGTGTCGCGGCAGATCTCGACATCGGGGTTGTAGACCCCGGTCGACCAGTCAAGGACACCCGGCACCTTCCAGCGCGTGTCACCCGTACCATTGCCCGCGATGCGCTGCACCGCCTCGACCAGTTCATGGTCATGGATGCGGCCATAGTCGGGGCCGGTCACCGCGCGCAGTTCTATCCGGCCGTCTTCGGTCTCGAAGGTCTTCACCTGCTCGGCGAGGTGGTTCGTCAGGCCATACTGCAGGTTGATCCCCGCCAACGGCGCGGGCAGCTGCCGCAGGTACGACGCCGGAGCGCCGACGATGCTGGCAAGCTGGCCGAACGCCCAATGCGTGGGCGCGACCGGTTCATGTGCCTTCGGCAGCATGAGGTGCAGCCGTTCGGCGCTGTCGCGCGCTGCCTCGACGCGGATGTCGGCCGTCTGCACCACCCGGCTCCGGCTGCGCTCGGACCGGCCCTTGACACTGGTCCAAAGATCGTCGAGCGACAGATACCGCTCGTCATCGGGCCGGTTGAACCACTCGGACGACACCCGCCCGTTCCGCTCCCCCCGGCTCACATCCACCTTCCAGCCACCGGCCCGCGTCGGTGCGACCGGATCCAGAACTTCCACAACGCCCATCGGCTATCTCCCGCGACGGGCGCCGGGAGCCACTCTCCCAGCCCTCAACCCGTCACCGGGAAACCGGCACTCCTCTGACTTTCAATGGGTTTGGAGTGACGTCGCCGGACTTCGAACGATGCCAATCCTGCTTGGGATACATGCTGACGCTGGGTCATGCGAGGGACGCCTGTTGGCATTCTGATCTCGAACACGCCCATCAGGGTTGGACAAAATGCATAAACAGTGTATGCGGCAACGCAGAAACCATGGACCTGGGTGAGATCCCCGGGTGGCTCTTCCGGCCGCCGATCCGCCGGACAACCTGAACTGACACCCAGATCAAACCTCGATGCGTGGCCGATAAGGTCCGGATCGATCAGGAAACCTTTGCATGATTTCACTTGATGCCTACCGCGCGCAGTGGTTCGGCAATATCCGCGCCGATGTGCTGGCCGGGCTTGTTGTCGCCCTCGCGCTGATCCCCGAAGCGATCGCCTTTTCCATTATCGCGGGCGTCGACCCCAAGGTGGGGCTTTACGCCAGCTTCTCGATCGCCGTGCTGATCGCCTTTGTCGGCGGCAGGCCCGGCATGATTTCGGCCGCCACAGCTGCCACGGCGGTGCTGATGGTCACGCTCGTGCGCGACCACGGGCTGCAATACCTGCTGGCCGCCACGGTGCTGGCCGGTCTGATCCAGATCGGGGCGGGGCTGCTGAAGCTTGGCTTCGTCATGCGCTATGTGTCGAAGTCGGTCATGACCGGCTTCGTCAACGCACTGGCAATCCTGATCTTCATGGCGCAACTGCCAGAGCTGGACCCGACGAAGGTGACATGGCTCACCTATGCGTTGGTCGCGGTCGGATTGGCCATCATCTACCTGTTCCCTTATGTAACCAAGGCGATCCCGTCGCCGCTGGTCACGATCCTCGTGCTGACAGGCCTGACGCTCGCCTTCGGCTGGGACGTTCGCACCGTGGGCGACATGGGTGCGCTGCCCGACACGCTGCCCGTATTCCTGATCCCGATGCCCGCGCTGGTGGCGATCATGATCATGGTGTCGATCGGCACCTTCTCGTGGTCGTCGATCCGGAACCTGCGTCTGCATCCCCGTTCGTCCTCGATCGTGATGATCGCGACGGTGGTGACTGTGGTCTACACTCACAACCTCGCCATCGGGGTGCTGGTAGGGGTGCTGCTCTCGGGCATCTTCTTCGCGGGCAAGATCGCGCAGTTGTTCAAGGTCACCTCCGCCATCTCGAAGGACGGGCGCGAGCGGACCTATATCGTCGAGGGCCAGTTGTTCTACGGGTCGGTCGAGGACTTCATGAATGCCTTCGACTTCCGCGAGGCGCTCGACCGCGTGGTGATCGACGTGAGCGCTGCGCATATCTGGGACATCTCCTCCGTGCAGGCGCTAGACATGGCGGTGCTGAAGTTCCGCCGCGACGGGGCCGAGGTGGAAATTGTCGGCATGAACGCCGCCACCGAGACCATCGTCGACAAGCTTGCCACGCATGACAAGCCGGGCGCGATGGACAAGCTGATGGCGCATTGAGGGGGACAGGCACATGACCAACCAACCACAGAAGATCGTCGCCCTCGTTGACGGCTCGATCTATTCCGCCAGCGTTTGCGAGCATGCTGCGTGGATTGCCGGTCGCACCGGAGCTCCGGTGGAACTGATCCACGTCCTCGGTCGTCGCGAGGCGTCAGACACCCATGATCATTCCGGCGCGATTGCGCTTGGGGCGCGAACAGCGCTGATGGAGGAACTGGCGGCGCTTGACGCGCAACGCGCAAAGCTGATCAGCCATCGCGGCCGGGCGATCCTTGAGGATGCACAGGCCCTCTTGGAGAAGGCAGGAGTGACTGAAGTCACGACGCGCTTGCGCCAGGGCGACATTGTCGAAGCGGTTGCCGATGTCGAAGCCGACGCTCGGGTGATCCTGATCGGCAAGCGGGGCGAAGCGGCGGATTTCGCCAAAGGGCATCTTGGGTCGAACCTGGAGCGCATCGTCCGCGCCAGCCACAAACCGGTCTTCGTCGCCTCACGCGCGTTCAAGCAGATTGCGAAGGTGCTGGTCGCCTATGACGGCGGCGCATCCGCGAGGAAGGCTGTCGATCACATTGCCCGCAGCCCGCTGTTTCAGGGGCTTTCCGTGCATGTGGTCACCGTGGGCACCGCTACGCCTGAAGTCACCAAGGGCTTGATCGATGCCCACGCGATGCTGAAGGCCGCGGGTATCAAAGCGGAAACCTCCGTCCTTCCCGGCCAGCCTGAAGCCGCATTGGGAAAGCTAGTGGAGGAAGCGCAGTTCGACATGCTGGTCATGGGCGCCTATGGGCATAGTCGCATACGGAGCCTGATCATAGGCTCGACGACAACGGCCATGATCCGCGCCTGCAAGGTGCCCGTCGTGTTGATGCGGTGACCCATCGGGCGCACCAACACTAATGAGACTCAGGCGAGCTCTTTCACCCGGGATCCACTGAACCCGGCGGGTGATCCCGCCGGGCCCGAGGGGGAGACCCCGTTCCTTAGAACGGGATCTCGTCGTCGCGGTCGACCAGCTCGGGGTTTTCGTTCTCGGCCGACTTCGGGCGGCTCAGGAAGTCGACCTTCTCGGCGATGATCTCGCAGCCGTAGCGGTCGTTGCCCATGCTGTCGATCCACTTGGTGTAGTGGATGCGGCCGTGGACGAGGACCTTCATGCCCTTTTCGCAATGCTCCGCGACCGTCTTGCCGAGACCGTTGAAGCAGGTGATGCGGTGCCATTCGGTGTCCATGACCCGGTAGCCGTTTTCGTCGCGCAGCACGCGACCTTCCGAGAGACGGGGGCGGGAGGTGGCGAGGCTGAAGTTGGTGATCTTGGTGCCGCCCTGGGTGGTGCGGACTTCGGGGGTCTGACCGATATTGCCGGCGAGGATGACGATGTTCTGCATGGTAAGCTCCTGTGTTTTCTGTCACTGGGACCGTCCCTTCGACAAGACCTGGAAAAAGCCCGTCGGGTGACGCGTGCACGGTGGCCGGAATGGACGCCGGAAACCCCCAGAGGACCGGGGTGGAGCGGGCAGGACGCCAAAGGCGGCCAACACGGCCCGGACTGACACGGGGTTGCGCGCAGACAAACGAACGGGATTATGGGATTGTCAGTCGAAGGGATGGCCCAGACGACAGAGATGCGCAGGGAGCCCATGCCAGACCCTGTCACCCTGCTCATCGGGACAGCCTGACCCCCAGTTCAGGACCTCCCTGGAGACGAAACGGCGATCACCATCATGTGCCATCCCTGCCCTTGCCTTCCGGGAGTTGCGGCACCCTGCCGCGACGGGCTATCGATACCGGGACATTCAGGACACGGACCGCATCAATGGCTGATTACGATCTCGAGGCACTGTCGCTCGGCGCGCTGAAGAAAATGCAGAAGGACGTCGCCAAGGCGATTTCCACATTTGAGGATCGGCAGAAGGCGGAAGCCCGCGCCAAGGTGGAAGCCCTCGCCCGGGACCTGGGCTACTCCCTGGCCGAACTTGTCGGCACCGAGACAAAATCCTCCCGAGCGCCTGTCGCGGCGAAATACCGGCACCCTGAGAACCCGGCGCTCACCTGGTCCGGCCGGGGGCGCAAACCGCAGTGGTTCGTGGAGGCGTTGGAGGCGGGGAAGACCGCGAGCGACCTGGCCATCAGTTGAGGGTGTTGGCGACGCGATCGGGCCATTGCTGCCTATTGACGTGTTGTGAGGCGTTCCCGTAAGCGGCTGTTCGGTTCCTAAGCTGACTAAACCATATACCTATTGTTTCTTGGACTATCTACTCGCAATGGAAGGACTTTCTTGCATTTCAATGGATCAGCCACCGCGCTTGCCACCACTCTGAGCCTGTCCGCAGCCATCAACTGCATCGGCTTCCAGCGCGGCACCCACACCCGTTGGCAGCTGATCGCGAACGACGGCACCGGTGCGCCACTCCTGACCGACATGGGGACGAGTTTCGCCAATGCGACGGGTGGGGTGCTGACGCTGTTCATCGTGGCACCGCCCAATGGCAGTTCGGTCTGGGTGCGGACGGTCGACGAGGTAACATGCGCTGTGTTCGAGTAGGATACCACAGCCGACCTGCCTACAAACACTCAGTTCCTTTCACCGCGGCTGTTCATGAACAACGGAGCCACAGCGGTGGTGGTAGCCAACGACTGCTCGGGGGGTTATTCGGGGAAGGATTTCTGAGGGGCGGAGTTAAGTCACGGAACTTGGGTAGGACGGCGGGACGCCGATATCACTGCTAAGTCAGATCAGGCGTCAACTCCCCGCGCCTTCGCGTCGGCCTTGGCAAAGGTGACACGGGCGCTGAACCCCCCGCTATTCCGGTTGGCCAGATGCAGGGTGCCGCCGATCTGTTCGGTCAGCGCCTTGGTGATGGCAAGGCCAAGCCCGGCGCCCCCGGTATCTCGGGAACGCGAGGTTTCCAGCCGGGTGAACGGGTCGGTCATGCGCCCGAGAAACGCCTCTGGCACGCCGGGACCATCATCCCAAACCTCGACCTCGACCTCGACCGCATCGGGCGCGTCCGTCTTCAGGACCAGATTGGCCGTCCCGGCATAGCGCAAGGCGTTGTCCACGAGATTGTTGAGGATGCGGGTCAGTTCCGGGGTCGCCGCCATGACATCGGCCGTGCGCGCGGTGATGCTCAGCCTGACGGGCTCGCCCATGTCGTGCCGTCGCTCCACGAAATCCTGCAGCCATCTTGCCAGATCGACCCGCTCCGGCAATGGACGCCATTTTGCGGCATGGCCCAGCAAGAGCGTGTCTTCGACCAATTGCGTCATGTCATCGATGTCGCGGATGGCCTTGTCCCGTTGCACCACGTCCTCGATGAATTCGCTGCGCATCCGAAGCCGCGTCAGATAGGTGCGCAGGTCGTGCGCGACTGCCGCAAGGGTCGAGGTGCGCTCGATTGTCAGCTGCATCAGCTTTGCCCCGGCGAGGTTCAGTGCCGCCGCAAGGTCGCGGACCGGTCTGGGGCCGATTTCCGGCAAGGGCTCGACGGGTGCGGCTGCGCTTGCTGCAGCAACGAACTGCTTCGACGCCATCGCAAGCCGATTGAGCGGCCGGGCGTAGGACAGACTGGCCCACGTCATCAAGCCGATCAGCACAAGGCTGAGCAGTCCGACGATGAGCGCCACGCCGTAGAGGCTGACCAACCTGCGGAACGCGGCGCCGTTCTCGATCACGAGGCCCGCCCCGTCGGCCAGCCTCACCACGATGATGAGATCGTCGGCCAGCGTCGCTGTTGACCAGTCCCAGATGCCGCCATGCGTGCGCTTGTAGACGCTGAACGGCCGGTCGCCCATTACGTCCGAATAAAGCGCGATGATCGGGACAAAGACCTCGATCGGGTTCTCGACCGGGGGGGTCGCGGCGAAATCGGGAATCAGCGACAGGCGCAAGCCTTGCGAACTGGTGGCGTCCAGGGCGAGGATCCGATCATCGGGGCCGAGCTTGTCCATCAGTTGCGCGGCGGCGGCGGCCTGGCGGACCATCGGCGGTGCCCTCAGGCCCTGATCCATGTCACTGCCAAGCCCGCTCAGCACGGTGAGGATCGAGACGTTCATCACGGCGGCCGCAACGATCGTGAGGATCAGGGCGCGCATGCCGAGCGTGCGGACCTGCGAAAAAGGAACCACCAGCGTCCGAAGGATTGCTCCGATGGGCTTCATCGCGGTCTCCTCAGCGTTTCGCCGGGCGAATGCGGGTGACATCGGCAGAGAAGAGATAGCCGTCCCCCCGGATCGTCTTGATCAGGGCTTCCCCTCCCCCGGCGCCCATCTTGCGGCGCAGGCGGGACAGCTGGACATCGATCGCGCGGTCGAAGGTGTCGGCGCCGTCGCCACGCGTCCAGTCGAGCAGTTGCTCGCGCGACAGCACCCGCCGGGTCCGCCGCGCGAATTCGGTCAGCAGGGCGAACTCGCCGGACGACAGTGGGATCTCTGTGCCCGATGGGTCAAGTAGGCGGCGGCCATCGACATCGAGGGTCCAGCCGTCGAAGGCCAGGACCTCGCGGCCATCGGCCTGGGTTGAGGCGACCTGTTGCGCGGCCTCCGGCGCTTCGGCCGGATCGGATGGGGCGGCGCCCTGGGCCCGGCGGCGCAAAATGGCACGAATGCGGGCCACAAGCTCGCGCGGGTTGAAGGGTTTTGCCAGATAGTCGTCCGCTCCGACCTCGAGTCCGATGATCCGGTCCAATTCTTCGCCCTTTGCGGAGAGAACGAGGACAGGACGCCGGGGCGCGACCCTGCGGCAGATCGACAGGCCGTCCTCGCCGGGCATCATCAGGTCAAGAATTACCAGGTCCGGCTGAAAGCCCTCAACGTCTTGATCGAAAGCGGTGCCGTTCCCGTAGCCCCGCACGGCAAAACCTTCGCGCGCAAGGTAGGTTGCGACTAGGTCCCGGATCTCGGCATCGTCCTCCACGATGGCGATGCGCGGCGCATCCGGTGTGCCTGGGGCAAGTTCGTCCGTCATCCTGGCCACACCCTTTCTGTTCAACGGTGTCGCGACCGACCGTGGGGTACGAAGTTTGCGCTGCGATATCACGCTGCAACAATCTGCAATCAAGTGGTCGTCCAAGGGCTGCGCCGCGACATGGCACAGACATTCGGCCGAAAAGCGCGCCTGTCACAAGTCGTCTCATCGAAACCAATCCTCGGCGATCGATGCCGGGGCAATACTCGGGAGACCCATGGTGAAATCCTGTTCGAACACCCAAGCCCGCGGGACTGCGCCCCTGTCCACCACCGCGTTGATCCTGCTTGCCGCCCTCAGCTTCGGCCTGACCGCAGGCCCGGCGCAGGCCGATACGTTGTTCTTGCGCAAAGGCGTTGCCGCCGGCGAGAACGGCTTTGCCGCCCGGTCGCGTGCGGGCGTGACCAACGGCGAAGGCCAGGGCGCATTCCGCCGGGGCGGCATTGCCGCCGACGGTCAGGGCAACGGCGTGGCCGGGTTCGGCACCTGTGCGAACGGACAGAACGCATCCGGTTGCCGCGGCGGCTCTGCCAGCTGGAATTCCGACGGCTCCTTCACGCGCAATCTCGGCACCGAGGCCAGCGGCGAGAACGGTTCGGTCAGCAGCCGGCGGACCCTGACGCGGGACGCTGACGGCAATCTGAGCGGGCAAAGCAACGTCGCGGCCGCGGGCGAGGACCGGTCCTACACCGGTGCGGCAACGCTCGAGGACGGCACCTACAACCGCGACGCCACCTATACCGGCGACGAAGGCAATTCCTATTCGGTTGACAGCACCTATGAGCGCGGCACCGGCGGCTCGCGCAGCGTCACCTGCATCGACGCGAGCGGCGCCGTGGTCGCCTGCCCCTGAGGCCAGAACCATGGCGGCGCGCTGCCCGCCGAATTTCTAACCCACGAACCGGAGCAACCACATGAAACTTCAAATCAAGACGTCAATTCTTGTTCTGGCCTTCCTTGGCCTTTCGCTGGGTGCAGCCCAAGCCCAGAACCTGTCCAAGGCCGACCGCCAGAAGATGATCGAGAACATCGTGCAGGCCGACAAGAACAACGACGGCGCCATCAGCCGCAGCGAGTTCGAGACGCTGATCAACCTCAACGCCGCAGACGGCTTGGGCCGGGCGGGGCAGGTGAAACGGAGGGGCGCATACGACCTGGCGTTCGGGCGGCTCGATGCGAACGGCGACGGCTTCCTGACGCAGGCAGAGATGCAGGCGCTCGCCGAAGAGCGCCAGGGCTGAAGATCGAAAGGGGAAGCGCAGCGGGCCAGCCCGCGCGCCTTCCCCGACCAGGCGCAACAAGAGAGCCCGGGAGCATGAACATGGCGACAAAACGACTTCTGACAGCAGTTCTGGCCGGGGTAGTCACCCTCTGCCCCGCGACGCAGGCGGCCGCGCAGATCGGCGAAGGCGGGCCGCTGAAACGACGCATCCAGTCGAAGATCGAGGCCGAGGTGGCGCATAAGAAGGCCGAGGCGGAAGCGCAGATCGAGCAGCGGCTGTCCGCGATCCCCTCCCCCGAGCAGGCCGCGCAAGCCGCCAAGGTCCGCCAGGTTCAGACGGCACTGAACTTCTTCGAGTTCGATGCCGGCACGGCAGACGGTGTGATCGGGGACCAGACGCGGACTGCAGTCATGGCCTATCAGGGCTATCTCGACTATCCGGTGACGGGCCAGCTGACCGAGGAAGAGGGGCAGTTTCTGGTCGGTGCCTACCAGAAGGCGCAGGAAGACCCCGCCACGACCCAGAAGGTCACCGCAGCGCATACCGATGGGGTGAAAGGGCTGCTGCTGATCTTCCGCGACGCGCTGGAGAAAAAGGACGGCGCGCCGGGCGTGGGCGTCATGCCCAGCTTCAGCGTGGCCGGGGCGCAACCGTCGCTCTCGGATCGCTGTGCGAAACTCGCCGGGGCAGGGCTGACCGCAGGCGCCGCCCCCGACCCGGCCTCGCGTGAGAACGCGACGCTGATGCTCAGTATGGCCTTCTGCCAGACGCGCGAGGCGGTCATCGCCGACAGCACGGCGGCGGCGGCCCGGGCCCAGGGCTTCACTCCGGAACAGATCACCGAACAGTGCCTGGGTTTTGCGCCGGCGCTGGCGTCCTTGGTCGCCCTGTTGCCGGAAAGCCAGCCGGGGGATGTTGCCGCCGCCGCCGCCGCGTTTGTCGAACGCAGCGGGCAGGCGCGGGAGCAGATGACCGGAATCGCCTCGACCTGCCTCGGCGTCGCCTACAGCGCCGAGCGGACGGACCTTGCCATCGGATCGGCGCAGCTTCTGGTGGGGCTGGGAAAGGCGGGGTACGGCGAGCTTCTGGGGCACCATCTGGCGTTGGGCTTTGGAGTGGATGCGCGCCCCGATCTCGCTATGGCCTGGTATCGGGCCGCGCTGGCGGATGGGGCGGTCGCGATTGTCGATGCGGCATCGCCCGACCGTGCCGCGCGGATCCTGGGCGCCGCGGGAGTGCTGAACGCCCCCGACGCTTCAACCGCCGCGCCCGTTCCGACCTTCTCGGTGCCCTGAGCCGGCGCCCCGGGCATTCAGTGCGCCGCTGCCGAGGCCGCGGCGCGCGCGCCACCCGGGCGGTCGGACACGATCCGGCCATCCTCCAGCGTCACGATGCGCTCTGCCAGATCAAGGATGCGCGGGTCATGCGTCACCATCACAGTCGTGGTGCCACGCATCTGGCCGAGGTCCTTGAATAGTTGCACCGCAGCCATCCCGCTCGTCTTGTCCAGCGCCGCCGTCGGCTCGTCGGCGAAGATGATTTCGGGGTTGGATACCAACGCCCGCGCGATGGCGACGCGCTGCTTTTGCCCGCCTGACAGGTTTCCGGGCAGATACTGCAGCCGCGCGCCAAGGCCGAGAAGCCCAAGAAGATGATCCGCCGCCCGCGCGTGCTGGGCCGGATCGCCGCGGCCATGCACTTGCAGCCCCATCGTTACGTTCTGCCGCGCGGTCAGGCTGTCGTGCAGGTTGTGCGCCTGAAAGACAAAGCCGAGACGTCGGCGCAAGGCGACCCGCAGCGCCTCGTCCGCGCCGCATAACTCTTGCCCCAGCAGCATCACGCTGCCACTGCCCACCGCGCGCAGGCAGCCCATCAGCGTAAGAAGCGTGGTCTTGCCCGATCCCGATGGACCCATCAGAACCGTCAGCGACCCGCGCTCGACGGTGATGTTGACATCGAACAACGCCTGTTTGCGCGCCTCGCCTTCGCCGAAGAAATGGTCGAGGTTGCGGACGGTGATGGGGCTGTCGGTCATGGGCGCCTCAGAACAGGTCGGCCGGCTGGGCGGCGGCGAGTTTGCGCATCGCAAGGATACCCGAAAGCGCGCAGGCCAGGATCGTGCCGATGAACACCGACACCGCACGCTCGGGCGTCATGAAGATCGGGATGTTGGTGAGGTAGGCGAGCGCATTGTAGAACAGGGCCGAAAACGCGAGGCCGGGCCAGAAACCGATGGCGGCCAGGATGATCGCCTCTTCCAGGATGATGCCGACGAAAAAGCCCTGCCGGAACCCCATCGCCTTGAAGGTCGCGTATTCGCGCAGATGATCGGCGACATCGGCCGACAGCACCTGATAGGCGATCACGATGCCCACCACCATGCCGATGACGACGCCGAAGGCGAAGATCAGGCCGGTCGGGCGTTCGGTCATCTGGTAGCGCACCTCCTGCTCCATGGCCGTCGTGACGGCGCGGATGCGGACGGTGTCGGGCGGGTAAAGCTGCACCAGTTCCGCCGCCACCCGCCCGGGGTCGGCGCCGGGGGCCAGGGCCAGCAGGATGTGGCTGGGGGTGGCCGAACTGCGCTGCGGGAATAGGTGGAAAAAGGTCTGGTTTGAGACGAGGAACACCCCGTCGCCGCCGAACCCGCCACCGATCGAAACGGTGCCCACGGCGCCAAGCTGGCGGTTCTGCATCTCGAAGGGCACCGGTGCATCGGGAGTCGCCCCTGCAAAGCTGCGCATATCGACAAAGCGGGTCAGCGTGTCGACAAGGGCGGTGTCCTCCAACGACAAGCTGACGAGGGGGGCAGCGAGCGCGTCGTGGAAGAACGGCCCGGCCTCCGGGGCAAGGCCGAAGAACTGGATCGAGGACGAGGCGTCATGCCCGGAAATCCAGGTTGAGCGGCCGACGTAGATCGGCGTGCCGCCGGTCACCTCCGGATGCACCAGCGCCTGAAACAGCCGCTGCCGGGGGAGAGTCGCGGCGTCGGTCAGCGTCTCGGATTCGACGGGCGACAGGATCAGCAGATCGGGCTGGAACAACCGGTAGGGGATCGCCACCGATTCCGCCATCGACCCGGCCAGACCCAGCTGCACGAAGACAAGCACATTGGCGAAGGCCACCCCGGCCAATGCCGCCAGAAGGCGGCCGGGATTATGCGTGAGCTGCAGATACCCGACCGGCAGCCGCCCAAGGAGCCGTGCCAGAAAGGCCGTCATTGCCCGGCCCCCCCGGGAGGGACGGCAATCCGGGCCACGACCTCGAGGTTGACGTAAGCCGCGGCTCGGACGCTCGACGCCTCGTCCAGCGCGACCGTCACCCGCAGCACCCGGGCATCTGTGTTGGCCGCCGGATCGTCGGCGGTCACGCTTTGCCGCCCGACCAGCGTGCCGATGCGCGCGACGTTGCCGCGCAGCGGTTCCGCACCCAGGACGCCCGAGACGAGCGACACATCCTGCCCGATCGCAACGCGCGGCACCATGGTCTGGAATACCTCAAGCTCCGCCTCCATCCGTGCCGTGTCGCCCATCCGCAATAGCCCGTCGGCGGGCGGCCGCTCTCCGGCCCGCGCGGCAACCTCGATGATCTTGCCGTCCCGCGGGGCAAGAACCCGCGCTCGGTCAAGGTCGCGGCGGGCCTGTTCCACCGCAGCCTCGGCGGCGGCAAGATCCGCGGTTGCCAGCGCGATGTCCACCGGCAAGCCGTCCGGCCCCGGCCGATACCGGGTCAGCGACGCCTGCAGCCGATCCAGATCCGCACGCGCCATATCGACCGCCCGTTCGGTATCCTCGAGAATGGCCTGCGTCGTCGTCCCCCGGTCGAACAGGCTCTTCACCCGCGCCAATTCGCGCTCGGCCGCCCCAAGCGATGCCTGCGCACCTCGGATTTGTGCGTTCAACTCGGCCTCTGTCGCCTCGATCTGAACCCGCACCTGATCAAGCGCGGCGCGCCGGATCGCGCGCGTGCTTTCCGCGCTGGTCAAGGCCGCCTGATACAGCGTGAGACTGTCAAGCACGGCCAGCACATCCCCTTTAGCCACGACATCGCCCTCTGTGACCAGTGTCCGGTCCAGACGCGCGTCCCCCGCCCCCTGCGGCAGCGCAACAGACACGATGCCGCCATAAGGTTGCAGCCGACCCAGTGCGACAACATCCCCGACCGCCATCGCAGCAACCCGTTCGGCGGACGGCACGCGGTCAACCGGCAGCGCGATCGGCTGCCGTGCCCCCGCACCGGGCTCGAGCCGGGTCCACTCAAAGACCGCCCGCAGGCCGGGACCCTGAAAATACAGACCGAGGACCCCGCCCAGGAACAGGACAAAGACAAGGATCAGCACCCGCAGCGGCCAGCCCATCCCGCGACGTGGCGACGGCCCGGACGACGCGGGATCCTTGCCAGTGTCGAGCAGTGGCAGGTTCGCAGGTGCTTCATCGGCGTTCGGAGCGGATGCGTTCATGATTTCCTCTGCAAGTCGCGGTCTTCAGGCAGCGAGGCCCGGCAAGTCTGCTGCGGTCCGGCAGGCAGCGCGTGCCGGAGCGCTCCGGTCGAAACGGGCGGGAAACGGAAAGCCCGCGTATTGCGACCCCGCCCTTGCAGAACCGGCAGCCATCGAGACACGTGCGCTGCGCAAGGTGGTGCGGATCATCTTCTTGTCCTTTCGTATGCCGATGCGATTGGCATGGCGAAGCGTTGCGCTTGGGTCACTTGTCCAGTGAACCCGGCCCGGAAACTCGACGGGGCCAAGGGACACGCGCGATGTTTCACGGATATTGCAGGCGCAGGACAGAATACGGCCAAAGTCGATCCGCGACGCGGCTTGTCAAACAACCTAGCAACACGTCTGCAAAATCTGGACATAAGGGCCAGATCTCTTCATCCTTGGTGTGACCCATCAGATGCCCGGACTGAAAACCTCGTGTTCGCCGCAGCCGGATATTTGCATGATTCTGCACGAAGTTCCGCAGAGGCCTCCGCGATGAACCACCGCAATTTCACCCCCGAAGACCCGGCGCTGCCGATGACCTATCCCGGTTTCGTCTTTCGCGTGCTCTGCAACGAAGGGCACGCGCCTTCTGCGCTACTTTCGGAAACCGGCTTGGCCGCGGAAAGCTTCGCCGATCCGAATTTCAGATGCGGATTTGCGCCTCTGCGCCGGTTTCTCTTGAATGCGATCGAACAATCCGGCGATCCCCATCTCGGAATCAGATTGGCCAAGAAGTTCCAGCCGACCTTCATCGGGCTTCCCGCCTACGCGGCGATGAATGCCAAGCGGTTCAGGGATGCGCTGGAAGTGTTGAACCGATTTTTCTTCCTCGCTTTTCCAGCGGTGGAATTCAGGTTCCCCGATGAAGGTGCAGAATTGAACGCCGTAGAGGTCGCCGTAAGGTTGCATCCCAAATTTCCGTTCACCGGCATTGAATACTTTGCGTCCCTCAGCGCGCTTGTCGCCTGCGAAGGCCTTTTCAGAGCGATACTGCGGATGGACGATGTTGTCTCGCGGGTGGAAACGACGACTTCCGAACCTGCAGGTTGGGGGTTCGTTGCAGATCTGCTTGGTTTTCCCGTCCGCTTCGAGGCTCGGGAAGACCGGGTGTTCTTCCCGGCCAGGCATCTGGATCGGGTGCTGCCGGCGGACGATCCCATCAACCATGCGAGGCTTGTCGCGCTGTGCGAAAAATTCGCCCGCGAGGCGACGTCCCAGGCCACCGCCGTCAGTCAGGTCACGGCATTCGTCGAACAGGAGCGGAAGCTGAATGCACCGCTGTCTGCGGTTGCCGTGGCTCTGGGATATTCCGAGCGCGGCCTGCGTCGCCAGCTTGAACGGTCGGGCACCTCCTACCGCAAGCTGGTGGACGAGGTGCGTACACAGCGCGCCCGCGACATGCTGGCCACGACGGCGCTGCCGATCCAGACCATCGCCTACATGTTGGGGTTCGAGACGCCGTCGAATTTCGCGCGAAGTTTCAAAAGGTGGACTGGTACCACCCCGAAGGATTTCCGTGACGGACGAAGACCGCGGCCGGAAGCTGGTCAGAACTGAATAGTCCTTGGCCGATGCGGAGCTTTTGTCGCAGGGCGCGGCACGGCATATCTGGTGCGTTGTCGGGTTGAGCCCCGGTCAGTGCCGCGGCGTGGCACGGAATCGGCTCATCCAAGCCGGGGACCGAGCGCATGCGAACTGCAACCACCTCTGCCATCTTGATCAGTGTCGCTCTGCCCGTGCTGGGTCAGACCAGCCCACCGGTGCAAGGCGAGATGCTGTCCGCATTCTTCGGCCTCGACCGCTCTTTGCGGATCGCCGTTGCAACGCGCGCGGTCTGCGGTGGCAATCTCGGCACCGACGGCATGCCCGTCATCTTCTCGCACGAGGTGGACGCCACGACGCTGGACCCGGCGGATTTCCGGGTCACGACCGCCTCGGGGCAGGTCGGCGAGGTGAACTGCGTCACCTTGCGGCCCGCGGACGAGCCCGGCGAATTGCGGACGGCGCTGCTCGTCGGGTCCTTCGGGTCGGTTGAAGACCAGCCCGCGCAGATCGAGGTCATCGGCGACATCACATCGCTGGACGGCATGGTGAGCTTTCAAGGGGCGACCACTGCGGTCATCCCGCTCGAGGCGGGGCCGACCCTGGTTCTTGCGGAACCAGTTGTGCAACAGAACTGGACACTTGGCGGTCAAGACGACTGCCCCGCCGATGGCCTCGTGACGATGGTTCGCGCCACCTGGGCGGGGGGTGTGACAAGGCCCGGGGGCGACGAAATCGGGCCCGAAGAAGTGCAGATGTACCGCGTTACCCTGCGCCAGGCGGACGGAACCACCGTCCCGGTCGCCCCGATGGCCATCGGGGATCTGAACGACAACGACAACAACCATGAGCTGTGCCTTGGCGTCGCAGGCACGCCCGTGTCGGTTTTCTTTCCGGCCCGCGCGCTGACGGACCCCAATGAAGACCTGAACCCTGACACCGAAGTCGCGGTGTCGACGCGGCCCGAAAACTGAAACCCTGCCTGCCGAAATCAGCGGCTACCCGCGTGAGAGCCCTCGGCGCGCTGACCCAAGAAGCTTGCACAGGCCAACACCCCAGCGGAGAGTTCAACATGACCGCGATCGTCGATGTCTTCTGGTCGTTCCGAAGCCCCTACTCTTATCTGGCCACACCGGAAATGCTGAAGCTGCGGGATGATTTCGTGGCAGAGGTGCGGTTTCGCCCGGTGTTGCCGATCGCGGTGCGCAACAAGGACTCGCTCTTCACCGAGGAGCAGCGCCGGGTCCGCTATCTGATGATGGATATGGTGCGGCGCGCGGCATATCTCGGCATGCCGTTCGGCGCGGCGTCGCCGGACCCGATCGTTCAGGATCTTGCGACCTTCGAGGTTGCGGCCGAGCAACCCTATATCTACCGGCTGACCGGTCTGGGCGTGGAAGCGGAACGCCGCGGCAAGGGGCTGGAGTTCGCCTATCACGTCTCGCATCTGATCTGGGGCGGCGAGCCCGGCTGGAATGAAGGCGACAAGCTTGCCGTCGCCACGGCAAAGGCCGGGCTTGACCTGGCCGAGATGGACGCCGCGATTGCCGCCGAAGACCCCATGCCGGTGATCGAAGCCAACCACGCCGGGCTTGACGCCTCCGGCCATTGGGGCGTGCCGACGCTGGTCTACGAAGGCGAGCCGTTCTTCGGCCAAGACCGCATTGAAACGCTGCGCTGGCGTCTGGAAACCGCCGGTGTTCCGAAACGCTGATCCCGTGGCGCAGAACCGACCCGGCCGATCCCAGAGATGCGGGATCGGCAGGGTCTAGAGGCGGCGCCACGACATTTTGAATCGAAGGGCCCACATCATGAGACTCCGCGATCACCTGATCCTGCTTTTGCTGACGGTCCCGGCCTTGGTCGGAACCCCCGCCGCCGCACAGGACAGCCGGCCCAACATCCTGCTCGTGTTGTTCGATGATGTGGGGTTCATGGACTTTGGCGTCTATGGCAGCGACACGCGCACGCCCGCCATCGACGGGCTGGCGGGCAGCGGCGCGATGCTGTCGCGGTTCCACTCGTCGCCCTTCTGCGGGCCGAGCCGCGCGATGCTGCTGACCGGCATGGACAACCATCAGACCGGCATGGGCACGCTGGTGGAAACGGTGACCGAGGAGATGCGCGCGCTGCCCGGCTATTCGATGCTGTGGCGCGATGATCAAACGACGTTGGCAAGCCTTCTGTCAGACGCCGGCTACCAGACCTATGTCACCGGCAAATGGGGGATCGGCGAGGCGGGCGCGAATCTGCCCGACCGCTTCGGCTTTGACCGGTCCTATGTGATGGATGCCACCGGCGGCAGCAATTATGATGCAACGCCCTACCTGCCGGGCTACGATAATGTGGACTGGTTCGAGGATGGCCAGCCGATCACCCTGCCCGAGGACTATCATTCCTCCCGCGACCTCGTCGACAAGATGATCGGCTACATCGACGCGGGCGACCCAGATCAGCCGTTCTTCGGCTTTCTGTCGTTGCAGGCGGTGCATATCCCCGTGCAGGCACCGATGGACTACATCGACGCCTATAACGGGGTCTTCGACGCCGGCTGGGACGTGATGCGGCAAGAGCGGCTGCAGCGCTCCATCGAGATCGGCCTTGTCCCGCCCACGACCACGCTTGCGCCAGCTCCCGCGACCCATCGCGCCTGGGCCGACCTGACGCCCGCCGAACAGGCGCTCGAGGCGCGCAAGATGCAGGTCAACGCCGGGATGATGACGGCGGCCGACGAACACATCGGGCGGCTCTTGGCGCATCTGGACGCGGCGGGCGAACTGGACAACACCATCGTCATCGTGACCTCGGACAACGGGGCAGAAGCGGCGGTGACCGATTTCGAGGGGTTCCAGAACCTGATCGTTGAAGGGATCAAGTGGATCGAAGGTTTCGACACCTCGCCCGAAAACCTTGGCCAGCCGCATAGCCTGACGGCGATCGGCCCCGAATGGGCGTCGGTCTCCTCGGCGCCGTTCCACCTTTACAAGTTCTACAGCAGCGAAGGTGGCTTGCGCGTGCCCTTAGTCATCTCGGGGCCAGGGATCACAGCCACTGGCATCGTCGACGCGCCGGTTCATGTGGCCGACCTGGCACCGACCCTGCTCGACGCGGCGGGCGTGGCCTATGATCCGACTAGCTTCTACGGGCGCAGCGCCCTGCCGGTTCTGACCGGCGCGGCCGAGACGAGCTGGCCCGCAAATGAAGGCTTTGGCTTCGAAGTCAGCGGCAATGCCGCGCTCTATCGTGGCCCGTGGAAGATCACCCGCCTTGCCCCGCCGCTCGGTGATGCGCAGTGGCGGCTTTACGACCTGTCCGTCGATCCGGGCGAGACAACCGATGTGTCGGAGCAGAACCCGGACCTGTTTCAGGACATGCTGGCGGAATACCAACACTATTCAAAGACCGTCGGCGTCTTTGAACTGGGCCCCGAGGATTCGGCCTTCAAGCAGTTGTTCAAGAACGTCGCGACCAAGGCTGCACACAAATATTGGCCCTATGCGCTTGGCGTCCTGCTGGCCGCTCTGGCTGCGATTTTCCTGACGTTCCGGCTTCTGCGGGGCCTGATCCGACGGACTGCGGCGTGACCGCCGCCGTGCCGCCCACGAACACACCGACAGCCTCATACGGAGTTCTGCCATGCACTGGAGCCTCTATCTTCTTCTCGCGATTGCCGTCCTGCTGGGTGTGATCGTCTATTACCTGCGTCCGATCCTGGCGATGATGGGCCTGCACCGACACTACACGATCCCGCAGTTCGACCTGAAGGGTCGCCGCGCGCTGGTGGTCTGCACCAATCACGACCGGCTGGACCCGCTGAAACGCGATACCGGCGCCTTCGGGTCGGAATTCACCGTGCCCTATTACGCCTTCCTGAATGCCGGGCTGGAGGTGGACATGGCCTCACCCAAGGGCGGCAAGATTCCGGTGCAGCCGCCATCCTTCTCGTGGCCGCTCGCGTCCGACGATGACCGCCGGTTCCAGGCCGACAAGGACGCGATGGCCAAGTTGCGGAATTCGAAGCGGATCGCCGATCTCGACCCCAAGGATTACGACGTGATCTTCATGGCGGGCGGCTGGGGCGCGGCTTATGACCTAATGCAAAGCGACGAAGTGGCGGATTTCGTCACCCGCGCCAATGCGGTCGGCAAGATCCTCGGTTCGGTCTGTCACGGGGCGTTGGGCTTTTGCGCCGCCCGCGGGATCGACGGCGAACCTTTGGTCAAAGGGCGTCGGGTTACGGGCGTGACCAACCGCCAGATCAACACCTTCGGGATCGCGGTGACGCCGAAACACCCCGAGGAAGAGCTGATCAAGGCGGGCGGCATCTTTGAATGTCAGCGGGCCTGGCGCGACCCCTTTGCCACACATACCACAATAGACGGCAACCTGATCACCGGCCAGAACCAGAACAGCGGCTATGAAACCGCGCACCGCATCCTCGAGAAGCTGGCCACGCAGCGAAATGTCTGATGGCGCAGATCAGGCTCAAAGGTCAGTCGGGAGGCCGCGCGATGTCAAGGATTTCCGTGCCTTATCTGGGCTGGCGCGCGCTCGAGAAGATCGCATTCGGCCTGATCTACGGCGCGATTCTGGTCTTGAGCCTGCTCCTCGCGCTGGACGACCGCGCCGAGGCGCCGTTGAACATGGCCATTGTCCTATTCGGGTCGGTGCTGGCGATCTCGCTGGCCAAGATCTTTGCAGAGCTACTGTCCTACGCCATCGAGACGGGCGAAAGAGTTCTGACATGGCGGGCCCTGCATACGGCGTGGCGCCATGCGCATCCCACGCTCTCGGTGGCGAACCTGCCTGCGGCGCTGTTCGTCGCCGCCGGTCTGGGGTGGCTGCGGGTCGAGACGGCGGTGACCCTGTCGCAGATTTATTGTATCGCGATTCTTGTCGTCATTGGGGCGCGGGTGGGCTGGGTCATCAGCCGGGGACCGTGGCTCACCCTCGCCGGGGCGGTGTTTTCCGGGGGCATCGGATGCGCGCTGGCGGTCCTGAAATATGCCATTCATTGATTGCGCGTGCTGGATTTAGCACATTCTGGGCCGGTGGCTGCCGGCCATGATGCGGATCGTCGCGGTTCTTTGTGTGGTCGGCTTGGGCGTGGGTGCTGCGACTTATGTCTTTGCCCCCCGACCCGTCGCCGCAACTGACCGGATCTGCGCGCTGGACGAGACCGATCTCGGCCACTTCGTCGACATTCCGGGCGGCGGCTTCGTGATCGGGGCCGATCCGCTTTACCCCGAAGAGGGGCCGCCGCAGCGGGTATTCGTGTCGCCTTTCCGCTTGTTGTCTCACGAGGTCACAAACAGCGAATTCGCCGCCTTTGTCGCAGCCACTGCTTACATCACCGAGGCGGAACGCAATGGCGGCTCGGCACAGTTCAGCGAAAGCAAGACGCCCGATGTCTTCCTATCCTGGTGGGGGATCGACAACGCAGCGACCTGGCGGACACCAAACGGCGCGGGGTCGTCGCTGGACGGATTGTCCTTGCACCCCGTCATCCACGTCACCCTGAACGATGCCCGTGCCTTTGCGGATTGGGCGGGCGGGCGCATCCCGACCGAGGTCGAATGGGAATTCGCGGCTAACCTTGGCCTGTTCGATCCGATGGACCCTTTGTCGGGCATGCGCGGCCCCGACGGCAGCCCGCGCGCGAATGTCTGGAACGGGATCTTCCCGGTGTTCGACCTAGGGACCGACGGCTTTGCCGGCATCGCGCCGGTGGGGTGTTTCGACCCGGGCCTGACGGGCGCCTATGACATGATCGGCAATGTCTGGGAATGGACCGACACGCCTTTCGCTCCCTCCGCCCCCCGGTTCACCATCAAGGGCGGCTCCTACCTCTGCAGTGACAGCTACTGCCAGCGTTACCGGGCGGCCGCGCGCCAAAGCCTCGAGCAAGACTTCAGCACGGCCCATATCGGCTTTCGGATCGTGCAGGACATGCCTTGAAACCAGATCAAGAAGGAGAGACACCATGCGGAAATTGGCTTTGAGCTCGGCTTGCAGCGTCGCGATCCTGGCCGGGTGCAGCACCACGACCACAACGGAACAGGCTGATCTTCTCGACCAGCCCATCGACTGTGCCACCGCCGATGTCGACATCGCAGCACTGGAAACTGCCATACCGGGCGCGGCCCAGCGCGTTGCGGCGGGCGTGCGCCTGATCATTCCGGTAAGCCGCATCGTCGGCCGGGCAACCGGGAAACTCGACGACCGCCGCGAGATTGCCTCGGGCCGAACCGAGGATGACCTGCGCGCCCGCATCGAAGAGATCAAGGCGGCCTGTCCTGACGCTCAGAAATAACACGCCCCTGCTCCCCTTGTCGTGAGATGCACATGATCCGGTTCGGCCGACCTTTCCTGTTACTTCTCTGCCTTGCGGTCGCGGCCTGCGACACGCGGCCCGATGTCTTTGTGGCGCCCAGCGGACCCGTCGCCGGGGTGGATGTGCAACGGATCCACCTTGCGACGGGCAGGACACTGGCCGAGGATCTGAGCGGAACCACCGAGCGTGCGGAAAAGCTGTCCTTTGCGCAGTACGACATCACCCTGCCGCCGGGGCATCAGCCGGGAGTCGTCGAGTTTTCGCCCGGCAACCCCGATCCTGCGCAAAGCTTCACGGTGGCCGACCGGCGGTCGATTGCGGATTTGGACGATTTCGGACGCATTGTCCGCCCGCTGGCCGGACCCTCGCGCCGACCAAAGGACAGCACGGTCATCTTTGTCCACGGTTTCAATACCAGCCTTGAATATGCCGTCTATCGCCACGCCCAGATCGCCCAGGACTACGACCTGGTTGGACCGCAGGTCACCTTCACCTGGCCTTCAATCCAGCGACCCGTCGGCTATGTCCGTGATAAGGACAGCATCCTGATCGCCCGCGACGACCTAGAGGCGCTCTTGGCCGAACTGACCCGGGGCGGGCAGGACGTGTTCATCTTCGGCCATTCGATGGGCACGCAGCTGGTGGTGGAAACGCTGCGGCAACTGTCGATCTCCAAGCGGCAGGACGTGCTGCGCCGGATCGGCGGGGTGATCCTGATCTCGCCTGACATCGACCTTGATCTGTTCGAGACCATGCACGAGCGCATCGACCCGCTGCCCCAGCCCTTTGTCGTCATGACATCGCAAAGCGATTATGCCTTGCGCCTTTCGGCACTGCTGACCGGACAGCCCGAGCGGCTTGGTTCGGCGCGCGACAGGGAGCGGCTTGCCGCGCTCGACCTGCTGGTACTCGACCTTTCCGGCCTGCCGAATGCCCGCAACCATTTCCTTGCCGCGACCTCGCCGATCGTGATCGACATTGTGAACCAGGTTCGCGCCGATGATCAGGAAAATCCGTTTCCGCGGCGCGGCGTGATCGACGTGGCGGCCCTAGCCGGCGTGCAGGTGCACTGAGCCTTAATGCGGAGCCTCGGCGATCCGCTGATACCAGGCCCCGCAGGCGGTCCACTGCAAGTGGATGTGATAGAATAAAGGGAAGGAGCATCTTTCAGGACGCGCCAGAAAGCCTGACAAGTGTCTGCACTCGATCACACTTCTGAGGTTCAGAAATTTTCCGAGGTTGAGTACGGCATCTCTAGAATATGCTTGGGCGCCAGTCCCGTAACTTCCACCGATCGGCCGCTTTGGTCAGCTTGGGGCGGAAATGTATGTACTGCAAGTGTCTGCTGTCCGCCCTTCGCGCACCAATGTATCCGCTAGGCAATACACAGGCATTCCTCCTGTCGGCATCGTCAATCACGCGGCCGATGTTAGGCGCCGCGGCGCACCAGCGCCCTCCCCGCGCCCTTGGGAAGTGAGGCCGAAGCCTCACCCGAAGGGATCGTATTCCGAGACGATCACGACATCGTCGCCGTCGATTTCATCGGCGGGGACGGCGCCGAAGGTTCCATCCCCTGCCTGGAAGACGACGATCGAGACCATGAGCGTGGCGGCGAGGGAGGCGGCGAAGGCGTGAGCATCTTTGCGGGACATCTGTTTGGTTCCTGTCTTGGAGGCGAGGGACCATCCCCCGCGCGACAGGACCTCGAAGGCCCGAATACTGGCTGACATCACCGGGTGCGTTCGGCTCGCCCGAATCCACCAGGCGGCACGGGCTCGCCCGTAGTCCGACCCCTCGCGGGTTGATCTCGAAGACGGGATTCGGGGCAAGGAAGGGAATGGCGAGCGGGGGATGGTGCCCCACGTCAGGAGCCGGTTGTCCCGCTGATGCTTGGAACACCGCCCGCCTCCCGGGCAGACCCTTGGTTGATGACCTTCGTCTTGGGGGATGGATCCTTTGGCGCCCCGCGACATCGCGGGACGAGGGTGTGATCGTTGAGAGGCCCGCCTGTGGTCAGGCCCCTCGCGCTTTGTCAGGGCTCAGGCAGCCAGGTCCGCGCCCCCTGCCCTATAGCCGTCATCGGTACCGACGATCTCGAACCGCGCGTTGCGATAACCTTCCCGTGCGATCCAAAGCTCGGCCGCAGTGATGGATTCCGCCAGATGCAGCAGCTCGCTGTTGCCCCCGAAGTCCAGAAGCACGCGCACCTGCCCGGGCTTCGGTTCTTCGGCCACTTCGAAGACCAACCGGCTGTCCGCCGAATGGCTGCGCATGATGGTAACGAGGATCACCCCGTCCGAAGAAAAGTTGCCCTCATGCAATGTTAAGGAGGCCGGTGCCGTCCAGGTCGGGTAGACCCGGGGCGGCTCCTTCTTCACCAGACGGCCGACGCCGTTCGAACGCTCCCAAGCGGCTAGCTTCTTGGTAAAACGTGCCGACGGCTTGGGACAGCCGTCGGTGTAGCGAATCAGTGCCCCGAGGGGGGCTGTGGCGATGATGTTTGTTGCAGACATGATTCCTCATCCCGAATGCGAGTATCCGCATTCATCATATTGATATTACTGTGTTTTGTGAGATTTGGGGCGGGTTTCCCCGCCCCTGGATGGCTCAGATCACTCCGCTGCCATCATCGACGCGGCGCTGTCGGGCAGGTCAGCCGTCAGGAACGCGGGGAGATCGATGTCGTCGGGCTCGCCCGCGTCCTCCACCTGCCCTTCTGCGATCACTTCGCCGTCGAGTGCCACGAGATCGGCCCGGCGCAGGACCTCGGGCAACCAGCCGCTGCCCTTGAGGAGCCGCTCGGCTTCCGTTGCCATCTCGCCCTTCTTCAGATGGTCGAGAAGCTGCGCTGTCCCCTCCCCCTTCGCCTCGCGCACGGCCTCGAGGATCCGGGCCTTGGGAACACGGTTGAGATAGCCATCGACCGTCGGCTCCCAACCTGCCTTGACCATATCGAGATCGATCGCGCGGGCCACGAGATCGGCATGCGCCATGCGGCGGGTCAGTCCGCTGGCGGAGATGCCCGCACCATAGGGGTTCACCTTCTCATGGAGCGCGTTGATCCCGAAGCTGAGGCAGTGCGCGAGAAGCGCCAAACGGCTGCCCTGGTCGAGCACGGTCAAATAGTCCCAGAGCGCGGCATCATCGCCAAGAGGCAGATCAGCCTCCCAGGCCGCGTGACGCTCATCGACCAGCTTGGCCACGACGCTGTCTTTCAGATCGGGCGCCTGCGCCGACATGTGGACGTGACGCACTGAGGCCTCGAGACAACTGCCTGAGGCAGAGGAGGTGCGGAAGGTGTCCGTCACCAGCTTCAGGAGCAGGAGCGTCAACGCCACGTCGGGGGAGCGCCCGATGGCCTCGCGTAGCGCCAGCGTCCGGTGGGCGGTGAGCTCCATGACCAGCCGTTCGGGCAGGGGCTTCAAAGCGCCGTCGTCTTCCTCCTCGGAGAGGTTCGCGCCGATCGGCTGCCCGCCTGAGGTGATGACGGTGCCCCCGGTGGAGGTCGCCGGCGGTTTCCAGCTGGAAACACCAACATCACCCCCCTGCTCTATGGCATCCGGACCATCGGCCTCCTGGACTGCGGTCTCCTCGCGCGGCTCGTCCTCGAGCCGGACATAGCCGCGATAGATCGCAAGGCTACCATCCCGATCCAGCGTGACGAAGACGCCCGCGCGCGCGATCTCGGTCGGGTCGTAGATCAGAGGCCGCTGTTCGAGCGCTTCCATCGCCATCTCGAGTTGACCCAGCCGGGCATCGATCTCCTCGGGGTACTCGTCCTGGCCGGAGTATTCTTCCTCCAGCGCCCGATACTCCGCGAGGAGCGTCGCATGGGCCGCGCTTTCCTCGTCGGTCATCGGCGCGGGATCACCGGCCAGACGCCGCAGACCGTGGCTGTAGCCATAGGGCAGGTCGGTCGCCACCTCGATCCACTTCCAGCCATCCGAGGCCAGCGCCTCGGCTTCGGCCTGGAGCTTCTCGGAGACCAGCCGATCGAGCAGGGCAGGGTCCTCGAGCCAGCCTCCGTCATCGCCCTGGAAGAGATCGCGCAGGACGACACCGCCGGCCGCCTCATAGGCATCGACACCGACGAACACCGCGCGGCGATCAGACGCCCGGACCGAGGTCTCAGTCAGCATACGGCGGATGGCATACGGTTCCTTGTTCCAGGAGTTCTTCACCGCATCCCAGACCTGCGCCTGACGCGCATGATCCGGGTTCACGGTGAAGGCCATCAGCTGCTCCAGCGTCATGCCGCCCTCGGCATAAACCTCGAGCAGGGCAGGGGCCACGGAGGCGAGTTTCAGGCGCTGCTTCACGATCTGCGGCGTCACGAAGAAGGCCGCCGCGATCGCTTCCTCGCCCTGACCCTTTTCGCGCAGGGCATGGAACGCACGGAACTGGTCCAGCGGATGCAAAGCCACACGCTGCATGTTCTCGGCCAGCGAGTCGTCCTCGGCCAAAATCTCGGAGGCGGCATCCCGCACGATGCAGGGGATCGGCGCGGTCTTGGCCAAACGCTTCTGCTTCACCAGGAGCGACAGCGCCTGGAAGCGGCGGCCACCAGCCGGGATCTCGAACGTGCCGGTCTCGACACCATCGGCATCGACCACGGGCCGGACGTTCAGGCTCTGCAGGAGCCCGCGGCGGGCGATGTCCTCGGCCAGTTCCTCAACGGAGACGCCGGCCTTGATGCGCCGCACGTTGGCCTGGCTCAGCACGAGCTTGTTGAAGGGGATGTCCCGCGACGGGGACAGGACGACGTTCTGGGCAACTTTCGCCATCAGATATTCTCCACGACGGGCGCCGGAAGCCACTCTCCCGATCTCACTTCCCGTCACCCCTCAAACTCACAGTCCTTTCCCTCTCCTCCGTCAGGCAGTGTAAGCACGGAGCAGTATTGTCCGCGGACAACTTGCAGCGTGCCGCTGTGATTTCTTGACTAAGCGAGCAATAAGAACAAAAGGATCGAACGTTGAGGAACGTTTGCCGCTCGTGATGCTCCGAAAATAGGCCGCAGGTTTATGAACTCGATCCAAGGTCTCAAGCAGTCCCCAAATCGTCAGGGCGGTTCCGAATGGCCCGTGTCTTGCTTCCGCAGCATCATAGCAGGAGCCGTCGATGCCGATCATCGGAGCCAATCGCTTTGCATGGGTTACAACATCCCAAGGTGATTGCAGCTTCTCTAGCAGAAAGCCTGTTGCTTGAGGGCAGGCTTCCGCAAGATCGGTCAAGGTGATGTGCTCGCCGCTTCTTGGAGCGGGCGTTGTCGGTTGCAGCTTACTTCTATCATATAGTTCTTTTTCTGACTTCTGTTGGTGGCGGACATTTTGGCCGTTGCTGGCGGACATCATGTTGTCGGCAGCGGTGGGTTCGTAGCGGGCGATGCTGTCGGCATCAGACGTTTTCGAAAGCAATCTGAGCCAATTCTCCAAATCGTCGGATGTCAGCTTGCGACGCAAAGCAAGCCCCGCTTCAGCGACTAGGGAACATTCTGGTTGGTCATACGTCATCGCTCGGATCACGAGCCGAAGCTTAGTGCGAAGGTAGTCTATGCGTTGTGCTTCGATGGCTTTCTCTTGTGCGAGCGCTTTCAGGCGCTCGAAGGCAGTGAAGAGAGGCGCGAGGTCAAGGCCAAACCGAATGACCGATCCGAATTGAGGATCGCGTTTCGAGTAACGCTTACCATTGGGGCTGTCGATGCGGACAAGAAGGCCGGCGCTGACCAGGTCAGCCAAGTGTCGCCTTAGGCTTCGGTCAGAAATTCCGTTGCGTCTCATGATCAGCGTCGCGTTCGAAGCGAAGACGATGTCGTGGTCTCGTTTGGGCGGCAGGCAAGACAGCAGGGCATCTACGGTCGCCACCACCGATGGGCTGAGGTCCAGCGCAGATGCTGCGCACCGCAACGCATCTATCAGCGTGAAGCGATCAGGCTTGGTGTTGTCCGCGGACAAAACTTCTCCGGTCCGCGCCCGAACCGGAGCGGATGCATGTTGAAAGGCCATGTTTTCTCACGGCAAACGAGGGACGATTGCCCGGACCAAGTGTCGAGCATTTTGCCCTGCTAGGGCAAAATCTTACCGGTCAACCGAATCGGTTGGCTTGACTGGCGGGGAGAAGCTGGTAAATCTGATGGTGCGAAGCAACAGATTGGGCTCTCCGAGGGTGACCTTGGGGGGCTCTTTCGTTCCTGTGTCTGCTGATGTGCTCCCTTGTTGTTTTGTTGCTCGATTCGCGTCAGTCGGACGGGACCGACGACTTCCAGGCCTCATAGAGGCGCAGGATCTCCTTCTCCGCGTTTTCTTGCATCCACTCTGCAAACCCGCGGCTTTCGCTTCGCGCCAGACGAATGGTCACCGCACGCGGCGCAACCTTGACCTCCCCGATCACTGCGCCAGTATCGTCTGTTATGGGCAGCGTGGGCGAGGAGCGCTGAGCGCTCGGCTCCTTGGCGACAGTCTTGATCGCTGCTTCCTGCAGGCGTGCAAACCGATCATCAGATGAACCTTCGGCCACGGCACGGGGCAACCGGTCGGCCAGCTCTTCAAGGTCAATGGGGTGTCCTCGTGACAGGTCCGCCAAGTCTTCCCAACGACGACGTCCAATTCCATGGGCAGGGCCGACGAACCTTATCACCTTTGGGGGGATCGTTCGCGCAACCTTGGTCATGCGTGACAGCATCGGCTTGTCGATCGCGAGTGCATCAAGAATGATGGCAGAGTCGTATCCGGCGTCTGCCAGCTCGGCCACGAACATGGCCTTCTCGATGAAACTGGGGTCCAGGCGCAGACTGTTTTCCTGTCCTTGTGCCAATACGGCCTGTTCATCGGACAGCGACCTGACCAGGGCTTTCGCAGGCATCCCGATCAGTTTCAGCGCGCGAAGGCGACGCCTGCCGTAGACGATGCGATATCGTCCGGGAGCATCGGGAAGCGGGCGGACCATGATCGGGACTTGCTGGCCGTGGAGGCGCATGCTCTCGGCAAGATCGGCCACATCCGCGTCCGAAATTGGAAGACGATCCCGAGGACCATCGTCGTCAATGGACGCCGGATCGAGTTCCTTCACAGCATTGGACGAAAGATCGCGCAGCGTCGATTTCACCCCAGACATGGCTCCCGTGTTCGGAAAACGTGGCCGGGAGTCTGCGGTTGCCGGTTCTCCCGGCTGCGTGGGGGGCGGAGGTGGCTGAAAGATGTTGCGACGTGCCATCAGGTCGTTCTCCGCCCCCATGCCTGCTGGATGATCTTCTCGAACTCATCCGCCATGCCGTTCACACTTTCCAAGATGCGGTCTAACGTCTTGCGCACCACCTGGTTCGGGTCGAGCTCATAGATCGTCTGTTGCGTCATCCCGGCGTCCGAAATGGCGGTAGACTTAAGCATTGGTGTATTCAGAACCTGCTCCAGCAGGATCGACCGCAAAAACCCGGCCATTTGTGCTTGCGGCACATCCGTCGGCTCGTAACGCGCGATCAGGAACTTGAGGAACTTCCAGTCGGTCGGCCCGGTGGACTCTTCCAGCGTTCGAACAGTTTCCCCTGCCATTTCAAGGAATTGCGCCATAGACGCCACGTCCAGCATGCTGGGCACCACGGTGATCAATAAACCTGTTGATGCCAACAGCGACGACATTGTGGTGAAGCCAAGTTGCGGCGGGCAGTCGATGATGACGAGGTCATAATTCTCCTCGACCTCTTCGATGGCGATGGCGACCCGTTGGGTAAATGGCGGCTCCACCCGATGCTGCAGTGCATAGGCCGTTTCGGTTTCGTACTCCGAAAGCATCAAGCCGGCGGGCACGAGATCGAGGTTGTGGAAGTAGGTCTTGCGGATGACTTGGCTCAGTGGAACCGGATCCTCATAGCGCAGGGCATCGTAGATCGTGCCCGTCTCGGCGAACTCGATCTCGGGCCGATAGCCGAACATCGTGGTCAGACTCGCTTGAGGGTCCATATCGATGGCTAGCACACGATAACCCCGCAGCGCATACCGCTGTGCAAGGTGGATGGCGCTGGTGGTCTTGCTGCTGCCACCCTTGAAATTGACGATGGAGATGATCTGGAGGGTGTCTCCTTCGCGACGGCCAGGGAGGTACGCTTCCCCATTGCGACCCGTCCGCGCCATGACACTGCGGATCTGGTCGATCTCTGCTGCAGAGTACAGGCGTCGCCCCCGGCTGTCGGTTTCCACGTCAGGGAAGTCCCCCTCTTGGTGGCGTGTGCGCAGGTTTGACATCGAGATACCGGTCAGTTCCGCAACTTCGGCAGAGTGAAACTTCCGCAGGGTTTTGCGGCTTTCAGGTTGAAAGCTGTTGCGCATGTGGTTGTTCAACGCTTCGGACAGCCGTGCAGCGTTGGCACTGATCGTGCTTGCTACAGTCCCGGGTGCAGGTAGTTCGTTGCTCGCCATCGCCGCCCTCCATGACCTCTTTGTGGGTCACTTGCTCTGTCGTCGCACAAGGGCGTCAAAAACGAACTCTTGCGACAAATGGAGTGATGACACGCAACTATCTTCATGGCAACATAATTTTAGGGCGCTGCACTTCGTACCAAACTGGGGAGTTCAGAGATCATGCTAGCTCAAGAGTGCAAGATGTTGAAAGAGAAAGAGAAAATGGCTCTCTGGCTGTGTCCCATTATGTAGTGTTGAAGCGCCGACACGATACCATCATTAGGGGTCGCTCGCATTGATTTCTGGCTCGTGGTCTGGGTGAGTCGTGGCGGACGGCGATGTGAGAAGGCCTCTCGACAAGCGACTCGGCTCCTCCGCCACCGATCAGGAGTTGCTGACTGTCTGCGTGTGATATACGATCAGCGAAGTATATCCTTTGAGGGCTTTCACCATGCAGGTCGCAAAATGGGGCAACTCACTTGCCGTCCGCTTGCCCGCGGATCTCGTTCGCGAGCTCGGCCTCAAGGAAGGCGACCAGATCGACCTGGTGAAGGATGACGGTCAATTGAGGGTACGTCGCTTGGCCCGCGCAGATGAGGTGCTGACCGGTCTGCGCCGCTTTCGGGGCAAGCTACCTGCTACGGGACGCCTGAGCCGCGACGACGCGCATGAGCGCTGAGTTTGCGGACACGAATGTCGTCCTTTACCTTCTCGACGACGGCCCGAAGGCTGATCGCGCCGAGGTGATCCTGGGGCAGGGGCCCCGGATCAGCGTTCAGGTGCTGAACGAGGCGCTGGTGAACTGCCGCCGCAAGGCTGGTCTCGACTGGGAAGAGACGGGTGCCTTTCTTGCTGGTGTCCGCGCCCTGTGCGCAGTCGAAGAACTGACCCTCCAGACTCACGACGTTGGCCGCGCCCTGGGAGAGCGCTATGGCTTTTCGGTCTATGATGCGATGATCGTAGCCAGCGCCCTAATCGTGGGATGCACGACGCTATGGAGCGAGGACATGCAGGATGGCCTGTTGGTGGAGAGCCAACTCCGCATCGTGAACCCCTTCGCATGAGGGGATGGGTTATTCGCACTTCAGTCGAGCAAGCCCAGCCTTTCGGCCCGTTCCAGCAACATCTTCACTGATGACAGCTGCCAGCTTGTCCGCCCGCGGGGTGTTCGCTCGCGCATCGCCTCTAGCCGATTGCAGATCGCCTGAAGCGTGATGTCGGGATCCGCGCCCTTGATGGCGGCGACGATGGCGGGCAGGCGGTCGTCGGTTTCGCGGCGCCCGGCGCGGTTCAGGACCGTTTCGGGCAGAAAGCCGTCCCGGACATAGGCGTTCACGGCGCGCAACAGGCGGCTCTGTGTCCACTGACGGTCGCGGGGCAGGGGGCCGTTGACAATGCGCAGCAGGTCTTCCCAAGCCATATTGGGCCGCAGGCGGCGCACATGGGGCACCCAGTCCTGCGACGTCTCGTTCAGGCGTTCCATGTAGCCGTCCTGCCGCGCCGACCGCACCTTGCGAAGAGCGGCAGGGTCTTTGGCGCGCAGCCCAGGGTTCCCGCCAACGCGACCTTTGGTGCGCGCACTTGCAAGCCCGGCCTTGGTGCGT